>Ga0007854_10000886_pt1 | contig 19322 bp, 20 predicted proteins | sample CryBogCBH12Aug08_FD_60382 | JGI IMG/M metagenome (GOLD analysis project Ga0007854, IMG submission 60382) | Freshwater microbial communities from Crystal Bog, Wisconsin, USA - CBH12Aug08 | ecosystem: Environmental > Aquatic > Freshwater > Lake | place: Crystal Bog, Wisconsin, USA | collected...
AGTTACCAACACCTACCACTAAGGGCGCTCTGGACTCCTAGGGCGACTTGCGTCATTCCTTGTGTTGTATGACAAATGCAACAACACAAGCGCCATTAGGGACTACGGCCAAAGTAGTGGTGCCCATAAAGATGAAATACTGCCTCTATGCGAGAAAGTCGACAGAGTCAGAGGAAAGACAAGTTCTTTCAATCGACAGTCAGATCAAGGAGATGATCCAGCTGGCAGAACGTGAAGGACTTGAGATAGCAGAAATCAAGAGAGAAAGTCACTCGGCAAAGGATACTGGGCAACGTCCAATCTTCAACGAGATAATCGAGGAGATACGAAGTGGCAAGTTCAATGGAATACTGACATGGGCACCTGACCGTATATCGAGAAACGCAGGTGACCTTGGAAGAATAGTAGACTTAATGGATCAGAAGCATCTGGTCGAGATACGCACCTTCGGACAAAGATTCACCAACAACCCGAATGAGAAGTTCATGCTCATGATATTGGGGTCACAAGCCAAGCTTGAGAATGATAATCGAGGTATCAATGTAAAGCGAGGATTAAGAACAAGAGTGGAGATGGGACTGTGACCTGGGGTGGCACCACTAGGATACCTGAATCAAAAACTGATGGACAAAAAGTGCCAGATAGCGATAGACCCACTGCGTGCACCAATAATCAAAAAGATATTTGAGAAAGTAGCATACGAGCAATGGAGTGGAAGAAAGGTATACAACTGGCTGAAGTTTGAATTGAACTTTCATACCAGAGGCAACAAGCCACTAACACTCTCTGGTATATACAAAATATTAGACAACCCAATATATTACGGACCATTCGAATATCCTCGAGAGAGTGGTAACTGGTATCAAGGCAAGCATACGCCCATAGTAACTCAAGAGCTGTATGAAAAGGCACAAGCACACCTGAAGCGTGATCAAATCGTGCGAGAGACAAAAGAATTCTCCTTCACCAAGCTATTCACCTGCGGATACTGTGGATCAGGCATATCAGCTGAAGAGAAATGGAAACAGCTCAAAGGTGGCGGATCGAACAGATACATCTACTACTCCTGCTCAAGAGCAAGGGACCGAAACTGCAAGAACAAATATATCAGAGAGGAAGACTTGATAACTGAGCTATTGAAAATATTGGATCAGGTGAATCTAAACGAGCTTGGTATGAGACAAAGACTGGAAGATGAGATTGCAAGATTCAACATATTCCAAAGGTCAGTGCTTGGCACCAAAGATAAAGCCACAGCGAGAAACGATATGGATATACGCAACTATGCGAAGTACATTCTGAAAGAAGGGACAGTGAACGAGAAGCGAGAGTTACTGGCGAATCTGCGATCGAGGATTGTGTACAAGGATAAGACGCTGACACTGCTGAAGGAGGAATAGAGGCTAGCGACCGAATAACTTAACCTCTCCAGTCTCCATATCCTGCGTGACGAAATCCACCTTAGTTGCACCATCTTCACCGACAGGATCGTCAAGAGACCATGCTTGGAGTGATCTCATACCACGTGCTGAATATTGGAGAGTTTTGAATAGGTAGCCGACAAATGAGCCTGTGTATTTGTATCCACGTATACATCCTCGTATTTTTTCATCAATGTCTTCTCCATATCCTTTCCATTTGAATAAGGGGTAATATTTTTCAATCCAGTCATCGACAATGTACCTCATCCATTTGACCAACTCTTGCTGAGCAAGAGTATTGCCTTTCTGTGCGATACGAACGAATGCGATGATTATGCGATTACGGATTTCTCGATCCGTATCATCTATAGGTGCGACAAAGGTATATATTTTGTCTTGGTACTTTGTAAGTATGAGATCGACTTCAACTTGATTCTCGTATGACTTGGCAGGCTTGCGTTTGTAATGAGTCCATCGTTTCAGATATTTTCTTTCAAGTCCGTAAGTAAATCTATCCCAATCAACATGATCATTCTCGGTTCTAAAGTTTGTACGAATGAACTGGTATACAGAGGGAGAGTGGGTAGAGATCCATGAACTACTAAATGTTTTAGGTTGTTCTTTTTCTAGAAGTGAATTGATTGTTTTAACCGCAGTATCAAGATTCATTACGTAATTATACAAATACAAAACAACACCGTAATAACGGTGTTGTTTTGGAAACTAAGTAAGGCATGTGGGTCGCACTTTGCTCTAGAGCAATAAGGACACACCGATACTAAGTTGTCAATGCGGAGACGGAGGGATTCGAACCCTCGAGACCTTTTAAAGGGTCTGCATCTTTAGCAAAGATGTTCGTTAGACCAACTCCGACACGTCTCCTTTTATCATTTTATTTATAAACTTTTGATTACTTGTCCCAATATGAGCCATATACATTGCCACATCATTTTTATTTTCTATTCTGATGTCATTTGAATCTTTCGTCATTCTTACATGTAAACCAAGATTAATCAAAATTTTTCTCACTGATTCTAGTAATAAACTACACTTGCTAGTAAAAGCGATTTTATTGTAATTATATGTTTTTCCATTTACTTTATACGAATGTATAAAAATACAGCCATCGGTATCCATAAGACCTCTGACGCAGCGGAGAGAAAGTTTTTTATCTTTCTTAATCCAACTCGGTATATCTATATTTTGTTTGATTTTATTACCTGTTTTTAAACCTAAACTTTTTAAAAAATCTATAAGATTCACTCTCTGAAGAACGATATCAGTTGCCCTAAACTTTTTATGCTTATAAATTCTTGGCTTTATGCCAAATAATTTCTCTGCCAAAGCTTGGACGTAAAGTATATACTCTTTGTCAGTAAGGCTATCTAATGTAATTCTCACGGAATTATTCGTCATACACCCATCCCCGATTATAATACCTATGAATTCAGCCAAAAATATATCTTTACTCGGTATTTTAATTTCCATTCTTTTTAAAATCTTAATATCTTTATATTTCCCTTCTTTATTCCACCATATTCTCCATGCTTTTTTTCTAATTAACTCATCCGACACAATTCCATACTTCACGAAATGAGCCACACCACCTTTTCTTGAAATCTCTTTTAAATGCTCATTCCATCTTTTAATTTTAATATCAATAGGTAATGTAACACCAGACATTTTTGATAAAATTACAACAGAATTATATGACATTTTCTTTTTCTCACTAATCCAATATGATAGAGTTCTACGACTTATTACACAAATTTTTGCTAATTCAACATAACTAATATTAAGCTTGGATCTACAATCAAAAATAAACTTAGTCTGTAATCCTTTTGGAAAAATTACTCTATCATATGTATACGATTTTGCCATAATTCTACATTTTACCATAAAGTAGAGTATAATTAGCATATGACTATCACTCCGGATATCAAAGTTTCCGAATACTTCCGAATCACTCCCATCCAAAAAGATGCTTTGAAAAAGCTTGGCATAGAGACTTTGAAAGACCTGCTGTACCATTTCCCTGTCCGCTATGGTGACACTGCCGAAGCAAAAAACATTGATTCACTTTCCAAAGGCGATTCTGTTGTCATTTTTGGAAAAATTACCAACCTGAAAGCAAGTAAAGGTTTTAAAACGAAGATGACTATGGCTACTGCCACCGTCGAAGATGAAACTGGAAAGATCCAATGTGTCTGGTTCAACCAACCTTACTTAGCCAAGATGACTCCAGAAGGAGCGATGGTTAGAATCGAAGGTAAGATCTCACAGAGACGGTCAAAAAAAGAAAATGAAATCACTGCCACAGAAAATACCGGTGCACTATACTTTTCAAACCCAAAGATCGAAGTTGTGGACAAACTACCTATCGGTGTTGGCGACTCTCTCTTTGGCGATGCAGGCGAAGCTCACACTCTCTACCCTGTTTACCCAGAATCTCGTGGCATAACTTCGATCTGGATCTATCATGCTATTCAGAAAATATTTAAAAGCGGTCTACTCGACACGATGGTTGATACTCTACCAGGACACCTGCTCGTAAAATATCATTTACCAAGCCTGAAGACTGCTCTGGTCTGGATTCATACTCCACTCAGACGCGACGACGCACTCTCTGCACGTAAAAGATTTTCATTTGAAGAGATCTTCACCATTCAACTCGGTAAACAGCGAGCTCGCTTAGCCTATGAAAAACATCCAGCTTTTTCTATTGAAACAGACGATTCTCATGTTCGGGAATTTATAAAACGTTTTCCTTTCACTGCCACCGATGCACAGATAAACGCAGTTGAAGCCATACTTAGAGATATGCGCAGAGGTTACGCTATGTCTCGACTCCTCGAAGGTGATGTCGGTTCTGGTAAAACAGCTGTAGCTGCTGCAGCTGCTTACTCCATCATCACTTCGAAGCCGCCAAAGATTATCCGCCAAAATAATTTGAATTCAAAAGAGGTCATTCCCAGAGGTCAAGGCAATCTCCAAGTCGCCTATATGTGTCCAACGGAGATCCTGGCGACTCAACATTTTGAGTCTTTCATACAATATTTTTCATACATGCCTATACAGATCGGTCTCATCACCGGTTCTGGTTGTCGCAAATTTCCTTCCAAGATGAACCCAAAGGGTTGGACTGACATATCACGCACCCAACTTTTGAAATGGGTTGAAAGTGGTGATATCCATGTATTGATTGGCACTCACACTCTCATCCAAAAATCAGTTAAATTTAAAAATCTAGCTTTCGCCATCATAGATGAACAACATCGTTTTGGTACAGCTCAAAGAGCCAAACTTATTCGCAAAGACTTAGTTGCTCCTCACCTTCTCTCTATGACCGCCACACCTATACCACGCACACTTGCTCTCACAATGTATGGTGACTTAGACCTAACTCTACTTGATCAATCACCCGCTGGTCGTAAACAGATCATCACCGAACTCGTATTACCAAACGGTCGTGAAGAAGTCTATAAAAAAGTTCGACTAGAGTTACAAGCTGGCAGACAGATGTATGTTATCTGCCCACGTATCGACGAACCAGATCCAGATAAAGAACTCGTTTTAAATTTAAAATCAGTCAAAGAAGAAGCCAAAAGACTTCAAGAAAAAATATTCCCTGAATACGAAGTCGGCATCATGCATAGCAAGATGTCACCTCAAGAAAAAGACCGCGTCATGTCTGAATTCAAATCTGGAAACATCCATATACTTTGTGCCACATCAGTCGTCGAAGTCGGGGTGAATGTTCCGAACGCCACAGTTATTCTCATAGAAGGAGCTGAACGTTTTGGTCTTTCACAACTCCATCAACTCCGTGGCCGTGTCATGCGCAGTAGCCACCAAGCGTACTGTTATGTATTTACAGAGACGACTGGAGCAAAATCCATCGAACGTCTAAACGCTCTCAAAAATGCTAAAAATGGTTTCGAGCTCGCTGAACTTGATCTAGCTCAACGTGGTGCCGGTGAACTTTCAGGAATGAAACAGTGGGGTGTATCCGATATCGCCATGGAGGCATTGAAGAATTTAAAAATGGTGGAGGCCGCACGAGAGGAAGCAACTCGCATCATCATTGAAGATCCAGAACTCTCTAGATATCCTGAATTAAAAAAAGATGTTGACAATAGCTTTATCGGAGCGTAGTGTTTATATCGGACCATCAGTAAACCAAAAAATCAAATACTATTATGAATGAAATTGTTGAAACGGCTATCAACCTATCCCGCAAACATCACATGCAGTTTGTTAACCTGTCAGCTCTGCCTAAGATTCCAGAATCCACACTGGAACTCATGGGTATCGAACGTGCTATCCGGCACAAAGCAATCCCTATCCACCTGGACGATGGGACCGTAACCATCGCCATCAGCGACCCAGACGACATTGAGAATGTTGAACAGATCCGGGCCATCATGGCTCCGAAAGATGTCACATTCTATGTCGCAGCTGAAGCTGATCTGTTAGACGCGCTCAGTGTCCGCTACTCCGATAAGTTATTGGAGTCACGTGCCTAGGCCGCTTGGACCAGCCAAACTTGCTCATAAATCCTTGCTCGGTAAAACAATTTTACACAAGACCATCGCACACTAAATGCTTTGGTCTTTTTTTTACTACATCTATCTGGTGCGCGCGCCAGGGATCGAACCTGGGACCTAGCGTGTATAAGACGCTCGCTACTACCAACTGAGCTACGCGCGCATGTTGTCTACAATACACCATCATTCATTACATTAGCAATAAATTTAATCCCCATCAATATATACATTGCAGTTCCTGTATCATGAAGATTTATATTACATGTACCATGACCAAAGGTATTCTTATAGGTTAGATCTGACATTTTAGAATCTTTTACCCATGTCTTTTGAAATTTAGACTTCTCTATTCCCAGCCCTCTACTCCAAAATGAAATTTCTTTATCTATATTCATATCTTTATAAAGATGTAATTTTATCTTTAATTTCTGCTTAGACACACCAAGTACCTTGAGCCATTTTATATATACCCTCAACATCGATGGATCAGTATTAGATATTGTAGCTGTGTTACGTCTTGTCTTTCCACCTTCCGCCCAATAAAGGAAAAATCCAGCTATAAACAACTCTCTTCTCGTAAGTGACCCTATATCTTTTTTAACATTTTCAAATACAATTGAGAATTTCTTTTCTCTTTTCTTCCTCATCGTTTCAATATAATTCTCAATTCTTCTCGGATTGTTATCTCTTAATTCACGAATTCTTTTTTCAGAAAGCGGGTAATTTACAAGCCAATTACTTAAGGTACTTTTACTTACACAAAGTGTATCTTTTATTTGACTATAACTAAGACCTTTCTTTCTCAGTCTTATTGCCTGATTTTTTTGTTTATATAAGGCCATTTATTAAACAACTTTCGCCTCTCTTTTCAATGGTATACCATTTGCAATGATGATCTTCTCATATTCATCACGCTCAATAGTCTCAGCTTCTATGAGACGCTTTGCCACAGCCTCAAAAGCTTTTTTATGGGTTGAGAGAGTCTCAGTGGCACGAGTACGAGCTTCGGTCATGATCTTTGAAACCTCACCATCGATGTCAGTGGCGACTTTCTCCGAATATTCCCTGTCTGAAACACCCATACCAAACAACACACGTCCTTGAGCACTTTCAAGAGCGATAGGACCGATCTTTTCTGACATTCCATATCGAGTAACCATGTCTCGAGCGAGAGATGTAGAAACTTGAAGGTCGTTAGATGCACCTGTTGTGATATCACCAAACATCATACCTTCAGCAACATAACCACCGAGTGACATAGCGATGTCGTCTAAGAATTCTTTGCGTGACTGTAGACGACGTTCTTCAAATGGCAATTTCAACGTGTAACCAGCAGCGCGACCACGTGAGATGATGGATATCTTATGAACAGGATCGGCATTTGGTAATACAGAGGCGACGATAGCGTGACCTGCTTCATGATATGCAGTTATCTCTTTTTCTTTTGGTGAAAGAACATGACTCTTACGCTCAGGACCGAGCATGACTTTCTCAATAGAACGGATGAGATCAAACTGACCAATAGTTTTACGATCTTCACGAGCAGCGAGGATGGCTGCTTCATTCATAAGAGATGCGAGATCTGCTCCAGAGAAACCTGGTGTACGTTCAGCGATGATGACCAGATTCACATCTTCAGCCAACTGTTTCTTTGCACAGTGAACTTTCAAAATAGCTTCGCGATCTGCACGGTCAGGAAGATCGATAGTCACACGACGATCAAAACGACCTGGACGTAGCAACGCTGGGTCCAAAACGTCTGGACGGTTCGTAGCAGCCATAACTATAACCTTCTGATTTTGTTCAAAACCATCCATCTCAACCAGGATCTGGTTTAAAGTCTGTTCACGTTCATCATTTCCGCCACCGGTGCCAGAGCCACGAGCACGACCAACAGCGTCGATCTCATCTACGAAGACGATAGCTGGTGCTGCTTGCTTGGCCATATTGAAAAGATCACGAACACGAGATGCTCCAACACCCACGAACATCTCTACGAATTCAGAGCCAGAGATAGAGAAAAATGCCACGCCAGCTTCGCCAGCAACAGCACGTGCGAGCAAAGTCTTACCAGTTCCAGGTGCACCCATGAGCAAAACTCCTTTTGGAATTTCAGCTCCAATCTCTATGAATTTCTTAGGATTTTTTAAGAAATCAACTATTTCAGAAAGCTCCTGCTTGGCTTCTTTTGCACCTGCCACATCTTTGAAAGTAACTTTTTGTTTTACATCATCAGGTAGAGTGATACGTGCTTTTGATTGACCAAATGACATGGCCTGCAAACCAGCTCCACGCATCTGACGTGTGAGCATCCAGATAAATAATGCCAAAAATAGAAGTGGAATGAGGAAAGGTGCGAGCTGTTCTATCCAATACATCGTGCCGGATGGAGCGATAACATTCACTGTAGTAGAAGCGAGCTCTGAACCAGTCACACCAAAACGAGTCAAACTATCTGTGAGTGATGCATCTGTTTCGCGTTGCGCTATCTTTATAGTCTTGTCAGCATATGTAGCGATAACTTGCGTATCTTGAATATCGAGAGATGTAACTTTGCCAGACTTTATATCTTCAGCCAGAGTTGAAAGAGCAACAGTTGTACCAGGATTTGTCCTATTAGAAAATTCTGCGTATATACCAGTGATCAAAAGAAAAACAAGTATGACTGTAGCCACCATGTTCAAGAAATTCATTTTTGGCACATTCCCCTTCTTTTGCTTATTATTTGGATTATTTGGTATTTTTTTAGGCATATTAAATTATAGAATTAGTTATAGTGTCAGAGACTGATTATACATGAAAAGGAGGTAAATAAAAGAGCTGCCTTTGAGGGGCAGCCTTGGAAATAGACTGAAAAGTAAATCAATCAATTTTAACTATGGAGCTTTGACCGTCGGCCGAATGTGATGCCCCTTAGAAGAATTGATCACCGGGATCCTGGGTTTATAATTAGGATCCTTTAATTGTCTAAAAATATAATCCTCGTTCGGATTATCTATGCCTGCCAATGCACAGATACGATTGATATGATCCGAACTCCAGTCAAACTCTGTCGTGGGTTTTGAACAGATTTGCTCTTGTGAAAACATCTTCATCTTCATTTCAGGCAAGACATGATTGTGAGCACACACACGAAACTTATAGACGGCATACATGGCTAAGCCACCTTTGGTCATAGGAACATTGTGCATGCGAATCATGCGATAATACGTGGTCGTCTTGCAACCACAATTTGCATATTTACATTTATGCCGAAGCTTGTTGCCAACCAGATAAATGATCAGGGCGACGAGACCCGCAAAGACAAACCCGCCGGTGAATCCTAACCCAAGTGAGACCGTATCGAATTTCATTTTTCCTCCAATTTTTAATGTTGATGTTTATTGAATTTTTGAATTTTAACTAGCACCTCTTTGGCGCCAGTTCCATATGTGAAACTACCACGAATGACGCGCTTCGTCAAAGACGTAGCTGCAGACTGGTTAACTGCGCTCGGAACCGTGGATTGGGAACAAATAAAACATGAACTACAGTTTCGCAGTATTTCAAAATTAGTGCCAGTTAGGTAAATAAAAGCCTCGTACTGTAATTGCTTACGATACGAGGTCGAATGATGTCACAATTAGAAGAGTTTATTTTTTTAATTTGCAGGTGCTTCGTCTAACGTTTTGTCGCCGTAATAGATCCCCTTATCTTTCGGCAGAGGGAGTAACCTGGTCAAGAGCTCGAAGCTGGCTTCAAATGAATACCGATGACGCCGAGTCATTCGCTCCTTGTCCACTGCATCCCATGGCTTGCGCTCCTTCTCGGCTTGTTCAAGTTTCTCGGCGAACTTTACTGATTCCGCTTTTTGCTTGAGATATGCCATGGCTTTTTCTTGAACACCATCGGCACTGGTCCACTGTTCCAACGGTTTACCAATTGCGTTTTCGAGTTCGGTGACAGCCGCAATGAATTTTTTTGCATCGTTGAACATTTCATTGAAGCTTGTTCCGTCGTCGCTATCCCAACACAACACAAGATCGAGAAACAAAGACCCGCCAAGAATAAACCAAGGCCACATCCAAATACTCGGATGGTCACCGGTCGTCATACTGGGCCGCCAAATGGCAACAATTATTGCGTAAATTATTAACGCAGGAATAACTACTGACCTGAACTGACGGTGCTTCACGAGGTGTGTAGCACTTTCAACAGGATTACCTTTGTTGTTTTGTTCTGCCCAATAGATGGACAACTTTGCAAGGAAATGGTTCGGATTTTCATCCTGAGCCATTCCCACCATTTTTTTAATGTTCATTTTTATACCTTTTTCTTTCCCCATTCAGAACCAATGGCGTCAATGCACCCTTCAAGGTTTCAGCCTCTCTGGACTTTCATCAATTCAAATAGTTTAAGGGGAAGCTCACTATCTAAATACAAAATAACATGATATACATGCCCTGTCAATAGTAGCGTAGTAGTGGAAGTGGGCGGAATCGAACCGCCGTGCAAACGAAGTCGATTGAGCGAATCTACGGTGGTAGAAATCTTTGAAATTTAATAGTTACGCTAACAAAGAAAACAAAGCACGTAACTACGATCTCATTGTTTCAGGAGATGAGTTGAGAATTCTCACCTGCCCTACATCCATGTTATTACGCCAATCCTACAGTCAGGATCCCTGTAAGTTGACGGCTTCGTTAAACGAAAGCGAATTGAAAGTCTTTTGCTCCAAAATATGGAGAGACAGAAGATTTAGCAATTAGAATTTCCAGCAGATTTACGAGTTACTGGAGCTCGCACCGCACGAACAATAACTATCGATTGTCTATGCCTGGACACCCCCAAATATAAAATACTAAATTAAAAATAATAATTTCCAAACATTTAGAAATTAGAATTTATCTCTCAATGTTCTAACGATCCTTCATCACTCTACTCATCTCACGATCACTTTCGCGTTTCTTCGTGGTCTCTCTCTTATCATATTTCTTTTTTCCACGGACAGTAGCAATAGTAACCTTGATGAGATTACCCTTAATATACACTGAAATCGGCACTATTGTCAATCCTTTACCATTCCCCTCTCCGACATGTGAAATTTCAGAGATCTCTTTTTTATTTAAAAGCAAACGACGATGACGACGAGGTTCATAATCTTTCGGCGTATTCTTCTCCTGATATGGTGGAATGAGCATGTTTTGAATATAAGCTTCACCACCACGGATGATCACGTAAGATCCATCTAGAGAACCGTGTTTAGCTTTGAGTGATTTAACTTCAAAACCAAGCAACTCGATACCAGCCTCGTATTTATCGAGGATTTCATATTCAAAATGCGCTTTTCGGTAATCTATTAGGACCATGTTCTAAATGGTATCACATCGCCCTTGTATTTATAAATAGACGAGAGTAGTATCGAATCAAACCCAGAACCAAAAAAATTACATAAACTTATGAAAGCTCTAATAATTGGACAAGGTAATGTTGGCAAAGCATTATCGGGAGTTCTCTCAATCAATGATTGGCAGCACTCTTTTTTTACAGGAAAAACGATCAACGCAGACTTTATCAGACAAGCCAGTCTTGTGGATGTAATCTTCCTAGCAATATCCACAAAAGGTATCGGTGCGGAAGCTCTACGATATCTATTGTGCTCAGTAGAATTAGGAAAAATAATCATCACTGCTGAAAAAGCAGCCCTAGCTTATCACTGGGAGACATTAAGTCCTCATCTGAATAAAAATATCGGTCTTACTACCACAGTCGGTGGATCGAGTAATATGCTCTCACTATTTGAAGAAAGAAATCCTGAAGAGATTGAAAGTGTTGTTGGTATTGTAAATGGAACTATTAACTTCCTGTCCTGGTTCATACAGACAGGTCAAGGCAAAATCAATGATGCTTTGCGCACAGCCAAAGAAAAAGGTCTTTTAGATTCAAGATCCACTTCATTGTGTCAGATTATCGATGAAGAGATCTCTGATGCTCTGAAAAAAAGTGTCATCATATACAAGAGTGCCGGTTTAACCCCAAATATTCACCCGCAAGATTTTAGCTATTGGTTACTATCAAGCGATGAATACCTGCGACTACTGAGCCGAAATCAGCAGACTCGTTTCGTTGTATCTATCGAAAAGACTGACAAAAGAGTCATGCCTCAAAGTGGCTTTGACCTCTATGTGAGACCCTGGCACATCCAAGGAAGATTCGTTGACCATGCGGACGAGCTAATGCACGGACTAACGCCCGAGGCTGAAAATAACTGCCTCGTAGTCAATCACTCTCTCAATATTGGATGGGAATCAAAATCCGGCATTGGCGCAGGATCAAAAATAACCGCCGAAACCATGTTTAATGAAGCCCTTTCATTTGTAAATTCCAAGACCGTAACACAGTGATGTGTTGCGGTTTTTTTATTATTAAAATTAAGGCATTCCGATTACTGTTTACTGTTTACCCTTTACGGACTACAATACCTCCATGTCTAATACTTCAAAGATAACAACTTCCTGGACGCTTTACACTTCAAATGAAGAGGCTTGGTCGTCTATACTCGCCGACTGCGCAAAGGCTGAAAAAAGCATAGTCCTAGAACAATACATATTCGTGCCTGATGAATTCGGCAAAAAACTTATAGATATTTGTATCGAACGCGCTTCAAAAGGTGTCAATGTTCGCTTTCTCTGGGATGCCGCTGGTAGTTTTAGTTTTTGGGGATCAAATACTGTTGAAGACTTGAGATCAAAAAACATCAGGTTGCGCTTTTGGAAAACACTTGTTCCAGACTACTCAAAGGTCTCAAATATCAAAGCCTGGTTCTTCCGCAACCACCGTCGTACTTTGGTCATCGACGAAAAGATCGGCTACACCGGCAGTATGTGTGTTTATGAACCAATGAAAAAATGGCGCGACACAAACCTTCGACTCGAAGGTCCAGTCGTAGCTGAAATGCAAAACGCTTTCGATCGCATGTGGGCACGAGCAACTAGAAACAAACATTTCCCTCGAAGATTGAAAGCGCGTGATTATGAATTTAAATATATAACCAACTACCCCGCTCCTCGACGTCGTGATATTTATACTGAATTGGTTGAGGCGATTCGCTCTGCTCGAAAATATATCTATATAACTAACCCATACTTTGTCCCAACTCGCAGACTCGTCCGCGTATTACGATTGGCCGCTCGTCGTGGCGTAGACGTTCGACTCATCATCCCTGAAAATTCAAATTATTATGCTGTAGACCTAGGTGCTCGATCATATTTCAAGACTCTACTTTCTTCTGGCATAAAAATATTCCTTTATACCGGAAACTTGATCCACGCCAAAACCGCAGTTATAGACGGTGATTGGGCCACTGTTGGTACCATGAACCTAGACCGCATCAGCCTTCTTTATAACTTCGAGGCAAACATCGTTAGTCGTAATAGTAAATTTGCCGAGGAATTAGCTGCTCTTTTCGTACATGACCTGAGCGATTCAAAAGAAGTTAAGTTAGCTGAGTGGCAAAACCGCTTCTTTATTGAAAAAATCCCTGAATGGTTAATAGTTCTAGTAAGAAAGTTTTTATAATAAAACCGTAGGCCTAGCTCTTTCCAAATACTTGCGCAACCTGGGCCCGTATGCTATAAATATAGCCTGTAATCTATTGATGAAAGCACCTATAAATCACCAAATAAAAGTACCCGAATTGCGTGTTGTTACAGCCGAAGGTGAAAATCTGGGCGTAATAACTACCGATAAGGCACTTCTAGAAGCTAAAGCTCGCGGTCTTGATCTTATCCTGATCTCCCCTACAGCAGTGCCTCCGGTGGCTAAGATTATGGATTATGGTAAGTATCAGTACGATGAAAAAAAGAAGGAGAAGGTCGCGAAAGCCAGAACTCAGATCAGTGAACTCAAAAGCGTTCAGGTCAAAATAGGAACTGGTGAACATGACCTAGAACTCAAAGCTAAAAAAGCTTCAGAGTGGCTAGCAGAAGGTAATCGTGTCAAAGTTGACCTCTACCTCGTCGGACGTTCAAAATTTATGGATTTAAATTTCCTAAAAGAACGTTTGGAAAGAATTTTGAAACTTATCACTGTTGAATACAAGATTGCTCAGGAACCAGTGAAAGGACCGAAGGGGTTGACAGTTTACCTTGAGAAAAAGTAATCATTTAAAATTATCAATAACCAATGACACAATGATCATTGAAAATTGCATCATTGAACATTAATTAACATGTCTACAACAAAAACAAATAAATCATACTTAAAGCGCATGAAGGTTACCAAGAACGGTAAACTCATTGCTCGTAAGCCTGGACAGAACCATTACAATGCAAAAGAACGCACAGGTCAGAGTATGAGTAAGCGTCGCACACAGGTTATCACTATGGGCAACAAGGCTCGCAGTCGTTTCCTTTCAACCAGTTTCTAATATTTTTCACCGGTAAATTTATTCATTATTTAATATTTTAATTTAACTAACATGGTACGTGTCAAAAAAGGAGTCAATGCATTAAAGAATCGCCGTAATATCCTCAAGCAGACAAAGGGTTTCCGTTTCCGCCGTTCAACAAATGAAAAGGCTGCTATCGAAGCTCTTCAGCACGCTGGTGCTTACGCTTTCGCACACCGCCGTGATAAGAAGGGTGATATGCGCCGTCTCTGGAATGTGAAGATCAATGCTGGTCTACGCGCCATCGATGCAAAGCTTTCATACAGTAAGTGGATGGGTAATGCCAAGAAAGCCGGCATCGCTCTTGACCGTAAAGCTCTCGCTCGCCTAGCAGAATTTAAGCCTGAAACATTCAAACGAGTTGTGGAGTCAGTTAAGTAATACTCAAATTATCCAATTATCAATGATGCAATGACCAATTAAGTCATTGCATTTTTCGTCTTGCAGTACTTATTGATTTAGACAAAATAAGCAATAATTCTTTAGCTTCTTTCCAATTTTTCACAAGTTCATCTCTATATTCAGGGTTAGCTTTGGATAATAATCTGAGCCAATGCTGAGATTCCTTAGTTTCTTTTTTTGAAATACTAATCTTGTGTATGAAATCTTTATGACTTTCAGCTTCACATGCCTCAGAATAATTCGCTCCTACTGATCCAGCCGAACGTATTAGTTGACTAATAATACTTCTATTCACTTGATCAGACTTAATCTTCTTTAAGACAACAACAATATCTTCAGCAAATCGTGCTGTTCTTTCCTCCAAATCATATTTCTTTTCCTTTGTATGCATTGCGTCATTGTATCATTGATAATTGATCATTATTTACCAAACCTCATAAACCTTGAGTCGTTCTGGCACGATCGCCTTCACATTCAACTCATCATTCAAACGTTGAGCGAGATGCATAGAAGCACCTGGTTCACCCATGACTACAAAAACTTTCTTAAGCTTTCCCTTTCCGCCATTGGCGCCACCTAAACCATCTCCAGCGGTAGCCACAAATTCTACCAAATGTTCACCATCCTTATGTGCTGAATAGCCATACAAAGTAGCTATTTGTGCCTTCACCGCCACTTTTTCACCATGAATATTCACTTTCTTATTACCATCAGCGAGTTCGCGACCGAGTGAACCTATAGACTGATACCCGACAAGCAGAATAGTACTCTTTGGATCACTCAAAAAATGTTGTTCATGACCTATGACACGGCCACCGACAGACATACCAGAACCAGCAAGGATGATCTTGGCACCATTCATATGATCTATACCTTGAGATTCACGCTGTGACTCAACAAAAGTCAGATGAGGAAATGAGAAAATATCATCACCACCGGCAATTTGTTTTTTAGCGGTTTCATTGAAAAGCTCAGTACTATCACGATACACCTCGGTCGCCTTCTCCCCCATCGGTGAGTCAAAAAATACTGGCACAGAAGGAATCTTTTTGTCTCTAACCAGATTGTTCAATTCATAGAGTAACACCTGTGAACGATCAAGTGAAAAAGCTGGGATGACGAGTGTGCCACCACGAGCCAGTGTCGTATTTATAATATTTGTAAATTCATCCAAACGAGTATCGCGACTCTCATGATTACGATCACCGTAAACACTTTCCATAACTAAATAATCCACATCACCAACGGCTTCAGTATCTCGTAGTAGTGGTGCTGGTGAATTTCCAAGGTCACCAGTAAAAAGGATTTTTTCAACTTCGCCATCTAAAGAATCTTTCACACTCATCTCTATCATACTCGATCCCAATATATGTCCAGCATCTTTCAAATAGACCGAAACGCCAGATGCAATTTCAAATTCCTCATGATATTCAATAGTCTTCCAAAGCGGAAATACTCGAGCAACATCATCAGCATTATAGAGTGGCTCATAGCCATACTGTTTAGCTTCCATTTCAAGGATATTCACGGCATCATTCAAGACTAATTCTGCCAAATCTCGCGTCTGTGGAGTTGAATATATAGCGCCTTTAAAACCCTCTTTGACTAGCTTTGGAATACGTCCGACGTGATCTAGGTGTGCGTGAGTGATCATGAGTACATCTATAGATGCTGGATCATAAGGAAAATCTTCACTATTCTGCTCTTCAGCGACTTTTTCTCCTTGAACCATTCCACAATCAACGAGGATTTTTACACCAGCCGTCCCTCCGACTCCACCTGTTTCTAATAAAAAATTTGCTCCTGTGACTGTCCCAACTCCTGTACAAAATGTAAGTTTATTTGAATTCATGAATACATTGTAATCGGTAAATGGTAATTGGGCAAAGTAAAACACCTCATATCAGCAGATACGAGATGTGTTACTAAGGATTGCAGGAGTATATAACCTGATTGAATCAGGTGGGATGTCTATCGCTAACGTGCGCGTGGCACAAGCAGAATGTGAACTTCAAGAGTTCGTCGACTTCCCGTTTAAAAATGTTATAGGGTTTAACTCCCGCAACCTGAACTAATTATATTCCTACTCAAATATCCCGTCAATGTTCGTCTCATACAAAATCTTTTCTTGAACAAGTGTGTAGTTGATCAATTCATCTTTTTCAAACCAAAGAGCTATTTCTTTATTCGCCTCTTCAACTGAACCAGAAGCGTGGACTAGATTGCGTATAGATCTATCTTGAATATCAGAAAATTCATATGAATCAAGAACGAAATCACCACGAATAGTACCAACATCAGACTGTAGTGGTTCTGTGCCACCAGTGATCTTTCTAACTATCGGCACTGCATGTAAACCTTGTAGAACCAAAGCTATAACTGGACCTGAAGTCATGTATTTAGCGAGACGTTCGAGTATGTGTTGACCCATCTTTACTGGATCAGGATGTTTTATTCTTAAACCATGCTCTGTTGCATGTTTAATAAACTTCGCACCAGTTTTTTCAATCCAATCTGGATCATTCGTATAATGTTTTTCTACGAGCTCTTTAGTTGGACGGACCAGCTTCATTCCTACTATCTTCAAACCAAGTCTTTCATAACGTTGAATGATCTCGCCAACTAAAGTTCTCTGCACCGCATCTGGTTTTATAATTACTAAAGTACGCTCGCGCTTTGGGTGAGGTTTATTCATATATGCTATTCTAACGTATTACTGGAAACTAATAAACCAATGATCAATGACGCAATTATTTCTACGCCGTCAAAATCTCTGGATCCCCTTTCGTAATGAGTACTGTATGTTCGAAATGTGCACTTGGACTACCGTCAGCTGTCTTATAAGTATAACCATCTACATCTAGCTCCACACGTCTATCTCCTAGGTTAAAGATGGGTTCTATAGCGATGACCATGCCAGGTTTTAGAACAGGACCTTTACCAGCTTCACCGTAATTTGGCACAAAAGGATCTTCATGGACTTCATAACCTACACCATGACCAGCAAGTTCCTCGACAATACCAAACCTTCCAGCTGTGCCGATTCGCTCAATGGCACAACTGATGTCACCAACTCTTTTACCACCCTTTGCAGCTTTTATACCAACAGAGAGAGCCTCTTTTGTAGTTGCGAGCAAACGCGCTTTCTCTGATGAAACTTTTCCGACTGGTACAGTTACAGCGGCATCAGTGATCAAACCTTTGTGAATAAGTCCAAGATCGAGAGTGACAATATCACCTTCTTTTAAAACTTTATCAGCCTCATTTGGAATACCATGAACGACTTCATCATTTATTGAAAGACAAAGAGCAGCTGGAAAAGGTCGATCCGCTCCAGATGGTGTGTAATTCAAAAATGCCGGTTTATCATCTGGACCGCCCTCAGCTATGAGTTTACGTGTGTGGTCTTCCAGAGCTTGAGCTGATACGCCAGGAGTCACCATCTTAGCTAATTCACGTAAAATAGCCCCATGACGGCGTCCACCTTCACGTAGGATAGCTATATCTTCCTTGGTCTTTATCTTGATCATAAGAGCAGTGTAATCGGTAAACAGTAATCTGTAAACAGAGGTGTATTCACTGATTACTTCAATCCGACTTTGGCAAGTATGTCTGCATGGATGTCTTCTATCGAACGGTTTCCGTCAATATCGAGCACTGTCATATCTTTTCTATTACGAAAATGATTGAGTGCTGGGACGACATCTGCTTCATACCACGATAAACGCTTACGGATATCTTCTTCTGTATCATCATAACGTTTTCTGAGCATAAGTCTTTTTACGGATTCTTCTTTAGGGACATCAAGATAAATGATCCATGGCTTTTCTAATTTAAAAAAAGAAAACATGGAATCCATAGCTTCAGCCTCGATCAAACGTCTGGGTGTGCCATCAAATATGAGGTGTTCAGAGCCTGTATATTTCTTAACGAGTACTCTTCCCCAAATGTATATAGGCATGAATGACGGCATCAAACCGCCAGCGCTCAAAGTTTTATTTGTCATCTTTGCCAAATAACTATCTTCTTTCATAAAATCACGAAGCTCTTGGCCGGATTGTATGTAAAGACTTTTATGTTCTGGAGCGACCTTTGCAAGTGTTTCAATCAAAAGTTGCGCTTGAGTCCCTTTGCCAGAACCTGATGGGCCTATAAAAACGTATGTTTGTGGTTTCATGGGTTTTAGTATAACAAAATACCTAATTTTCCGCCTCAATACCAAATCGCAATAAAAGTTAAAAACGCATCAAATCGCAAAATAAACATCGCATCAGAGCTCAAGCTACAAGCTACCGTTTTTTAAAAGAAACTGCGGGAAGGGCGGACACCAAGAATCTCAAACCGATAGCCGAGAGCGTAGGCATACACAGAGAGCTCGCCATCGCTCGGATCCCAGCCGGCATAGACGAGACGAGCGCCCGATTTGGTACCTGGTAGCCAATGAGCACTTTTTTTATTCCAATCACTTAAATGCTTACCAGTGTCCTCAAAATATTTTCTTTCCAGAACGAAAAAGTCTTCCAA
>Ga0007854_10000888_pt1 | contig 19310 bp, 35 predicted proteins | sample CryBogCBH12Aug08_FD_60382 | JGI IMG/M metagenome (GOLD analysis project Ga0007854, IMG submission 60382) | Freshwater microbial communities from Crystal Bog, Wisconsin, USA - CBH12Aug08 | ecosystem: Environmental > Aquatic > Freshwater > Lake | place: Crystal Bog, Wisconsin, USA | collected...
TACCGAGCTGCAACTGTGGATGATCCGGGTCCCAACACTCTGGACAGACCAGCAAGTCGTAGTTCTTGGTCTTGACGATTTCTTTGCGCAACTGCTTGAGCTTATACCTCTGCCCACAGCGGTCGCACTCGGCAATCGCCCATTTGCCGGATGCAAATCTGTTTCCCATTTAGATCGTGTTCCCAATGAACTGCTGACGCGGCACAAACCGAATCGAGGCTTTTTCGTGATCTTCGTAGGCCGCGAGCTCCCACGCCTCATCGTACTGTTGCTTCAGCACGCCAAGTTTGGGCATACCCTCGGGGATTTTGTTGGCGATGTGGAATGACAAGCCCGCCGCCATCGCTGGGATGAAGCGGAAAGGCACATCCATCACATTCACACCATTGCCCGCATCCTGCGTGCGGCGCAGGCGCCAATACACGAACTGATACGGTTGCGAGCCATCTGGGGTTGGCCACACGGTAACGCACGGCAAGTTTTGTTGGTTCACCCCCGCGTTCGCGCTATGCGCCGCAGCGGTTGTGTTGTTCTGCCCGCGCACGCAGTTGTAGAGCGTATTGCCGGAGATGTACCCATACCCAATCGTCTCGGCGTCAATCTGGATGAACCCAGTGCTGGGCAAGTTTGCTGTGCTACTCAGCGGGATCGTGGTATCTGTTGCGCCAATACTGCTTGCAAGGGTGTAGCCTGTGCTAAACGTCTGACCATCCAGTCTTTGCACCCAAACCTGAATTGGACGAGCCTGTTGCAGTTTGTTTGGAAGGGTTGCATAGGTAGAAACACTAATGCGTGTTATGGTCAAGTCAGCTTGGCCGGAAGTGCTGTTTGCCTGCGTGCGGATGACGTGCTCAAGCAAATCCACGGTATCGTTTGGAATAGGGTATGTGTTTTGACCCTGCACCAAGTTGATGGTGCCCGAGTCGATTGTCCACATGTTGATGCCGCGATTGGCCCATTCAGCGAACATGATGTTCAAGCTGCGGCGAGCGGTCTTCAAGTCATAGCCAGAACGCAACTCCCGACCGGCGCGTTCAAACGCTTCCTCAACAAGTTCAACAAGTTGAAGATTGAATCCTGCGGTGCCGGAAGTTGTATTTGCCATGATTATTTCTTTAGCCCTTTGAGCGTCTCGGCGAGACGTGCTCGTTTGCCTTCAATCCCGGGTTTCTTAGCTGCTGCAGCCAATTTCTTGGCGGGAATTTTCTTACCTTCTGCAACACCCAATTCTTTGTGCAAAGCGCCGGGTTTCTTAATCGCTTTTTGAATCCATTTTTCAGCCATCATTTTCTCCGATACTCGGCGAGTTCTGCTAGGGTTTTTCCAACCTTACCGCCTTTGGCTTTCTTCGCGGTTTTAGCTGACTTGATGAAAGCCTCATCCGTTGGTGCGCCTTTAGCGCCGGGTTTGCGCATCTTTTCACCACGCTTGCGCTTGGCGTTGATGTTCGCATACAACCCCACCTTTCCGCCTTCGGCGTACTCGGTGAAGTCGGTGTCGTCGCGGCGTGCTTTGCGCGTACCGCTTGGCATCTTAGAGGGGCGCACTGCCCCCATACCGCGACTGGCCATCATTTGCGTTTCGCCATTCCGCCGCCGCACATGGCTTCGACTTTTTCGTGCTCTTTCATGTGGCCAGCTTTGTGTTCACCATAAATGTGGTGATGGTGTTTATGGCCATCGCCGCCGTGGTGTTTCTCTACGTGGTGCACATGATGGGGGTGATGAGGAGTTGGCTCCTTCATCAGGGGTGCGTGATCCATTTTCATAAGTAACGTCCTTTCGTTTTGCCGCGTTCGCAGCAGCCATCGGCACGGCTTGATGCAGTGCCGCCTTTTGCTTTTTTCACCATGATGCCGCTGCCCAACTGTTCAGGTTGGTCTTTTTTGGCCACGGGTTTACCCGCAGATGCGTCATCAGGTTCTTTGGGGGGCTGGCCTTGGTCAGCCGTGTAGACTTTGTCTTTGGCCATGATTAAGCCTTGGCTTTGCCGCCGCGTTTCATGCCGGTTGTGGAACCAGCCATTTTGGGCAACATGCCTTTGGTCTTACCGCGCTCGGCCAAACCATCACGGCTAGGAGCAGCAGTGCGCACCTTGGCCATAGTTTCTTTAGTCAAGCCCTTGCTTTCTTTGCTTGGGCCTTTGCCAGTAGTGTTGCCACCGCTCGCCATTTTTTTCGCTTTCATAGAACCACCTTTTTTAAAAAGTGCCGATTCCCCATGACGAGTTTCCGGCTTGTTAACAACTTGTCTATCGGGGCGTTCGCCACCGAATTTTTTACCTTTGTCGGCTGCAGTGAATTCTGCACCAACGGATTGTGGAACGCCAGCTTTTTTTGCAAACTCTGGGTTGTTGGCGACCGCCGCCATGAAGTTGTGCTGTTTTTTGCTAGTTGATGGCACTTCGCTGCTCCCTCATGTAAGCATCAAGCTTGTCGTTGAGTTTATCGAATCGTGAATCGATGTGTGAAAGAAACTTGTCCATCTCGGCCTGAGTCACGTTGTCTCGCGCAATTTCCTCGCGGGTGCGGTTCAGCAAGATTGTCAGGCGAGAAAGCTCAGTGGACTTCTCTTTCAAGTTCCAAGACAACAGACCAATGAATGCGGTCAGCAAAGCGTTCCAAACCATCATTTCCATGTCAACATTTCCATGCCCGCAGGCTTTTGTTAATCCGGCTGTCTGGGTCTTTGGCGGTCTTGGTCGAAGTCAATTTCTTCTTCATCCCTTCCATCCGCGCACAGAAAGAATCCTTGCGTTTTCCGCCTTCGGGCTGAGGTGCTTTTAAGTTCATCCCCTCCTTCTTTGCGGACGCCCGCCCTTTGGCGTTCAAGCCGCCATTGGGATTCTTGCCTTCTTTGCGTTGCCATGCTGATGTCTTTGCCATGTTATGCCGCCTTCAATTTGGCCTGACGCTGGTCTTCCAGCATAGGCTTGATGACGTCTTCAACAAAGTCGCGCGTGAACTCTTCTTGGCCGATGTGTGGCAAGCTGATCTCAGCGTCCACCCAGCACTCAAAGCCTGCCTCGCGTGCGCGATCGCAGAAAAGGTAGTCCTCGCCGGTGTACTTCCTGTCGCGCAGGGCAAAGTCAAACACAGCAAACGCGGTCTCGTTCTCGCGGGTCTCGTACTCCCACTCGGGATGGTCGGCAATGAGCTTCTCGATCACGTAGCGCTTGATGAGCATGAACCCTGTGCCCACGCGGTTGACCTTGAGCATAGACCCATCAAAGATCATGTCGCCGTTGTCGTCGCGGGGAATGTCGAGGAAGAAGAATTTGTCCGATGCGCGGCGGGGATACAAGCCGGCAGCAACGTCTTTGTCGCCACTCTGCGCCAGCAAACGCATCACGTCGTCGGGCATGACCACCACATCGGAGTCGATGAACAACATCTCGGTGCAGTCGGACTTCATGAACTCATTGACCAAAGAGTTGCGTGCCATCGGGATGATGGAGCACCCAGCCATGTAACTCATCTGAATACCAACACCGTGGTTGAAAGCCAAAGGCATGAGTTGAGCCAAGCTGAACGCCGTCTTGATGTTCAGCTTCCCATCGTACGTGGGGATCGCAATGAAGACCTTGCGCCCCGCGAGCTCAATTTGCTTGGTATCAGCCATACGTCACTTGCGTAGAGGTGATGTTCGACGAGTTTGCATAAATACCTGCTTGGCACAAAGCACCTTCGCCGGGCAAAAGCACTTGATACGGTTGCAAATTAGTACCCGTGTTAATGCCTAGAACCCACGCTCCGCCATTTGCTACGTAGTTACAAACTGTGCTTGTTGCGATCGTGCCGGAGTTTAAATCAGTGATGGTAAAAGTGTTGGCGTCCACCACCGTGATCGTGTAGTTACCTGACACCGGAGCCACGTTGCTCGCAGCAACATAAGCAATCCCCACTTTTGCGCCAGTTTGCAAGCCGTGTCCAGTAGAAGTAACTGTCACTGTGGTGCCACTACGTCCATAGGTAGCTGCTGTCGGGGCAACTGCGGTATCAAAGAAATCAACATACCCGGCGGTGCCGTTACCAATAACGGTGGCTTGTTTCAAGCGCACGCGGCCAACGTATAAAAACCCAACGCCTTGAACCTTCGCGGTTCTTACGTCATATTGCATTGTCATAGGTATCTCCTAAAGCCAAAGAAGGGGGCCGAAGCCCCCGCTCAATTAGTCGAAGTTACCGTATGGGTAAGCAGTAGCTGTGCCGATGTTTGTATCGAGCTGGGTGTAGCGCACTGCGGCGGTGAGCGTGCCGGCAGTGATTGTCGGCAGAGTTGTACCCGAACCGCCTGTGTAGGGGATGGTGAAGGTCACGACAACTTGGGAGAAACCAGCGGGCTCCACCACGCCCATTGGGTTGGTGAAATCAAAGGTTGTGGCATTGGTTGCGAGCAACTGCGCGCCAGTTTGAGTGATGGTGTTGCGACCGGTTGCGGCGTTCACAGTGGTGATGCTGCCGTAGGTGGTGTCGTTGAAGGCGTTGCCGATGCTTGCAGTCACGGTACCCAATGTGCCGCCAGTAGCGGTAATCACCACGTTGGTGTCGATCAAGAAATCGTTGATGTTGGAGCCAACAGGGATGTAGAACACAACGCCGCGATACAAAGTACCCGCGCCACCTGTGCCAGCGTCAGCAGTGATGACTGCTGCAGTGGGGGGATAAGCAGTGGAGCTGCGCGTGTAGACGGTGCCGTTGATGTTGGGGATTTGATTGCCGTTGACAAACTGGCCAGAGCCGCCGGAATAACCAGCAGTAGCGACAGTTGTGTTTGTCAAAACAATGGAGCAGTCTTGAGCGAGGTCGGTGTAGCCAACATCGCGGATGCCGCCAAAACGAGAATTGCCCGAGAGAATCGGGCCTTGGAAGGTAGAACGTGCCATGACAAAAAGTCCTTATGCAAAAGTCCCTGTACCAATCGTTGCATCGTCTGCTGGGCCAGTCCGGTACAGGTGAGTTCCCAGACGTATGGTGACTATACATCATTTCGAGGGGGTGTCAATAAGCTTGTTTGACTTCTTTAAATTTTCTTCTTGGGTGATGACGCGCAAGTTCCAAGGCACGTGAAGGCCGCAGACTTCCTCCCCTTGGATTGGGACGATATGGTCAACTGCATAGCGCTGTTTAGTGGTGCGGCTCAGTTCAATCGCCAAACGATATTGCAAACGGATTTCAAGCTTTTGTTCAGCGGTCAACCATTTTGGCGTGGCTTGGCGAAAACGTCGTCGGCGTAGACTGACCAACTCTTTGTATAAATCAGGGTTGCGGGCTTTGTACCCTTGTTTATACGCTGTTTTTGCCGCGTCAGGACGGGCTTGCGCCCGGGCAATTACTTCCTCTTTATTGCGCTCGTAGTATCCTTTTTTTGCTTTTTGGCCGGCGTCCGATTGGTTGTACTGCCTGAAGTACTCGGCGCGGGTTTCGTTCCCTTTTGTCCACTCGGCTTTGAGGCAATCAAAGCATGAGCCTTTGGTTTTGCGTGGGGCGATGTGGCCATGTTTGCAGGGCTGGCCGGTGAAGTAGTACTTGCTGCCAGTTTGCTTCGCTTCCTCGCGGGACTTGGGTAGGTTTGTGGTGTCCATTTGCTTCTCCTGTTTTGACACAGAGAATTATACACCAAAAAGAAAGGGACCTAAGCCCCTTTCTTTTATAAACCAAAAGGTTTATTAGAACGAACCAGAAGAGCCAAAAACGCCCAAAGGATCGGACCAGCCAAAGCTGTAACGTTCACGTGATTTGTAGCGAACGTTGCCGGTGTCAAAATCCCCGTCCATGGAATTTTGCAATGGAGTACGGACGAAGTGTTTCAAACCGTTAGGCACGTCAGTGGTCAAGAACCAAGCATTGGGGTCGGTCAAGAAGTGGTTAACTGTATAACCTTCAGGAACCGCACCGTTGTTCTTCAATGCGTTGATGTCGTTGTTGTTGGTACCAACGCGGAGTTCAGTTTCCAACAGGCGAGTAGCCACGAACATCAATGATGGAGGAACGATCAATTTCTTGGGTTTGGCGGCGATCAACAGACCACGTTCGTCAGTCCAAGCAGCGATTTGAATCACGGCGGCTTCCAAAGAAGTCTCGTTCAAGTCAGCTTGAGTGGCGGGTGTGTTGCTGTTGGTACCACCGGAGACCAAGGGGTGAGCAGTGCTGAACAAAGCCACGCCGTCGCCGCCAGTGTAGGTAGAGCTGAAACCGTTATTCAACACAGAAGCGCCTTTGACTTGCTTGGTGTAAGCCATTGCGCGAGCCAAACCTTTGGTGTAGCGAGCAGACAAGCTGTCGTACAAGTTATCTTCGATCGCTTCTTCAGTGATCGAGAAACCCAAAGCGATGGTTTCGTGGTTGTAACGAGTTGTCCATGCTTCCTGTGCGTTGTCATAAGCGATGGCGGAACCTTCGTTTTTGACTGGTGCAGCAGAGAAACCAGACAATTTGGTTTCTTCTTCAAAGCTACGTTCCGAAGTTTCGGTTTCGTAGATCTCTTTGTGCTCTTCGCCGTAGCGTGCATATTCCAAACCGAACAGTGCGTTCAGGCCGGGGAGCAGTTCTTTAAGCAGTTGTGCGCGTGAAATAGCCATGATTTACTCCTTACGCACCGGTGGCGTCGTTGTATTGAGCAGTGTTGAGTTTCACGACGAACTCATAATAAGTCGTGGCTGTAGCACTACGGGGGCCTGTGGCGGATGCGGTAATCACATCAACAACGCGCAGGGGGAAAGTGTTGGTAGTGGTGGCAGAAGAACCATCAATACCGTAGGCGGAATCACCGGTGGAGGTGCTGCCCACGTTTGCGACCAAAGCCACGTTCTTGCCAACGATCGTGCGAGCGTAAGCTGCAGGAGTTGTAGAACCAGCAGTGGTAGCTGCGACTTGGAACACGGCAGTAGGATCATCCACAACATAGGCGTAAGCCAATGCGGTAGTGGTAGACGCGGCTGCGGGGTAGAACTGACCTTGGACAGTTTGACCCAACGAGTTCACGTATTGGCAACCAACGACGACACCGACGATGTCACCAGAGTTGGTTGTGTTTGCTGCCACGAGGTAGCCACCACTTTCTTTCACGGTATCACCGTTTAAGATTGCAGTAGCGTAGCCAGCGGCCACGGGGATTTGACGGATCGCTCCGGCGTAAGGCATACCATCCAATCGTTGGATGGGTTTCAGGCCGTACGTGCTAGACACGGTAGGGTAAGCCATTTAAGACTCCTTGAAAATTGTTAAGAACCAGAACCAAATGTGACCTTCGTTTGCCGTTCCGCGAACTTTTGCATACGAGGATCATTGTCTTTCAAATAGCTGTTGTCCACTGAATCCATCTGGGCCTTGTTCTGGTGTGCGTAGTATTGGCTACGCTGTTCCAAAAACTCAGAAGGGATACGGCAGAGCAGCAGCCCGCCCACTTCGATGTTTCCTTTGAAACGACCTTCGGTGCTTGCGTGCATCATGAGCTCGGGATAGTCCTCTGCTTTGCAGGGTTCAAATCCTTCGCGCAACTTGCTAGAGATATTGCTTGGATCAGCGGCACCCAACATTGCTGTACGGATGTAACGATGAGTCCAACCGGGACGAGGATCAGGACTCGGTAAAGTTTCAGGTGGACGCCACGCTTGTTGGCGCATTGCTGACTTACGATCTTCCAGCTCACGAGCTAGGCGATTTGTTTTACCGTTTGTTTGAACTGCTTGTTCCATGTTTAACCTCTATTAAGTTTGGCAACCTGTTTCGCGTACTCTTCGATTGGAACCCCAAGCCTGCGAGCGATCGCAGCTTCGGATGCCTTCAAACGAATACGGTTAGGCGGTGTGCTACGTGCGGCTGGGGCCACAACGGTAGCGGGTTTTGAAGCACGGCGCTGAGGAACTTCTTCCTCTTCCACCGGGGTCGATCTCTTTTTGGGCGGATCAGTATCCTCTTCGCTCTGAGCATCTTCAAAATACTCAGGGAAACGCTTTCGCATTGTTTTGTCGATTGTATCGAAGTATTCCTTCGTACCGATATATTCTGGACCATACTGCTTCTGGAGCTTCTTGTCAAGGCCCATTGCAGTCATCGTCATCTCTTCATCTTGACCCCACCAATCGCTATTGCTCTCCATCCATTGCTGGGTACGGCGACTCAATCGTGGGGGCTGGGGTTCAGTCGGCGCGGGCTTGAACTCTTCGCGTTCCTGAACCTCGATGGGTCTCATATCAGAGGCTTTGTCCAAACGCAAAGTGGCGCGTGAAATGTCGGCCTGCGCATCTGCTACAGCTTCAAAGTCACCCGCTTCGTGGGCTTCTTTAAGGCGGCGTTTAGCTGCGGCAAGCTCAGTTTCAGCGGCACCTTTGGAGGTCTCGATGAAGGCTTTACTGCCTGTGGCAAGCTGCTGTTGGAGACGCTTGTTCTCTTCGAGCACTTGGCGTGCGTACGCTTCTGCTGCTTGGCTTTCACGCAGAGCTTGTTCTTTTGCGCGTCGTTCATCATGGTAGCCACGGGTGAACTTCTTGATACGCGCTTGGACTTTCTCGTCGTAGCTGGCCAACTCTTCTTCTGTTGGGTCTTCAACAGGCTCCTTCATGGGCTTGCGGCCACGGTCTTCGGGAGGTGTATCGTCCTCAACTTCCACTTCAAACTTATCGTCTTCAGCGGCAGCTTGCTTGGTTTGTTTTTCATCGGGGAACTCGAAGTCCTCACCTTTGAATTCTGGTAACGGCATGGTTTACTCCTTATGCAGCTCGTGTGATTCCACGGGGGTCTTGCACAGTCGCTTCAACTGAATCATCATTGATGATGCGGAATTCACGGCCATGAATCTTCAAGCGGGTGCCTGAATTGGGGCGGACAACGACGAAGTCGCCTTCCTTGCAGCGGGGTCCGTTAGGAAACCGCGACTTATCTTGGTATGCAGTCGGGCCCAACTTCACCACAAACAATACTGGGGTCAGTACTTCTTCGTAGTGCATAGCTTGGCTTGACTTGATGATCCCGCTTTCGCTGTCGGCATACTGCTCCATTGCCTCGGGGACAACGCACAGCAACATGTAGTCGGCAGGATCGGGCAACTGCTTGGCTTTTTCTTCAGCGCTCTGGTTAAGAATGCCGGATAGGTCCACAGCAGACACGTCAAATTCACTCATCAGATTTCTCCATTTTTTGCACAAGGTCGTTGATAGTGCGCTCCGCGAGGTTTAGACCTTGGATGATCCCGCAGAGGTTTTTGTATTCGGCGTAGTCTTTGGGAGTGCCGCTTGCGACGGCCCTCTCGTATGCACCACGTTCCTCAACAATTTGTTTGGCGATGTGCGCCAGAATCTGATGCTCTCTCATTCATTCCCTTTGCTAGGCTTTTGCTGCGCAGCCTGACGCGCTTGAGCTGCCTGCATGTTTTGCTGGCGATTTTGATTGTGCATCTGGGCTTTGTGCTTGGCGATGTCTACGCCCATGCGTGCGCCTTCAATTTCTTGTTGGCGTTTGAGTTTGTCTTTGTTGGCAGCGGCTTGCGCCCCCACCTGCATACCAGCGATCTGCAACTGCGCTTGGATACGTTCTTGCTCGATGCGAAGGCGGTCGGCTTTCTCGGCAGCATCGATTTGTTGCTTCTGTGCTTTGAGATGCAGCTCTTGTTGTTTAAGCTGGAGCTCTTGCTGTTGCATCTGCACGACTGGGTCTTGCGCTTGTTGTTGCGCAGCTTGCTGGGCGGCTTCTTGCTGATCGCGTTGGAGAAGTTGCTGTGACGCTTGTGCTGCCAACTGCGCGATCTGGTCGGCCATCTTGGGGTCCATGTGTTTGTTTTGTTCTTCGCTTGGCAGGGGCACACCCATCGCTTGCTCGACCTGCAGCCGGTACTCGAACGCAATGTGCTCGTTGATGTGCGCCATTGCTGCCGCCATGATCTGCTGCGCCGCTGGGTTCATCTGCATCAACTGCTGAATCTTGGGACTCTGGATCGCAGCCATGTGAACCGTGATGTGCGCTGGGTGATTTTGCTCAATGAACGCCTTGAGTGGTTTGCCAGTCAAGAGGTTTTGGTTTTCCTGAATCGGGTCTGTAGGCGTTGCATCTTCCTCGATAGGAACAAGCTTAGCCGCGTTCTTGACACCCAGCACCTCAATCATCTGACGGTGCAGCAACGGCAAGTCGTACAACTGGGGAGCGGACTGTGCAAGCTGGAGCACAGCTTGGTACTGCACAATCTTCTGCGCCATCGTCGCCGCGTTGGGGTCGCTCACTGGGATCACGTCCACCATGTGGTAGTCGGACTTCTTGGCCTTGCGGCTTGCGTCTTCTGGGTCGTACTCGTAGTCGTCGGACTCATCGGCAATGATTGCTTTCAAGAGTTTGAACTCTTGTTTCATCGCATAGTGCAAGCGTGACTGCACCGCTGTCATCACCTTCAGAGTGCGCTCAAGCAGCGCTAGTGTGGTGCCCACCGGTGCGCCGGCAGACATGTCGCTGACTTTCAAATCGCTGGACGCGAACGCACGGCCTTCTTCGACGATCTGTTGGAACAACATGAACAGAACCTGTGATGGTTCTTTGTATGGCAGCGGCAGGATGTTGTCGCGGATCGACCCACTCGGCACATCTACGTCACGGAACTCGCCCGGGGCAATTGGCGTGTCATCGCCTTTAACTCGCAGTCCGCGAGACTTGAGACCCCCCGGAAGGTTAGAGAGCGTACCAGCATCGACGAGCTGACGAATGAGCATCGTGGCGCTTTTCGCATAACCTCCAATAAGGTGAATGAGGCCGTATCCGTAAAAACCGAACCCCGGAATGTATTGATAATGCACAAAGTGCTGGCGTTTGATGTGGAGCTTGTCATCTTCTAACCAATTGCGGCGGATGGACAGGATCGTACTTGTGCCCTTCTCGACGGTCACGACGTATGGCAACGCGATGCCGGTGGGCTCACCCTTTTTGTTTTTGTGCTCGAACCCTTTCAAGTCCAAGTCAACGTGCATCTCAAGGATGCGATAGCGGTTGTCCTCGATCGCAGACATGCCATTCTCCTCGGCCTTCTGCTTCTCGATGTCGTCCAACTCATGTGTGGGGTCTCCAAGCTCCACGTCCATGTAGAACCCAGCTTCTTGGAGTTTGCGCACCTCGTTCTCGGTCTTACGCATGATGTGCGTGACCCGCTCGGCAGTCTCAAGATGCGACGCGCCGTAGGGAACAACCAAGTCTTCTGCGGGGATGAACATCGCCATCTGGCGACCCTTGGACGGATCGAAGTAGACCTTCTTGAACGCGGAGCCGGCAAGGGGCAGAGCCCACAACAACTTTTCGTGTTCTGGTCGGTACTCAGTCATCACCTCGGTGAGCTGGTAGTTCATGTCGTCGCGCACGCGGGCCGCAGCTTCTTCACGCAACAAGTCGACCGCGCCAACAATCTGCGTCTTCACGGGGCCCATCGCGGGGAATGTCTCCATCATGGCTTCGCTCTGGAAGCGCACAACGGACTCGGTCAACATCGGGTGGAACACGCCGCACGCGCCCTGCCAAGGCTCGGTGCGCTCCTCATACTTCAGACCCAGTAACTTCAAGCCGTCGATGTAGGTCTGTATCCAGTCCTTGCGGTCGTTCATGTCCTTGTCGAAGTCATCGATCAAGTCTGAGCTCAACCCGGCCAAATCCTTCTCGTCCATGTACTCGGCGAGGTTGGCGTCAAAGTCTTCTTCAGTCGCGGGGGCAGGTGCGAGGTCAATCTCCAAGTCGCCTGTCTTGAGGCTTACGCTTTCTGGGTCCTCGATCTCGATCTCCATGTCGGGCTGTTGGCCCATCAAATCTGAGAGACCTTGCGGTGCTTGATACAAACTTTTTTCCATGATTAACCCCAAGTCTTTTTGGCCACCCAGTGCTGGATGGATTGAACCGCAAACGCCAACTTGGTCGGCAGCTTGAATAATTTTTTGCCTTCTGGTGTAAACATAGTCCCGTCAGAACCAACACCCATCAATCCAAATTTCATATCCGATCCTTAAATGAATTTGCTGCTGCCAGCAATACGTTTGCCAATTGCTCCACCTTTAGACTTTTTTTCTGAGTCTGTAGTCATGTAACTACGTAAGGAGTCCAACATTTTTAACTGATTAGCATCATAGTTCATTGCACTGTTTGCGTCATCTGGCCATTGATTGATCACATACCCTCTCATCGCAGAGTCTGTCGCGTTGCGAACTGCATCCGCTTCTGAACCCCCACTATCCAAAGTAGCTTGATAATCCCCGGCTTGTTGCCTAAGAATAGAAAGTTGTTTGGGGGCCCATGAACGCATCAATGATTGACGTGTATTGTTGGCCACTGGGTCCGCATGTAAGACTTCTCCGGCTAAATCATCTGCGGAAAATTGATCGGGTCTATACACTTCAACACCTAATTGATGTATGGGGATTCTGTTCGGCCTTGGGTATTTCTCGTCGCCGGGCTCCCCAATAGGCCATGTTTCTGCATAGTTACCAGTATCAGAAGGATTAGTTATGACTACTGGATTGTGTCGTTTTAAGAAAGGGTATTTTGCTTGCGCATCGTTTATCAATTGTTCTTCATAGCTAGGCATCTTACCCCCTTTAAACTGTGTAGAACCGCTCTTTGCGGCGACCTTTGAACCACTGAATGTCCTCGGCCTCATCTGATGGTAAGCGGATGAACCCACCCGAGCGGAACCGCATCAGGGCCAATGTTGTTGCGTCAACCAAGTCATCATGCTCGCCTGACGGGAACGCAGCGATCTCATCCACCAACTCTTCAGCCCAACGAGTCTGTGGTACCCACACCCTGCCAGAGGCAATGATGTCAGACACCGAATTCAATCTCGCTATCTTATCCTGTCCTTTGCTTGGAGTGTAGTCCTGCACAGGTATGCCCATCGCCCGCAAGTCGTAGATCAGTGGTGCACCCGAAGCTTTCTTCTCGATGATGATCGTATCGGGCTCGTAGTCGTTGTACTCGCGCAGCACGTCGCGTTTCAAATCTGGAAACTCAACCCGCTTCTTATATGTGTTGAGCAGGATGATGTTCTTGGAGTTGTCTTTGTGGTGCGTGAACACCCCCCACGTCGTCCCTGCGGAATAGTCGGCCCGCTGAGTTTTCTCGAACGCCGTATCCCAAGACTGCAGCACGTACTCGCACTCTGGCGGCTTGTCCTCTTCCCACCATCTCCACCAGTCGCGCTTGACGATCGCGCTCTCGTTACCCACGGGGTTCTGCTGGTACTGCGCCTGCCATTTACTGTTGGGCAGTTCTTCTTTCAGCGCCGAGAGCTCCTCCAACGACCAAAACTGAGGCCATAGGGGATTACCCGAAGGCAGGATCGCAGGAAACTCAATCACCTCCCAACCCTCGCCGCCGCGCTGCGCGTCCGACTTCAGCACTTGGCCGGTCAAGTCACGCTGCGCCCACCGAGTCATCACAATCACGATCGCACCACCGGGCTGCAGACGCTGACGCGGACCTGACGTATACCACTCGTACACTTTGTCGTACACCTCTGGGTTCACCGCCGCCATCGCCGCTTCTTGTTCTGAGTGCGGGTCATCAATGATGAGCAAGTCGGCACCCTTACCCGTCACCGCGCCGCCCACACCGATCGCAAAGTAGTCACCACCCTTGGATGTGTTCCACCGGCCCGCTGCTTTAGAGTCGGACGACAGGTTCAGGTCGGGGAAGATGTCTTTGTACTGCTCGGTATCCACCAAGTTGCGCACCTTACGGCCAAAGCCCACGGCCAACTCAGCAGTGTGGGATGTTTGAATCACTTTTTTGCCCGGGAACCGCCCAAGAAACCACGCCGGCAGCAGGTATGACGCAAATTCTGACTTCGTGTGGCGCGGGGGCATGTTGATGATGAGCCTTTTGCACTGGCCATTGGCCACCCGCTCGAACGCTTCGGCCATTCTTTTGTGATGGGCCCCAGAAATGAAGCTTGGCCACACTTTTTCCACGAATTTGATAAATTTTTGCTGCGAAAGTTCTCTATCTTTGAGCTTTTCTAGCCTAATAAGCTGCGCCTCCAGCGTGCGCATGTCACTCTCGGTCAGTTTTCCCGAGTTGATGAGGGTCTCAATGTCTTTTAAAGTGACTTCACTCATTGGTTTTTTCAGGTTTTTCGCTGAATTCACCCTCTTCGGGCTGCTTGTTGTCCATGTAATCGTCCAATTCGTCCATCAAATTGGGCACATCGGTCACATCTGAGTTCAGCAGGCGCTTGACGCGCTCCTTGATGCTGCTTTCCAAAGCCGAGGACGTCGTGTGGTGGATTGTGATCTCGCTGCGCTCTGTGAAGAGGCCAATGTCTGAGTGTTTGCCAAGCAGCTCAAGTGCCTTGAGTTCCAGTTTGGGGTCGCCGCAGCTCGCAATGTTGATGAGCTTGTTTGTTACGAAATTTCTGGCCTGCAGTGCGTCTTGAAACGCAGTGAAATCAAACTCTCGGATGATCGCGTGCGCGGCTGCAGCTTCCCGGGCAGAAGAAATGTGCCTTGGCGTATTGGGTTTGTCAGTACCCGTAATGAGTTTGGTGGCCTTGGCCAAGTCATCGTTATCAAAGTCGATCGACCCGCCGAGCTGGTTGATTAAATCTGCCGTGTTCACAGCAGCGGCCAGCGCATCCTTGTGCGTTTTGGGTTCTTCGTCGCTGACATCAAACGGAATTGGGTATTCCGTCGTAGGCTCAATTGTCTGCATGTGGCACCTAGTTAAAGGGGGTGAGCGAAATGTAACAGAAAAATATATAGGGGGCAAATTTCTTTTGGGGGTACCTTGACGGGGGGTGTTTCTAAAACAGGTAGGGGGAGGGGGTATTGTTATAAAAATGATGGGGGTGGGTGTCGAGTGTTTGAAACACGGTGTAGGGAGGAACGGGACTCCTTCTTTGAAAAAAGGGGTGTATGGGGTTCACGCAAAGCCCCGATCTAACTTTTGTTAGGTGTCGGCGAATTTTAAAATGTTTAATTATTGTTCACGAATAGCTTGCCTATAACATAACATTGTGTCACATTATAACCATGCAAACGCTAATCCCTAGCGAGCATACATTGGAGAATCACATGGAAAAGACAATCATCGCAAACGCTATCCCTTTGGTTATCAACTTGGACAATGCACGCAACGGCGTGGTGTCAGTGGCAGGTAAAACAGGTGAGGTTATAAAAACCTACGGCGCGGCTATGTGTCAGCATTTTAATGTTGTGGACAACCAAGGCAACATCACGACACCATGGTATGAGCTTAAGGGTAAGTTAGCTCTAGGCGTGAAAGAAGAGCGGGCAAAATTTGTCGGTGCAATGCAAGCCGCTGGTTTTGAGCAAGGCACGATTGACGTCTATTGGCAACGAGTCAAGGAGGCATCAGGCCGCGTTAAGACTCAAAACAAGGTAACAGGCGGCATTGACGTTGATGCAGAGAATATTAAAATGCTCAAATCGATTCTTAACCGAATCGATACAGTGGAACCCGAAAAAGCGCCATTGTCTAATAAAGTAGTATCTCTGCTTTTGACGGCCGCCGATCAGATGGGCATTGATACGTCAGCATACGCAATCGGCCAAGATCAAGAGTAAACCCTCAAAACCTAACATTGTTAGGTTTTCCCTCAAAGCTCCAAGGCTTCGGCTTTGGGGCTTTTTTGCGTTCACGGCTTTTGTTACATTTTGCTATGCCAGTTCCCTCGGTTACAGCGGCGGTAGCGTTAGCGTTACGTTATGTTATGGATTTTTTGGGTAATGTTATGGAAAAAAGTGTCTTTGTTACGCAACACATCTCGGCAAACCCGCATGAAACCTAGATTGTTAAATGTTACGTGTTTTTGGGAAATTGAGTGATGCCGAAATCGAGCGCAAGACTCAGAATCTGCATTCCGTACACAATTAAAAATTTAGGGGCGACTCTCTCATTTTTTAAAAACACATAACATTATAACATTATATATATTTTTATTGTTTTTCTCTTTAAAATCAATGACTTGTTTTGTTATATTTATATTTTTATTTTCGTAACATGTTACGTTTTTCCATAACATTCTGCCCCTACTTTTCATAACACTGCCCACCAAAAAACTTGACTTAAACATAACATTGTGTTACAATATAAGTTGGATGGGATAAATGTAACAACACAATCCCTTTTTGTTCAATCTAACTTTTGTTAGGACACTGTTATGTTTTGGGTCTTCTTTGTCGGTATGGTTGTCGGCCACCTTTTGACCGAGTTTCTAAACTGGGATGGGGAGTGAGCAATGGCTAATTTTGAATGGATGGAGTGCATCGACTGCGGTGATGACGTGCACATCGAGCGTTGGGCTTTGGGCTACCGCTGGTGTAAATTCTGCGGTGAAGACCGTGCTCGTGCCGAGCGGCAAAGCTGGTGCGTGGTGCAGGAATACGGAAAAGGTGGGTATATGTATGTCCCCGCCGAAGCCGCGCACCGAACCCTGCTAGACACCAACCAAAAAAACCCAAGGAGCTAACAAATGTTAGAAAACCAAACCAAAGATCAAGATCAAGACCGACGCCAACGCTGGATGAACATTTTTGCAGCGATTGAAGGACTCAACGCCATGAAGCGAAAGCACAACCTGATGCTTGACCAACAGATAAATGAAGAATGGGTTGTGTTTGCCCTCAAGTACTCTGAGGGGGAGGTGTTTTGTAAACCCCGCGCCGCTTGGGACAACTACTTGAAGAAGTATGGACACAGCGCACCACCATCGAACATGACACTGCTGGCCGAGGGTATAACCGAGGAGATAGCCAAGAAAATGAAGGAGCTGGCAAATGGCAAATGAAGAATGGGTTGTGTACAAAGTCTGCCCAACAAATGAGGAGGAGCACATAGCTGCTGAACCCCGAGCTGACTGGGACGACTGGTTGCGCTTTCGCAACGTTCAACATTTATCTGCCGAAGACCTGCTGCGCAAAGAAGGGATTGCCCTGCTCGTTGAAGGTTTGACCGAGGAGTTGGCTCTAAAGATGGAGGCTATAGCAAATGGAAAATGAACACAGAGGCAAGTGGGTGCTGCTGCGCGTACCAACGGTAGGCCAATACTTTATTCTTGAAACCACTTCTTGGGATGGTATGTTTCCGAACGAGTGCAAGGCCATCGTAGAAAGTGACGACCGAGATTGGTTGGTGACGTGCAAACAACTGGCTGAAGAAGCCGAGGACTAACGAATGTTAGAAGACGATGAGTGGGGCGAGGACGATGAGTGGGTGGTTGCTCGGGGGGAAGTATATCTGTTCGCTGCACCACGGTGGATGTATGAGAAGCACTACCAAACACGATACGAACTGCTGGCCAATGGGCTAACGAGGGATGAGGCAAGAGCTATGAGAGACCTAGCGAACTCAAAGGGGTAACAAATGTTAGATGATGGAAGCAACAAAGAGATAGACCCCAAGGCGCTGTGTGTACTTGGGCATTCAGAACGCTACGGGTATTTCATTTTCTTGGAGACCGTGTGGGTTTCGTTTAGTTCTCACGCCAAAGATTGGGCTGAAGCGAACCGAGGCGAGTACCAAGTTTTGTGCAAGATGGTTGAGTTGACGTATGAAAAGGAAATCAAATGAGCAAGTTTAAATTCAAGGTACTAATCAACAACGCAGGCGAGGTTGTGACTATGTACACATGGGCAAACAGTGAGGCAGGTGCCAAGCGCAACGCCTTGCACCAACTGGCGAACGATCTGGGTCTCAACGCAGGAGCACTGACAATGCGGCTCAAAGACCGAGTGAGTATCTCTCTAGTGGGGGAACGGTGATGGCAACAGACAGAGACGAGTGGTGCATCGTTGTGTACACAAATGATGACGGGACGCAGGTGTTGCTGGTGCGTAAGTTGTACCACGCACTTGAGGTTATGGCCACGCGCAAAGCACGGATTGCAGTCAGGTGGTTGACCGAGGCCGAGGCGGTTGACTATGCGGCGAGGTATGAAAAACTTTTGAAGGAGCAATGATGGCTAAGTACGTACTGATCGGGTTCGGCGATGGGGACATGCGTGTGTACGACTACGATGGTGCGCAGAATCAAATGAACGTATACCTCAGAAACGCAAGCGAGATACAACGCACTTGGTTAGCCGAGGGCGATGACAAGGAGTTGCTTGTTGCAATGGCAAAGCTTGGCCGTGCTACGAAGTGGGGTACACGAGACCCAGACACAACAAAAGAAAAGATAAAAGAAACAAAAGAAAGGGCTAACAAATGTTAGAAGCTGAAAAAACAATCGATGAGATGTGGGTGCTGGTGAGGAAGGAATACCCACCCGTCATGAGACCAAACCCACCGCGTATCGAGTACATCATCGGGGCTAAGCGAAGCTGGCTTAACTTCTTTGGCGACTCTTACTCTAAATACACACTGCTGGCCGAGCACCACGACAAAGGGGTGCTTGAGAAGATGAAACAACTAGCCTTGGAGGGCGACAGAGATGGCAACGAGTAAACAGATTGAGCGATACCAGATCGTGAAGCAACAGTACGCTGAGTTGAAAGAAAGCGTGGGCGAGACGATGTGGCGAGTGGCGATGGATGGCGATTTTGCCGAGTATGAGGAGATGGCGATGCAGTTTGCGAAGTTCGTGATTGTGTACGCGCAGATCAGTTCAATTTTAGAAACCAAAGGAGAAATGTAATGGGATACCGAACAATTCAGAGAGTGCCACACAACGTGCGCCACTACGCAACAGCAAAGCGGATACACGACGAGATCAAGCCTATCCGTGGGCGAAGCCCTGAACGCAGGCCACTGGGCAACCGCCGAGACTGCGATACCTACTGGGTACGTATGGATGGGAAAGATGTGCAGTTCATGCTGTACCGAACTCCTGTGCTCACGTACAAACCAGACAACACAATCATCATCAAGACGGATGGGTATAACACCGTGTCAACGCATCAGTTCATATCTTATGTGCTGAGTGTGTATTGCAACGGCGTGAAGGGGCAGACTGTGCTCAAGTACAAGGGTGATCGGTACGTTGTGCCAGAACAAGGTATGACGATACAAGCAACGGAAGGAAGCTACGAGCTAACAATTGTTAACTCACAGCGACTCATGGGGTATCGACTCAACCGAGCGGCAACGGCCAACGTGCGCAAACGCTACGCCGAGTTCTACCAGTACATGAAGGGGTTTATCAACCTGCGATCTTCAATGGTTAGCCTTGGTCGGTCGGAGCACGAGGGTGTGAGCTACACAGTGGGTGAGGCTGCTGAATTATTGGGTACGTGCTGGGAGAATGAGCGTCTGCGCGTGGCTACGCATCTGTGGTTCGGCATTGCTGACAAGCCGACCGAGGCTAATTACAACTACCGCTTTAGTGATAGAGCATC
>Ga0007854_10000893_pt1 | contig 19283 bp, 10 predicted proteins | sample CryBogCBH12Aug08_FD_60382 | JGI IMG/M metagenome (GOLD analysis project Ga0007854, IMG submission 60382) | Freshwater microbial communities from Crystal Bog, Wisconsin, USA - CBH12Aug08 | ecosystem: Environmental > Aquatic > Freshwater > Lake | place: Crystal Bog, Wisconsin, USA | collected...
TCCGTCACTGTTACTAATGTGACCATCACTGTGGATCCGACCAAGACCAACGTGTTCTACCGGATGCTCAAGCCGTAAGTAAAACCGAAGCGCCCAGATTGGGTTAGGACAAAAGGGCGTGCCGTTTTTGGGGTTCGGCACGCCCAATTTGTCTAGTGAACAAGAATTCAATTTGAAGTGAATGGAGTAAGAAACGAAAGCCAAACGACACTATGAAAATCAAAACGACAAAGTCATCAATTATGATTTCCGCCACTCTGCTGGCGTTACTGATTCTCGCGGCCGTTCCCGCAGCCCAAGCAACGACCTATACTTGGGACTCCGATGGTAACTTTGCGAATGGCACTACAGATGGGTCTGGGACATGGAATACGTCCTCAACAGTGTGGAGTAACGCGACTGTCGATGTCGTTTGGCCCAATACCTCCACGGACACGGCCGCCTTTGGCACCTCTGCGAATACGGCCTCCTATACGGTAACAGTGAACCAATCGTCATCCGGTGTGACAGTGAATAATATCACCTTTAACGACATGGCAAACACGGGAGGCTACGGTAACTATACCATTGCCGGCAGTGGTGCCAGTGGAACCATTAATGCCGGTGCGACAGCATCCTTTATCATCTTTACCGGCAAGGGCGGCACGAATACGATAAGTGCTCCCATTGCCGGCACCCTGAACACCGGCGGTCAACTTGTCATTGGCCGAAGCGCCTCCACTTATGGGAATCTGGTTCTAAGCGGGGCAAACACCATTACTCCCAGCACCGCCGGGACAATCATTCGGCAGGGAACTGTTTTTGTCAATTCAATCAACACGGTGAATAGTGTGACCAATAACAACGGCGGAAATTCCGCAAATCAGTCTAGCAGCAGCTTGGGTTCGGCGGTTTCCACCAAATCTACCGTTGCCATCGGATACAACGGCTATTCCGCTGCTCTGGTTTATACCGGAAGCGGAGAGGGAACTGACCGTCCCTTTACGATTTGCGCTGGAACTCCGGCATCAGGGACATCCGGCACAATTCAGAACGATGGCACGGGGCCATTGGTCTTGGCCGGAGCGATAACCACCACAGCAACCGCTGGCTCGCTTTCCACCCGGCCTTTTACTTTGCAGGGTGCCAATACCGGGTTGAATGAAGTAAAAGGGATCATTTCCGATGCCAGTGCTTCGCTGTTGCTTTCCTTGACCAAAGCTGGTGCCGGTAGCTGGACGTTGAGCGGTGCCAATACTTACAGCGGCAGCACCACCATTAGCGGCGGCACGCTAAAAATCAGTGGTGATGGAAATCTGGGAACAGCCCCGAGTTCACCGACTGCGGGTAACTTAGTCATTAACAATGCCACGCTTGAAATCACCAGCCCAATGACGCTCAACGCAAACCGAGGTATCGCGCTTGGGGCGACCTCGGGCACGGTAAGTGGTTTTTTACAGTTGGACTCTGGTGCGAATGTCACCTATGCCGGCATTATGGCGAATAATGGCGCTGGGACTGGTAATTTATACCTTAGCGGCACTGCCGGCGCCACCTTGACCCTCAGTGGTTCCAGCACTTTTACTGGCAACGTCGTCAACCGGCAAAATATTCTGAGCGTGGCTTCAATAAACACGGCAGGCACGGTGGTAAATTCCGCCCTGCCAGGTGGACAGTCCACCCATCAATCCAGCAGCAATCTAGGCGCGCCAACCTCTGCTTCCGTGGGTTCCATTCAATTGGGGTATAACGCTTACACGGGGACATTGCTCTATAATGGTTCAGGCGAGGGCTCGGATCGTAATATTATCATAGGAAATACTTCCAATGGCGGCACCGGGGGTGGTGCCGTTATTCAGAATGATGGCTCTGGTCCATTGGTATTCACCGGCACATTTACCGCCGGCGGGGCCAGCGCCAGTGCTAATCACAACAAAACCCTGACTCTACAAGGGAGCAACACGGGAGCCAATCAGATTGCTTCTGCCATACCTGATGGTGCAGCCAACGGTAGTTTTACGGCCATCACCTCTTTAACCAAGGCGGGTGGCGGCACTTGGCAGTTGACGGCAGCTAATTCCTACAGCGGCAACACGACCGTCAGTAGCGGCATCTTGGCACTAAGTGGAAACGGTTCAGTGGCAAACTCGCCGCTCATCGGAATCGCCGGTGGTGCGATACTTGACGTCTCTGGCTTGAATTCGACGTTTACACTTGGAAACAGCCAGACTTTGACCAACCGCGCGGCGGGTGCCATTCTTAATGGCAATCTTAACACCGGTTCGGGCACAAATTCACTGCTCTCTGACGGCACAAACCCATCCTTCATCGTCACCAACGGAACTCTAACGCTGTCGGCTAGCACGACATTCAAGGTCACCAAGTCGGGTGGCGTCCTCCCGGTTGGCGTTTACAGAATCATATCTAAAGCCACCAGCGGGAATACGGGTTCGGTGGGCGGGACGGTGCCTTCAGTCATCCTAATTAATGGCGCAAACCAAGCTTCGTTGGGTATCGTTGATGGCGAACTGTATCTGACCAACGGCAGTTCCTCGGCTTTCAACTACACCGGTTCGAGCTTTACCTATAATGGTTCTGCCCAGACACCGGTTATTGCCTTCAGTGGCTCAACCGGAGCAAAGACGACGAATTATGTGGGTGTGGCTCCGACGAGCTACGGCCCAACCGCGAACGCGCCAGTGAATGCAGGCACATATTATGTCTCAAACACCGTGGCGGCGGATACCAGTTACTTTGGCGCGACCAACATGCAAGCCTTCACCATCAGCGCGAAAGCAGCCTCTGTAACCGCAAATCCGCAGGCCAAGGCTTACGGTGGAGTGAACCCGGCCTTGACGGCGGTGACGAATGGCGCGGTGAATGGCGACGTGATTAACGTTACCCTGACAACGGATGCGACCCAGTTTTCGGCCGTAGGTGTGTCTAATATCTTTGTGGTGGCGGGCAGCAATCCGAACTATATCGTGCTGACAACCAACAGCACGTTGACCATTACCCAAGCACCAGTTTCTGTCGAGGCGAACTCCACCATGAATCCGTCGGGTTACAAGGATACCGTCGCATACATCGCCGTGCTGCCAGCTGACGCCGCTGGCAGCGTGGTTTTCTCTTCCACCAACGGGCCGATTAGCACGAACACCGTGAGCAGTGGCAGCGCCACCAGCTTGAGCATCACCAACCTGCCGCGCGGGACGAATGTCATCACCGTCGCCTATTTGGGTGATGACAATTATGTGGGCAGCACGAACACGTTAAATCAAATCGTGACCAACCATCCGCCAGTAGCGAACCCGGTCAGCTACCCGCGGAATGCGACCGTCCAGCAAATCAAGATAGCAGTCACCAATTTGCTAGGCAATGCATCGGACGTGGATGGCGACAATCTAACGCTGGCCTCCGTCAGCACGACCACGAACGCCGCGACTCTGGTCGTGGCGGGTGGCTATGTGATGTATTTCAACACGAACGCAGTGAATGACGAGTTCACCTACACCGTCAGCGACGGCTATGGTGGCACGAACAGTGCGACCGTGACCATCACCGTGGACAGCACGCCCGTGTTCGGGCAGAGCACCCTGGCCAGCACCACCGGCGGGACGGCGACCTTGAACTTTGCCGGCATCCCGAACTACAGCTACACCGTGCTGCGCTCGACGAACCTGACCAGCAGTTGGACGGAGATCTGGACCACCAACGCGCCATCCAGCGGGGTGTTCCAATACATTGATCTGGCCGCCCCGCAGTCCAGTGCCTACTACCGACTGCAATACAACCCCTAAGCCAGCAACACCTCCGAACCATGAAAATCAAGTTCCTCACCCTGCTTCTCGGGTTACTGACGTTAACCGGCTGGGGCCAGAGCCTGACGACCAGCCTGACCAACAGCACGGTAAGCCTGATTCCCGACGGCAACCCGGTGGGGGTGATGGAACAGTTCAACGTGACAAGTATCAGCGGGAGTATCACGAACGTGCAGGTGACACTGGACATCACGGGCGGGTTCAACGGGGATTTATACGCTTATCTGGTCAGCCCGCAGGGGCAACTGGTGGTGCTGTTGAACCGGCCGGGGGTCACGGGGAGCAATCCGTTTGGCTACGGGGATGCGGGGATGAACATCACGCTGGATGGGCTGGAGGGGAACAACATCCATGATTACGGGAGTATGCCGGGCTACAGCCTGAACGGGACGACGTGGGCGGCGGACGGACGGAACGTGAATCCGTTGGCGGCAGGTAACATTCTTTACGGCACACCTACTACAGCGAATTTAAGTCTGTTCCAGAACACGGACCCCAATGGGGTGTGGACATTCTTTATAGCGGATTTGGGCACTGGTGGCGGGAGTGCGAGTTTGAACAACGTGGTGCTGACCATCATGACGGTGCCGGAGCCGCAGACATGGGTCATGCTCGGTAGCGGGCTGGCGGTATTGGCTTTGTTGCGCCGCCGACGAAATGGCTGAAGCCGCTGAAATATCGAAAAATCTTCGTGACGGGTTTGGGTTCCTGTCACAGAAGCCGGATCATGGGTTCCGGTTTGGGATGGGTGGCGGCGTTTTTGGGTTGGCGCTGCCACCCGAACCATAAGTCGGCTGGTAGCAGCATAAATGCCCGAATTTTGAAACATGAATATCGCTAGACAAGAATTGAAAATGAAACCGGCCGAATGCGCCAGCGGACGGGCCTTGCTGCATCTGGTTTGCCTCTGTCGCGGCAGCCGCCGGGATTTTCATTGGAACGCCATCCGGCGCGAATGCAGGAGCTTGGCGAACCCTCCAATGCGGCGGCAGGTTCATATTACGGTGCTGCTGGCGATGTTCGTGCTGGCCGGCAACCGCCTTGTTGCCGCCCCGGGTGTCGAACCATCCAACGCCGCCGAACTCGCCACGAAAAAAACCCAGCCTAGTTACGACCTTGTTGCCGACGCCAAACGCAAGGCCGCGATGTCGTCCGACGAAGCCGCTTGGGAATCCGTGCTCGAACAGAACCTCGGTAATTTCTATTTGCCGATTTACAAAAAGGAGAAACTCGCTGGCAAGGAAACCGCGTGGGATTTCGTGAAGGATGATCCCAAGCTGCCGCGCGTGTTACTCATCGGCGATTCCATTTCGCGCGGTTATACGCTGGTCGTGCGCCATGCGCTCGCCGGCAAAGCCAACGTTCATCGCGCGCCCGCCAACTGCGGTCCGACGGCAATGGCGTTGACAAAACTTCCGGTGTGGCTGGGCGACGGCAAATGGGATGTCATCCATTTTAACTTCGGCATCCATGACCGCCTGACGGACGACGCCACTTATGCCGTCAATCTGGAAAAAATTATTGTTCAACTGGAAAAGACCGGCGCCAAACTGGTTTGGGCGCGCACCACGCCCCCGGCCACCGGGGAGAACAAGGAAAAGTTTACGGCCGAACAGTGCGAGAAGGTCAATCGCATTGCGGATTCCATCATGCGGAAACACGGAATAACGGAAGACGATCTTTATGCCGCCGTTGCTCCGCATTTGGCGGAGGTTCAGAACAAAAACGACGTTCATTTTAACACCGCCGGCTATGATATTCTTGGCCACCAGGTTGCCGCTGAAATTCTTGAAGCGATTAAATCAAAGCCGGCAGTTCCGGCCGTGTTAGGAATGTAATCAATTATAACTGACATCATGCCCGATCAATTAACATGCCGGCACAACTGCGCCCGTCCCTGGTTCGGGTTGTTGGCTACCATTGTGGTCTGGCTTCCGCTGGTGTCGTCCGCCTCGACTTACTATGTGGCGACGAACGGCGCGGATACCAATTCCGGCACGCTGGGTCAGCCCTTTCTAACCATCCAGAAAGCGGCGAATGTGATGGCGGCCGGCGATACGGTGTTTATTCGCGGCGGCACTTATCGTGAATCCGTCACGCCTGTCAACTCCGGCACCAGCAGCGCGGCGCGCATCACCTACCAGGCTTACAGCAATGAAATCGTCACCATCAATGGCGCGGATGTCCTGTCCTCGAACACCTGGGGCGTTTACAGCGGCAACATCTATAGTAACGCGATGAGTTGGGACCTGACTTCGAGCAACCAGGTGTTTCTGGACGGACAGATGATGATTGAGGCGCGTTATCCGAACACGTCGCTGGACGTGTCGCATCCGGTAAAGTTGTTCAGCACGGATGGGAATTACACCGGGACGACGGGGACGCTTTACTGCGCCGCGCTGACCCAGCCGACCAATTACTGGGTGGGTGCAAGCATTGCCGTCGCGCTGGGCAAAGTCTGGCAGGTGGAAACCGATCCAGTGGTGAATTCGGGCAACGGCCAGATCAGCTTCACTTTTTCGCCGAGTGTTCCAAACTATCTGCCCACCAATAACAATCAGTTCTTCCTTTTTGGAAAACTTTCCGAGCTGGACTCGCCTGGCGAATGGTTCCGCACCAGCAACACGCTCTATTTCTGGCCGCCACAAAGCGATAATCCGTCGGCTCACGTCGTCGAGGCCAAACGCCGCACGCTGGGCTTCAATCTGAGCGGCAAATCCTGGATCGTGGTGCGGGGCATTACGCTGTTCGCCTGCACCATCACCACGGACCGATCCAGCAAGGGCTGTTTGCTGGATGCGCTGAATGTCTATTACCCCTCTCATTTCACGCAGCTGGTTAAATGGAGCACGGGCGTGACGAACGCGGGCGTCATTGTGGCAGGAACGTCCAATATTCTCCAAAACAGTCTCGTCGCCTACAGCGCCGGGAGCGGCGTCGTGTTGCTCGGCACGAACAATGTCGTGACGAACAACCTGATCCACGATGTGGACTATTCTGGCAACAATGGCGCGGGAGTCTCCACGGATGCAGGCTACAACGTCTTTGGCGCCACGAACAGTGTCATTGCCAACAACACCATCTACAACTGCGGTCATCGCGCGCTGGACATCAATTGGTTGCAGGGCAGCTATGTCCATCACAACGACCTTTCCCACTGTGGCCTGCAGTTGACTGATTTCGGCCCGATTTACGCCTACCACACCGATGGCAATGGCACGCGCATCGCCTACAACCTGGTGCATGACACCGACACGGCGAGCAGCGGTTTGGCGTTTGCCAACAATTCCAAGGGGATTTATCTCGACGGCGGCGCGACCGATTTCGTCGTGGATCACAATGTGATATGGGCTGCGGACAGCGCCATCATCCTCAATCCCGGCACGGATCCGTGGACGAACCAGGTTGTGACCGTGGTCAATAACACTTTGCTCGGCAACAACCGGAGCGTGGGCTGGAGCACCACCTCGATGATCGGCACGGTGTTTCAAAACAACATTTTCCGATCTGGCGCTTCCATTGGCCCCGGCGCGGCCCAGACGAACAATCTCTCCAGCGGCACGGATCCTAAATTTGTGGATGCGGTCAATGACAACTACCAACTTCAAGCCACCTCGCCCGCCATCAATGCGGGGCGACCGTATCCGCCATTGACCGACGGTTACTCCGGTGCCAACCCGGATCAGGGTGCCTACGAATACAGCCAGCCAGCGTGGATGGCGGGTGCCACCGTCAAAGAGTCGCCGATGTTCTTGAGTCTGACGGCCAGCCTGGCAACCAGTTACGGGGCGACGAATATTATTTTGAGCGGCCAGCTTGCCTCACCCGGTCCGCTTTATCCGACGAATGGCGAGACCATTTCCATCAGCATCAACGGCAACATTCAGAACACTGCGGTCACCAACGGCATCTTTGCGTTGAACTTTAATCTGGCCGGCACACCAGTCAACATTACTCCCTATACCATCACCTATGCGTATCCGGGCAGCGCCACTTTCAATGCGGCGACGAACAGCAGCACCACGCTCACCGTGATCCCGGCACCACTGACGGTCACGGCGAGCAATGTGGTGAAGGCATACGATGGGATTCCGTTCAGCGGCGGCGGGGGCGTGAGTTACAGTGGATTCGTCAACGCCGAGGACATTTCCGTGCTGAGTGGGGTATTGAGCTATGGCGGCACGTCGCAGGGTGTGGTGGCGGCGGGCACTTATTCCATCATCCCTTCGGGACTTACCGCCTCAAACTACTCGCTCACCTTTAGCAACGGCACGCTGACGATTACGGTGCCGGCTGCGACCAACCTGACCTGGGATATCCTCGGCGGCGATGGCGCGGCCATCTCAAATGGTTCGGGAACGTGGGACACCAGCAACACCAATTGGAACGACGGAACAGGCAACCTTGCGTGGAACAATTCTGCGCTTGCCAACGCCACCTTCGGCAAGGGCACGAACAACTCCGCCCCGTGGGTCATCGGTCCGGTGGTCACGCTGGGCACGCCGATCACCGTCGGCAACCTCACGTTCACCAATTGGAACGGCACAACGAATATCAATTACCAGATCACGGGCAATACGCTGTCGCTTTCCAATACTCCAATTATCACCACGCGGTCCGACGGGCAGATCACCAGTGTGCTGGCCGGTTCCGGTTTCGTTAAGGATGGCGCGGGTATCTTGCGCGTGGACGGGACCAGTCCGAACTATTCCGGCAGCATCATCGTGAGCAATGGCCTCCTGCAGCTTGGCAACAATGGTGCCGGCGGAAACCTAGGATTGGGAACCATCACGCTGGTGGATCCCGGAGCTTTCGTTGTGAGACGGCAGGGCATCTTGACCGTCAGCAACGTCATCGCCGGAGCGACCTCGGCTAATGTTGGATTCCAACTGAACGGCAGCGCCGTCGTCACGCTTGCGAGCGCCAGCACTTATGCTGCCGCCGGAACGTATTTGCAGCCCACCGCCTCCGGCACCGTGGGCACGCTCAAGCTCGGCACGCACAACGCGCTGCCGCCGGCCACCGCTTTCAGCATCAACAACAATGGCGCGTCGGTTCAGACCTTCGACCTCGCCGGCTTCAATCAGACGCTTGGCTCGCTGGCCACCGGGGTCAACGGCAGCACGGCCAACTCCAGAATCACCAACAGCAGCGGCGCCACCAGCACGCTGACCGTCGCCGGAACCAACGCCACCACCTACGCCGGCTTGCTCGCGGGCAATCTCGCGCTTGTCAAGTCCGGCTCCGGCACGCTCGCGCTGACGGCCTCGAACAACTTTACGGGCAGCACAATTGTCAGCGGTGGCACTTTGAATCTCAGCGGCTCAATCAGCAACGCCGCGCAGATAATCGCCACCAATACCGCGACCTTGCAACTGTCCGGCGGCATTATCACCGCAAACTTGGTCCGCATCTACACGAACGCCTTCCTGCTCGCCTGCGGCAAAATCAATGCCGTCTTGCTCAACGACGGCACGCTGCTTTCCAGTTGCGGCACAAATCTGACCCTCAACGGCGCGGTGACAAACAACGGCACGATGCGCATCACCGCCGGCACCCAGCTCATCGCCAGCGGCCCGTTCGTGAACAACGGCCTGTTGGACATCATCAACGCGGCGGGCAGTTTGCCGCCCGGCTTTGTGAACAATGGCGTGGTGCTGGATTCAAGCAGCGTGGTGGTCTCGCAGATTTCCTTCTCCGGGCCGGATGTGCAGGTGCAAATCCTGTCCGCCGTCGGCCACACGTATCAATTGCAGCGCTCCGGCTCGCTCGCTCCGACTAGCTGGCTGCCGGTGGGGGCCAGCCAATCCGGCACCGGCGGGGTGCTGACGTTCACCAACAGCGCCGCCCTTGCTCAGCCACAGGGATTTTACCGTTTTCAAGTTAACTGAATATGACCACACCATTTACGACCTCACTCGTCGCTCTGCTCCTGCTTCTGGGGTGCGGTGCGAATGCCGCCACCTATTACGTTGCCACCAATGGATTGGATTCGAATTCCGGCACCCTGATCCAGCCTTTCAAAACCGTTCAGCACGCAGCCAACCTCGCCCAGCCCTGTGACACCATTTTGATTCGCGCTGGCACTTATCGTGAAACCATCGTGCCGGCCTGCTCTGGATCAATGAATGCCCCTATCACCTTCGCCCCGTTTGAGGATGAGACCGTGGTCATCAGCGGCGCGGACCTCGTCGCGCCCCGGAACTGGAGTCTTGCCAGCAAGGCGATCTATCATGCCGCGGCGACTTGCGCGCTCGGGGATGGAAATCAGATTTTCGTGGATGGCCAGATGCTGAATGAGGCGCGCTTTCCGAACACCTCGCTTGATGTCTCGCGTCCCGTCAAGCTGGTGGCCGAAGGCGCAAGTTCTTCCGGCAGGCGATCCAATGCGGTCGGCACCATCACAAACGCGGCCTTGGTTCAACCCGCAGGCTACTGGGTGGGCGCGACGCTCAATATTGTGCTGGGCAAAGTCTGGTGTGCCGAGTCTGTCCGTGTCATCGCCTCCGGGCCGGGCTGGCTGCGCTTTAACTTTCAGGAAGGGGAGGACTATCTGCCGCAGGCCGGCAATCCGTTTTTCCTCACCGGCAAACTGTCCGAACTGGATGCACCCGGCGAATGGTTCTATGACGAAGCCCGTCGAACCTTGCATCTCCAGACACCTGCCGGCGACAACCCGGCAAACCACACGGTCGAATTCAAAACCCGCCAATGTGCGGTGGATTTGCGCGGCAAATCTTACATCGTTGTGCGGGGCCTGCACCTTTTCGCCGCAACCCTCCTAACCGACGAACGCAGCCGCCACAATATCATGGATGGGTTGACCGCGCGTTATGTGTCGCATTACTCCCAACTAGTCCGCTGGCGGACGGGGCTCAGGGATTCTGGCATCATTCTGGATGGCCAGTCGAACCGGCTGCAAAACTGCGTCATCGCCTTTAGCGCGGGCAATGGAATCGCGCTGGTTGGCAGCGGCAACGTCGTCTCGAACAATGTTATTCACGACGTGGACTACTCCGGTGGTGTGGGCGCGGGTATCAACACCGGCGGTGGCTGTCGCGGTGCGGAGATTGTCCGTAACACTATTTACGATGTCGGGCATCGGATGATTGACATGGGCCATCTGAAAGGCGGCCTGATCGCCTACAACGATTTATCGCATGGCGGCTTGCAGGTGACGGACTTCGGCGGTGTCTATGCCGCCTCGACCGATGGCGAGAATACCCGAATCTGTTACAATCAAATTCACGATACTGACGCGGAGAGCAGCGGCCTGGCGCGTCCGAATAATTCCAAGGGCGTCTATATCGACAATGGCAGTTCGAACTATGTCATTGACCACAACGTCACCTGGAACGTGGACCGGGCCGTCGTGCTGAACTCGCGGGAGGGCACCGCCGAGACCAACCGCAATAATCTCATCCTGAACAACACCCTCTCCGGCAAGGCCTGGAGCTATGGCTGGAAGCATTGCCCTTCGCCGGGAACGCTCGTGGCCAACAACATTTTCCTGGCGAAGGCCGAGCCCGGAGTGGGGGCGACGGTCTCTAATAACTTGTTCCGCGAAACCGACCCTCGGTTTGTCTCAGGTTCACGTTTTGAATTGTCAGCTGATTCACCCGCGCGCAATGCGGGATTGTTGCGCGAACCTTACTCCGTTGCCAAAAATGGCATTGCACCGGATTTGGGCGCATTCGCCTACGGGGAGCCGGCTTGGACAGCCGGCGCAAGTTTGCCTAACAAGCCGAATCCGTTAAGCGCAAAAAAAAATACCAGAGCAGCGCAAGCCGCCGTTGCTTCGAGCAAGCAATGAATTTCATGAACCGACGACAATTTATTCTTACCACAGCAGCGGCAGGCGTGGCCGGATTGACCGCACCCGTCTGGCTGAATGCAGCGGAAGTTGTTGTGGAGAAATCTCAGTCGTTTGACGAACAGATTCGTGAATTGCTGCGCGACTGGTGCGATGGATTAATTCGATTGCAGGTCGTCGACCCGGGACAGCCAGAAGCACACGGCGCATTTCGTTGTCCGGCTTGCGGATTCTTCCACGGACGCTGTGGCGATGCTTTGTTGCCGCTGCTCGCCATGGCTGATCAAACCGGCGAGTCCCGCTATCTGGACGCCGCTTTGCGGGCGGCGGCGTGGACAAAAAATGTCAGTCAATCGGATGGCTCGTGGAGCAATGAGTTGGATCCAACTTCGTGGAAAGGCACCACCATTTTCACTGCCATCGCATTTGCCGAGGCGCTGGAGTGGCACGGCCGGTTGTTGGACGCTGACATACGCACGGCCTGGCGCGAGCGGTTGAAAAAAGCCGGCAATTTCATCTTTGAAAAGCTCAAGTTCGATGCGGTGAGTGGGGATGTGTCTGTCGGCGGCAAAGCGGCCAATATCAACTATGGCATTGGCGGCGTTTATGCGCTGGCCTTGCTCGGCCAACTGTTCGATGAGAAACGGTTTCAGCAGCGTGGTGGTGAATTTGTCGGTCAGGCGATGAAGTATTTCACGCCGAAAAACAATCTCCTCTTCGGCGAAGGTCATCCCACCAACACCAAAACCGCCAAAGATTGTTTGGCCGTTGACCTCGGTTACAACGTCGAGGAGTCGTTGCCGAATCTCGTCCATTACGCGCTACTCACCGGCGACAAAGAGGTTTTGGAAACCGCCGTGGCTTCATACCAGTCGCACTTGGAATTCATGCTGCCGGATGGCGCGTGGGATAACTCTTGGGGCACGCGGAGTTTCAAGTGGACTTACTGGGGCAGTCGCACGACCGACGGCAGCCAAGCCGCGCTCGTCCGGTTGGCTTCGCGCAATCCGATGTTTGCCACGGCCGCTTTGCGTAATCTGGAACTGCTCCGCGGCTGCACGCATGACGGCTTGCTGCACGGCGGTCCGCATTATGCCAGCCACGGAGTTAAACCCTGCGTCCATCATACCTTTTGTCATGCAAAAAGTCTGGCCGGAGCTTTGCATTATCGCGCCGAGTTGAAAAACATTCAGATGCTTCCGCCTTTGCCGCGTTCGGTGGCACAAGGTGTGAAGCACTTTCCAGAAATGGATGTGACGCTCGCCGCTATCGGTCCATGGCGGGCAACCTTCAGTGGTTACGATTGGACTTACAAGCCGGGATTGTTCCAGGTCAAGGGCGGCGCTCCTGGTATCTTGTGGCACGAAAAAACTGGCCCCGTGTTGAGCGCCAGTCTCGCCCGCTATCTTCGCGTTGAGGAAAGCAATATGCAGCCAACTCCCGACGGTGAGGATTTCCCGCTCGCCGTCCGTGTCGAACGGCGAACAGCGGCCGGTGGCTGGTTCACTAACCTGCACGATGGCAAGGCGAAGATTCGCAGCGAGGCCGGTGCGGATGGACAGCGCATCATCGTGGAAACGCGGTTGCTCTCCGTGGAAGAAAAAGATCCGGCGGAAGGCCCGTGCCGGTTTGAACTGGTTTACCAACTGACACCAGAAAAGTTTTCGATCACCGCCCGTTCGCTGGACCCAACCAATGCCATCTGGTCGTTGGTCGTGCCCGTCATCGCCAAATCGGATGAGTCCGCCAGGCAGGTTGCTCCGTCCCGTTGGGAAGTTGCCAAACCTGCGGGCCATCTGTTGGTGACCTCGCCTTCCCCCATCAAACGCATGCCCAGCCGCCGTGAGCGCGTCTTCAACCTCGTTCCCGGTCTGGAGGCGTTGCCGTTACACATTTCGACCAGTGGATCGAAGTCCGTGGAATGCATCCTGCAATACATTTCCTGAAAGCATAATGCCCATATCAATTTCCAAAAATAAGTGCATGACATGCCGGCTCCGATGGTTGCCGACGCTGATGTTTGGGGCCGCCGTGTTGGGCCTTGTCATAACAGTTACAAGTTTTTCCGCTGAGACGATCGCCCCCACAAACACAACCCCAAAAGCAGCTCCGGCGAAACCATTTAACAGCCCCAGCCCACCTCGTGCCGAAATGGGCAGTGTGGCCGAAAATAATCCGAAGGACTTGCGCTTCCAGCCTGACCCGTTGCTGCCCAATGTCCTGCTGCTGGGCGATTCCATCTCAATTGGTTACACGTTGCCGGTGCGGCATTTGCTCAAAGGCAAGGCCAACGTCTTTCGCCCGATTAATTCCAATGGCACGGCCATCAATTGTGCGGATACGGCCAAGGGGTTGGCCGATCTGGATCGCTGGCTGGCGGTTCAGCCGAAGTGGTCGGTCATTCATTTCAACTGGGGTTTGCACGATCTGAAACACATGAAGAAAGACGCGGCCAAACCTGCGCCCTCAGCTGATCCGAATGACCCAGCATTGCATACGGTGGCTGAATACCGCGCCAATCTTGAAAAAATTGTGGCCCGGCTTCAGTTGACCGGGGCGCGGTTGATTTTTGCCACCACCACGCCGGTTCCGGCGGGGTGCAACAATCCATTCCGCAGCCCGGATGATCCGCCACGCTACAACGTGGCGGCGGTTGCGGTCATGAAAGCTAACGGGGTCCGCGTGGACGACCTTCACGCGCTGGTGGTTTCTCGCGAATCCGAATTGCAGTTGCCCAGAAATGTTCACTTCACGGCGGACGGTTCCGAGGTGATGGCCTCGCAGGTCGCTCAAATCATCGCATCCGAGTTGGAGGATAAACATTAATCCGGCAAGCCTCCGGCAGGTTCTCAATCGCATTTTGTAAAATAATGAAAACATCTACGCAACTGAAGCTGGCGGCCCTGTTATTCGCAGGTGCCTTCACCGCCAACGCCGCCGAATTGACCCACGCCGACGGTCCGTTCCAGCCGACTTGGGATTCGCTGGAATCGCAGTATCAAACTCCCGAGTGGTTCCGCGACGCCAAGTTCGGCATCTGGGCGCACTGGGGACCGCAGTGCGAACCGGAGCACGGGGACTGGTATGCGCGCCACATGTATGAACAAGGAAGCAGCCAATACAACTCCCACGTCAAGGAATACGGCCCGCAATCGAAATTCGGTTTCAAGGATATCATTCACCAGTGGCGGGCGGAGAAATTTGATCCCGACAAGCTGCTCGCATTCTACAAGGAGAACGGCGCGAAGTATTTTATGGCGCTGGCCAACCACCACGACAACTTCGACCTCTACGATTCCAAACACCAGCCGTGGAACTCGGTCGCCCTCGGACCGAAGAAGGATCTGGTTGGCGGCTGGGCTGCGGCGGCCAAAAAGAACGGTCTGCGCTTCGGCGTCAGTGTCCATGCCTCGCGTGCATGGTCATGGTATGAACCGGCACAGGGCGCGGATACCAATGGCCCGCTTGCCGGTGTGCCTTACGACGGCAAGCTGACCAAGGCCGATGGCAAGGGCCAGTGGTGGGACGGCCTCGATCCACAGGATCTCTATGCCCAGAACCACAAGCCCGGCCAGAAGCTCGACTGGGATTGGAATTCCGCCAAGGGCAGCAGCACGCCGGACCAGGCCTATTTGACCAAATTCTATCTGCGCACCAAACAGCTCTGGGACGATTATCAGCCCGACCAGATTTATTTTGATGATAGCGTGCTGCCCCTGCACGGGGTCACGGATGAGATCGGTCTCAAACTCGCCGCGCACTTCTACAACTCCAGCCTCCAGCGTCACGGCAAGAATGAGGCGGTCATGAATGCGAAGAAACTTGATCCGATGCAACGCAAGGCGCTGGTCTATGACATCGAGCGCGGTAAAGCCGAAGGCATATTGCCCGAGCCGTGGCAGACAGACACCTGCATCGGCCAGTGGCACTACCAGCGCAGTGTGTTTGACAAACACGAATACAAATCCGCTGCCTCCGTCGTGCGGATGCTGGCGGACATCGTGAGCAAAAATGGCAATCTGATGTTGAGCGTGCCGCTGCAGCGAACCGGTCAGCCGGACGCCGACGAAATGCAGATCGTCTCTGAAATCGGCGTCTGGCTGAAGGTCAACGGCGAGGCCATCTACGCAACGCGCCCGTGGAAAATCTACGGCGAAGGCCCGTCCACTGTTGAAACCGAGAAGGGCCGTTTCGATGGCCAGAAGGATGTCCAAACCAAGCCCTTCACAGCGGAAGATATCCGCTTCACCCAGGCGAAGGATGGCAAGACGCTTTACGCCATTGTGCTGGAGATTCCAGCGCACGGCAAAGTCACCGTGAAGTCACTCGCGACCAACTCGGCGCACTGGCCGGGCAAGGTCGGCAGCGTGCGACTTGTTGGCGGTGGCAAATTGAAATTCACCCGCGATGAAACCGGCCTGCAAGTCACGTTGCCGGAAATATTTACCGGCAAGACGGCGCTCGCGTTGAAGATTCAGCAGTGACACGTTCACTCTGAAAACTTCTCCCAGCTCTCTAAAAGCATCTAACTTTGATGACTGCAAAAGACCCATCAAGTGCTTTAACCAAAACCGCTTCGAAAGCGCGGTGGTCCATTGCTTTCCTGGTCAGTGCGGCGATTGCCATCAGTTATCTGGATCGGCAGACATTGCCGTGGGCGATCAAAGCGATACAGGTGGATATCCCCTTCAGCAACCAGGTCAAGGCGGGTTTGGATTCGGCGTTTCTGGTGACCTACGGATTGATGTATGTCGGCGGTGGACTGCTGCTCGATAAATTGGGAACGCGGCGCGGTTTTTTGTGCATCATGATTTTCTGGTCGCTTGCGTGTGCGAGCCACGGCTTGGCAGGCGGCGTATTTGCGCTCGCAGCCAGCCGCTTGCTCCTCGGCGTGGGCGAAGGCGGCGGCTTTCCGGCAGCCACCCGCGCGGTGGCGGAATGGTTTCCGGTCAATGATCGCGCGACCGCCATGGGCATCATCAATGCGGGAACAGCCTTCGGTGCGGTCGTGGCGCCACCGCTCATCGCGCTCGTGTTGATGAATTGCCACTGGCTTGGCAGCGCGCCGTGGCGCTGGGTTTTCTTTCTGACCGGCGCGCTCGGGTTGCTGTGGACGGTTTGGTGGTGGTGTAATTATCACTCGCCGATAAATCAAACTGCCGAAACCCAAAACAAAATTAAAATCTCGCTCGCATCTTTGCTGCAACACCGCGAAACGTGGGCCATTGTAGGCGCAAAGTTTCTAAGCGATGGCGCCTGGTATTTCTATCTGTTCTGGCTGCCGAAATATCTGTTTGACGCATTCCATCTCGACATCCAGACGGCGGGCAGTATCGGCTGGATTCCTTACGCCGCTTCCGGCGTTGGCTGTCTGGTTGGCGGTGGATTTTCGAGCTGGCTGCTCAAGCGCGGCGTGTCGGTGAACGGGTCGCGCAAACTAGCCCTTGGCGCGAGCGCGGCGCTCATGCCGTGGGTGATGTTGGTGCCCCAAATGCATTCGGTCGGCTGGGTGATTTTCTTGTTCAGCCTCGCCTTCTTCGGCCAGCAATCGTGGTCCACGCTCGTGATGATTCTGCCGACCGACATGATTTCCCAACGCGCCGTCGGCACGCTGGCGGGCCTCGTCGGCTTCGGCGGCGCCATGGGCGGCGTATTGCTCGGCCAAGTTGTCGGCTGGCTGCGCGACCACGGTTACAGTTACACGCCCGCGCTCGTCATCTCCGGCTCAATGCACATCGCCGCGTTTATTTTGATCTGTCTCGTCATCCCGAAAATTCAACCGCTCGCAATTTCAACCAAATAAAACATCAACCTAATGAAAGATATCTCCAACCGCACCGTCGGCATCATCCACGCGGCCTTGATTACAACCAAGGCGGTCCAACCGTTCATCGACAGCATCATACCTGATGTGAAAGTGGTTCATCATGTTGATGACACCATTCAATGTTCAAATTTTGCCTGCGCGCCGGGGATCATACCCAAACAGAACCTTTATAAGTTCGCCACCTATGCCCACTACCTGGAGCTAGCAGGTGTGGACGTCATTCTTTTGGCTTGTTCCACCTTCAATCGTGCAGTGGAGGTCGCCCGTCCGATGATCAACACGCCGATGCTGCAAATCGATCGCCCCATGATGGATCTTGCGGTGCAACAGGGAAAAAGGATTGGCTTGTTGGCCACCGTTCCGACGACGGTTCCGGCATCTCAGAAGCTACTGAATCTTGCCGCCGCCGAGGCCGGCAGGGAGATTGATGTCACCACCGTGCTTTGCAGTGAGGCCTTTGCCGAAATCAAAAAGGGAAACACTGCAAAACACAACGAACTATTGCTTCGCGAGATTTCCCTCCTATCCAACAAGGTCGATGCCATCGTTTTGGCCCAGTTGTCCATGAGCGCACTCGAGCCCGAACTGGTGGATACGAAAGTTTCGATCTTTAATAGCGGTCGCACTGGCTTCACCCGTGTCCGCGAGATGCTTGAGTCAATGTGATCCAGCAATTTCCTGCTTTATGAACAAAACAATTGCCATCGGCTGTGATCCCAATGCCTCGGAATTGAAAAAAGTCCTGATCAGTCATTTGAAGTCACTTGGCTATGAAACAACTGATTATGGGAGTGATAATCCCATTTACGCGGAAACGTCATTGGATGTGGCACGGGCGGTGGCCGCCAAAAAACATGATCGGGGGATCCTGCTCTGTGGCACTGGTATCGGAGTGGCCCTCGCTGCGAACAAGGTGCCTGGCGCCTATGCGGCGGTGGCTTCCGATGCTTATTCGGTGGAGCGCTCGATCAAGAGCAATAACGTCAATATCCTCACCTTCGGCGCCCAGATCGTGGGGCCTGAACTGGCCAAAAGCCTGGTGACGATCTGGATGAATTCGGTATATGAGGCCGGCGGAAGATCAGAAGCCAAGATCCAGAGAATTTACGAAATCGAAAAAAAATATTCACCAATTCCTAACGCATTCCGCGGCAAGTTTAAGAAAACAAAATTATTGGACTTGGAAGCGGTATATACTGCGAACGTCTTCCCCTTTGACGGTCATCTACAAGTAGCCGCCGGCTCGGAACGCGAGTTCCCGTCTCATCTGATCAATCTCGCTACTCACGCAGTCACCCAAATCGCGTCGGGCCCGGGTGGCACCATGAGTTTGGTGCCCGTGCCAGATAGCGCCAATCATCTGGTCTCGGTCATGGGCCTGTTTCCGCCTTTCATCAGCAACAATGCCGGGATTTATCTGCATTCCAAGGACAACGGGAACTGGTCAACCCGCCAAGTTATTGATTTGCCATTTGCTCATCGCTGCGAGTTTCTCGCCGTCAATGAGGTAAACTATTTGTTTGCCGCTTCCTGCAGCAAGCACAAGGCGAATCCCCAGGACTGGTCAAAGGCGGGTGAGTTATTTGTGGTGGCGGTGGATAAGGCCGGGAACAGTGATTGGAAACCGACGCTATTGCTCGACAACCTGGTTCGTAACCATGGCATGGGCAAAGTCATCATCAACGGGGTTGAGACACTTTGCGTATCCGGCGCGGAGGGGATATTCGCAGCCGAACACGATGGGGAAAATGGTTTCAAAATGGTTTTGTTGTTTGAGCATGAGGTCAGTGAATTTGTTTACATCGATCTTGACCATGACGGGGTCGACGAACTGGTCACCATT
>Ga0007854_10000896_pt1 | contig 19271 bp, 19 predicted proteins | sample CryBogCBH12Aug08_FD_60382 | JGI IMG/M metagenome (GOLD analysis project Ga0007854, IMG submission 60382) | Freshwater microbial communities from Crystal Bog, Wisconsin, USA - CBH12Aug08 | ecosystem: Environmental > Aquatic > Freshwater > Lake | place: Crystal Bog, Wisconsin, USA | collected...
AGGCCGGCGCGCACTTCCAGGTGGAGAGCATGAAGGGCGCGTTCCAGGGGGTGATGACGACCGTGGGGCCGGCGGGGTGGCGCAGCACGACGTTGTCGGTCCCGTTGGAGCTCCAGCGCCGAGCCTCGTAGTCGCGGGCCAGCTGGGCGTAGGCGCGGAAATTGCGGGCGCCGCGGGAGATGACGCGCAGTCGCAGGCTCTCTTCGAGCATCGCCATGTCCAGGCACTCGACGTGGGCGATGCGCTCGACGTCGCGGTCGATGAGGTCGGCCAGACGGTCGAGGTACTCGCCGCGCCCCTCGACCCCCAGCGCGGCCCAGGCGTCGAAGGCTCCCAGGGCGGCGTCCACGGCGAGGCGCGCCTCGAGGCCTCCGCCCCGGGCCACGTCGGCGAGCTTCCACGACCAGTCGAGCGGCGAGCGGTCCTCGAAGGTGCTCGCCGAAGCGACCCGCTCGCCGTTGATGTAGTGCTCGGGCGAGACGGCCACGCCGTCCACGTCAACGCGGCGGTCGCTCATGACTGGAACTTCGGGCGTACGCGGGGATAGGGGAGGTCTTCCTTGGGGGTGGACACGGGACGACGCTTGCCGCGAAGCTCCCAGTCGCCGCCCAGCGCGGTCGAGCGCACCTCCTCGGTGGCGGTGGGTTGGGCACCGACTTCGTCGGACACGGGCGCGGGGCCCTCGACGATGTGGTTGGTCAGGGTGCCCAGACCCTCGACCTCGACCGAGACGACGTCACCCGGCTCGACGGGCCGTGAGATCGCGGGCGTGCCCGACAAGATGATGTCGCCGGGCTCGAGGGTGATCAGTCGGGCCAGGTCGGCCACGAGGTAGTGCATGTCCCAGGCCATCTCGTCGGTGGAACCGTCCTGGCGCACGACGCCGTTGACGAGGGTGCGCATTGCCTTGTGGCGGAAGTCCCAGTCGGTGACGAGCCCCGGTCCGACCGGGCAGAGGGTGTCGGCGCCCTTGACGCGCAGCATGGAGCCGGCGTCGGTGTCGCGGAAGTCGTGCAGTCCGTAGTCGTTGGCGATGGTGTAGCCGGCGATGTAGTGCACCGCGTCGGCCATGGTGATGTTGCGGGCCCGACGTCCGATGACGATGGCCACTTCGCCCTCGTAGTTGAGGTAGTGGCAGTTGGAGGGGCGAACGACGGCGGCGCCGTGCGCGTTCAGGGCAGAGACGGGCTTGTGGAAGTAGGTGGGTGCGGGCGCCAGGTCGATGCCGAACTCGCGCACGCGCGAGATGTGGTTGAGGTGGCAGCAGAGGATCTTGCTGGGCTCGACCGGGGCCAGGTGCGTGGCCGCCGCGGCCTCGACGCGTCGGCCGTCGCGCGCGACGAGGGAGTCTCCGTCGACGAGCACCTCGGTCGGGTAGCCGTCCAGCAGGATTCTTCGAAATTCCACGCGTCCCCCTCGTAATCGTTTGACTCTAAATGATAACGTCACCAACCAAAAATCTGAACACAATCGCCCGCGATGCGTGTTACGTTTCGGAGGGTTTAGAGGGGGATGACATGAGCGAGGATTTCAATCGGTTGCGCGTCTTGTGGCCGGACCACCTGGGGTTGGCGCGAGGCAAGTACGTGCCGGCGAAGCTGGCCGCCAACGGCGTTCGCCACTGCACCGGCACCTGGGCGCTCGGCTACGACCGCCAGATGACGCCCGAGACCACGGGCTCGCACTGGAACGACGGCCTGCCGGACTTCGAGGCCCGCTACGACCTCGACGCCATCCGACCCGGATGGGAACCCGGTACCCGAGTGGTCGTCGCCGACCTGAGCGACCACCAGGGCCCGATCTCGGTGTCGCCGCGGGCCGCGCTGCGCAAGGCCATCGCCGACTGGACGGCCCTGGGATACCGACCCTTCGTCGGGATGGAGTTCGAGGCCTACCTCTTCGCCCCCGACGGTCTCGGCGGGTGGAAGCCGCTCGACACGCCGGGCGCCTACGTCTACGGCACCGGTCCCGCGGTCGATCCGGTGGGGGTCCTCGACGCCATCTGGCAGGCCTGCGACGCGGCGGAGATCCCCCTCGAATCGGTGAACTCCGAGTACGACTCGCCCCAGTTCGAGTTCACCCTGCGATACGCCGACGCGCTGACAGCGGCCGACGAGGGATTCTTGTTCAAGGTGCTCGCCCGCGAGGTCGCGCACCGCTTCGGACTCTTGTTGACCTTCATGGGCAAGCCCCTATCCGATCGCGGGGGTTCGGGTCTGCACTTCAACATGTCCCTGCGCGACCGCGACGACCAGAACGTCATCAACGACCCCAGTGCGGCCGACGGCATCTCGCCCCTCGCGCGCCAGATGGTGGCCGGGATGTTGGCGCACCACCAGGCGCTGGCGGGCATCTGCGCGCCGACGGTCAATGCTTACAAGCGACTGCGGCCGGCCTCCCTGTCGGGCTACTGGGCGAACTGGGGCCACGATCACCGCGGAGCCACCGTGCGCATCCCGCCCGAGCGCGGGGCTCCCGCTCGCCTCGAGCACCGTCTCAGCGATGGCGCCGCCGTCGTGCACTCGGCGATGGCCGCGGTCCTGCAGGCCGCTCGCCTGGGACACGTCAACGGGCTCGAACTCGGTCCGGCCGAGGGCGGCAACGGCCTGGACACCATCGAGGCCACCGTCGGGGTGCCGCCGTCGCTCGGCGCGGCGCTCGACGTGCTCGAGTCCGACACGGAGCTCGTCGACGCCCTGGGCGCGGACCTGGTCTCTCAGCACCTGTCCGTCAAGCGCACGGAGTGGGAGCGCTACCTGGCGGCCACCACCGACTGGGAGATCCGAGAGTACCTCCACTTCTTGTAGGAGCCTGGGCCTTTCGTCGGGCCTGGCGACCACCTTTCGCGACGGGCGGCTCGCTACAGTGAGTTCACAGCGACTCGAAGGGTGAGCGGTGGACAACGAGGACGCGGAGGCTTCGCCGGCGCCAGAAGAACATGACCTGACGCTCGACCTGGGCGACCTATGGCCCCGTCGCGAACGCCGCCAGCTGGGTCGTCGGGGTCACCGCGAGGTGGAGGCGATCGAGCCCAGCACGTGGCGCCAGCGGATCCCCCTCCTGGTGCTGGTCGCCCTCTACGTGGGCTACTTCTCCTACGAGTCGCTGCGCCTCTACGCCACCTACAACTACCCGCCCTTCGACCTCGCCATCTTCGACCAGGGGATGTGGCTGCTCAGCCACTTCCACGCGCCCTTCGTCACCATCATGGGACGCAACCTCTTCGGCGACCACACGAGCTTCAACCTGCTGCTCCTGGTGCCCGTCTATCGCCTGGTCCCCGAACCCCAGGGTCTCCTGGTCCTGCAGACCCTGGCCATCGGCGCGGCGGCCTTGCCGATCTTCGCGCTCGCGCGCCGCGCCACGCGCAGCGTGGGCATCGCGACCGCCATGGCGGCGGTCTACCTGCTCAGTCCGGCGCTGCAGCAGGTGAACCTCGAGCAGTTCCATCCCGAGGGCCTGCAGGTACTGGTCTTCACCCTGGCGATCTACGCCGCGGTCGAGTCGCGAGGGCGTCTCTTGGCGGTGATGGTCCTGTTGACCCTGCTGACGAAGGAGGACGCCGCGCTCCTCGTCGTTCCCCTGGGCTGTGGGTCGCCGCCCGCCGCGACCGGCGCTGGGGTGCCTACATCGTCGTCGCGGGGGTGGCGTACGCCGTGGTGGCGAACGCCTGGGTCATTCCCGCCTTCTTGGGCGGCTCCACGCTCTACGCCGGCCGCATCCCCTTCGGGGGAGTGTCGGGCTTCCTGCGAACGCTTCTGACGAGGCCACGCCAGGTCTGGCAACTCCTGCACTCTGAGGGGCGCCTCTTCTACCTCTGGCAGATGGGCCTCTCCGCGGGATGGCTCTTCGTCCTCGCCCCGGAGATGGCGGCGCTGGCGCTGCTGGCCTTCCTCGAGAACGAGCTCAGCGTCGACCCCTACATGCACCAGATCTTCTACCACTACTCGCTTCGCATCGTGCCGGTGCTCGTGGTGGGCACGGCCTGGGCCATCGGACGTCGTCGACGTCGCTGGCTGCGCGCCGCCATGACCCTGGGAACGCTGACCTGCGCCGTGGTGTCGTGCGTGTGGTGGGGCCTGGCGCCCTTCTCGCGCAGCCCCGAGCCGATCGACGACGCCGCCGGGGCGGCGGTCGCGACGGCGATGACGCACCTGGTCACGGACCTGCCGGCGAACGCCTCGGTGTCGGCGCTCTATCCGCTGGTGTCGCACATCGACCACCGTCAACACGTCTACGTGTGGCCGGCCCCCTTCGTCCCCTCGAACTGGGGGCTCCCGGCGACGGCGTCACAGACCCTGCCGCCGCCCTTCAGCGTGACCTACCTGATCCTGCCGGGCCGACTGGGCGCCGGCAACGATGCGGACATCTTCACGTCCATCTCCTCGGCCTACTACGTTCGCGCCCGCTTCGGGGGCTACGTGCTCTACGAGCGCCACAAGGGCGGACCACCGCCCGGGGCGACCTAGCGCCAGGTCACGCGGACCGGGAGCCGCTTGGTGCCCGAGATGAAGTTCGACCGCAGGCGCTCGGTGGGACCGGCGAGTTCGATGCTCGACCAGGCCCGGGCCATCTCTTCGAACATCACCCGCAACTCGAGCCGCGCCAAGTGGGCGCCGAGGCAGAGGTGGGCGCTGTGCAGGCCGAAGGCGGTGTGGTCGTTGGGCGTGCGGTCGGGCACGAAGGTGTAGGGGTCGACGAAGTGCTCCTCGTCGTAGTTCGCCGAGGCGTACCACAAGACCACCTTGTCGCCCTTCTTCAGCTGCTGGCCGCGCAACTCGGTGTCCTCGGTGACGGTGCGTCGGAAGTGCATCGTCGTGGTGGACCAGCGCAGGATCTCGTCCACGAGCAACTTCATCTGGGCCACGTCGAGGGCGGGGACCCGGGAGAAGAGCTCCGGACGCTCGATGAAGACCTGCGCCCCGGCGACCATGGTGTAGCGCGTCGTGTCGTTGCCCGCGGCCACCATCAGGGTGAAGAAGTTCTTCAGGGCCACGTCGTCGAGGCTGTCGCCCTCGTTGTTCGGCTGCAGCAGCGCGGTGATGACGTCGTGGGTGGGGTTGATGCGCCGGGCGTCGAGGGCCTGCTGGGCGTACTCGAAGAGCTCGAGGGCCACCGGCGAGCGGAAGGGCAGGAGGCGATAGGCGCTGGTGTCGGTCTGGTCCACCACGTAGTCGGTGAACTCGGGGTCGGTGTTGCCGATGAGGGCGTCGCCGCGGCTCACCAGCCAGTCGAGGTCCTCGTCGGGCAGTCCGAGGAGGCGACCGAGCATCTTCATCGGCAACTCGCGCGCCACCAGTTTCACGAAGTCGAATTCGCGGGCCCCGTCGAGGTTGGCGAGCACTTCGCGCGACAGCTCGCGAATCGCGTCCTCGTAGTCGGCGACGGCGCGCGGGGTGAAGGGTCGCGCGACCAGCCGACGCAGGCGGGTGTGTTCGGGGGAGTCCATCTCCATGAGGGTGCGACGGGCCTCGGTCTCCTCCTCGCTCATGTCCTCCATGCGGATGCCCTGGCGGCTGGAGAAGATCTCGGCGTGGCGGCTGGCGTAGAGGACGTCGTCGTACTTGGTGATGCTCCAAAAGCCGCGCCCGTCGGGCTCGTCGGTCCACGCCACCGGCTGGTGCGCGCGCAACTCCTTGAAGATCTCGTGCGGAACGCCGTTGAGGTAGGCGTCGTGTGAAGTCAGCGTCGCGGCGAAGTTGTCCATGGGCGTGTCCCCCCTCAATCACGTCGGTCCCTTGTTTGTGACCAAACGATTTGTAGCACGTCCGCGGGGCCTCGCGCCTAAGATTGGCGCCGTGCGACCCCTTATCGGACTGTCGGGACGGCGCTGGCCGACCACGCGCCTAGGGAGTTTCGTGCCCGCCGCCATGTCCGGGCTGACCTTTGACCTGCATTTCGCCGACTACGGGCGTTCGGTGGCCCTCGCCGGCGGTCTGCCGGTGGAGTTGACGCGCGACGCGGACGTCCACGAGATGGTCTCGCATCTCGATGGACTGGTGCTGAGCGGGGGAGCGGACATCGAGCCGTCGCGTTACGGGGCGGCGGCCGTCGACGAGCTCGGCGAGACCGAACCGGAGCGCGACGCCTGGGAGTTCGCCCTCTACGACGCGGCGCGCAGCAAGGGCATCCCCGTGCTCGCCATTTGTCGCGGATTCCAGCTCGTCAACGTCGCCCACGGCGGCACGCTCAATCAGCACGTCGAGCTCGACGAGGGCGCGGGTCACCCCCAGTGGGAGGTCGACGGGAGGGAGACGACCCACGCCGTGAGTTGTCGCGCCTCGTCGCTGGCCGCCCGGGTGGTGAGGGAGTCGCTCGAGGTCAATTCCCTCCACCACCAGACCGTGGAGACTTTGGGCGACGGTCTCGTCGTCGGCGCGGTCGCCTCCGACGGCGTCATCGAGGCCTTCTCCACCCTGGACCAGGCGGTACTGGCGGTCCAGTGGCACCCCGAACTCCTGCCGGCCCCCGATCCCACCTTCACCTGGCTGGTGAAGAGCGCGGCCGAGTACCGCGATTAGCCGGCCCGGCCTTGGGCGCCGGAGTCCTTGACTTCAATCGTTCGCTCCCTTACGGTAGGGAGAACTCTTTTCAACCAGGCAGTTCCGTAGCTTCTAGGGGGAGATCTACATGACAGAGAAGACACGCACGTCCCTGGGGGGAGCCAAGAAACTCACCCTGGTGGACGCGACCGCGCAATCGGTGGGACTGATGGGACCGGTCTTCTCGATCGCCTTCCTCGTCCCGCTGGTGGTGGGAATCATCTCGGCGACCGGCAACGGGGCGGGAACGGCCGCGCCCTTGGCGGTGGTCATCGCCGCGGTCGGGGTGCTGGGCTTCGGCTGGATCATCGCCGAGTACTCCAAGAGGATCCACGCCGCCGGGTCGCTGTACAACTACGTGACCGACGGCCTGGGCGGCCGGCTCGGCTCCTCGGCGGGTTGGCTCTACTACACCGGCATCCTTGCCCTCGGCGCGGGCATCCTGCCGATGATCGGCGGAACGATCCACGACACCTTGGCGGGGGAGTTCAACGTCACTCCGCTGTCGGGACTCGGCTGGGACATCATCCTGCTGCTGATCGTGGGTACGGTCATCCACTACGGCGTCGCCTTGTCGACGCGCACCCAGTTGGTCCTCGCCCTGATCTCCTTCACCGTGGTCGGCATCTTCTCCATCGTCGTGATCTTCCGCTCCGGCGGACTGCACCACGTGTCGAGCGGATTCTCGCCCTCGGGTTCGTCGACGGGCTGGAAGGGCGTGTTCTTCGGCGTCCTCTACGGCGTCCTGCTCTTCACCGGCTTCGAGACGGCGGCCAACCTTGGTGAGGAGACCGACAAGCCCGCCAAGAACATCCCGCGCGCCGTCTTGACCGCGGTGCTCGCGGTCACCGCCTTCTACATCATCGGATCCTTCGCCCAGGTCGCGGGCTTCCACTTCTCGCTGAAGGCGCTCGGTGCGGCGGCCAACGCCGGACCGCTCTTCGTGCTGGCGGGTCCGGCCAAGACCGGCGGTTTCGGCGGCGTGGCCCTGCGTCGCCTGGTCGAGCTCGTGGTGGTCTTCGACATGCTGGCGGTGTTGATCGGCTGCGCGGTGTCGGCCTCGCGCGGCATCTTCGCCCTCTCGCGCGACGAGCGCCTGCCCAAGATGCTCTCGGGTGTGTCGCGGCGCGGCACCCCCTTCGGCGGCTCCAACCTGGTGCTGCTCGTCTACGTGGTGATCATCGCCGGCGTGCAGTGGTCGCACTGGTTCGCGCTGCCGGGCTACCCGGAGTACTTCTCGATGTTCTCGTGGATGTCGACCTACGGCGGCTTCGCCATCGTGGTGATCTACTTCCTCATCTCGGTGGGTGCGCTCAAGGGCCTCCAGGGCCACCAGCGCATGTGGGCGGTCTACCTGGCCAGCGTGGTGGGCATCGTCATCACGGCGGCCGCCATCTACGGCGCGGTCTACAAGGTCGCCGCCCCGACCAAGTGGGCGCCCTATTCGGCGGTGGTGATCTTCGTCGTGGGACTGGCGGTGTCCTTCGCCCTGAAGGCCGCCCCCAGTGGTCAGACGGACTTCTCGGAATTGGCCGAGGTCGAGCAGGGACCCACCAAGCTGTAGTCACTCCTTCGAGGGGTAGTAGCCCGACCGGTCAGCTCGCCAACGTGGACGCGCTGACCGGTCGGGTTTTTCGTCTCGTCAAGGTGGCGTGAACCCGGGGGAGGGGAGCGGCCCTAGTGGGCGAGCGCCGCGCCGCCGGCGAAGAAGAGGCCGCACACGAGGGGCGTCGACACCACGATGGCGGTCGAGTAGCCCCAGTGATGCTCCTTGGCCAAGATGGCCGGGATGGCGAAGGCGGAGGAGAAGGTGGTCAGCCCGCCGCAGAAGCCAGTGAGGACGACCACGTGCCAGTGGGTGTCGAGGGGAGAGGTCAGCCGGTAGACGCACCAGCCGGCCACGGCGCAGCCCAGGGCGTTGGCCGCCACGGTGCCCCAGGGGCGCAGCGCCGGGTGGTGGCGCCGCACCGCGTACTCCATGAGGTAGCGCAGCACGCAGCCAACGGCTCCCGCCACGGTAACGAAGAGCAGCGTCATCGCGGACTCCGACGCGCCCCGAGCCACGCCACGCCCGCACCGGCCAACACCGTGGCGGCGACGGTGGCGAGCGCTCCGAGCACCGAGACGCGCCAGATCGAGTCCAACGAGACGAAGAGGCTCGAATACGACGTGAGTCCGCCGAAGAAACCGGTGATGACGAGAAGGCGTTGGGCGTTGTTGGGGTCGTGGTGGGCGAGTGGTCCCCGCAGCGCCCAGGTGGCGACGTAGACGCCCACGAGGTTGATGGCGATCAGGACCCACGGGACCCTCGGTGCCCACCCGGTGGCGCCGACCAAGTGCTCGTACCAACTCGTCGAATCCACTTTGAGGGTGAGGTCGCGCAACGCCGTGCCCAGGGCACCGCCCACCGCGACGGAGCCGATGGCGAGGGCCAGCTGTCGTGGCGTGAGGGTGGTGTGAGGAGCCATCGCTCCAAAAAAACTTAGTGGACGCCGGCACCTCAACTCTCGATGCCCTGGCTAGGGTGGACGAGAGGTCACACCCCCGAAAGGACGCCATGGTGCCGTTTGCGCGAGGTCTCGCGTCGCTGTGTGGGAGTCTGACCATCGTGGCCGCGCTGGCCGCTCCGGCGGGGGCCTCCGGCATCGTCCCGCCCCGCCAGCCGAGTGCGAACCTGACGGCGCAGCCCGCCTTCAACATCGTGGCCAACCAGATGTACTCCACGAACTCGACGCTGCCGCCGTGCTGGAAGTGGCACGACGGGCAGTTGGTGATCAATCCCCAGACGCCAGCGTGCACGGCTGCCGAGGTCGCCGCCATCAACCGCGCGCACCGCCTCGAGCACATCGCGCCGATCGTCCTGCCCCGCAACTTCTCCGTCCTGAACGCGAACGAGCAGTCGCTGGTACTGGTGGACCTCGAGCGGGTGAGTCGTGGCGAGGTGCCCGTCGTGGGGCTCTCCGCCGCCGCCGACGCCATCGCGCAGGGGGCGGCCAAGCACAACCAGGATCCCTACCTCGCCAGTGCGCACGCCGTGCCGGGCGCCACGGGCTCGTGGACGGCCAATTGGGCGGCGGCGGCGAACACGCTCGACGCCGACTACTCCTGGATGTACCTCGACGGCTGGGCGGGCAAGGGTCACACCACGAACTTCGCCTGCACCTCGGCCCACGCTCAGGGCTGCTGGGGGCATCGCAACGACATCCTCGTCAATGCGTCGACGATGAAGTGCTACGTCTCCCAGTGCAACTTGATCATGGGGGCCGGCGTGGTGGCGCACAACTGGAGCATCTACAACTCCTACACCGAGCTCCTCGTCCAGGTCGCGGGCCCACCACCGCACCTCGTCTACACCTGGCGCCAGGCGGTCGCGGCGGGAGCGCGGGCCTAGAGGAGAGAGCATCGCTGACCGGTAGCGACATAACTTTACATAACGTACATTATCGGCGGTAGTGGGGAAGTGCAGTAATTCTCTGGTGTGCCAACGTGGTCCTCGGTAGACAGCTGCGCTGCCCCGGGAGTCGGCGTCGAGCGGACCGTGACGATGGCCGACGTAGTCGTGACGAACAAGACGACGGGGATGGCGCCTCGTTGCGGCGCACACGGTTCGTCACGCTGGCTGGCGGATCGTTCGTCGTGGCGACCTCTCGAGGTCGCCCGTGCGGAGTCGTCTGCGGTGGCGACGGCTCATCGACGGCGAACCCGACGGTCACGCCTCATCCTGGTCACGGAGCGTGGCGACGGGGATCTTCGGGTCTAGGCTCACCTTCGATAGGCACTTCCCCACCGGATTGCATTGAAAGGGCCCCATGGACCGCTGGTACGCCGTATTACTGCTCGCCGTGGCCGTAGTCATGGCGGCTGCGACTCGTTCGAGCCGTAGTTATTGGTCGCGGCGCTCGGCCGCCGCCCGACAGATGCTCGACGAGAAGGTCGAGCAGAGGGAAGACGCCCGCTACGACGCCATGAGCGACGTTGAGCGCGAGGCCTATTACCTGAGTCCCGGACCGTTCACCAAGTTCCGTAAATCGCTGCGCGGGCGCTAGTCGGTGCCGGGCGCGGCTCCGGTCGGTCCGTCGGGCTTCTTGTAGTGGGGGTCGAGCATGTCGAACTCGTCCATGTTGGCGTGACTCGGCTGGTCGACCGAGCCGGCCACGACGTCGGCGATGCGGTGAGCGGCGAGGTAGTTGACCGCGTCGCTGGGGTTGCCGTGCTGTTCCACCATGTCCTGCAGCAAAGGTGAGGAGGAGATGGCCTCCGCGCGACGAACGCTGCGGGTCTGCCCGCCGATCTTCTTCGCGTAGCGAGACTGGATGAATCCCGCGACGATGCCCGCGACGATCAAGATGACGACGAAGATGGTGATGGGGGCCGCACTCATGATGGTCTCCTCGGTCGACGTGTGGTCACGGGTTGCTCGCCGCCTTGACGCGGGGCCGAACCGCGGCGAGGTAGACGATGGCGGCGAGGATGTGGAAGACGAAGAGCAGGACGATCCACAGGGTCTTGTTCGAATCAGCTCGGCGAAAGTCATCCGACGCGCGGGTGGCCGCGTCGATGATGCAAAAGAGCGGCACCAGTGCGAGCACGAGGACGAGCGAGAAGAACACGCCGCCGAAGAGCGGCAACAAGAACGCCACGACGCCTCCTCCTCCGGCCGCTCGTGGCCGAACCCTACCGCCACCGTAGCGCGAGAGGTCGTACTCGGGCGGTTCAGCCCTTGGGATTGGTGCCCAGGGTCAGCGACGCCGTCATGGTGTGGGTCCCGCGTACGAACTTGACGGTGATGACGTCACCGGGGTGCAGGGCCGACAACAGGCTCGTCACGTCCTGGTCGCCGCTCACTGGGGTGGAGTTGATCGCCACGATGACGTCCCCTTGACGCAGGCCCGCGCGCGCGGCCCCCGAGTCGGGGACCACGCTCATGACCACCGCGCCGCTGGACACGCTGAAGTTGTACTCGGCCTGCAGGGTCGGATTCATCGATGAGATCTCGACCCCCATGAACGCGCCGTGGCTGATGACGCTCTGACCGGCCTTGAGGGTGCTCAAGAGCGACTCGATGGTGGCCACCGGTATGGCGAAGCCGATGTTCTGGGCGCTCGATCCGTCGTTCAGCGTGCCCGCCACCGCGGTGTTCATCCCGATGACGTCGCCTTGGGCGTCGAGAAGCGGGCCGCCGGAATTGCCCGGGTTGATGGCCGCGTCGGTCTGGATCATGTTGTTGAGCGTCTCGCTCGAGGAGCTCGACGACGCCGTGACCGTCCGGCCGAGTGCCGAGACGATGCCGTTGGTGACGGTGGGGGTGCCGGCGGCGAGTCCCAGCGCGTTGCCGATGGCCACGACGGCATCTCCGACCACCAGGCGATTGGAGTTCCCGAAGGTGACGGTGGGCAGATGCGAGACATTGTCGATGCGGATCAGCGCCACGTCATCGATGGGGTTCGTGCCCACCAAGGTGGCGGGCAGGGCCTTGGTGGAGCCGGTGCGCGTGACGGTGATGGTGCCGTTCGGGTCCGCCGCGGCGATGACGTGGTTGTTGGTGACCACGAGACCGTCGGCGGAGATGATCATCCCGGTGCCCTGGTCCTCACTCCCCTGCCCCTTGACGTCGATGGAGACCACCGAAGGCTGCACCTTGACCACCAACTGCGGGATCGACAAGGCGGAGGTGTCGCCGCCGGTGGCCGGCGTGGCGGGGTTGGTCGTGACGGGAAGTGCCGACGAGGGGCTTTGACGAGCGGTGAAGTGCCCGGCCAGTCCGCCGACGAGCGCGGCGACCAGTATGAGGGAGACCCGACTGTTCCAGACGGACTTGCCCGAGCGAGGGGCGCTCGGCGCGGGCTCGAAGGTTTCGCCGTGCGGCGCGGCCACGGGGTCACTGACCATGGGCGGCGTCTCATCCTCGTGACGCGGGGTCGGGTCCGCTTCGGGCGGCGTCGGTGTCGCGGTGACGGCGTCGCGGTCGCTCTGGGGTACGTCGGGCTCGGCGTTTTCGCTCATGGGACCATGCTAGGGAACGGCGCCGATGATGTGCGCCACGGCGCGGAACGAGGCGCTCTCTGGAAAGCGACTAGATTGTTTGCCTATGTCTCGTCGCATTGAGATCGAAATCACCAGCCTGAACGGAGACGTCGCCACGTGGCGTGCCGCTGGGGCGAAATTGCCGAAGGGTGTGCTGCAGGCGTCCCTGGTGCCGGGCGGACCCGTCGTGGGTTCCGTCTACCGCGCCGACGTCGAGCAGTACATGGAGGGCCTTGAAGTCCTCTCGGTGTTGCCGCCGAAGACCGCTTCCCCGCTGGACCCCCGCAAGGAGCGGCTCGAGCTCATCGTGACCCACAAGGACGTGCCCGACGTGACCGTCACCTACGCCTCGAAGGGCCGTGGCGCCCGTCGTGACGGTGAGGGTCGTGGCGAGGGCCGTGAAGGCCGCGGCGAAGGACGTCGTGACTCGGCCAAGCGTGGAGCTCGACCCGGTGGCGGCGAGCGTCCCCGCAGCGAAGGCGCGCCGGAGCGCGGACCCCGCAGCGAACGGCCTCGCAGCGACCGACCCCGCGGTGCCGGGGAACGTCCCCGTGGCGGGAGCGAACGCCCGCGCGGACCCGTCGCACCCCCGGTGGCGACGATCTTCCGCAACGCCTTCTTGGCCACCCTCTCCCCCGAGCAGTTGCCCGTCGCCGAGCAGCTGCTGCGCGGCGGCATGCCGTCGGTTCGCGCGGCCGTGGCGGAGCAGAACAAGAACGCCACCGCGCAGGGCCGTCCGACCATCGACCCCGCTACCATCGACCGTATCGCCGAGGACTTGTTGCCCAAGACCACGCTGGCGATGTGGAAGGACCGCGCCGCGGGAGCCCTGAGCGCCGGCAAGGAGCTGCGCTTGCGCGACCTGCGCGCCGTGGTGACCTCGGCCAAGACGACGACGCTCGACGACGAGGCTCGCGCGCAGCTCAAGGAGCTGCAGACGATGCTGAGCGCCAAGCTCGAAGTCCTTCGCACGCAGTGGAACGAGAAGCTCGACGCCGCGATGAAGGACGCCAACCTCGCCGAGGCCCTGCGTCTCGTGGCGCGCCCCCCGGACATGTCGACTCGAATTTCCTCGGAAGTGGCCTCGGCCCTGGTGGCCGGTGTTTCGGCCGCGCTGACGGCCGAGCAGGACGTCGCGGTCTGGAGTGAACTGGTCACCTTGACCGTCGAGACCTCGATCCGTCGCAACGTGAAGCCCTTGGGCATCCCGGCCGACGAGAGCGCCAAGGCGCTGGCGGTGAAGAACGCCGGGGCCATCCCCGAGCTGGCCAAGCTGCTGGGTATGAAGGTCCCGCCGCCGCCGCCGCCGACGCGCCCCGCGCGTCGCCCGGCTACTCGCCGCGCATAGTCAACAAACGCGCTTTCCAGCCCACTGATTCGTAGAGCGATTTCGTCGCGCGGTCGCCCGGCAACGCCCAGGCGTCGCGGGGTGGGTGGTCACTGGTGAGCACGCGGTTCACGAGCGCCCGGGCCACGCCCCGACGTCGGTAGGGCGGGTCGACCCAGACGGCTCGTAGGCAGCCCTCCCCCACCAAGGCGCCGGCGATCACCGCGTCGTCGGCTTCGGCGATCCAGAGCCGGCCCGCGGCGATGTCGCCCCGCAGGCGTTCGGCGATGTGGTCGGGGCTGAGGTCCTCGCCCCAGATCTGGGTGACCAGGGCGAGCCCCCCGCGCGCGCTACGGGCGGCGTCGAGCGCCGCGCTCAGGATCGCGTTGAGCTCGTCGCCCGCGGTGGCCGGCCGGATCGCGTAGGAAAGACCCTGATCGGCCACGCCCCTACATCCCTAGACGCAGTCGCGGCAGAGCGTCTTGTCGGCGTCGGCCAACTGGCTCATCTTCTTCAGCAGACGGCACGAGGAGCAGCGGAATTCGTCGTCCTGCTTGGGCAGGATGGTCTCGAAGGGGTCCGCCAGCGGGTCGAGGTCGATCGGGCCCTCGTCGTCGTCCTCCGGGGTGGTCGTGCGGCGAATGGTCTCAGCGAGGACCTCGTCCAGAGCGAGCTCCACGTCGGCGTCGTCAGCCAGGTCATCGTCGTCGACCAGGGCGGCGACGGCGGGACCCTCCTCGGAGTCGTCGTCCACCTCGTCGGCCTCGTCGTCGGCGACATCCACGACGCCATCGTCCCCGGCCACGATGTCGAGGACATCGTCATCGCCGATGATGTCGTCCTCGCTCAAGACTTCCTCGTCAAAACCCTCCGCGAGCTCTTCTTCGTCGAAGACTTCGTCGCTGTCACCGTCAATGCTCATACGCTTCCTTCTCTGTGGCGCTGGCAGTGTAGAACCTTTTTGGAGTGACTTCCGTCATTTTCGCGTTATTTTTGCTTAAATATCGCGTTTTGCGCGATTTCTCTCAGCCGCGCGCTCCGCTTCGAGGCGCTCGAGGTCCGTATCGGAGAAGTCGACGAAGCTCATCGCCCCGGCGATGGCCCGGTGCCCCGCGACGTCGCGGATCTGGCGCAGCATCTCCTGGGCCACTCGGCGATAACTGGGGTGGCCCTGGGGACCCGAGCGCAGTTCGATGAGGTGCATGGCCTCGCGGGCGTTCATCTGCATGCTGTACCGGATGCGAAAGGCCAGGGACACCGCGTACTGGGCGGCCACCGGGAAGTCCTCGCGCAGGTCGTAATACAGTTCGGCGGAGCGCGCCAGGGATTCCTCGTAGGCCGGTCCGAGGCCCGCCTCGACGATCACGTCGGGGACGTCGTAGCCGAGGTCGACGGTGAGGGGCTGCCACTCCACCGTCAAGAGCCGGTGTCGCTGCAGGTCGCGGAAGGCCCCGTAGTCGGTGACCAGTTCGAAGCGGTAGTCGGTGCGCTCGAAGGCGCGTCCGGGACGGTGTCGGCGGTTGCGCCGCTCCCCCACGTAGGCCGCGAGCACTCGGGCGCGCTCGTCGTCGCTCAGACGGGCGACCTGGGCGCTCGCGTCGGCGTCGCTGAGGGCGGAATGCTCGAAGACGATGGCTTCGAGGACGCGCGTCTCGCCCCGGGGGTCGAAGGAGACCAGACGGACGCTCTCGTCGGGCTCGATGCTCTCCAGGTCCTCGAAGAGGTCCGCCAGCACCTCTCGGGTGGCGCTGCCGGTCAGGGCCAGGTAGTCGCGCCAGGCCAGACCCCGCTCGGGGACGTCGATGCGCTTGAGGAAACTGGGAATGACCTTGCGCAGCTCGTCGAGCATCAGCTGCGAGTACTGGCGCACCTCGTCCAGGGGGTGCGCGCGCATGCGCAACAAGAGCGCCTCGTAGGCCTGTCCGGAGGCGTAGATGCCGAGGTTGGAGAGGGCGCTCGCCGGCAGGAGTCCGCGCACGGCGTCGAGGGCCTTGGCCCGGATGGCCTGGCGGTAGACGAAGTCCGTGTCGTCGGCGGTCTTGGGGAACTTCTTGGTCAAGAACTCCGTCAGGCGCGGCAAGAGCTGCGCGTAGGTGTCGAACATGCGGTCCATCTCGCCGACGTAGCGCGCGCCGAAACGCGACTCGAGCAGCGCGTGGTCGCGGTAGTAGCGGTACAGACCGTTCTCCAGACGCCGGTCGTAGCCCAGGTAGCGAGTGGACTGTTCCAGGTAGCTCATCAGGCGGCCGCGCTCGAGCACCTTGGTCAAGATGTTGCTCGCCTGCTCACAGGCCAGGTGCACTCCCCCGAGCTGGGCGACCGAGTCGTCGCCGTACTCGTAGAAGATCCGCTGGTAGAGCTCGTCGGCCCGGTCGAGGCCGACGGTCGCGTCGACGCCCTGGTCGCCGGACATGTCGAGGTCGCCGACGAATTCGTCCAAGAAGAGGCGGCGCAGGCTCTTGGAGGACCTCGAGTAGCGGGCGAAGAGGGCGCCCTTGACGACCTCGGGCAGATTGACGAGGGCGAAGACGGGGCCGTCGAGGTTCGTGAAATACCGGCGCAGCACCGCCTTCTCTGAGTCGGTGAACTCTTCGACGACGTAGGGGTGCATGGAACAAAAAGACTAGGGGCGAATTCAGCCCCGCGGGTGGACCGTCGACGCGCCGGCCACCACCGAACGCAGAACCGCCTCGCGCGCCTCGTCGGCCACGTCGGACAGCTCGCCCAAGTGGCGAAGCCGAGCGAGTTGCTCACAGAGGTCGGCCACCTGCTTGGCGTTGCGCACGAAGTCACCCGGCGAGGTCTGGCCCACCTCGGCCTCGGCGAGGTCGAGCACCGTGCCCAGGGTCACCCCCCGGGCCCAGGCCGCGATGACCGGGGCGAACTTGCCGTCGGGCTCCTTGGCGTGGGGGACGCGGTAGCGCTCCTCCACCTCGCGCACGGCGGCCGACAGCACCGAGATCTGGTGGGCCCGCTCGGACAGGTTGAGGCGACGGTCCGGACCCAGGCGGTCGTGGAGGTTCTTCTTGCGCTTGAGCGGCGTCGGGGCCGACTTCGCGGCGCGGGAGGAACGCTTGGCCTCGTAGACGAAGCTGGAGAGCAGGCCCGCCAACTGCGCGGGCTCGAGGTCCTCGAAGACGCCGTCGGCCACGCACTCGGCGATGAGCAGGTCGCACTCGTGGTAGATCGAGCGCAGGAGCTGCCCGCGCTCGTTGAGGTGCCAGCCCTCGGCGTAGCCGAGCTCCTCGAGGACGTGGTGACGGGCCCGCATCTGGTCGCCCAGGGGACGGCGCGAGCCCGAGGGACGGTGATCGGACTCGAACTGGGCGAAGGAGCGCTGGACCACCTCGAGGGCGGTCTCGACGTCGAAGTGGTTGATGAGATTGGCGGTGAAGTTGTACGTGGGTCGGAAGGAGGAGTGCAGCTCCGACGGGGGCGAGATCGCGACCCGGCCCACGTCGAGGAGCGCCACCTCCGGCGCGAAGCAGACAATGGCGTGGCCCTCGTCGTCGAGTCCGCGCCGACCCGCTCGCCCGGTCATCTGGGCGTACTCCCCGCTCGTCAAGAAGCGCCGACCCGCGTCGGAGTACTTGGAGAACTTCTCCAGCGCCACCGAACGCGCGGGCATGTTGACGCCCAGGGCCAGGGTCTCGGTGGCGAAGACCACGCCGAGGAGGTTCTGGACGAAGCAGGTCTCGACGATCTCGCGGAAGGCGGGCACCATGCCGGCGTGGTGGGCGGCCAGGCCCCGGCGCAGGGAGTCGATGAAGTCGTCGTACTCGAGGGCCCGCAGGTCGTCGTCGGAGAAGTCCAGGAGGCGCAGTTCGGCGATGTGTTCGATCTCGCGTCGCTGTTCGGGGGTCGTGAAGAGCAGTCCGTCGCGTCGGCACTGGCGCACCGCGTCGTCGCAGGCCGCCCGCGAGAAGATGAAGACGATCACCGGGAGCAGGTCGTCGCGCTCGAGGGCCTCGAGCAGTTCGCTGCGTCGCGGCGCTCGAAAGGGCGCGGGCGGGGCGGTGGACTTGGGTCCCTGCCAGCGCGGGCCGGGTCGAAAGCGCCGGGTGGCCTTCATGGCGTTGTCGATGCGCCGCGCGTCGTCGGAGAGTCGTTGGTCGTCGAGAAGTTCGAGGATCTCGACCGAGGCTTGCCCCCGGCGCAGCACGGCCACGTGCTGGTGCAGGGTGATGGGCCGGGTCTCCTCGGTGACCACGGCGGTCTCGCCGCGCACCTCGTTGAACCACTTGCCGACGAAGGCGGCGTTGCCGATGGTCGCCGAGAGGGCCACGAACCGCACCGCCGAGGGCGTGAGGATGAGCACCTCCTCCCACACTCCCCCGCGGAAGGGGTCCTGGAGGTAGTGCACCTCGTCCAGCACCACCAGGCCGAGGTCGGAGAGCTGATCTGATTCGGTGAGGAGCATGTTGCGCAGCACCTCGGTCGTCATCACCACGATCTCGCCGAGGCGGTTGACGGAGGTGTCCCCGGTCAACAGGCCCACGCGGTCCTCACCGTAGAGGGCGCAGAGCTCGGCGTACTTCTGGTTCGACAGGGCCTTGAGCGGCGTGGTGTAGAAGGCGCGCTTCTTCAGCTCGAGGGTCCCGCCGATGGCGTAATTGGCGATGAGGGTCTTGCCCGAACCGGTCGGGGCGCTCACCAGGACGTTGACCCCCGCGTCGACGGCGTCGAGGGCTTCGTCCTGGAAGCGGTCGAGGCCGAATCCCTGGGCCTCGGTGAAGCGGCGGCGATAGCTGTCGCTCATCGTCCGAGCAGCTTGCCCACGCCGATGGCGAGGAAGTAGAAGACCACGAGCGGGACCATGAGGGCGAACATCGAGAAGGGGTCGCTCGAGGGCGTGATCACACCCGAGAAGACCACGATGGCGATGGTCGAGTAGCGCCACTGGCGCAGCAGCTGCGCCGGGGTGAGGACGCGGGCCAGTTCGAGCGCGACCAGCACCACCGGGAACTCGAAGGTGAGGCCGAAGAGCAGCATCATCAGCAAGAAGAGGGTCAGGTACTGGTTCGGGTTGTAGGAGGTGGTGAGCGACGAGCCCCCGATGGCGACCAGGAACTGGATGGTCTTCTTGAAGACGAGATAGGCCACCACGACGCCACCGGAGAAGAAGACCAGCGATCCGAGGACGAAGGGCAGCGCGTAGCGGCGTTCGCGGGCCTTGAGGCCGGGCGTCACGAAGCGCCAGGCGTGCCAGAGCCAAAAGGGCGAACCGAAGAGCAGCCCGCCGAAGAAGGAGATCTTGATGCGCAGGGTGATGCCGTCGAGGGGGTTCGTGACGAGGAAGTGGCAGTGCTTCGGGTCGGCCTGGCAGTAGGGGTGCTGGAGGAGGTCGAGCAACTGGGGGTAGAAGACGAAGGAGGCGA
>Ga0007854_10000897_pt1 | contig 19270 bp, 20 predicted proteins | sample CryBogCBH12Aug08_FD_60382 | JGI IMG/M metagenome (GOLD analysis project Ga0007854, IMG submission 60382) | Freshwater microbial communities from Crystal Bog, Wisconsin, USA - CBH12Aug08 | ecosystem: Environmental > Aquatic > Freshwater > Lake | place: Crystal Bog, Wisconsin, USA | collected...
TTAAAAAAGATGTTATTAGAGCTGGTGAAGATGCTGCCAGAGAAGTCGGCATTGCTGGTATTCCTAAAGACATTCTTCAGTTACTCGGTGAGCTAAAGTTCCGTACAAGTTATGGTCAGAATGTTCTCAAACACTCTACTGAAATGGCTCACATTGCTGGTCTTATAGCAGAAGAAGTTGGTGCAGATGTGAAGACAACAAAATACGCAGCACTTGTTCATGACCTTGGCAAAGCCCTTACTCACAAAATGGAAGGCAAGCATCACCACATTAGCGGTGAAATGCTAAGAAAATATGGTGCTCCTGAAGCTGTTGCGCACGCTGCAGAGGCTCATCACGATGATGTAGAGGCAACTACTGTCGAAGCGATTATTATCCGAGTAGTAGACGCTATCAGTGCCTCTCGACCTGGTGCCAGAAACATTTCTGCTGAGAACTTTGTTGAAAGAATGAAGGATCTTGAGAATGTTGCCACAAGCTTCGACGGTATCGATAAGGCCTATGCAATTAGCGCTGGACGTGAAATTAGAGTAATTGTTAGCCCCGAAAAGATTGATGACCTTAGTGCAATAAAACTTTCTCGAGACATTGCTACTAAAATTGAATCTACTATGCAGTACCCAGGTACAATCAAGGTTAACGTAATTCGAGAGACACGAGCAATCGAGTTTGCTAAATAGATAAGTCCAATAAAATGCGGATACTTTATGTAGGTGACATTATGGGAGAGCGTGGGATTGAGGCAGTCTCACGTATTCTTCCTGATTTGAGAAAAAAAGAAAAAATTGATTTAGTTATAGCTCAAGCCGAGAATGTATCAAGCGGCAAGGGCATCAATCTAATTGATTACTTGGAATTAAAAAAACTTGGCATAGATTTTTTCACTGGTGGAAATTGGTCTATCGCAAAAGATACTATTTATCCCTCACTGTCTAACCCCGAAGAACCAATAATAAGACCTGCTAACTATCCAATTTCTACTCCCGGTCTTGGATATAAAGTCATAGAGAAAAAAGGTCAAAAGATATTAGTGGTTAGCTTGTTGGGTCAAATAGTTGGTAGAGATGCTAATAATAAAACGGATAATCCACTCAAAGTTATAGATAGGATTCTGGGTGAATTCTCGGATGAAGATATAATTACTGTGGTCAATTTTCACGGTGACTATTCAAGCGAGAAAAAAGTAATTGGATATTTTTTAGATGGCCGTGCATCGTTGGTTGTTGGAGATCATTGGCACATACCAACTGCCGATGCTATGGTTTTACCTAAAGGAACTGCCCATATAACCGATGTGGGAATGTGTGGATCTCTGGATTCGAGCTTGGGAGTGAAGTTGGATGTAATTATTAATAGGTGGAAAAATAACGTACCTTCCATGAACATGTTAGAGGATCAAGGCAGACTTCAGTTCAATGCGGTTCTTGCAGATATTGACGATAAGACATTACTCGCCAAAGACATAAAACAGATTCAAAAAATACTCTAGTAGAGGAGTCAATTTTTAGTTATAATGAGAGTCACGTAATTGTCGGAGTGTGGCACAGTTGGCTAGCGCGCTGCGTTTGGGACGCAGAGGTCGCCGGTTCGAGTCCGGCCACTCCGACCATAACGTGATAATATAATCTATTTATATTGTACTTCTGAAAAACATAAGTAGAATATAAATATGTTAAATCTAGTTTACGTAATAGCAGGAATTGCTATTTTATTTTTCATAACAGAATATCTTTGGCGCAGTAAAAAATATACTCATGAAGCTGTAAGAAAATTTTTGCATATTTCGCTAGGTACGTTTATAGCCTTCTGGCCTTTTTTTCTTCCAAGATATTTAATTATTTTATTAGCACTAGGTTTCATAATCTCAGTATTTTTAGTTCGAAAATTTAAGTTCTTGTCTAAAAAATTTACAATCTTCAAAAGTGTTAAGAAATTAGATCGTCAAAGTCATGGTGAGTTATATTTCTCCATTGGAATTTTAGTAGCGAGCTTATTAACGACTAATAAGTATATTTTTCTTGTGGCCATTCTAAATCTTAGTATTTCTGATGGACTAGCAGCAATATTGGGTAAGAAATATGGCAAAAGCACAAAGTATACAGTGTTTGGTGCTAAAAAATCGCTCATTGGATCTTTAGTTTTTTATATAAGTGCATTAATAATATTAATAGCCTACTATGCTTTTTCGAATCAACTACCAAGCTTAGCAACTGTAATACTATTTCCACCATTTCTAACTTTTATTGAAAGTCTAAGTACGAGTGGGATAGACAATTTGCTAATACCAATAGTAGTTATTTATTGGCTATCTAATTTTTAGATCTTATTTCTTGATGCGCTCTTAAAGCATTGAATATTACAAACACATCAACTAGTTCCTGTAATAGTGCTCCATAAACAGGAGGGAATTTACCTGTTGCAAATATCATCATCAAAACTAGACTCATTGCTATTCCTATTAGTATGCTTTGCTGTGCAATAGAAAACGTTCGTTTAGCAATTTCCCTGGCCTTTGCAACCTTACTAAAGTCATCTAGCATGATTACCATATCTGCAGACTCACTTGCAGCGGTTTGTCCTTGTGCTCCTAAAGCTATGCCGACGTCAGCTGCAGTTAATACTGGTGCGTCATTCACTCCATCACCAACAAATACAATAGGCTTCAACTTATCGTCCTCAATAGCATGAATCTTATCTCCTGGCAGGGCGCCTGCAACGACTTTGTCTATGCCTAATGTTTTCGCTACGGCTTTTGCTTTGCTTTCTAGGTCACCAGTTATTAGAATCATATTTTTAAAACCTAATTTTCGAAGTCTGGCAATTGTTGTTTTTGACTCTGTCCTTATTTTGTCATCAAAACTAATAGATCCAATTAATTGCGAATCAATCGCCACATAAGTAATTGTGTCTTTATTTGATTTTAGATTGATATTCTTCGGCACTAATATATCGTTATTTTTGATTATATTAATGTTCCCAATCATAACTATTTTTCCAGAAACCTTACCGCTCATTCCGGTACCTGAAAAGTTTTTAATTCCCGTGGCTTTTGTTAACTTTATTTTTAATTTCTTAGCTTCGTTAACAATGGAAACTGCCAAAACATGATTTGAATTTTGTTCGAGAGAGCCGGCCATCCTTAGAATCTCACTCTTTTTGTTTTTGCCAAAGGCCTTAATTTCTTTTATGTTGGCTATGCCAGTGGTTAGAGTTCCTGTTTTGTCGAAGGCAATGGATGTTGCTTCTGCAAGCCTTTCAAGCGCTCCCCCGGTTTTTATGATAATCCCATTCTTGGCTGCCCGACTCATACCAGAAATAACTGCAATCGGTGCTGCAAGGATGAGAGGGCAAGGGGTTGCAACTACTAAAACCTCAACAAATCTTATTGATTGGTGACTTAGAATCCATGCGCCAATAGCTATCATGAATGCTATAGCAGTAAATGGAATGCTATATCTGTCGGCCAATCTTACGAATGGAGTCTGGCTATTTTGGGCAGACTTTACAAGCTTAATTATTTGCTCATATTGCGAATCTGAGGCAGGGCGTAGAGCTTTTGCAGTTATTGCTCCATCCATATTTACTGATCCGCTTAGTAAACTGTCACCAACTTTTTTGCTAACCGGTACACTTTCACCAGTTAAGCTTGATTGATCGAAGCTGGCAGAGCCCTCTATGATTACTGCATCTACAGGGACTAATTCACCAGGCTTTATTATAATTTTATTACCAGTTTCAACCTTGGAAACTCTTACATCTATAACCTTACCGCCTCTAAGTACGTGAGCAATTTGAGGAGCACGTTTAAGTAATGCATCAAGTTCTTTCTCTGCCCTATGTTCGGCATAGTCTTCAAGAGCTTCTCCACCTGTCAGCATAATAACGATAACTATTGCAGCCCAATACTGCCCAATGACAATAGAACTAATAATTGCAGTAGCAGCAAGTATGTCTACGCCATAAGTGCCGACCCGTAAATCTTGAATCATTCCCCAAATTAAAGGAACTGTTTCTGCTATAGCTATAAAAGATAATAAATATTTTGCTTCCTTGGGAAGATTTGAAAAGTATAAGACAAGTCCGATTATTAGTGATAAAAGTGCTAATGCGAAAAGTTTATATTTTTTCAGAAATACCCAAAGTGCAGAAATTTGTTTCATCAGATCCTTTTTATTAATGGGGCGAGAGATGGGAATTGAACCCACGGCCTTCGGAACCACAACCCGACGCTCTAACCAATTGAGCTACTCCCGCCGTATATATTGTTAAGTAATGGTGCCCTGAGAGGGATTCGAACCCCCGACCTTGAGCTTAGAAGTCTCCTGCTCTATCCAACTGAGCTATCAGGGCGGCATTTGTTTTGGTGCGGGTGGCGAGAATCGAACTCGCGTCTCAAGCTTGGAAGGCTAGCATATTAGCCACTATACGACACCCGCATACTTAACAAAAATATATTATAACATTAAATTACGATTTATAGACCATGTAAAACTGTAATTTTAGCACCAAGACTATTGAGTCGTGCAGCTAAGTCTTCATACCCCCTATTTATAGTATAAACATTTCTTAATGTACTGGTTCCACCAGCGGCCAACATTCCAATAAGTATCATCACTGCTGGTCTAATTCCTGATGGACATACTAAATCCGCAGCTCTCCATTTTGTAGGTCCATTAACAAAAACTCTATGTGGATCAGCCAAATCAAGATCTACACCGATCTTCTTCATTTCTGTGAACATTAAGGCTCTATCCTCGTAGACCCAGTCATGAATTAAAGTCTTTCCTTTGGCAACAGCAGCAATTGGTACAAAGTAGGGGAGATTGTCTATGTTTAATCCAGGGAATGGACGGCCATAGATTTTTTCTTCAGCTGCCTTTAGAGTTCCATTGTGTTTATATATCTTTAGGTCAACCAGGTCAGTTTTTTTATTATCAGCCTTATAGATTTCTCCGTACTTATATTTAAGTCCCATTTTTTCAAGTTTCAAAAGCTCAAGTTCAACGAATTCAATAGGTACTCTTTTTACAGTAATAGTAGAATCTGTTGTCACGGCAGCTGCTATAAATGTCATCGCTTCAACTGGATCCTCGCTTGGGTAATAAGTAACGTTTTTCTTAATATAGCTGGAGCCCTTAACTTTTAGGGTTGTGGTTCCAATGCCCTCAATTTTCACTCCAAGTTTTTCTAGGTAGAAGCATATGTCTTGAACTGAATAATTAGCACTAGCCATCTTTATTGTGGTTTCACCATCAAATCCGGCAGCAGCAAATAAGGCATTTTCTGTTGTTGTGTCTCCAGACTCGTAAAGCACAACAGTTCTTTTTGGTAGGCTCTTTTTGACTTTTACCTTATAGTGACCACTAACTGTGTCGATATCCACACCGAACTCTTCAAGAGCGTATATGTGAGGCAGAACACTTCTTCTTCCGAGTTCGCAGCCACCAGCGTAAGGGATATTGAATTCCTTCATGCTGTGCATCATTGATCCAATAAACATAATCACACTTCTAGTTTTTCTAGCAGCAGCTTTATCCATTTTGCTTAGGTCAATTGTTTGAGGGGGCTTAATTTCTAAATCAGTTTCATTAATCCATCTTACAGACGCACCAATACTTTTTAGTACTTCTACTAATCTATTAACTTCTTCAATTCTAGGAGCTTTCTTTATTGTGGTTGTGCCCTTGTTTATTAGACAGGCACATAAAAGTCCCACTACAGCGTTCTTGCTTGTCTTAACCGCAATCTCACCACTTAATTCATGGCCACCCTCTATTCTCAGGCTGATAGATCCACTAGATAAGCTAACTATCTGTTGATTAAGGACATCGCTAATTCTAGCAATAGTTTCTATACTAAGGTTTTGTTTTCCATGCTCAATCCTATTTATGGCTGATTGGCTTGTGCCTAAAAGGCTGGCAAAAGCAGCTTGAGTTAAGCCTTTTTCATGCCTTATATGAGAAATTAATTCACCGATTTGAATATTATTGTCATTCATATATAAATAATTATATCACTTGCAGTATTAAATTGTGTTTTTGTTTTTTGTTCGGTGATTTTATTATATGCTCATTCAAAACTAATTGCTACAATAAAAATATAACTTTTTAAGGAGATTCTCGTGAAGGATAAAATTTTACAGGAATTGCTTGATGCTGAAGAAAAAAGACAAAGAGAAGGGCTAGAATTAATCCCTAGCGAAAACTATGTTTCCCAAGATGTATTGACCGCACTAGGCAGTATTTTTACGAATAAATATTCCGAAGGCTACCCTGGAAAAAGATATTACGGAGGTCAGGATAATACCGATAAAGTAGAAGCTCTAGCTATTGAGAGAGCTAAAGAATTATTTGGAGCTGATCATGCCAATGTTCAGCCTCACAGCGGCGCTCCTGCAAATATTGCAGTTTATCAAGCTTGGCTAAACCCTGGAGATACTATACTTGCTATGCGGCTTGATCACGGAGGCCATTTAACTCACGGAGCTCCTGTTACATCAAGTGCTAAATTGTATAGATTTGTTCGATATGGTTTATCAGATGTTGAAACTGGCGAGATAGATTATGAAGAGATGCGCAAAGTAGCATTAAAAGAAAAACCTAAATTAATAATTGCTGGATTTAGTGGTTACCCAAGAAGCTTAGACTATAAAAAATTTGTAGATATTGGCAATGAAGTAGGCGCAGTTCTTATGGCCGATATGGCTCATATCGCTGGTCTCATCGCAGGCAAGGCTTTACCCAATCCTTTGGACTTTGGATTCCATATAATGACAACAACTACCCACAAAACTTTGAGAGGTCCGAGAGGTGGTCTAATTCTAAGTAAGGGTATTGTTTCTAATCCTCTAAGAGCTCCCGAAAAAACAATTGAAAACTTGCCTACTTTAATAGACAGAGAAGTTTTTCCTGGTATGCAGGGAGGTCCTCATATGAATAACATTCTGGCAAAAGCTGTTGCTTTTGAAGAGGCATTACGACCTGAATTCAAGGACTACGCAAAGCAAGTATTAAGAAATTCGAAACAATTAGCATCTGACCTGATTGATCAAGGCTTCAAGCTAGTTACCGGTGGAACAGACAATCATTTAATCATGATAGATATGCCAAGTAGTTTTGGAATTGATGGCAGAGAGGCCCAAGAGGTTTTCGATAAAATTGGTTTAACTGCAAACTGTAACTCAATTCCTGACGATCAATTACCTCCTTTTAGGCCAAGTGGACTAAGACTGGGAACTCCAGCGATTACAACAAGGGGTCTAAAAGAAAACGATATGCAAAAAATCGCAGACTGGATGAAGAGGTCAATTGAATCAAGAAATAATCTTGAAGGCTTAGAGAAAATCAGAGATGAAGTTGTTGAATTTTCTAAAAAATTTCCGCTTCCAAGCGACAACTAAGGTAGAAGCTCAGGTTCTTGCTCTAATTTAATACCAAAAATAGATTCAACTTTACTCGTAATCTTATCTCTAAAGTCTAGTAAATTATTTGTACTAGTAGCGCTTCTATTAACAATAACCAGCGATTGGGTTGGCCATGTAGCCATTCCAGTTTCTTTGTCTTCAAAGTTAGAAAAACCTGCTTTATCAATTAACCAGGCTGCGGATAATTTATATTTCCCTTCAGCTGTTTGCCAATACACTATGTCTTCGAACTTTTTTTGGATTTCGATAAATTCAGATCTACCAATAATCGGATTCGAAAAGAAGGATCCATTGTTGGCTACTTCTACAGGATTTGGTAGTTTAGCGCTTCTGATTGCTATGACTGCATTCCTAACAACTGATGGACTAACTACCTTAATGCCATTATCGTCCAAGTAATTTTGAACAGCGGGATACAAAGGTAAGTTTGGATAGTCTTTGGATAGCTTGAAACTAATGCCAATGATTATAAATCTGTTTTTGTCTTGTTTTTTGAAGCGACTAGTTCTATATCCAAATTCACAATCTTCAACTTTCATTGTGATGAATTCACCTTTATGAAGGTCAAACATTTCAATTTCCGAAATAGTATCGGAAACTTCTTGGCCATATGCTCCAACATTTTGCACTGGAGTTGCACCAGTTGTCCCTGGAATTAAGGCCAATGATTCAATGCCGGAGAGGTTTAACTCAACAGACTTTGTAACTAAATCGTCCCATATTTCGCCAGACCCTGCTTTTGCGAATACACAATCCCCCTTGTCTTCAAACTTGATTCCCATAATCTCATTAATTATTAAAAGACCATTAAATCCTTCTTCTTTCCATATGACATTACTGCCTTTGCCAACACAAATAATTGGTAAGTTATTTTCCTTAGCAAAATTCACGGCTCTAATTAAGTCATTTTTATTTTTGACTCTTGCACTGTGTTTGGCTTTCCCCCCGAGCCTCATTGTCGAAAATAGTCGTAAATCTGTATTTTTTTCTATAACCATTAATTCTATTATATCTTTTTTTACTTGCATGGCTATGCAAGTTAGGTCTAGAATTAAATTAATGAGTATGGAGAAAAAAAGCGATACACCCTATAAGAGCCTTGGTTTGAAATTGCAAAGAATTAGACAAAACAAAAATCAAAGCATTTCTGAGGTTAGTGGATCTGTAGAGATTGACGAAAAACAACTAGTTGCTATTGAAGAGGGAAGAAAAAGACCAACTCAGGAACTATTATTACTTTTAATCTCTCACTTTAATATTGAGGATGATGAGGCGAGCAGAGTATGGTCTCTGGCAGGCTATGAAAGTCTAGATTCGGATAAAAACGATCAAGATTTGTCTAAATATCCACCGATATTGATGCTGGTTCCTATGGACAATAAGATTGTCTATAGTGATAAAACCGAAGTCGTTGCTAATATGAACGGGATTGTAATAAATTTCTTCCAACAACCAAATGGCCCTTACCAGCAGCAAACAATATCCAGGATAGGTATGAGCAAGGAGCAAGCTAAAGAATTTGCGAGAATACTTGAAAAGACTATTATTCAATCCGAAAACATCAATAAAAGTAATCAGACAAAACAAAAACCAGCCGAATAGGCACATTTTGAAGGGGTATTTACTATATGCAAGAAGATAATCATCAATTACCTGAAGACGTAATTCGGGCATATCAAAACGAGCCCATGATGCAATCATATCCCGATTCTCAGCCCCAAGACTCTAGCCATACTGAGTTACCTCCAATTGCACCCGAAAGTTCGGTTAATCTACCGGGAACCGTATATACTGGCCTATCTGGCAATGAAATGTTTTGTCTTGATCGAATTGGCTATAAGCCAGGCAATATAGTTGTTGGTAATAGTGTTGTTGCAATTGGTATTATCGGTGGAGAAATAGCTGGGATAAAATCAGTTCTTGGTGGTGAAATTAAGCAAATTACAAATATGATTGCCAAGGGAAGAGTCGAGGCCATTAAAGATCTAGAAGAAGAAATAGGTCAAAATCAAGGTAATGGTGCCACCGGTGTAACCAGTGAGCTGATTTTTCATCCAGGTAATATAGAATTTTTGTCCATAGGCTCTACAATACATAGAAGTGATGGCAAATTAACTCCTTCAATTACATCGTCTTCCGATGGTCAAGAATTTTACTGCCAGGTTGACGCAGGTTACATGCCAATTAAGTTTGTTTTTGGAAACGTAGCTTATTCAATTGGAATCGGAAAAAATATTGTTGGTGAATTCAAAGAAATGTTTAAGGGTGAAATTACTCAATATAGTGGAATATTTAATACTACTAGATACATAGCTCTTCAAAGGATTATTGACGAGGCGAAAGCCGCAGGAGCAAACAGTGTAGTTGGCATAAAAACCACAGTGGTTCCTATAGGAAAAAATGGAGTCGAAGAGATGGTTATGGTTGGTACTGCTTCATATAACGAGCAACTAGCATCACTAGCTGAGTCGTGCGGTGGAGTTATTACTAGTGACCTTACTGCAGAGGAAACTTGGAATATTACTAAATTAGGATACGCACCAATGAAATTAATTTTGGGTACTTCTGTTTTTTCCTTGGGTGTTGTAGGAAATATAAAAGCAGCTCTTAGAAGCTTAGTGCACGGAGAGGTTAATAGTCTTACTCAATTACTTTATCAAGCGAGAGAACAATCGTTTAAAAGAGTAAAAGAGCAAGCTGATGAAATTGGGGCTGATGATGTATTGGGTATCAAAACTTACATATATCACCTGGACAACAATTTAGTCGAGTTTCTAACAATTGGAACTGCCACGAAAAGAGTTCCTGGTCTGGTTACAAGATCTGATCAAATACTCCCACAAGCTTTGATTAGAGATAAAAATACTTTCATTGATCTAACGGGTAAATCACTAAATACTAACCTCACCACAACAGGTGTAGGTAATTTACGCTCCAATAATGTATAATGCACTCTAAATGCGCCCGTAGCTCAGCGGATTAGAGTGTCTGGCTTCGAACCAGAAGGTCGCAGGTTCGAATCCTGCCGGGCGCACCAATATTATTTATTCAGATTTATTAGCCACGTTTTCGACTATGTAGCTAGCAAGAGCTAACAATTGGTCATTTTTCAGGTCTTTCGTCATTTCATTCACGGATTCTATGACCTCGTCTGGTAATCTTTCAGAGTCAATTTTTGCCACTAGAGTTCGATTTTCTAAGCTGTCTGATAGTCTGAAAACTAATCCAGGAGTTTCAAATACTTCTATTCCCTCAACACCAGAACATTCCTGAAGTATTCTTTCCATTGGCCATTGTCCGTCCCTATTTGTTGATGCAGGGGTATTATTTATTGCCTTATTAGCTTCTTGTTGGGATACTGTAGCTCTTAATAAGCCGTCCTCAGAGATTGGCCAGCTAGTCTCAAGCCAATAATTAGCCAATATTTCACGTCTTTCAGAAGGACTTATTCTTGGTCCTCTTAATCGTTCGGTTGAATTTGTACTATTTTCCATAAATATGATTATACCACATAGTAACTAGAAAAGCAATATTAGCTTATGCTTGCAAATAAATTAGATGCGAGTAATCTATAATCTATGCGAAAAGGCTATGACTACAGTGACAGGCTTGATTTTATCAAGGTAAATATTGATCCAAAAAATCCCGATGCTCTTATGCGACTTATAGAACGCTGGGTTCCAGTTGAGCGTCAAGAAAGAGCACTTGAGGCTGTTTTGTTTGCGCGCAATATCGGTTTCATCGGAATTGGCCAAGATTTAGATCCAAATGAATTCATCTTATTAACAGGGAGTATATTCAATTACGATCGAAATATGACCATAATAAATGAACTCGATCAAAACGGCGATCTATACTAGGACTTAGTTCTGATAACAATCGCAGTTTTATCATCTGCTTTTTTTGAAATAGCGAGTAGTTCATTACTCGCGGCTTGAGCACTTTTAGATATTTCTAGAGCGTGTTCAATATCGCTCAGTTTTAGGGAGTCTTCTTCGGAGCTACCGACTACACCATCACTAACAATTACAATCTCAGCACCTTCAGATATCTCCATTAATCCTTCTTGAGTTACTCCGTGAAAATGCTTTTCATCACCGATGCAATTATCTACGTAGATTCCGCTGCTCTCATCTCTACTTAGCATCATAAGTGGTGAATTACCATTTTTTATATATACCCTCGAATCTCCAATAGAAACCCAGGCCATAAATATAGATTTATCATTTCTTGTTAGTTTAACAATAGAAGCAGTTGTTGTGCCCATTGGCCTAAATCTACTCTCTATCACTATTTCCTGATGCGCTTCAACTATTGCATTAACCAGCATATTGGGAGAGTTTTGAACGGACTTGTCTTCGTTTCTTTCAACGCTAGCCTGAACACTCTGAGAGGCAATTAATGCTGCTTCAAGTGAGTTTTCATTATTTCCAATACCATCGAATACTGCATATAAATTCAGATCATGATTAGTAAGTGCAACGTCTTGACCCTTAAGCAGTTTTTTCGACAATCCCACATCTAAATAATCATTTGGCATGGTTTGGTTATCTCATAAAAAGCATAACCAAGTCAATATTTAGGTCGTTTATTTTATTGTAGGAAAAATTCCATTTTTCCTTTTTGTCCTCTTTTTCTTTTAATTTGAGAAAAGTATAATTTAACCTCTAGTTTTCTAAGAAACTTCTGTTTTCTTTTAAATTGCTGTGAACCAAGATCATCGAACTGCTGAATTATATATTTTTTATTTAACATATCAAGACTCCTTTCTTTAGAAAATTGATACATTAATATAGTAAATAATGATTCTGTGAAAAAGCTTAAGTTATTATAATTTATTGTGGGAAAAGAGCATAAATTGCTCCAATACCGGCAACGACCATGAGTCCCGTGGCTGACCAGCCAATAATCGTAGAAAGCCTTCCGTTTTTCCATTCACCCATAATTTTTTTATCAGTAGCAAGTAGCATAATTATTATAAGAATAATTGGAGCTACAATACCATTGGCCACAGCAGAATATATAAGTGCTTTTATAGGATTTAAGCCTATAAAATTAAATGCTAGACCAACAAGCATCGAAATAATAATAATTCCATAGAATGTGTGTGCTTGGCTTAGTTTGTGATTGAGACCCTGTTTCTTTCCTAGGCTTTCACTGATTGCATAGGAACTTGAACCTGCAAGAACTGGTATAGCTAACAGTCCTGTACCCACTATTCCAAAAGCAAACAAATAATACGTAGCATTTCCGGCTAAAGGTTTAAGTGCCTTAGCTGCATCAGCAGCTGTTCCAATTGTATGAATTCCATTATTGAACAGGGTTGTTGCACAAGCAGTGATAATAAAGAACATTACAATATTTGAGAGTATCATTCCTGACCAAACATCAATCCTCATTCTTCTAATTTGTTTCTTATCTGAACCCATTCTCAACTTAAGCGTGGTTTTCCCTTCAGCTACTTCATTTTCTATTTCTTGAGAAGTTTGCCAGAAGAATAGGTATGGAGATATAGTCGTACCCAAGATAGCACAAATCAAAAGCAATTGATCTTTATTGAATTGAATGTGCGGTATTAAGCTGTAATGAAGAATGCTTACCCAGTGTGGCTTTGTTAGAATTGCTGAAATTATATAAGCAAATAATACTAATGCTAGCCATTTAAGGTAACCAGCATATTTAACGTATGGCGTGAATATTTGTAATAAAAGTATTAGAACAGTGAAGCCGACAACTAAAATTGTAGTTCCAACTTTAGGAAGAAGTAACTGAACAGCTTGCGCCATAGCACCTATATCGGCTCCAATATTAAATGTGTTTGCTGCGAATAATAAAATGGTCGATACATATAAAACTGATCGTGGAAAATGCTTTCTAATGTTTCCGGCAAGACCTCTTCCTGTAACTAATCCAATTCGTGCACACATTTCCTGAACAACTGACATTAACGGCATAGTTATAATAGACATCCATAGAAGGCTGAATCCGTATTGTGCACCAGTTTGGGAATATGTAGCGATGCCCGATGGATCGTCGTCTGATGCTCCCGTAGTAAGCCCTGGGCCTAACATATACCAGTAGGCCTTAGCTTTTTTATAAGAATTCTTTGCAGAATTTGGCATAGCATTGGCTATTTTTTGCCCTTGGTCTTTGCTCATAGCTATAGCTTTACCAGGAGCTTCCATAGTATTTTTTGCTAATTTCTGACCCTGATTAACACCCATCTCCAGGGCTTGAGCTGGAGCGTTAATTACTTTTTCTACTATTTTTTTTGCCATAAGCTTAATTTAAATGATATCAATATAATTCACGCTTGTAAAAAAATAAGTAATCCCAGAAATCATTTAGATATATAATATCCCTATGATTAAGATTATTGTTGCCGTGGATTCGAAAATGGGTATCGCTGACGAGCATGGATTACCTTGGAATGTTGAAGCTGACAAGAAATATTACCGAGAAAAAATAAAAAATTCAGATATTTTGATGGGTAGGGGAGTATATGATGAACTGCAAGAGCCACCTTCATCTGGAAACAATTATGTTTTGACGCATTTGGAAGTGGTGCGTGAGGGATTTAAAAAAGTCGACAGAATAGATGATGTCATAAATGACAGCAATGATCTATGGGTCATTGGAGGAGAAAACGTCTATCAGCAGATGCTTGAATATACTGATCAGATTTATATAACAAGAATTCAAGGCGATTTTAAGTGCACTAAATTTTTTCCTGAATTCGAAAAAGATTTTATTTTATCTTCATCTACCGACTACGAAAATGAAGACGGCATTGATTTCAAATTCGAAATTTACAACAGAAAATAATTGACACCAAATTTTGCCTAACTTAACCTAATAAGTAGGATATTAAAAATAAAAACAAGGAAGTCTATGTCTCCAAATATTACCCTATTATTGAAAATTTCAGTTGGATTACTCTTATTTTCAATAGTCGCTTATGTTGGATGGAGATTAGAGAAAACTCACAAAGAAACTTCTGCTCAAGAAGTGGTTGTGTCTAATATTGAAGAAGAACAGGAAGTAATTGATTCAAAATTCAATTAAGGTTTTGTTGGATAATTACTGCCCAAGACAATAACAAAATTAGAAGAGTAGTAGCCTTCGGTTTGTTTTGTTGAGACGTTATAGCCATATAATGATTTGAGAAGATTTAAGGTTGCAGGATATTTTCCGTTGGAGTAATCAAATATTGTAGTTGTCGGATAGGAGCTTGATGCATCACCAGTTGAACTAACGAATATTCCTCGAGAAATAAGGTCGTCTTTCACTTTCGTAGCCAGCCCCGTTGTGTTAGTTCCATTCAGAACAACGACATTTGCACCTTCTTTTACTACAGGGTTGTTTGAGGTTAATTTCTTATAATATTGAGTCAATTGACTATAGTTATCTACTCCAGCAACGGGCAATAGTGCAGATTCACCTGTTCCTGGGTCGCTATATGATTTTAGTATTGGAGTTGTGCAATCTTTGATTCCAACTGTCATAGTAGAACAGAAAGAATTCGACTCCACGCTATTTGGGTTAATATTTTTGCCTATTGATATCAATTTCAATACATCGGCAAGGCTTAAATTGGTCGAAATATTGTTCCCCAAAACATTAAACAAGTTACTGATTTTCGAAGGGTTACTGACCACACCTGCAGATTGTGCTTTTTGAGCAACAGCAATAAGTAGTTGTCGTTGGTATTGAGTTCTGTTGAAGTCTGAATTAGGGAAGCCATAAGTAATAACGCCATCACCTCTAGATCGAGCAAGATTCAAAGCCTGAGTTCCATTCAAAGTCACTACGCCATTGGGTAGCTTAGTGTTTGTATTTGAATCCCTTAAGCCTCTAGGATCTGGACTATTGATTGTAATAGTAACTCCACCCACTGCATCAACAGCGTCTTTAAAAGCAGTGTAGTTGATTAGCCCATAGTAATTTATAGGAATCCCTAGTTCGTTCTGAATAACATATGATAATGCACCCATTCCACCCTTTGGATAGCCAGGCTGATTGAAGTTTTTGATTTCATTAGCAGCGTTAATCTTTTGGTAAGTTGTTCCAGGCCATTGTCCCGGAGGTAATTTAACCCAGAGATCTCTGGGTATGCTCAGGAGGAACGCAGACTTATCCTTGGTATTAATACTTAGTATTAAAATTGAATCGGTTAAATCGCCCCCTTGATGACCAGGATCATCGGATGAATCTCCTGCAAGGAGTATATTAACCCGACCAGTTTTTTCTCCATTAAGGATTGTTCCACTACCTATTATGTCTCCAACATTAGAAATTATTGATCCACCAAAAACCTTTTGAGACGTTTTTAGGAGTCTAAAGCCAAGATATCCACCTGTTGAGTAAATAACAATTAAGATTATTGCCAATATGCTGGCTGCTATACGCCTATAAACAAGACTTTTTGTAACTTCAGGCTTAAAAGTCTCTGGAGATTTATTTCTTTCGATGACTGGTCTTCTTGGTCTATTCATTTCCTCTTTGGCCTTAGGATTAATGTAAGTGCTAGGGTAATTTGGTTTCGGAGCAATATTTTTTACAGGCTCTGACTTTGGCTTAGCTTTAACTGGTCTATTTACTTGAACGCTTGTTGGTCTATTTGTTCTAGATTGGTATAGTCGTGGCCTAACAAAACCATCAACGGTTCTTGATTTTACTCGATTTGTTTTGTGAGGTGATTTTTCCATTAAACTTAACTATTATACCTATTTCTAGGACTTAATCACATCTTTTTCTGGTTTTTATTTATCCATAGATGATACTGTATTTAACTTAGTTTTTGCTTAAGGAATTTGCTAACATCTACTGACCCAATTCTTACAATTTCAATCTTTTCTTTATCAATTTTTATAATAGTAGAAGGCCTATTATCTATATGTCCACCATCGACATAAAATGAAATATCTTCTTTAAAAATATTCTCACACTCTTCGATTGTTTTAATTGGATCTTGACCCGGCTTGTTAGCGCTTGAAGTTATTAATGGTCCAGTGATTTCGAGGAGTTCATGCAAACCACCTTTTTTAATAATTCTTGCAGCCTGAGTATTTATTCCAAAATTGAGGTATGACCGATCATCCTTTATTTTTATAATTACGCTAACACCCAAATTTAGAATTTCTTGCGCTAGATTGACATCATCTTTGTCGAATCCCAAATCGATTAGCTGAAATTCATTTGCCGCAATTATAGTACCTGGCTTGGTTTCATTCTTTCTTTTAGTTTCATAAAGTAACTTGGTAGCCACGGGGTTATCGGCCTTACAGGCAAATCCGTAGACTGTATCTGTCGGTATAATCCCTACATTTCCATTAATTAATAGCTTTGAAACTTCCGAATCTTTTATGCTTCTGAATATTTTCATCTCATTATTATAAGTCTAATCAATGGATATCTGTATTTTTAATGATCTTATGCTTAAATAATAGGATGAAGATTGTTGTTTTTGGTGCATCTGGAAGAATAGGTAGAATCGTAGTCAGAATTTTGTTAATCGACGGCCATGAAGTTTTAGCAGTTGTAAATAGCCATAATCCTTTCAGTAGTCATAAAAATCTGAAAGTAATGAAATTTGATGTAACTGGTGAGGGTAAGGTCGAATCAATACTTAAAGGAAATAATGCAGTTATTAGTTGCTTAGGTAGTTGGGGCACGGAATCGAATAAAGTTCTTACGTCGGCTATGGATAAAATAATTCCAGCCATGAAAAGACTGCATATTTTCAGGATTATATCCTTGACCGGCTCCGATGCATTAGTTAACGGCGAGATTCAGAAACCAATAGAAAAGATTTCGCATTTCATTTTTAGCATTCTAGCTCGTAAAGTATTGACTGACGGAGAGGATCATATAAAACAGCTGGCTCATAGTGACTTAGACTGGACAGTTATTCGTTCTCCGAGAATGAATAACTCAGATCAATATAAATACTTGTTGGATAAAACGAGACCTATGCCATGGAAATCTGTTTCTAGAAAATCTGTTGCCCAATCAATGTGTGATCAAATTAAAAAAGGGACTCATGTTAGGCAGAGTCCCTTTATCCATTCACGTTGATTTATTGAATATCTTTATGGTGTTTCTTTCCGTGATCTTTATTCTGGAAATTTGTTAGTTGGTCAGAGCTATATCCTTGAGCCTTTAATTCATTGATTACTTCGGCCTGAACTTGTTGTTTGAAAGCATCCTTTGATAAACCCTTTTGGCTAATTAGATCCTTCATCGACGTAGTCTTAAGAGTGGCTATTAACTGATCTGTTGTCATGCCAAGAACTTTTGCCTGAGCGTTTAATCTATCTGATTGAATAACTTCGCGAGCTATTTTATTGGGATTAGTTGCTTTTGTTGTTGTGCTCGCACTTACAAGAGCCGTAGAACCTAGAATTAATCCAGTGGCGGCCGAAATTCCTGCAGCACCAATTATCAACTTATTTTTAATCATAATAATAATCCTTTTCATTAATTGACTTTTTAAATATATGATGGCTTGCTGAGTTAAGCCTGAATCTATCTATAATCTATTAGTTCCAATCTGTTAACATGCTACAATAGCCTTAAATGAATAAATTATTAAACGGTAGAGAACTCGCAGAATACATTAAGCAACGTCAGTCTAGAGACGTCAGAAGTCTAGTACAGGCGCAGGGCATAAGGCCAAAATTAGCCATAATACAATTAAAAGATGACCCAACAATAAATGTTTATGTAAATCTAAAAAAGAAATATGGGTCAGAAATAGGTATTGATGTAGATATTTTTAGAATTGACCAAAAAGATGCTACAGATAAAATAAACTCTCTCAATAAAGACAAGCAAGTCCATGGAATTATTATCCAGCTTCCTATTGAGGACGAATCTGAGACTGATGAAATAATTAATCTCGTCAGTCCAGATAAAGATGTTGATGCTTTAGCAAAATCTACCAAATTTGACCCGGCTACTCCAACGGCAATTTTGTGGCTCTTGGCTGGATATAATGTTGATCTAAGAAATAAAAATATATTGTTAGTAGGTAAAGGTAAATTAGTTGGCGCACCATTATACAAAATGCTTTTGGATTCTGGACTCTCTGTTAAGGTTGCTGACAAGACCACTGAAGATTTAAAAAAAGAGTGCCTTGAATCTGAAATTATAGTAACCGCTACGGGTAAACCCGGACTCATAGACTCTTCAATGATCTCACCAAAAACAGTAGTTATTGATGCAGGTGTTGCTAGTGAAAAAAGTGGTACTGTTGGTGATTTGGATGCTGACGTCTACCAAAGATCCGACTTAATCATTACCCCGACTAAAGGTGGCGTTGGCCCACTAACAGTTTGTGCACTATTTGAAAATGTTCTTAAAGCTGTCAGAATGAGTATTTGAAATGGTAATAGGCGTATTTGACTCAGGAATAGGTGGCTTGTCGGTAGTTAATGCTATTAAAAGTGAACTACCAGATATTGAAGTAATTTTTAGAAATGATTCAAAAAATCTACCTTATGGCAGTAAAACGCCAGAACAATTACTGACCCTTTCTGTTCCCATATTAAAAGATATGGTTGAGGAGGGCTGTAAAACAATTGTCATTGCATGCAATACTTTATCTACAAATATTATTGAAGACTTAAGAAAGATTATAGACGTTCCTCTGATAGCTATGGAGCCTATGATTAAGCCAGCTGCAGAGTTAACAGAATCTAAAATAATTGCCGTTTGTGCTACTCCAGCGACTCTAGCAAGTAAAAGATATGAGTGGCTAAAAAATAATTATGCAAAAAATATAAAAGTCATTGAACCAGATTGTTCCAATTGGTCACTTATGATTGAAAATAATGAGATTGATCA
>Ga0007854_10000899_pt1 | contig 19256 bp, 14 predicted proteins | sample CryBogCBH12Aug08_FD_60382 | JGI IMG/M metagenome (GOLD analysis project Ga0007854, IMG submission 60382) | Freshwater microbial communities from Crystal Bog, Wisconsin, USA - CBH12Aug08 | ecosystem: Environmental > Aquatic > Freshwater > Lake | place: Crystal Bog, Wisconsin, USA | collected...
AACCGTGCTGCGGCAGTTGCAGATTCGCGAGGCCGTCCACGCTCACTTTGAGAAGGAACAACAACTCTTTGCGCGAGGCATCAAGGTGCTGTCGCTGTTTTTCATTGATGAAGTGGCCAAGTACCGCATCTATGAAGGCAGCGTGGAAAAGCAGGGCGAGTATGCGCGGCTCTTCGAAGAGGAGTACAATGCCCGCCTCAACGAGATTCTGACGATGGAGCCAAGCGCCTACAACCAGTACCTGCGCGGCATCTCCGCGGCGCAAACCCACCAGGGATACTTTTCCATCGACCGGAAGAGCAAGCGTTTCGTGAATTCAGAGACCGGCGCGCGCTCAACCGAATCCGACGATGTGGATGCCTACGATTTGATCTTGAAAAGCAAGGCCAAGCTGCTGTCGTTCGAGGAGCCGGTGCGGTTTCTCTTCTCGCACTCGGCCCTGCGCGAGGGCTGGGACAATCCGAACGTCTTTGTGATCGGCATGTTGAAACACAGCGACAACACTATCTCGCGGCGGCAGGAAGTGGGCCGGGGACTGCGCCTGTCTGTGAACCAGAATGGCGACCGCATGGACGATGCTGCTACGGTGCATGACGTGAACGTGCTGACCGTGGTTGCCAGCGAGAGCTACAAAGAGTTTGTGGCCGGCTTGCAGAAGGATATTGCAGCGGCGCTGTCGGCGCGTCCGCAGAAGGCAGACACGGCCTATTTTACCGGCAAGGTGTTCAAGACGGCGACCGGCGATGTCGCTGTAACGCCGCAGATGGCCAAGGTTTTGACCCACTACCTGATCAAACACGACTACACAGACACCGACGATAAGATCACCAGCGCGTATCACGATGCCAAGCAGGCCGGGACACTTGCGCCGCTACCCCCAGAGCTGGCGGCGCACGCCGAGCACATCTTCCGGCTGGTCGATACGGTCTTTCGTCCTGACCAGATTCCGCAGCCCGAGAATGGGCGGAATAACAAGCAGAACCCGTTGAACGCCAACTACTACAAGAAAGAATTCCGCGACCTGTGGAGCCGAATTCACCAGAAGGCCGTCTATTCTGTGCACTTCGAGACTGAGGAGCTTGTATCCAAATGTGTGGATGCCTTGGATACCGAACTAAAGGTAGCTCCGCTGCAATATGTTGTCGAGCGCGGCGAGCAGACGGCTGAGACCAGCATCGAAGCGCTTCAGGCCGGCGAGGCCTTTCACCTGGAAAAGACAAGGACGGAGCGGCTGAATTCCTCCGTTCACTCTGCCGTGAAATATGACTTGATTGGCAAGCTAGCCGAAGAGACCACGCTGACTCGTTCGACCGTCGGCACCATCTTGCAGAAGATCAGGCCCGCCGTTTTCGCGCTGTACCGCGTGAATCCGGAAGACTTTCTGCGCGTGGCGGCCCGCCTGATCAATGAGCAAAAGGCCACCGTGATTGTGGAGCACCTGACCTATAGCGCGACCGACGAAAGCTACGGGATCGACATCTTCACTCACCAAAACAAGCAAGACCTGAGCAAGGGCGTCAAGACCAACCACCACATCTACGACTACGTCTTTACCGATTCAGCGACGGAGCGACAGTTTGTAGAAATGCTGGATGCTGGGACGGAGATCGAGGTCTACGCCAAATTGCCGAAGAGCTTTTCGATTCCGACTCCCGTCGGCGACTACACACCAGACTGGGCCATCGCTTTCAAGCAGGGCACGGTAAAGCACATCTACTTCATCGCCGAAACGAAGGGTTCCATGTCATCGATGGAGTTGCGGGAGATCGAAAAGTCGAAGCTCAAGTGCGCCACCAAGTTTTTCGCCAAAATCACTTCGGATCAAGTGAAGTACGCCGTCGTGGACAGCTATAGCAAGCTGATGGAGCTAGTGCACTAACGGCATGCACCGTTTCTTCGCCGGTCACCAGAGCCCATGTGAACAGCCCGTCCACCACCGAGGCCAAAACACCGTGCCCTCGATCCTGTACTTACACACTCTAGAATGACGGTCTGCGTTTCCATTTTTGGCCGCCCGGAGGATCAACTTCGGGCGGGTCGGGTGCGGAATGAATGCAACGACTAGTTGTGCTGCACTTGGCGTAGCACATTCTGGTAGCCGTCTGGAAGGTATGCCTGAAGGTCATTTTTGAAGTAATGCCTGACATCAAGTTCCTCGCAAACATCGACCATGCGGTTGGTGTAGTGCTGCCAATCTGTCGTCCGGGTGATTGGGAGGTAATTTACACGCCCGATCTTGTAAAGATCGACAAATGAGTGGGTCGCACGAACGATTTCGATGCTTGAATCGCAGTTGATTGTCGGTTCAAGGCTAACCCACGTGAAGATGCCCGCGTCGTGAAACTGCTTCAGCGCCTCGATGCGATCTCCCGGGAGTGCAGCGCCTCGCTCCCATTTGCGTGAAAAGGAATCGTCCAGACTGGTTAATGTTGCTGCGAATGCATCTCGTGTCGGCAGGTAGAGGTCCAGGTCCGTCAATGCGCGCGTTCCACCTTTGGTCAAAACGCAAAATCCGAGGCCATGTGCGGTGAGGATTTCGATCGTAGGCCTTGTGAGAGATGTGTTGAATGGGTTGTAGACGTCAGTTGTGAAGCTCAAGAGAACCTGTTCTTGGGTGTCGGCATCCCGATACTTCCTCGCATCTCTCGTCAGCTTCCTGAGGAAGTCCTCGCGTGGAATTGCGCAGCTATCGAACTCTTCTCGAGTGATCCTGAGGACGGCGGGGACGTAGCAATAACTGCAGCAATGGCCGCAGCCTCTGTACGGGTTGGCGGCGAGTGGAGCATATTCACCGGCCTGCCCGCTTGGCGCGTAAATGTGCGTGCATCCTTTGATGCCGACACCTTGGTTATCAATTTGGACTAACTGCTCTTGCATCTGGTGCTCTCGCTTTCGCATCGATTTTGGTTGTGAACTCAAGCTACTCTACCGGACAATGGTCCCGTACCGTCTGGGTTGGAAGAAAATGCGCTCGCCTTTAGCATTTTCCATAATGGGGCTTCCAAGTTGCATTTCCGCCGCACGGCGCAGCAGGCGCAGTTCTCAGGTTCTAATGGAATGAAAATGCGTATCGATCCATCGCCGTTGAAATGGATAAGTGCTAAACATGTGCACCAATCACGTGCTAACTGAGTGATGGACGCAATGAATAGTCAGTGACCGAAGCAGCATTTTTCGTGAACTTCATCAATCTCCCCTGAAATGGCAGAAAATATCGCACCAGGATGCCCGTGGGGGCATTGACGCGGGGTGGGGTATGGTTAGCCACGACCCTTTTGGTCGCAGCTTGTGCCCGAATTGAACTGTGGGATCGTTCCGAGTGGCTCCCAACGCAATGCTGAAGAGCAGTTCGCTTTACTTTGCATTCTTGCTGGTGGCCTGGTGGACGGTTCAAATGCGTTTTACTTGATTTATTGTTGCAACCCGAAAGCCAAGAAGGATGAAAGCCAGCTCTTCTTGGCGTCAAATATTTGGCCGCTCTTATTGGCCGCCAATCAGAACTTGGCGTCACCACTGCGCACAGAATTGAAAACTACCGCACGCGGGCAACCTCACTGCGCTATATAAACCTACAAGTGCCTCGTAACGTGGCGTTATCTCCTGACTAAAAGCCGTTTAACTTGCATGGCACCCCACAATCCGCCCCGTGCGGTTGGTATCTTGCGCTCATTCAGAGCCGCAGCTAGCTGTCTAAGCGATATTTTGCCATTGGCCTGAATTACCGCGACGACCGGCAACAGGTCGGCAGCGTGTTTTGCAGCGCGCAATGCCCTGACTTGCGAACTCGCTTGGTTGCCTTTCAAGGCTACGGTTCGGACTTCCCACGGTTTACCTCCGCCTCGCCAGCTATGAATTCCAAGCAGTGTTCCCCTGGCCTTTGCTGCGGCTAAAGCAACTTTTGTTCGCTCTGAGACCGCTTTGGCTTCGTACTCGGCCATGGCTGCCATAATGTGCACAGTAAGATTATTTGCATTGGGTAGATCGATCGCCTGAAACGAAACACCAGATTCCATAAGCGCAGAAATGAATGCCACGTTGCGGGCGAGCCTATCCAACTTTGCCACGAGTAACGTTGCGCGATGGATTCTGCACAACGAGAGCGCGCGCGCCAGTTCAGGCCTCGAACTGCGCTTACCAGATTCCACCTCTACGACCTCTTCGACCAGACTCCCTTGATAGCCGATCAAAAAGCCATTGACAGAATGTCTCTGTGCATCGAGTCCCAAGCCACTTCTTCCCTGTTTTGCGGTCGATACCCTCAAATATGAAACAAATTTTGTCTCTGACATCATTAATTTCCCCTGTCACACTGGCTATATCGTTCGTTAAGGCACGTGTTACGCGCCCAGTAGGAGCCTAGCTTCGCAATTCTCTGGTGTGATTTTGAAATGCAAGAAGACGAAAGCTGAGTCTCCGCGATACGACTCCAAGTTGAGAAACTCTGATTTGTCGCATTGGCGGAGAACCATGACTGAGTCCTTGCCCCGTTGGCTGTCGTTTAATTGCAGAATCCGCGCTGAAAAAGACAAGCCTGCAGCACCGCGCTACTCAAAAGACAGGCGCCTGCCAGGTACTTCTCCAGAAAAAAGTTCACTGGTGTCGCGCCGATCGGCAGGGCAGAATTTCCAGTTAACTCTGCCATCCGTGACTCGCAGTTTCGCGCACGTGATCGGGCACGGCGGATTGCAGTTGTATGGACGTATCGTGAAAGGGCTTGCCATGTTCGAGACGAACGGGCGAAAGGCTCCCCATTCCCGCCTGCGGGTTGTGGGCTTTGCAAGAAACTCGGATGGTTGGGGGTCGATCCAAATCGAAATCAAAAAGTTATTTCACAAAAAATAATTACCAAACCCTCTTCACAAAATGCAGAATCGTCCGATAACGTAGCCAGACCCATTTTATGACTTCTAAAGCAAGCAAGCCAATACCACTTCCGAAACTTGATTTCCTTGAGCGCATTCAAATCAAGGGTCTTCACGCAGAGTCCTCGCGTGTCTACGACCGTGTAATGGTGTACCATCCGACCCCAAAGTCGATGGGCTATCTCAACTCCGCTCTCTTACTGCAACTGTTGCGCATCCGCCCGATTGGTGTGGTCCGCATGAAGAAAGATGGCACCTACCAGTGCATCAGTTCCTTTCTTCTCTACCATAGATTGATGATGAGGTCGCAGTGGTCGACCAAAGTTCCTGTGCTGATCTTTGAAAAGATACGCAACGATGAAATCAGCCGCCTAGCAGAGGTAGATCTGTTCTTTGCCCCCTATATTGCAGGTCCGTCTCACCATAGCAAGGAGGCACATGCAGATCAGTGGGAAGAACTTCAAAAGCAGCAGCTGGTCAGTTCGCTGAAACCTGAAGTGAGCGGAATGAACTTTTTTGCCAAGATCGCAAACTTTCCCCGCAGGAGACCTGAGGTTGTCAAATAAAGGAAGAACGTATTACAGGCCAACCGCTAGCATTACGAGGCAAGTACTGTTTGCGTCGGCAGAGGATGCCACTAAAGACACAGAGATTCTCCGTGAGATGCTGTGCATACTCAATGCGGACCAGGACCTGATGGATTTTCCATCAATCTGCCAGAACCTTCTAGATATGCTGAATTCTGCGCAAAAGTGCTGGTACGAAACTACCACTCAGTTCACGATAGAACTCGAGGAGAATCTGGCAAAAAATACTGAGCATGCCACAGCACCGCATCTGAACGTTATTCCGTGGGATAAGCTTCTCTGTGAGCGCCGTTTAAATGGATGGATAGATCTCTTAAAGTGGATTGTAGATTCTCGTAAAAAGCACATGCAGGAAATCGAGAAAAAGTATCACGAAATTGGAGATAAGACGCAGGAATGCTGCACATTTTATGACAAAGGCGACCGCGACCAAGCCCTGAGTGATCCACATATCTACTCGAAGAGCGTACATCGCCATCCCCTCTACGCAATGCTTTGGTACAAGCATTGCTACTCCGCCGACCAAGACCACTTCTTGCTCCTCCAGGCACACTTTCTTTTTGCTTTCGTCAAAATGTTTCACGAGGACTGTTGTGACAGTGATCGCCGTCAACAGGCCATTGACGCGTATGAGGGGTTCGATGGGCCAGGGAGGTTGAACTACCCAAAAATAGCAATCCCAGCTGACCATGGATGTGTAACGATGCGGGCCATTGCCAGAAACTGGGAAGGAAAATATCTTGGATACTTCCACAAACTAAACGTGAATGCTTACCCAGACAAGTTCGCAGAGTCACCTTACAAGGACAATGAGGCGAATGGGAGGCCAACCCAGGAATATGTCGCGCAGCGTCATCAACACCTCAGAGATTTTATCCTGAAGGCATATGGACGCAAGGACAGGCACAGACGCCAGTCAACTCGTCAGGTACGAAAAAGGTATTTCAAACGCTACTCCGAGTCGCACGAGATTTGCGGAGGCCTGATTCACCATTGGATCAACGAACAGAACGAGGATGTATCTGAACAAGAAGCGAGCACGGTGGCAAGGGTTGTTGTCTGCGAAAAGAAGAGCCGAAAGCAGCAAAAAAGCGCCCTTGATTTGGATGACGATCCTGCTCATCCTGAGGAGACCGATGGCGATCTCTCGGTCTGTGACGACGTAAGAACAACCAATGCGGCAAAGGCTGGCGTACCAACGGATGCGCAATATAGGCCGATTTCTATGGCCAATCAGATGTTGCCCATGAGCAACAGAACGATCTCGGGGATTGAGGCCAAAAGACTTTTTCAATATGCAGAAACGCAGCTACCAGATTTCGAAAAAAGCGAACTGAGCGATAGCCGCACTGTGGATCTGATTGCTGTCATCGTCAGTCTCACGATGCTGTCTACAGGGCGCTCATTCAGCGACGCGAAGGCGATTGGCATTTTATGGAAGAGTTCGAAGGAACTTGATTCTAGGAAAATCGGGAACTTGGTATTGAAGCTAGATCCCTCCCCAAAGGGGATGGCCATCTGGAGCATACCCGTTCCTAGTCTTCCGTTTCAAAATCATCCGATGTCTCATGCCGGAACGAAACGTCCAGAGGCAAGCGAAATTGAAGTTCCCGACTATCTCGGGGTAAGCCGTTTCATGCATTTGTTGCTTCGGCATAAGAAGTTCAAAGACGTGGGGGTAGATGAAGAATATCCACAGATGCTATTTAGAGGAATTCAGCAAAAACGGATTCTTCAACTAAAATCAGCAATGATCAAGATACTGAAGAGTATCTTTGATGGAGAAACGATGCCTTTTTCCAGAATATCAGGGTTTCTTCTTTATCGACTTATTCAAAAGTCCGATGGAGATATTACCTTGGCCGCTTTGGTTGCCAATCCAAGGATGGCTCTGGCACGTGCACGCCTCTTCTATGCTTGCGTGAACATGTCGCGAATACGAAGGTTCTATCGAGAACTATTCTCAGAGACCTTCAACATTTGTGCAGAAGAAAGCAAATCGACGTCACAGGATTTTGACGATCTTTGGATTGCTACTAGACCATGTCCGACGGTGCAGGCAGTTAAAGAAGCGGTCAGAGAGGTTAAGAGAAAGCTTAATAAAATTGATCCCTTTCGATCCGTTGAGCAGTATATTGCTTATCACAACCTTTATACACTCTATGCCATCTGGGTCTGTGCTTATGCGACCGCGATGCGGCCCGTGCGAACGCCGCTTCTTAACGTTGAGCAAATTGAGAAGAAAGGTGGGTACGCTCGCATTAACGACAAGAACATAGGCGTTGGCTACAACGCCCGCTTGGTGGTAATCGCAGAGGTCGTCAAAACGCAGTTGACTAATTATGCTGGTCACCGCAGAGCTGTTGTCAATTCGATGCGGTTGATCAGGATGTCTCCCGAGCGGTTAGGAATCCTGGAGAAAGGATGCTTTCTGTTAAATGAGGAAAGCAAGGGTAGAGGAGGTCATGCTGTAAAGGCAAGGATAAAGAAATATTCAGGGATCAATATTCCACTCGAAGTATCTGTAAAGACGTTGAAGCCGCTTTATGAGAAGTACATAAAATTCCCGCTGAACATTCACCGGAGATTTATGTCGGCTGAGCTTTTGCATCGTAACTGCCTGCCGGAAGTGGTTGACTGGTGGATGAGTCATTGGCATAGCGGTGAAGAACCGTGGAGTCAATATTCGGGTTTGTCCATCGCTGATTATCGCAAGAACATGCTGGTTCATTCCAGACTTTTCAAAGAACTCGGCTTCATCGCCAAACGGAGCAAAATTGTTTCTCCGGCGGAAGATCTATGACATTGATCAACAAAAGCGACTTCAATGAGTTGGACAAGATACTTGATGCTAATCATCAGCAGATCACGATTGAGTTGCATGAAGACACCAAGGCGTTGAGCGAATTGCTTAATATTAAATTTGAAAATGAGTTTAGAATATTGGTGGGAACGGAAAGCCATCCTTGGAGCAATAGATGCGCGGGCAGAATGGCTCAGCATATCATTCGCCAAGTAAAATCTTCCATTAGAGGTGCACGTCTTACGGGAGTTCTGGCAAACGTTGTCGTTCTAGTGAATAGGTCCAAGCAAAGGGGATTGTTGCCAGTTCCACCAATTTACTCGGCACGTAAGCGCCCTCCAAATCCATGGGGCGATGACTTTACAAATCAACTTGCACAAGGCCACCGTTTGCGAACAAGATATAACTCCATCTTGGAGGAGATGGCGTCTGGAAAAGACAATGTAATTCCTGACCCTCTCATGTTGTTTATAGGTTCTGCGATCCTATATGGTGGTTTGTTGCACGAAGAACTCTTGGCTGCGATGATGCGATTGATCGTGGACATAGATGCGAATTGCCTTTATTTTGGCAAGCAACCGCAATTCGAGTTCAGACTTCCCTTGAAGGGTGAACCGGAAATGGAGCGGAGGTATTGGTATCTTGATCCGCTTTCATCGATTCTTCTGATGCGCTTTCGGAACCAGATTGCGGCTCAGATGCAACTTCACTTTTCAGAGCTGCAAAACTCAGGCAATCTCTCAACCGAGGAGATCAGTCGAAGGATTTGCTCCAAAGTGCTTGCGCAGCTTTGGCCGTATCCGCCAAGGAAGAGCCGTAAAAAGAGAAAACTTTCTTCACTATTGAAGATGGTTTCTTCACTCTACCTCGAGGCGTTACCGCCGTTTCTTGTCGCTTATATGCGGAGAGAGTTGATTTCGAACTCAGTTAGGCGCGACACCCTGGAGCGTATCTACGGTGAAGAGAGGGGACATCCCGACGAGGCTGACTCAGAGGAAAAGGAGGCCGATTTGGAGGTATCTGACAGAGAATCGCTCAAACGAAACCTGAAACAGATTGAGCCAGACTGGTTGCCTGTCTTCCGCCAAATTATGCATTTAAGAGGGAAAGGCTTGATTGCCGCTGAAATGCAGAATCTCGGCAAGCGGTGTAAAGGTGATACCGAGCGGATGTCATCGGCCATTGATGTGGTTGAGAGTAAAACTGGCGCGCTTATGGCGGATTTCGCTGTCTACCTGCTTAAGGGGCATTCAACGCTTGGGCGTCGGCTTGCAACAAGTACCATTCAGCGAATGACATGTAGTGTAGCCTCTCGGGTTTGGGGGAGTTTGGACAACACGACCCCTGTCAGGCACTCAGCGCGCCAACTGTTCGAGGATTACGTCAGAATCCTGGAAGGGCTCCAAGGACGGACGGAACTGCGCCGGAGCGTCGGCCGCGCATTATTGGAGTTTCATGCATTCCTGGTTGTCCGCTGTAAGGTCGAATCAATTGACGCTCGGGATTTGAATCTTGGTGCCGCGATGCCTTGTCCGGCCAACGCAAATCTGATTACCGAAGCCGAGTATCAAAAGATGCAGACCGAGATTTCCACCCGCCTCACTGGGACGCTAACCATTGATATCGTCACGGCGGCACAGTTGGCTCTTATGCTTGGGTATCGCTGTGGCCTGCGGCATGGAGAGATCGTCGGATTGAGACCGACCGACCTGCTTGTTGAGCCGCATACCAACCTAGTTGGTGAGATTATGGTTCGCCCATGGGTTGCCCATGAACTCAAAAGCAAAAATTCAACCCGGCGAATCCCGGTTGAACTCCTTTTAAATGATGATGAGCGTAGATCGCTTGCTGACTGGCGTAAAGAGCGGCTGAGTGGCCGGGGTGGTAAAGGAAATCAACAACTCTTTGATTGGAAGAAATCTGCCGGGAAGGCACCGCCACGAGAGAGTATTTTTGTCCTGGTATTTGACGTGATGCGCTCAGTGACTAAGGACCGCAGCATAAACTTTCATCATTGTCGCCATTCGGCAGCAACGAACCTATTCCTGCGCTTTCATCTGGCTGTGGAAAGCTTAGATCACGAATCGTTTGCTGCGCGCTTGCTCGGGGAATGGCCCGATGCAACGAAGAAGATCGAGGTGTATAAGGGTTTCTGCGGTAGCATCTCACCTACGCGTAAGGCTCTTTACGCGCTGGGCCAAATTCTGGGTCACTCTTCGGGAGACGTCACGGCGGAGTCGTATCTGCATTGTCTTGATTTTCTGCAATTTACACAGATCGGCTCGAGCTCGATGATGCCGCCACCCGCGATTTTGAAAGCTGCTTGCGAGATGGCAAAAGATCTAGCAAGTGTCACGCTGCAAAGGTCCGAGGTCAAGAAATTGCTCCAGGTCAAAAACCCCCACATGAGCAATGGTCTCCAGGAGTTAGTTCGCCGCCTCTGCCCAGCTAAATCGGAAGCTCCCACTGCGGCTTTGCATCCCTCTGCTGCAGGCGGACTCGACCGTCGGCCCCTTTGGATTGATAAATTGCAAAGATTCCTTGAGCGCACAGCGGCCCCTGGGCTGGGTCTCCTGGTCGAAGAAGTCGCAACTGAGAACGGCTACGACGGTGCAACGGCAGAGCGCATGATAGGCAAGGCCAACGATCTTGAGAAGGTAAAAACGCGGCTTAAAAAGCCATGCTTCGAGTTGATTCCTAAATCTACAGAGGAAAAGGGAATGCTGCGTTACCCAAGGCGCCCCCATCAGCACGGTAGGTTAATCCGCACTCTAGCAACTCGCTTTCAGCCGCTTATGACCGCCGAGGCCGCGAAGACTCGGGCCGCCATTGATTTATGGATACATGCGGTGCCGCGCAAGGGGGCCATGCTTACTTTCCAGAGCCACTGCAATCCCGACCAGGCCCGCGCCTATCGCGACTTCCTCCGCGCTCTCGGACAACCCTTCCGTTGGGTGAGCTGCGAGTCCCCGTCAGAAACTCGATGGAAAGATACTTGGCGAATTGCCGCAGCGATGGATAAAGCCGAGCAGATTGTGTTTAGGGATGCACCGCAAGGCGCAGGCCTGGAGGCATCGAAGTGGATCGCGATTGAGCCACGCTTTCCCGAGTTGCAAGTCCTTCCGGCCCCCGGCAACAGCGCAGGTCTTCTGAAGGACTCGTTCCGCGAATTTACGGGATATGTGTCAGCCGTTTGTTCAGAGACTTCCAGCTTGGTGGCAAATGTGGGATCGGTACAAGTACCAGCCGCTCCGGCCGGAACGGGACCAGAATCGCTAGAAGACGCCGTCGGCCGCGGTGGACTTACTGGAGCAGCGGTCTTTCGGTACGTCATGCTGATGGCCTCGATCGCACTAGCCTGACCATTCTGTAATGGGAGGAACTGCCTCTAATACCTGGCATGTTTGGTCTATTGCGAATCGAATGGGGGATTGGAAGATTGTGTCCGCCGGGGTTCTTGTCGGCGGACCTGCCATTGCTCGGTTCGGTTGTGCTCATGCTCAGTCCGTTGCCGCCGATGAAGGGACGGGCGTTTTTGGCCCTTGGCCAGTAGCCTTCGAAAAGCTAAATTCCGTTCTGACGATCGGTTTGTCTGAGAAATCCCACGAATTACAGGCAATCTCATTTCATTTTCGCTAAATATGGTTTTACGTATTTCTGCGAATCACTTTAAAATTCTTTGATTCTGGGCTTTCAAGCGCGTGTCACTTACAAATCGCTCTTATTATCAACTACATACAGATGTCTGACTATGGTTGGTCAAAATGATTCTTATATCAGCCTGCAATACTTTTCCGACATCGTCGAGGAAGTGCGCGAGTCAGCCATACCGGAAAGCTACTGGGAACCGCTTGGCATGAAGGTGACGCGGATGGAACAACAATGGCAGCAGGCTAATCCAAACAGACCCTGACGCCGCAACCCGTGGGGCAGTCTCCGACTGCCCCCATCACAGCAACACCGGCCCACATCGCCGGAATGTTGGCCCACATCCAATGGAATCCACAATCACGTCGTCCTTCGGGGCAGGAAGCGAAATGATGTTAACTGATCTTTATTTACCCTTTTCTTGACTCATGTGGGCCACCTAGATAAGGTAGAAACCAACCAGCGTCGCTTCGCTCCGACCCGGCCCACATCGCACCGGAACCACCGGCCCACATCACTGGAATACGCAATCTCGCTGCCCTTTGGGTGCAGAACACTCCGATGGCCGACCCTCGGAGCCTAGAGATATATGCTGTGGCGCGTCTTCGCCTTGGGATTGCTCTGCGGGTTTGGCCTTCTCTTCCTGGGGTACTGGCTGGGGAAGCATCTGTGATTCTTACAGTTGCCGAGTAGAACTGCCACTGGCCAAAATTGGAATAGCATTGACTATCGTAGTCTTACTACGACAATAAATTCAGTATCAAATTGAGCACGGTTTGATATTATGCCTATAATCGCAGCATGGCTACGACTGGGAAGAGCATACTAAATCGCCTCTATGCGCGAACGGTAGCAGGGACTCCGGTTACATCGGAGGATCTCGCCAGCCTGGGCATATCCGCCGATCTTGCCGTTCATTATGTCCGTGCTGGCTGGCTGAATCGTTTGGCAAGGGGTGTGTTTGTGCGGACGGGTGAATCTCCAGAACTCCATCCATCCCTTAGACTTTTGGAGCGCATGGTCCCCGGATTCCACGTCGGCGGCAAGACTGCGTTGAACTGGTATGGAGTGCGCCACTACGTTGCCCAGCAAGAGACGCTCTACTTGTACGGTTCCGTGGCTGCCAAGCTGCCATCCTGGTTTGCGGATCGATTCCCGGCGGAATATCACCGCAAGCGTCTCTTTGCGGAGCCGCCGGACAAGTTGCTACATGTCGCGCCGTTGGAAGGTCGCCCAGAAGGTCCGCTGGTGTCCGCGCCAGAGCGTGCGATGCTTGAATTGCTGAGCGAAGTCGGTGTGCGGCAACCGCTTCAGGAGGCAAAAGAACTGATGGAGAATGCCTACAACCTCCGCGCCGATGTGCTGCGCGAGTTGCTGAAGTGCTGTACGAACGTCAAGACAGTGCGCCTCTGCCTGCAGCTAGGGCGCGAATTCTCACTCCCTTGGATCAAGAAACTTGATCCGGCGGAACTGCCGACCGGCAGCGAACGGCCCTGGGTTTCGCGCTCCTCTGAGGGGTTACTGGTGCTCAAACCATGAACCAAATCTATCTCGACACGGTTAGGCTGCTGACACAGGTCGCGCCCATTGTCTTTGCGGATGGTGTCTTCGCCCTCAAGGGCGGCACAGCCATCAACCTTTTTGTGCGTGAGATGCCGCGCCTCTCCGTCGATCTCGATCTGGTCTTTCCCGACTACACGCTGTCACGGGAAGAGGCGTTGGCCAGCATCAACAAAGCAATCAGAAACGCCGCGGAGCGACTGACGGCGCGGGGATTTCTGACCCATACCATTGCATCCGCAGATGCCGGCGAAACCAAACTCCTGGTGGGGCGCGGCAACGTCGAGTTGAAAGTCGAGGTAAACTTCGTGATGCGCGGAACCGTGCATCCGGTTCGCAATGCGTCGCTCTCGCCCAGAGCGAGCGAAGTCCTACTGGCCGATCTGGAACTGCCGGTTGTCTCGCTCGAAGATATGTATGGAGGCAAGCTAGTTGCCGCGATGGACCGGCAACATCCGCGCGACCTGTTCGACTGCTTGCAGCTCTTCGCGCATGAAGGGATCACACCTGCCATCCGCCGCGCATTCGTCGTCTACCTGGCCAGCCACAACCGCCCTGTCCATGAAGTGCTGTTCCCCTCTGTCCGCGACATCAGTCAGGAGTATGAGCACACCTTCAAGGGGATGACAGCCGAGCCCGTTGAGTTGAGCGAATTGATTGCGGCGCGGGAACGTCTCATCCGTGAACTTCAGCAAGGTCTGGATGCAGATGAGCGCCAGTTCCTTATTTCATTTGTCCGCAACCAACCGGACTGGGGTCTCATGGGGATTCCCCATCTTGCCGAGTTGCCTGGCATTCGCTGGAAGCTGCACAACCTCGGCCAGTTGGCCAAACTCAGCCCCAAGAAATTCATGACTCAAGCAGAAGCGCTTGAGCGCTTGCTGGCAGACTGATGGAATAAGCGATCCCCAGTTTCGCTTTTCACCTGCGAAGTTGGAGTCCGTCAGCCGGGGTTGGAGCAAACCTGAGGTTCGGTTTGAATATCCCATGACACTGGGCGACTTATCATTACCGATTGCCCCTATCCGAGTTAATCGGCGATCTTGCCCAATCCGAGCAAGGGCACCGAGGTTTTCGCATTTCACCCATAAGAATGGCCCGGCTCCTGATGACCCATCCTGTCGCTTTCTGGATCGTGGACTTGGGCTCGGAAACACGATGTTGAGCTGAGGGATTACTCCGATGGCTCCGCACATGGAGGTGAGATCTCCTCTCGTGACAATTATCCGATCAGGCTCTCTGGTGACAAGCCGTGCATGCAAGTTAGTTGTGGCATTTGTCAAAATCTCCTGCCTAACGCGAATCGCACCTGGAACGGTTCGACGGGGTGGGCAACACGCGTGAATGCCGACGTTCCTATTGGAGTTCCTGCTGGAGTTAAACCTGGAACAACCCGAGACTCATAGGCGTAGTCAATGTCGCTATCGCTGCGATTAAGCATATTCAAGAATTCAGCGGAAACGCGCCATTTCTTGTGGATTTGATAACCTAGTTCCCCATTGAGCATCAGTGTTTGATTGGAGCGAAAGATTCCGTCGGAGGTTAGATCGCGCGGGCCAAAGTAGCGCAGGCGCAGGCTCGATGAAAAGCCTTGGTAATCGTGCACTGTGATGCCCGAGGAAATCACCACCCCAACCGCTTCGGGTACATGCTTGCCACCCGCGCTATTGGGCGCTGCATCATTGTCGTCAACTTCGGTGAATTGGGCTCTGGAGTCCGCAATGTCAAAATCAACCGCCAAATGATCCACTGGCGTGTAGTAGTTCGCCCATTCAATGCCATAGCGGTTGCTCGACTGTTCTGAAGCAGACGTGCCCCCAGTGTCGCCATCCTGCATGAGTTCGGAATTGCTGCGCAGATACCAGAGCGCAAGGGTGCTTTGCAGATGCGGAACGATCAACGACCGCACGCCGATTTCTCCGCCTTTGGTTTGGACCAGCGGGGGGATTCTTGATGTGGGGGTATTAGGGTAAGGATTGTCCGCAGAAATCGGTTCAACTGTTTGGGTCGTGCCGCGTCCATCGTTCGAGTGAAAGCTGAATCCCCCCTGTAAATAGAATTCAGTACTGACCCACGGACCGAAGATTAAATTTGCCTTTGGACTTGGCAGGAACTTGGTGGCCGAGCCGGAATTGGCCGCGTTCACCGAAGGCGAGTAAGCCAGGCTGGTGACGACAAACTTCTCGTCGTCGCCGCGCAAGGCCAGGACCGAGCGGAGTCTGTTCGTCCACTGGATTTTATTCTCCACATAAACACCTGCGATCATGTCCGTAAAGCGATCCCGCTCCCTGGTCTTGGGCAGAGTGGTGGGGATGCCGGTATAAGTGTCGTAGTCGATTTTGTCCATGCGTGCGCGATTCTTTGTTACGTAAAGCCCGTTGTTGATCCAATCATTGCGGAGTTGCAAACCCAAGGTGTTTGCCACCTTGCGGCCAAACCATTTGCTGAAAATGACGTGGTGCGCGTCCAGTCCAGCCACCCAGCGCCGGTCCTGCTGCTCGAACTGGTCGCCGCGAATGGGGTCCACCAGGTAGTAAGTGAAATCAGAGAATAGATCAAGATCGTAATAGAATCCGTAAGCCGAGATCCTCGACTCGGAATCTGTGCCTTGACGATGCCCCTCAAATTGCAAGCTATAACGCTGGGAGTGGCCGCCGTCTGTCGGGTCCAGAGTGCCGTATAAACCAACAAGAGGTACAGCGCTCACGGGGATTTGATCGCTTGAATTCCATTTTCCGTGGTAGCCGCGGCCCGTGACGCTGACACCTTTGGCATCGTCGCCCTGGCTGTAGCTTAGTAGGCCGTTGTATTTTGCATATGCGTCGGGATGCACCCAGGGGCCGTTATCGTAGTATGCTTCTGCGCCGTAAAGCACATTGCCCGGACCGAGCTTTTGCGATGCGCCGAAAACAGCTCGCCCAAAGCTATACGTGCCACCTTCCACCTTGGAGAAGTTCTGGGGCAGCGTCTTGAAAAATTCCACATGAGCCGATCCAGCCGAGCCAAAGTTGCCGACATTGGCGTAGTACGGCCCCTTCTCGAAATTCACACGCTTCACGAACTCCGGGATAACCGTGTTCATATCCGAGTAACCCTCTCCGTGCGCGTGCGAGGGCAGGTTCAGCGGCATATCGTCGAGGAAAATTGCGAAATCTGTGCCGTGGTCGAGATTGAAGCCGCGCAGATAATATTGATTGGCTTTGCCACCACCAGCATGTTGCGTGATGATGAGGCCGGGAACCGTCTCCAATATCTCTCCTGATCGAAGAATCGGCCGATCCTGGATTTCCGTTGCGCCCACCGTTCCCTGGGTTCCGGATTCGGCGATGCCGATCAGGTCATCCTCGCGGCCCAACACGTTGATGGTCGTGCTCGCGGCTCCCACTATAAGTGAGATGCGCAACGTGATCAACGCCTCATTGGTCCCTACGGTGACGGGGATTTCTTTGGTTTCAAAACCGGGATTCGACACGACGAGTCGATAAGAACCTACAGGGACCCCCGAAATATTGAAGGAGCCATTCCTATCCGACTGTGTCGTCCTTTGTGCATTTCCGTCCGCGTTTCGAAGCTGCAAGGCAGCCCCGGCAATCACTGCGCCAGACGTATCAACGACAGTTCCCGATAGCTTGGTTGGATTAGCCTTGTCATTTGTGGCGACCTGTTGACCCGTTGGATCGAGTACTGCACCTTGTTGAATGGAAGGGCCGGGCTGAGCTGACAGGCCGAGGGAGCTTCCAAGCAGAGCAACTGCGAGTATGACGAAAAACAAATTCGTGCTACGAATCATCCTGGATTCTCCTGCTTTAAATTTCGTTCAAGGCAGTTTTAGGTCGGGGTGTGAATCAGGTTCTGGGCTTTTGCCCGTCTTTGCGGGAGTATTCCAAGGCGCTTGCTGGTATGGTCATCACCAGGCGTCCGTGCTGTACCCCCTTCAAGCCGATCAGCCGGTCCGCGAACTGCTCCACTTTGGCCGCCTTGCCGTGGACGATCAGCACTTCCAGGCAGGAATCGTGATCCAGATGTGCATGGCTGGTGGAGACCACCAATTCGTGGTTGGCGTGCTGCAACTCGGTCAACTTTTCGCTAACGCCGTGGGAGTGGTGATCATAAATCAGGGTGATGGTGCCCACCACAATCGCGCCGGGTGCGGCGGTCTGCTCGCTGACCAGACGGTCGCGGATGAGATCGCGAAAGGCCTCGGATCGATTGGTGTAGCCGCGCAGTTCGATGGAGCGGTCAAAGCGCTGCAACAGCTCCGAATCCAGCGCAATCCCGATCCTGCTCAAAACGCCCATGATGATCCCCTGAAGAACTCCTAGCCTACTCGACGAAAGGAAATCGTAGCACGAAAAACTGTTTCATGCTACCAAGCAGCCCGCTGAACCATTACAATGGCTTCCAAGGTGCGTCCTACCATCATGAATCTCGCAAAGTTTTCTCCGCGAATCGTTCTAGCTTTAGTCTTGCAGCGCAGCCTCAGGTTGTTGACAGTTGCCTGTGCGACAGCGCCCATCTTTCTTGCTTGCCCGGCGTGGGCTCAGTTTGCCCCGCCTGATCCGGGAACGAGAGTCAAGGATGCTGATTCCTTGAAGCCCCCGATTGGCGTGAAGGTCGCCATCATCGAATTCCTCGATCTGCAATGTTCTGACTGCGCCCGCGCCAATGCGTTGTTGAAGCAGGCTGTAGCCCAGTACAAGATCGAACTGGTGCGCCACGACTTCCCTTTGCCATTTCATAGTTGGAGTCGCAACGCCGCTGTGAATGCCCGCTGGTTTGACCTCAAGAGCGTGGAGATGGGAAATAGTTATCGTGACGAGGTCTTTGCTAACCAGTCTGCCATCATAAACCCCGACAATCTGCGCCTCTTCACGGAGAAATTTGCTCGAGATCACGGCATCACTCTGCCCGTCGAAGTTGATCCTGACGGTAAGCTTCTGGCGCTAGTCAAGGCAGACTTCGCACTCGGGCAGAAGATCGGCGTGGAGCACACACCGACCATCTGGGTCGTCTCATCCAAGGGCATGGGCGCTGCCCCCTTTGTTGAGGTCCTCGACTACGGCCAACTCTCAGCGATGATTGAACAGGCATTAAAAGACAAACGAGACAAGTAGATCCCGCTATTGGAGCGGCGAGAGAATCGGCACGCCATTCAACATCGTAACTCAGAAATCCCCAGATGTTTCCCTACGGATCGTGTCGCGGAAGCGCGGAGCTTCGACAACATAGTGCCCGACCTGGGTTGCCTCAACGGGGACTCTTGCGGGAATGGATCGCCTGATCAGCAAGAGCACAAGCCCTGCCGAGGCGAAGAAGATGAGCACCGGCGTAAAGGTCAAGAGTCTCCCCGACCAGCCGTCCGGGACCACCAAAATTGTTTCGCCATATTTTGTCCGGTAGAATTCGATAATCTCTGGCTCGTTTTTGCCTGAGGCCACCATATTGGTGACCTCTTCGCGCATCTGCTTGGCCTCCTGGCTCTGGTGCTCAAGAATCGTCTGCGTGTAGCAGCAGGGCGCCATGACCCGGCCTTCAATCTTTCGGATGGTGGCGTTCTGCGTAGATGAAAGCGGAGCGGTGGTCAGGGCCAGCAGAAGAGCAATCGATAGATGCATATTCTCTCCTTTGCAAGATGCGTGGATGGTTTCTCTTAAAACTTCAGCGTGTGGGCCATGCAATGAGACATCGCCGACACGCATTCCGAGTGCCTTTACGCTGGCAATAACCCCAGCCAGCGTTGGGTGAGGGGGATGCGGCGCAGTACCAGCCACTCGCACAATCCGACCAGGATCATCG
>Ga0007854_10000900_pt1 | contig 19250 bp, 10 predicted proteins | sample CryBogCBH12Aug08_FD_60382 | JGI IMG/M metagenome (GOLD analysis project Ga0007854, IMG submission 60382) | Freshwater microbial communities from Crystal Bog, Wisconsin, USA - CBH12Aug08 | ecosystem: Environmental > Aquatic > Freshwater > Lake | place: Crystal Bog, Wisconsin, USA | collected...
GTTCACAAACAATTCAACTCGTTTTGCATTGGAATATATTTTCACTTCCGTAACCGCATTGGTGCGTTGAACAAAACGGCGGCTGGTGATGTAAAGCACGGGTGTGTCGCTCCAATTCGCCTGGTAGAAATAGAACGCATCTTTTTTCAACTGGCGGTCGTTGGTGACGAGGCCCTTGTCGTTGCGGCAAGGCACGCCAACTTCGTTGCGCCCGGCGACAACAAAATCAAACATGTTCCAGACGAAGCTGCCCCAGACGAACGGCCGCGCTTTGATGGCCGCCCAGTCGTGTTCGTGGTCAATGCTCTGCCATTCCTCGGGATGCCACTGGCTGACCGTGTTCGTTTGCTGCTGGCAATTTTCCTCATGGTGCAGCGGGTTCGCGCCCGCGCCATATTCGCTCATGCAGATGCCGCCGCTGCGACTGGTGTAACGCAGTTGGTCGAGTATCGGTCCGGCGTCGTCCGGAGCACCGAAATACCAGCCGGGATAAATGTTCCAGCCCATCAAGTCGGGGATCTTGGGCAGCTCTGGTCGTCTCAGATAAATCTTGGGATCGGTGGGGCGGGGGACGAGTCTGCCGCCTTCCCAGACGTTCAAGTCCTGCGCGCATACGGCCCCACCTATTTCCGCACGCCCAGCGACACCGGCACCTATCTGGTTGGGGTCCGGTCGCAGCCGCGTCACGGACGGCGCTGCAATTTTGGATTCTTTGACGGCCATGCCGAAACCCTTAAAAACAGCATGGCCGGCTATCAATACTACAATCGCGGAGTTTACAACATCGGTGCCCAGCAGCCGGAAGAAGCTTGGTGGGCCAGAAACCATTGAGCCGACTCCGGGTTTCGTCGTGACACATTATTGGAATACTCACCATGATTAAAAACTGCTTGTTTGTTTTGTTGCTGGCTGTGGCCATAAGTGGTTGTGGGAAGAAGACGGCGGCGAAATCCGGCGAGGCAACATTGGAGGAGTTGAACCAGGTTTTATCCGTGATGTCGATGGGTGCTAGTCACCCGCCCATCAACGTCAATCAACTGACAAATTTTCCAACTCTGCGTGGCAAAACCTTGCCCCAGCCTCCGCCGGGGAAAAAACTCATCATCGACCCGGCCACAAAATCAGTTGTGTTTGTATCGCAATAACAGCAGTTGGTTTTAAATATTTATGAAACAACAGAACGCTCGATTTTTTCCTAGAGTCGCTCGCACCGCACTAGTGCTCAGCCTCTTGACGCAGTTGACATCGTATTCTTCTGCCGACGATGCGCCCGTCATGGAGCGGCCTGGCGGCTTTCAGTATTTTGTCGGCATCGTTGGCAATCCATCCGTGCCGGACATCAGTTGGAGTAACGATGAATTGGAGAAGATCAAAGCGCTCGGCGTGAACTTGGTGCAACTCAGCATCGCGTGGGGGAACAAGCCGGCGGAGGAAGTTTTGAACTTGGAGGATTTGGACGCCGGCCAGCGCGAGAAGTTCGCCTTCCGAATCAAGCAGGCAAAAAAGCATGGGTTGAAAACCATCGCGCAGTTTGGCATCCCGCGCATGGTCAACCTGAATCCCGTCCGCCCCGCCTGTATCCTCGACCCGGCGGTGCAAAAAAAATATCAGGAACTACTGACGGATTTCATGAAATCGTTTCCCGAGGTGGACGACGTGCTCGTTTACACCTTCGACCAGCACGCCTGGCTCTGCAGTGAGTATGGTCCGTGTCCGCGTTGCACTGGTGTGCCCTTGGACGAGCGGGTTCCGCAATTTCTCAATCTGCTCAATGAGACGATGCAGAAATGCCGTCCCAACACGCGGCTCTGGTGGAAGCCGTGGGAACTTTCCCGGGGTCAGGTCGTCGCCATCCTAAACAAGGTCAAGCCGGAGCATTTCGGTCTGGTATTGAATCCGTCCACCAGCAACGAGGTGTATCCGTTTAACGATCGCTCTTTCAAATCCGACCTCGGCGTGAAGCGTCTGGTCCAACTGGCGAAAGAGCGCAGCGTTCCCGTGCTCGGAGAATTTGATCACACGTTCTACAAACCACTTTATCTGATCGAAGATTATTTCCCGCGGCTCATCTTTGAGCAAATGAACGGCTGGAAGGAAATGCCAGGCATCGTCGGCGTGAAGGAGTATTACGGATTTGCGCCGAGCGTTTTTTCCGTGAATGCGGCCATGCTGCAGGCGTGGATGAAATCCCCAAGCGCGCCGCTTGATCAACTGCTGAACGAAATCGCCGCGCCCTACGGGCCGCAGGCCGCGCCCCTGTTGCAACAGGCATGGGAATACACCGCGCAATCCGTGGAAGCGTATCCCTGGGATACGACTTATTTGATCGGGCCGATCGGTTTGGACCGGCATTGGGATGGCAGCCATGACTGGGAACCAGTCGAAATCATCAGCACCACTTGGGATACGCCGATCTGGAAAGCTAACCGGCGCGGTAATTTCATGCTGACCGATGAACCCAAGGCCCATCCGTGGTTGTTTGAAGATTGCGGTTTGCGGCTGGAAGACGCCGCCGCACTGGGTTTCCAAGCGGTTAATTTTTACGATCAAGCCATCGTCGCCGGCGGCCCCAAGGTGGACGATATTCGCGTCCAGCGGGAAACCGTTTGGAAAACCTCCTGCTCATTACGGGCGAAGTCGCTGCACTACCTCATGACACTAGCGGCGCAGAGCGCGCGGACCGTGCAGAACGATGAAAAACAATTTCCCATCGTGATGAAACGGTTGGAAGCGCTGTTGAAAAAAGACGTTGAAAACCAGGGCGGCAATGCGGCCGTGGCGCAAAAGTTGGCCGAGTTTCAGCGCGATCCGAAGGCGTGGCTGGCCGCTAACTTCAATCCCCACGATTACGAAACCAAGACCACGATTGACTGGAGCAAGTGGGTTCCGCGGCAAGACTAACTGGAAAGTAAATTTATAAAAAGGACAGCAGAAAGTCCTCGCCTGTAAAGCTGACGATATGAAAAAGCGTGTCCCTACTGTTTTGTCAGGGATTGCTGTAGCATTAACCCTTGACTGGTCTGCCGCCGCAACGGAGATTGCTACTCCGAATCCAAGTCCGGACGCGTTAAGTCTGAAAGTCTTTGCGCCCGTCATCAGCGACCAGTTCACACCTGTGCCGATCGAGCAGGTGAAGCTGACGGGGTTGCTGGGTAAACACATTGACTCCGTTCCCGGCCGGCTGTTCAACGGCCAGCGCGAGACTTATCTCAACGTGTTCGAACATCCCACCGACACGAACATCTGGCAGGCGGAGCACATCGGCAAGTGGTTGGAGAGTGCGTGCAACCAAATGGCTTACACTCATGACGCAAAGCTCCGCGCATTGGTGGATAAAACGGTGGCTCGCCTCATCGAACTGCAGCAGCCGGACGGCTGGCTGGGATCCTACGCTCCGGAATATCGTTTTCACAAATATGACTGGAAGGCGAACGTGGATAAAAAATATGAGCCGTTCTATAACGGACCTTTTTACGACATCTGGTGCCACTACCTGACCATGGGTGGGTTGATGCGCTACTACGAAGTCACCGGCAGTAAGCCGGCTTTGGCTGCGGTTCGAAAGATTGCTGACTTGATCATCGCCACTTTCGGTGAAGGCAAACAGGACCTGATGCTCATCAATCACGACCATGGGTTCGGGCCCGGCGTGGGAGTGTTTCCGTTTTCCAAGTTGTATCTTTTAACCGGCGACAGTCGTTATCGCGATTTTGCTAACTACATCACCACCCAATACGGTCGCCAGGGAAAAGTTCCGATCCAGATGTCCGCGACCGCGAAGGATGGCTATCCGTTTCCTGATTGGGCGCAGATTAAGCATTGCGAATTTGAACTCTGTCTCGCCGGGATGTGCCAGCTCTACCGGGGCACCGGCGAGCCGCAATTCTTCGTGACGCCGCACAATCTCTACACGGGCTATTTCGCACCTTTGAACGAAACCATTTGCCTGCGTGGATTCAAATCTCCGCCGCCGGGAATGCGCGTGCCGGACACCTACTATGGTTTTCTGGAAACCTGCGACATCGTGCCCATGTTGCGGTGGTATGTGGAAATGGCCCGCATCACCGGCGATTCGCAATACCTCGATGCCTTGGAGTGGAATCTTTACAACGCACTGCTCTCCCGTGATCTGCCGGACGGCAGTGTGTGGCCCGGACTCGATGTGCCGCAAACCAACATCTTTCATTGTTGCTATAGCATGCTGGTGGTTGGACTTTCCTATATTCCGAACTGGACTTACTTCACCACGACCAACGGCATCATGGTTAACCTCTACGAATCCTCCGTGCTCTCCACCCGCGTCGCGGATGTGCCAGTGAAATTCGAGCAGACCACCGAGTATCCGCTGGACGGAACCGTGAAGTTAAAAATCAAACCGGAGCACCCGGCTACGTTTGACCTTTCGCTGCGTATTCCGAAGTGGTGTCAGAGTGCGCGGGTGCAGGTGAACGGCAAACCCGTTGAAGGAGCGCTGCCCGTGCCGGGAACCACCTACAAAATCGGTCGGCAATGGAAAAGAGGCGACAAGGTGGAATTGGTTTTCAACATGCCTGGTCACGCTGTGCGGCGTGAGTTTGCCAAGTATTCGGGCCAGCCGGTAATGACTTTAGAGCGCGGCCCGCTGCTGCTCGCTGCGACCGCAAAGCTTAATCCAGGTGTGAAGCTTGAAACAATCAATCCCGCCATCGCTGCGAATGGCTCCATCCACCTTCAAGCTCAGGCGAAATTGAAAGCGATCAACGCGAGCTCAGCCCGCTTTCGTGCGGATACGACACCCGCCGCCGACTCTCCGGTTAAAAGAGGGAAAAAAAGCACGATGTTTTATCTCGCTCCCTATGCCTATAGCGGAGTTAGCGACAAGTCAGTGCCGCCGCCGAAGGAGGGCGTGTTCAATGTGTATTCCGAAGATGGCGCAGGCCCGGATGTGCGAGTGGAATTTCCAATTAAAGGAAGGCAGACTGCGAATAATTGAGGTTTGTCGGGAAGATGAACCATCACTTTGTTGTTCTGTTTTGGTTACTTTATCATGAGGAAAACATTTGTGAGCGAACGAAATCACATGAACTGCCGCAATCATGTTTTCCCGTTTGGCCAGCATTGGGGCAGGTTTGTTGTGACCTTACTGCTGTCCGCCGCCGGCCTAGGCTGCGCGATTGTCCGCGGATACGCCGAATCAGTGACCCGCTCGAATCAACCTCGCCCCAACATTGTTTTTCTTCTCACGGATGACCAGCACTGGGATACGCTGGGGTGCATGGGAAACCCTGTCATTCATACGCCTAATATTGACCGCCTGGCTCGCGAGGGAGTTCTTTTCAGAAACGCTTTTGTGACAACCTCGGTGTGCGGGCCTAGTCGAGCTTCCATTTTGACCGGAACCTACGCGCGCGCGCGGGGTGTTGGCGATTTGTCTAGCATAGTGACTCCGGGTGACCCGCGAGGAGGCAGCACGGCAACCGCAGTTTCTCCAAAAGTCCATGGGTTCTGACCACGGCCGGGCAATGGCGGGCGACCAGAAAGCCTTGGCGGAGGAAATGCGAAAGCATTACCGCCTCGTTTCCACCATTGACGGCACGGTCGCCAAGCTCCGCGAATTGTTGGCGGAGGAAAAGCTCGCGGACAACACCATCATCATCTTTACCACTGACAATGGCGAATTTTTCGGCGAGCACGGTTTCTGGGGCAAGTGGCTGCCGTATGAGGACTCGATACGTGTGCCTTTGATTGTTTTTGATCCGCGCATGCCGGCGGAAAAGCGGGGCGCGAAATGTGACGAGATGGTGCTGAACATTGATCTGGCCCCAACTTTTCTTGCCCTGGCAGGATGCGCCATCCCCCGTTCCATGCAAGGCCGAGAACTGACGCCACTGCTCCGCGGTGAGCATCCCGTTTGGCGGACCGACTGGTTCTACGAGCACACCTGGACCGCTGACGGACGGATTGCGCCAAGTGAGGCGGTTCGTTCCGAGGAGTGGAAGTTCATACGCTTCACCGGTGAATCTCCGTTCGTGGAACAACTATTCAATCTTAAAGCCGATCCGGACGAAACAATTAACCGCATCGCGGATACCAATTGCGCTATTGTTGCGGATAAACTGCGGAAGCAGCTTGAGTCTTACCGATGCAACCTCGCGCAATAATTTTTTTTTCCGTTTTTTTGGCGTGCAGGCGGGGAGCAAGGTGGCCCATGTCTGGCCGCTGGGTAGTCGCGGACCTGATCAAATACTCACAGATTCTGCGTCACAGGGAGCAATCTGGAAAACGGAAAATGACCTTCACCCTAGCACTCGTGGCAAGCCTGTTGGCTGGATGGGGTGCGGAAGCTGACACTGTCAGGGGTGCTTGGGAAGCGACTATCAAGCAAGCGGCATTTGTAAAGGAAGGCATGGCGCGCTTTCACGATCCCCAATATCAATATGAATCCTTGGGAGCTGGGGGAACGGTCATGCGAGTTGGTCCCGATGGATTTACAAAACCGGGAGCGGCGGGGATTCCAACCAATGGCTGGCTCAAGCACTTGCCTTACCTTTCCTATCAATATTGGTGGGATGAGGAAGCGCATCGTCATCTCCCCTTTGATCTGAGCGGCGGTTACGGTCCAAATCTTCAGCCCGGACAGGTGAAAAATAATTTCCGGCATCACTTGGACATTGCCACGGGGTTGCTCACGATTGACTTGGGCCTGAAGGCAGATTTAGATGAAACGAATTTGCAAAAAACAGGTGGGAATATTTTTCAGAGCCATCGGGAGATGTTTGTCACGCCAGAAGGGGTGCTGGTGATCCGCGTCAGCGATTCCAAGAATGCCCCGTTGCCGTTTCAGATGCGCGTGGACGTCAACAAGAACATCCGGATCTATCTGAATGGCGGCATCTACGCCAAAGAGCACGCGCCATGGAAGGGAGCGGGCGTCGCTAAGACCGATGGATTGGTAGTAGTTGCGAATCGTCCGAAATCTTGCGTGGCCACACTCGCCATAGCTTGCGAGGGCGCCGACGCGTTCCTTGATCCGCAAAATTTACGGTTGGGTGGCACGAAGGCCGGAAAGGCAGTCACTTTCTACATCGCTCCCAGTTCATCCTACGAAAGCGCCGACCCAGCCGCGACGGCTTGGAAAAAAGCGGAGTCGGCAAAGGCGCGTGGATTTGAATCCTTGCGTGTGGAGACGGCAAGATGGTGGAAGGAATTCTATGCGCGATCCGCAGTGGATTTGCCCGATCGCGAGCTGGCGAAATGGTTCGCCCGGTCCACGTATTACATGGGGGTATTTTTCGGCAAAACGGATGTCCCTCCGGGTTGCAACGGCAGCAGCATTGAGAGTTTTGCCGGCGCGATTTGTCCCGAATATGACTTGGTGTTGAATCAAATGGCGCTGCTATACGGAAATCATTTTGATGAAGCGCGGCGGGTCGTGGGCTGGTTGGGGCGTGCGCTGCCACGGGCGGAGCGCTACGCCACGGAAGGACTCACGTTGCACACGACCTCGACGAAATACAAAGAGGGGGCAAAGTTTGGTCCTCTCATGGGCTACGACGGCACGATTCTGGTGCCACCAACGGAAGGCGAAGGGGTTTGGGCGCATGAGGATTTCTCCGGAAACAACGCGGCGCTCATGGCTTTGAACTATGTGGATTGGAGCGGCGACAGCCGTTGCGAAAAACTCGCAAAACGGATACTCAAAGAAACCACGCAAGTGTCAGTGGAAGATCTGCAATGGCGTCCTGACCTTAACTCATACCTGAACAAAAACATGTCCGCCACAGTGCAGCAGGCCGGAACACTATTTGGTTTGCGGGAATCGGTTCGTCGCGGCGTGGCGGAGCCGGAGTGGAAAGAAATGGCCTCGAAAGTTTTGCTGCCTACCGCTGATTACAAAGGGAATAAAGTCCTCACGGTCGGCCCCGGTGCGATCCCAGTTGAAAATTCTGGCGATGCGACTTGGCTCAGTCCGGTTTGGTATTACCCGGTGGTAGCGGTGACTGATCCGCTGGTCAGCAACAGCTACGCGTTGTTCCGCACTTCCGCGACGGGCAAATATGTTTTTAACAACGGCTGGATGGGGGTCGTTGCAGCAAAACTCCACGATGGCGATGAGGCTGCTCGCTGGGCGAGAAATTTCGTGCAGCCGGGCGTTACCCTTTTTAACGATACGTGCTTCGGTGAGTTGGTCAGCGATGTTGAGGACTTCAAGAAGACTCCTGAAGTGGCAGCTCATGCTGCCTTGATCTGCAATCTGACCCAGATGCTGCTGGATCCTGACGACGGAGATTCCATCACAGTATTTCCCGCTATTCCCGCCGAGTGGGAACGGCGGGGAGTTGCCTTTGATAAACTGGCCGCGAAGGGGGGTATTCTGGTCTCGGCTGAATTCAAGGCAAATCATGTATGCGTGACGCTGGAAAATCGTTCAGGCAGTGATTGCGCCCGAAGTCTGCGCCTGCGTCTACCGAAAGACACAACGAGTTTGCGTCACCCCGAAAACGGGGCGCAAGTAAAAGGCGGTTGGGCGGTGCTTCCGGTTGTGAAACTTCCGGCGAAAAGAAAAGTCACTTTTATCTTTGATTCTCAAAAAAAATAAGATAACTCAACTTGAGTTCTGGGTGTCATATGCGAAACGGGTTGAAAGTCGGTCTGGCGCGACTTTCGATGATCCTGCCATTCCGTCACGCCAATGAACGCGGCCCACAATGTGCCCGCCACGTCCGGAACCCATGTGCCACCGAAACCCATGGAGCATCCGGGCGGTGGGCAGCGTGCGTCGCAAGCGGGAGAAGCGCCGCCATGCCGCTTGTTCCGGTCTATATTTTTCTGCGGCATGGTTTGAGAGATGAATGCGGATGACATCGCTTGCCAGTTAAAATGGTTCAAGAACACTGTCGAGCGGGAGATTCGGCGGTGGCATTTGTCCCGACCGGAGCCGTCTTATTGGCTTAAACCGTTCAACCAGCGTCAGCCACCGGCAACCGTCAAACACTTGCTGGGGTTTAATTCGGTCGCGCTCAAACCCGCTCTAGAAAAATACGGCCAAACTTCAAGGCATGAGCAATAATTTAGTGCCAATGGTTCGGAAATTTGATCGGGGATTGACTGGCGTTTGGCAAGCTGTGGATGCCCGCGACCCATGCGTTTCCTTGTGCGACGAGCTTGACTGCCATTCACGCGGTATCTAGGGTTCAAACACAAGATGTTCCAATCCGCCGTGAATTTTTCCCGTGCGGCCATCGCAATTGTTGTGTTGGCCTGCGGCATTTTTTTTTGCGTCCCTAAAGGAATGGCGGGCGATTATGTCGTCCGCACCTTGGAGGTGGATGACGGTTTGCCCGTCAGCACGGTAACGGATGTGGCGCAAACGCCGGATGGCTATCTTTGGATTGGAACCTTGCTGGGGGGGCTGGCGCGTTATGACGGCGTCAAGTTTGATGTTTATGACATGCTCAATACGCCGGAGCTTAAGAACGCTTCGGCCCGCCGCCTGTGTGTGGATAGTGAAGGTGTGCTGTGGGTGGCCACCTACGGATCCCTGGTCCGCTGGCACGATGGAGTTTTTACTTTGGAAATGGAACACGATTCCAAGGTGGAAGCCTTGTTGTTTTCCGACGCGCAGCAGGTGGTGTTTGCGACCACGGATCATGGTTTGTTGATGGGTCGAAAAAATGCCGAGGGTGGTTTTGCGTGGACTTCACTGACGCCGCCGGGAACTGATTACACTCCGCAATTTTGCGCCGACAAGGCCGGCGTCATCTGGTATCGGCACCGGGACGGTTCACTGTGGCGGGTGCGTGACCGCTCGGCCGAGCCGGTCAAGGACAGCGGTTTCATCGGCAAAATCAATGCGTTGGTGGCCGACTCGCAAGGCCGGATTTGGGCGGGGACGGATCGGGGAATTTTCGGCTGGGACGGAACCCGTTTTCAGAATGGTTCGCCGACGAATGGTGAATCCAAACTCGTGGTCCGGCGATTGTTCTTTTGCCGGGATAATTCTCTTTGGGTGGAGGCCAACGGCCGGTTTCGACGTTGTCGCGACCGGCAATGGGATGCGGAGGCGAAAACCACCGACGCCGATGTGCCGCTGGGAGGCAGGTTGCAATTCATCCGGGATGATGGCGAGGGCGGCCTGTGGCTGACTTCGTCTGATTCAGGCCTGACACACCTCGCGGCGAACGGCGTGGTGAGCCGGAGCGGGTCGGAGGAAAATTACCCCGGCAGCGTGGTGCGGTGTTTGTTCGTGGATAACGAGCGCAATTTGTGGGTGGGATACGAACGGCGCGGCTTGGTAAAAATCCGCCAGCGGTTCTTTCAGATCGTGGGCCGGCCGGAGGGGTTGGCGGACAGCGTCGTCAGTTCGGTGTGTGAAGGGGCGGATGGCAGCCTCTGGATGGGCACGGTGGGCGGTTCGTTGGGTCGTTGGCTTAATGGGGTTTGCACCAACCTGACCCTGCCACAACCAGGTTCACGTCGTCGGGTCGCCATCGTGAACTCGGATGGGCAAGGACGGGTTTGGGTGGCCGCCGGCAACGGGTTGTTTGTGTTGGACGGCGGGGAATTCCGACAGGTCTTGCCGCCCGAAGAGCTAAAGGCCGATGTGCGGCTGCTCCTGCCGACGCGCGATGGCACAGTCTGGCTCGCCGGCCAAACCATCCTTTATGCATATGCCCATGACGAACTGACCAAAATCCGCGAGGCGCAAATGCCGCGAGACAACTTCGCCGCCCTGGCAGAAGCGTCGGATGGAACCTTGTGGATCGGCACTGCCGGCGGAGAATTGTTGAATTTTGACGGGAAAAAATTTCAGAGCTTTCGTCCGCCGCCCGATGTGCCCTCCGCCCGGCTTTGGGCTTTCTGTGCTGAAACCAACGGGACGTTGTGGATTGGAACCTCGGCCAACGGCCTGTTAAGATTTCGCAACGGCTCATTTCATTATTTTTCACCCGCCAACGGCCTGCCCAGTCAGGCCATTTCTCAAGTTCTGGATGACCACCTCGGCGGGTTATGGATCGGCACCCGCGCAGGCATCTCGCGGATTGCCAAGGATGAGCTGGAGCGCTGCGCCCGTGGTGAGCAGGCCACGGTTGGTTGCCGGACTTTTGGGCGCAGCGACGGGTTGCGGACGGTCAGTTGCGCAATGGAATTTCAGCCGTTGTGCGTTCGCGTCAGTGATGGCCGGCTTTGGTTTGCAATGGCCAATGGCGTGGCCAGTGTGCAACCCGAAACGGTCACTCCCAGCCGGTTTGTGCCCCCTGTGCTGATTGAAGCGGTGTTGCTGGACGGAAAAAATATTTTGCCGCAAACCGGTCTGACTCGGGCCGGCGGAAAAATGGTTTTGAAAATTCCGCCCGGCCAGCACGACTTGGAGTTCCGTTTCACTGGCATCAGTTTCTCGTCACCCGAAGGCGTGCGCTTGCGCTACCAACTCGCCGGCTTGGACATGGAATGGCAAACCGCCGGCGCGAGCCGTTCGGTGATGTATCGGTATTTGCCGCCGGGTGAATATGCCTTTCATGTCAGCGCCTGCAACAGCGGCGGTGTCTGGCATGACGCGGATCCGGTTGGCATCGTGCTCACGCCGTTCCTCTGGCAGCGCGCCTGGTTTCCGTGGGCAACGGTCACAGCCGTGGCAACCCTGATCACCGCTGGCTTGGTCGCTTGGCTACGTGCCCGGCATCGCCGCAAACTGCATTTGCAATTTGAGCGGATGGAGCGCCAGCGCGCAGTTGAAAAAGAACGAACCCGCGTCGCCCAGGATTTGCACGATGACCTTGGGGCGGGCTTAACAGAAATTGGCTTGTTGTCAGGAATGCTTCAAAACAACGCAGCTCTGCCGCCTGAAAACAAAGGCGAGGCGTTGTCGCGCATCAGCCAGCGCACACGTTATCTTGTTACCGCGCTGGATGAAATTGTCTGGGCGGTGAACCCGCGCAACGATTCGGCCAGATCACTCGGTGGTTATTTCTGCCGCTACGCACAGGAATTTTTCGAGCCGACCTCCATTCGGTGCCGGCTGGAACTTCGCGAAGGCGGGGTCGATTCGCCGTTGAATTCCGAGCAGCGCCATCATTTATTTCTCGCGTTCAAGGAGACTTTGACCAATGTTGTGCGACACTCCGGCGCGAGCGAGGTCCGCGTGAGCATTTTACTGGAAGATGACAACCGGCTGATGATTTCCGTTCAAGACAACGGCCACGGCTTGCCGCAAATCATGGCCGAGGGCGCAGACGGTTTGATCAACCTGCGACAGCGCATGACGCAATTGCGCGGCGATTGCGAAGTGCGAAACTTGCCGCAAGGCGGCGTCGAGGTGAAGTTGAGCATGCCGCTGGCATCGGCTGGCGAAAAACTTGATACAAATTTATGAAGCCTGCGAACGAACCAAAAATCATCAGCGTGGCGATTGTCGAGGACGATGCCGGCATCCGGCAAAGTCTGGAGTGGCTGCTGAAATCGTCTCGGGGCGTGCGCTGGGTTGGCTCCGCCGGCACGGTGGCCGAGGCATTAAAAATCATTCCGCAGACGCCGCCGGATGTGATTTTGATGGACATTAATTTGCCGGATCGTTCGGGTATCGAGTGCGCGGCCTTGATCAAGGAGCAGTTGCCCGCCGTGCAAATTGTAATGATCACGGTGTATGACGACGCAGAAAAAGTTTTCGCCGCGCTGCGGGCGGGTGCTAGCGGTTACATTCTGAAGCGCGCTTCGCCGGAACGGATTTTGCAGGCCATCCAGGAAGTCCATGCCGGCGGCGTGCCGATGTCGAGCGAGATTGCCCATAAGGTTCTGGGCGTATTCCGTGAACCCGCGCCGGCGGCACCCAAGGAGGAAATTGATTTGTCCCGGCGCGAGCAGGAAATTCTAGAATTGCTCGCGGCGGGTTGCAGTAACAAGGAGATTTCCGATAAACTTTCCATCGGCATCGAAACCGTGACGTGGCATCTCAAGCATATTTACAGCAAACTCCATGTCCGCTCGCGCACACAGGCAGCGTTGAAGTTCCTGAGCCTTCAGAAAGTCCAAAGGCCGTCCGTTGTCGTGCCTGGTTCGGCCAAACAGTGAAGGCGATGCCGGCATGCCTGCGCTTGTGACAGCCATCGTTATTGGGGCTACTAAATGACCAAGGGAAGCGCGGATCAAAATCCAGCGGCATCGGTTTGAGCTGCGGCCGGATTTATATGTAAAACCCAACGAGCCGGAACACCTCATCTTTATAAGGTAATTCGCTTATCATTGGCCTGAAAGTTTCAATCTAATTTGTGAGATTTGGGTCAAAATTCTGCGTCTCATTTCTTCAGTAGCGCGAACTCCATGGAGTCCACCAGCGCTTCAAGGCTGGCTTCGATGATGTTTTCGCTCACGCCGACGGTGCCCCACGCGCGTTTGCCGTCGGTAGATTCGATGTGCACTCGGGTTTTCGCGGCCGTGCCGGCCACGCCATCGAGAATGCGCACCTTGTAATCGGTTAGCGTAACTTTCGTAAGTTTGGGAAAGGACTTAGCCAGTGCATGGCGCAACGCGCTATCGAGCGCGTTCACCGGACCGTCGCCCTCGGCAACTTCATTGTGAATCTTCTTGCCGACGCGCACGCGGACGGACGCTTCGCAAATGGACTGCTTTGCATCACGCCGCATCGAGACGTGATATTTATCCACCGTGAAAAGCAGCGCCGGATTGTGGTCAAGGATGCCGCGAATAATCAGCGCCATTGAGGCTTCGGCGGCTTCAAACTCATAGCCCTCGTGTTCGCGCTGCTTGATCGTGTCGAGAATCTGGCGCAGCTCCGGCGTGTCATTCGTGATCTTGAAGCCGAGTGTTTGGGCTTTAATGACAATGTTGCTGCGGCCCGCCAGATCGCTGATGAGGATGTTGCGCTCATTGCCGACGAGTGACGGGTCAACGTGCTCGTAGCTGGCCGCCAGTTTCTGCACCGCGTTGACGTGCGCGCCGCCTTTGTGTGCAAACGCCGATGAGCCCACCCACGGCAGGCGCGGGTTGTGGCGGATGTTGGCGACCTCGTCCACGAACATGGAAAGTTCCTTGAGCTTGGCCAGCGACTTCGCCGGCACGCAGTTTTTCTTCAGCTTGAGCGCGACACATGGAATCACGCTCACGAGATTGCAATTGCCCGTGCGTTCGCCGTAGCCATTGATCGTGCCTTGGACGTGAACCGCGCCGGCATCGAGCGCGGCCAGTGCGTTCGCCACGCCGAGGCCAATGTCATCGTGCGAGTGGATGCCGACTTTGCAATCCAATTTATCCACGGCAACCTTCGTGATGGCGGCGATTTCACTCGGCAGACAGCCGCCATTTGTGTCGCATAGCACCACGAAATCCGCACCCGCTTTTTTCGCCGCGCGCCAGGTGTCCAACGCGTATTCGGCGTTGAGCTTGTAGCCGTCGAAGGCGTGCTCGGCGTCGTAGATGACAAATTTGCCGTGGCCTTTCACGAACTTCACTGTGTCGCTGATCATCGCGAGGTTTTCCTCGGGCGAGCAGCGGAGGATTTCCTTCACATGTAGAATGGATGTCTTGCCGTAAATCGTGACCACGGGTGTCCCGGCTTCGATGAGCAGGCGGACCTGCTCATCCTGTTCCACGGGGACGCCTTTCCTGCGCGTGGATCCGAAAGCCGCGAGCTTGGCGTTCTTGAATTTCTTTTTCTTCGCCTGCGCAAAAAAATCAATGTCCTTGGGATTGGAGCCCGGCCAGCCGCCCTCAATGTAATGAACGCCAAACGAATCGAGCTTCTCGGCGATGCGGAGTTTGTCCGCGACCGAGAAATTGATGCCTTCGCCCTGCGAACCATCGCGGAGTGTCGTGTCGTAGATTTCGACTTGGGTTTTCATAAGTGGCCGTAAAAACGAAGGCAAACAATTCCTTAATTTGGCGGCAGTGGCAATTGAAAAAAGAGTTTTGAAATGCGCCATTGGATTCGCGTGGGCGCCCTCACACTGAATGGCCGGTGGACACCACCGTTACCCGTTTGCGTGGCGAATTGGATGCTCTGGCCAAGACGATTCTACCGCCCAAGCGATGGCGGCCGACGGCGGATAAGACGCAAGAAATCCTCGGAATAACTTCCTAACTAGCTGTAAATCAAGGTGTTTCTGGGGATTCGCACAAAACATCTCGGCGCTTTGATCCAGTCTGGCAGTCCACTGCCGCATAAGTAAAAACCACATGTTTTGGGGGCTGGGCGTTTAGGGCGGTGATGGTAGATTTCCACCATGCCCACGCCATCAAAGAAAGAAATCGTCGTCGCACCATCGGTTAATTCTTGCCGCAAGTCTGCTTTTACCCTGATCGAACTGCTCGTCGTCATCGCCATCATCGCCATTCTGGCGGCGATGCTCCTGCCGGCATTGGCCAAGGCCAAGGTCAAGGCTCAACAAACCGCCTGCCGCTCCAACATGAAGCAGGTCCAGTTGGCCCTGATCATGTTTTGCAATGACAACGGAGACTGGTTGCCGCCCGGAAGTCCCGGTGATGGCGTGATCGGGTTGTATAACGGATTTCCCGGAACCTACTCCACTATCAACAACCACACTGCCACTTATTACCTCGCACCCTATTGCGGCACCCCAGCACCGACGGCGGTCTGGCAAACCAACAAGGTTTGCATCTGTCCCGGCTATGAGCGCTACTTCAATTCCGCTTCGGTTACCAACCTGTTGACCTACCAGCATTGCATCAACGGAACCAACGATGACCAACCCGGCCAGTGGGTCTATCCGTTTGGCTATCCTTCGACTCACAACCAGATGAAAGTCACGCAAATTACCTCTCCTACGACCGTCTGGGCTTTTATTGACTATGATTCGGTTTCCACCGGTAACCCGGCCAGCGGCGTGGCGGACAAGCCGGTGCATGGTGCGTCGCGTAATCTTTCCTATTTCGATGGCCGAGTGGCTTCCAAGAAAGTTGGCCCGGTGGGCACGTATTAACGAGAGCGATTTTCCGTCTATTTTACTCCCAGCAACCAATCACACAAACCCCTCAAGATCCGATATGAAAAACACATCAGCAATTATGAATCAAAGCCGCGCTACTGGCGTTTGGCTTTTACTGGGCTTGCTCCTGCTGGCGCTAACGCCAACGGTTCAAGCGACGAACCTCACTTGGGACATCACTTCGGGCGATGGTGCGGCTATCTCCAATGGCAGCGGCAACTGGGGCAATGGCGCGGGCAACTGGAACAACGGCACGACTGACGCTATCTGGAGCAACGCCAACCCGGATAATGCGACCTTTGGCAAGGGCACCAACAGCTCTGCCCCGTGGGTCACGACATGTGTTGTCACCCTGACAAATGCCATCACCGTTGGCAACATGACCTTCACCAACTGGAACGGCACGACGAATATCAACTACCAGATTACGGGCAACACCCTGACGCTTTCCAACACGCCGACGATTATGACGCGTTCTGACGGGCAGATTTCCAGCACGATTGCCGGCACGGGCTTCGTCAAGGATGGCGCGGGCATCTTGCGCATTGATGGCACTAGCGGCGCCTATGTGGGCAACGTGACCGTCAACGCAGGCATCCTGCAAATTGGCAACAACGGTGCCGCTGGTCAGCTCGGCACGGGGAACTTCACCAACAACGCGACCGTTACCTTTCGGCGCGCGGCAGCCTTCACCATCACCAATGGCATTATCGGTAGCGGCAATGTGGCTTTCCAGATGAAGGGCGGCAACGTGGCTACCGTCAAACCAGTCAATGGCTGGACCTATGCCGGCTCCACCTCGCTCAATCCAACGACGACGAGCGAAACCGGCGGGGTCAAACTTGGCGGCAATGATCGGCTTCCGGTGGGCACCGCCTTGACGCTGGGTGTAAGCAGTTCCTCGGTGATGACGTTTGATTTGGGCGGATTCAACCAGACTTTGGGTTCGCTCGCGACCGCCGGGACCGTGGCGCAGGCGATTGTCACCAGTTCTGCCGGCCCCAGCACGTTGACTATTTCGGGAACCAATTCATCCACTTATGCCGGCCTGCTCTCCGGAAATCTGGCTTTGGCCAAGAACAACACCAATACCCTCACCCTCACAGGAGCTAACACCTATACCGGCAACACCATCATCACCGGCGGCACTTTGAAATTGGGCGTTGGCGGAGCCATTGATTCCACGCCGCAGATCATAATTGCTGCGGGCGGCACCTTGGATGTGTCTTCCAATGCGTCTTATGTGTTAAGCACCAGCACGACGTTGAGAGCCAGCGGCACAAATACCGCTGCCACCATCAATGGTAACGCGGCGGGCACGGTCAGCCTCGGTTCGCAGGCCATCACTTTGGACTACGATGGCACGAATCCCGCCCTGACCATTGCGCAGGGACAGCTAGTGCTCAACGGAAATGCCTTTACGGTGAACAAAGCCACACCTTTGTCGTCCGGCGACTATGTCATCGTCACCAATATCAACAACACCATTTCTTCCAACGGCACCTTCTCTGTTAATGGCTCGGCCATTTCCGGGTCCATTGCCTCCATCAACATCAATGGCGGTGATGTCATTCTTCATTTGGTTCCGGCTCCGGCAGATCCGACTAAATCCACGGTCACGGCCAGCCCGAATAGTCTGCCAGCCGATAATGCGGCAACTTCCATCGTCACCGCTACCATCAAAGACGCCAGCAATAATCCCTTGACTGGTGTGGGTGTCGGTTGGACGGTCACCGGTTCGGGCAATACCGTCACGCCGGCTGCCTTTGGTATTACGGATGGCAACGGCCAGACGACCTTCACCGTAAAGTCGGTAAAGCCGGAAACCAAGATCGTGGGCGTCACGGTCGGTCTGATTACCATCACCAACTCGCTGGCTATCACCTTTACCAACCCCGCTACGCCAGTAGTTTTCACTTGGGATCCGGCGCACAACACCACGGGTTCGGATGGTCTTGGCACTTGGGACACCGGCACGGCGAACTGGGCGAACAACAGTGTGGACGTGCCCTGGCCGAATAACGGGAACGACGCCGCCATTATTGGGACAGGCGCGACGCTGGGAGCGACAACCCTCATCACGCTGGGCGTGCCCATCTCGGCGGGCAACCTGACGTTCAACACCGGCGGCAACGGCAACAGTCCCTCATATCAGGTCACCGGACAATCCATTACCCTCTCAAATACCCCCATCATCAGCGTTCCCGCGAGCGCCCTTATTTCATCCATCCTGACCGGGCCAGGCTTTGTCAAGGACGGTGCTGGTGTTCTACGCATTGACGGCAATGCCACTAATTTAACCGGGAGCATTACCGTTAGCAACGGCTGGCTGCAGATTGGTAACAATGGCTCGGGCGGCAACCTCGGAACCGCGACCATAACCTTGGTCGATCCCTCCACGTTTAGCGTCCGAAAAGGCCTTGGCGGCAGTATGATCTTGAGCAATCTCATTGCGGGAGCCACTTCGCAAACGGTCGGTTTTCAATTGAACAATAACTCGGTGGTGACCTTGGCCCGGGCCAGCACTTACACGGCCACCAACGGCACCTATCTCCAGCCCACCGGCAGCGGAACGGTGGGCACGCTCAAGCTCGGCATCAACGATGCCTTGCCCACCGCCACCGCTTTCAGCATCAACCTCAATGGTGCCTCGCTGCAAACTTTTGATCTGGCAGGATTCAACCAGACCCTGGGTTCGTTGGGCGGAACTGGCACTGCCACTACCGCCATTATCACTAATTCCGTCAGTGCCAATGCCAGCACCCTCACCGTCTCCGGCGCGGCCACGACTGTCTTCAACGGGACGGTGGCCGGCAATCTCAACGTGGAAGTGGACGGCAGCGGTAGTTTGACCCTGAGCGCAAATCATTACTCTGGCAACACCACCGTCAAGGGCGCCACGCTGGTGCTCCAGCAGCCCACCCTGTCCACCAATTCCACGGTCACGGTGACCAATGGTGTGTTGAATCTGGCCTTTGCGTTGAATGAAACCAACCAGGTGGCGGCGCTCGTGCTCAACGGCACCAACATGGCTCCGGGCCTTTACAGTGCCGCCACGGAGTCACCCTATCTCGCCGGCGCCGGCAGCCTGCTGGTAGTGCCGTTGGTAACCATCAATCCCAACCCGCCGGTGCTGCAAGTCGCTTACAGCGCGGGCACCATGAGCCTGGCCTGGCCGACCAATCAGGGCTGGATCCTGCAATCGAACAGCGTGAGCCTGACGACACCCGGCGCATGGTTCAACTATCCGGCAGATGGTTCCGTCACTGTTACCAACGTGACCATCACCGTGGATCCGACCAAGACCAACGT
>Ga0007854_10000901_pt1 | contig 19249 bp, 16 predicted proteins | sample CryBogCBH12Aug08_FD_60382 | JGI IMG/M metagenome (GOLD analysis project Ga0007854, IMG submission 60382) | Freshwater microbial communities from Crystal Bog, Wisconsin, USA - CBH12Aug08 | ecosystem: Environmental > Aquatic > Freshwater > Lake | place: Crystal Bog, Wisconsin, USA | collected...
GCAATCGGGTTCGGATAATCAAAGGGAGGCACTTCGGGGTAATGCATAACCACAAACGAATACACCGTGCCGCGCCCGGATGACTGAAGCGTGTCCCACTCGAACGAATGGCATTGCGGACACACCGGGCCCGGCGGATGGCGCAAAGTTCCGCAAGCCTTGCAGCGCTGAATTAGCAAAAGCCCCTCGCGCACGCCATCCCAGAAAAAACGCGTATCGTCACTGATGCCCGGAGGCGGACGGCGGACGGCGGCGGCGGTAGTTGTCGCTGTGGCAGGCGCCGCAACTGCCGTTGCAGCAGTCGCAGAGGCCGGCTCAGCAGGCTTTTGCGTTACGGCCGGACGGAACTTGAAAACCCGAAACAGCAGTTCGCCCACTTCCTCGTCCGGCTCTCCGTGCGTATTGCGGGAGAAGTAGCGCATTACTAGCGTAACAAAGTAACCAGTGCCTAGGCCTGTCGTCTTCTCCTCGCCAATACCATCCAGACGCGTGGTGTAGTAAAGCTTTTCGCCCTCCCGCACATTGCGCACAAAGCTCAACTCCGAGTTCACTGCCACAACGGACGGGTAGCCGTGGGCCTCGATCATCTGGAGTGCCTCAAACGGGTTTTCAGTGGTAGAACCCGGAGGGTAGTTGTTGATCACCGGCCCTTCCATGCACCAGACCTGCAACATGGCAGGCGGCGCCAGAACGGTGCCGTCAGATGCGGTCGGCACCTCCACGCCCATGATTTCGCACCACTGCCGGATCATCGGCGCATTGACCGCATCCCAGGCATAAACCCGCCCGTATTCCTTGCCCACCAGGGCCCGGACTTCCTTCATCCACGCATGCTCAGCCAAGACTTGCTCCTTAAAATTACGGGGCCTCTCAGCCCTTATTGCCTTTTGCCGCGTCCAAAAATGCCGGCTTTTCACCACCACCATGCAACAGCAGATTGGTACCGCTCATATACGATGCGCCAGATGACGCAACGAACAGACATGCCTGCGCCACATCGGCCGGTTCGGCCATACGGCCCAACGGAATCGTCGCACCGACAGCGGCAATTCCGTCCTCATCTCCATAATGCAGGGCCGACTGCTCGGTGCGCACCAAGCCGGGACTGACCACCACCACCCGCACCTTGGGCGCCCATTCCACGGCCAGCGAACTCGCCAGACTCAACACCGCAGCCTTGGCGGCCCCATAAGCTGCCGTACCGGGCGATGGACGCAGCGCCGCAACACTGCCAATCAGCACAATCACGCCGCCCACGCCCTGCTGCATTGCAGCATTAGCCGCCTGAGCGGTGTGCAGGGCAGAGGTAAAGTTGAGGCGGATCACGCCTTCGTGGAAACGTGGCGACACTGTTGCAGCATCAACCGCCGGGCTGCCGCCGGCACTGTGCACCAGTACATCGAGCCGGCCATGGCGCTGCACAATGACTTGCACCAGTTCGCGAATGGCCTCGGCCTCGCGCACATCGCAAGCAAAAAATTCGGCGCTTTTGCCCTGACTGGCCGGCAATTCCGCTGGAGTAGTCCGCCCACAGACCACCACGGTGGCGCCTGCGGCCAGAAAGCCTTCGGCAATGGCGCGACCGATACCCTTGGTACCACCGGTCACCAGTACCACGCGTTGATGAAATTCATTATGGGTATGCATGGCAGCGAATTTAAAGGTCCGCACGCACACCCGATACGTCCAAAAGGACGATGTTGACCAAAGCCGTACGCGCGAACATCGCCCGAACGATCACCCGCCTGTGGGAGAACCATTCAGGACCTGCCATGCCCGCCAACTCCAACCCCAACTCCAACACCGCCACCGACCTGACCAGCGTCGAACTGCAACTCGAGCGCCCCGGTCAGGGCGTCGCACTGGTGCGAATGACCCGCCCCGAAGCCGCCAACGCACTGAGCCTGACGCTGCAGGCCGCCTTGGCGCGTACCTTTGATGAACTGACGCAGGACGACACCGTGCGTGCCATTGTGCTGACCGGTGGAGAACAGGTTTTTGCTGCCGGTGGCGACATCAAAAGCATGGAAGGATGCGGTCCAATAGAAATCATGCAACGCCATACCGAGCGCGTCTGGGCGCCCATTGAGCGTTGCCCCAAACCGGTTATTGCAGCCGTCTGCGGCTATGCACTTGGAGGTGGAGCGGAACTGGCGATGCACTGCGACATCATTCTGGCCGGAGAAGGCGCCAGTTTTTCGCAGCCTGAAATCCGCATTGGAATCATGCCCGGGATTGGCGGCACGCAGCGACTGGTGCGCGCAGTGGGCAAGTTTAATGCGATGCGCATGCTGCTCACAGGTGACAAGGTGAGCGCCCAGGACGCCCGCATCATGGGGTTGGTCAGCGAAGTGCTGCCCGACGCCGAAGTATTGCCGGCTGCACTGAAAATGGCCCGCAGCATTGCTGCCATGCCGCCCCTGGCCGCCATGCAAATCAAGGAAGTGGTGCTGGCGGGTGTCGACGCGTCGCTTGAAACGGCCCTCATGCTGGAACGCAAGGCCAACCAACTTCTGTTTGCCACACGCGACCAGAAGGAAGGCATGAACGCATTTGTAGAAAAGCGCAAACCAAAATTCGAGGGGCGCTAGGGGCGCCAAGAGGCGCCAAGGGCGCAGTACAACCTGAGCTGCAGTTGTTACTGTGAATCCGCCAGACTGATGTTGTCTTCGCCAAAAAAGGCGCGCATCTGGCAAATGCGCCCATCGACGTCAAAGCGCAACACATCAATGGGCCGCACCGTCATGCGCTTGCCGTCCATCGGGAAGCTGACGCGAAACGCAAACGCGACTTCACCCGCAGCGGCACGTACAGGTCCTTCAAGCTCCACCTCAAGTTCCAGTGCCACCGAGGCCGCATAGAAGGCCCGAATTTCTTCGGCACCCACTTTCACCGGCGTGCCCACCGGGTCTTCCACCCGTGCGTCGGGTGCATACAGCGCCACGATGGCGTCGAGATCGCGGGCATTGAGTGCGGCAATGTAGCGATGCACCACTGCTTGCATATGTTCTGCTGTTGGTGTTGGCATGATCAGATGAATTTGTTTTAAAAACTTCTTAGAACTGGGTGGGACGCGTCATGGCGTCCATGCCGCCATCCACATAAAGCTGCACACCGTGAATAAAGCCGGTGGCGGGGCTTATCAAAAATGCCACCACTTCTGCAATTTCGGCGGGCGTGGCGTGGCGCGCAATCGGCGCCACGAAGTCTCGGATTGCCTGCCCGTAGCGCGGGTCGTCCAGGCCGGCCTGCAACAGCGGCGTATCGGTGGCGCCCGGTGCCACGCTGTTCAGACGCACGCCTGCAGCGCCCCACGCCGACGCACGTTTGCGCAGAGCTACCGTCAGCGCATTTTTGGAACCGGCATAAGCAAGATTGCCGCCCTGCTCGGCGGCGGCCGCAACAATGGCATTCACTTTCGCTTCATCACCTGCCTCACAAGCAGCACCCAACGGGTTGCTGCTCCAGGGCAACTGCGCCGATGCCACCGATGAAATCACTACCGCCGCCGGCTGCTTTCCTTTTTGCAGCGCGGGTAACAACCCATCCAGCAACTCGACCGCACCAAAATAGTTGACCGAGGCCACCAGTGAAACCGGATGCGTCTGCGGTCCCAGACCGGCGCAAAGGACCAGACCGTCCAGCACGCCGCCAGAGCGCTCCAGCACTTTGGCAAGTACCTCCTGACGACCGGCTTTGTGGGAGAGGTCGCCCTGAATATCGGCGTTGCGCAGGTCAACACCAATCACGGTGTGTCCAAGAGCTTGCAGCGCCTTGCAGGTTGCGGCGCCAATTCCGGAAGCGCTCCCGGTGACGAGGGTGGTGGGCATAAGCAGTTTCCTTTTATTTTAAAAATCAGAGGGCAGTAGAGAGTGCCGGTACGGCCTCAAACAGATCGGCTACCAGGCCATAGTCGGCGACAGAAAAGATAGGAGCCTCGGCGTCCTTGTTGATGGCCACAATTACTTTGCTGTCCTTCATGCCTGCGAGGTGCTGGATGGCACCCGAGATACCGCAGGCTATATACAACTGTGGCGCCACAATCTTTCCGGTCTGACCAACCTGCCAGTCGTTGGGCGCATAGCCGGCGTCGACTGCCGCGCGCGATGCTCCCATCGCCGCATTGAGCTTGTCGGCCAACGGCGTGATGACCTCATTGAACTTTTCACTGCTGCCCAAAGCTCGACCGCCGCTGACAATAATCCTGGCAGAGGTCAGTTCAGGCCGGTCGTTTCGGGCAATTTCCGCGCCGAGGAAACGCACACTGGCGGCCGCTTCCACGCCAGCCACGATTTCGACGGTGGCAGTGCCGCCACTCGCCTCCACCGGATCAAAACCCGTGCTGCGCATGGTCAACACTTTGGTGGCATCGAGCGCCTGCACCGTGGCCAATGCATTGCCGGCGTAGATCGGACGTTCAAAGGTATCGGGGCTTATGACGGAAATGACATCGCTCACCTGAGCGACGTTTAACCTGGCGGCCACGCGAGGGGCAATGTTCTTGCCCGATGCCGTGGCGGCAAAAACGATATGACTGTAGTCAGCGGCAATGGCCAGCACCTGAGCTGCCACGTTCTCTGCCAGAGCATGCTCCAGGCCCGGATCATCGGCGTGAAGCACCTTGGCCACACCTGCCACTTGTGCGGCGGCGGCGGCGGCGGGGGCAGCATGGTGCCCGGCCACCAGCACGTGCACTTCGCCACCGCACCGTGCTGCTGCCGCTATGGTATTGAGGGTAACGGGCTTGATGGCGCAGTTGTCGTGTTCGGCGATTACAAGGGATGTCATTTAAATTACCTTTGCTTCAACTTTGAGCTTGTCGACAAGTGCGGCGACATCGGCCACCTTGATCCCAGCGCTGCGCACCGGGGGCTCAACTACTTTGAGGGTCTTGAGGTGGGGCTGGACGTCCACGCCCAGCGCTTCGGGAGTCAGCGTTTCAAGCGGCTTTTTCTTTGCTTTCATGATGTTTGGCAGCGTCACATAGCGCGGCTCGTTGAGGCGCAGATCGGTTGTGACGATGGCCGGCAATTTCAGGGACAGGTTTTCTGAACCGCCGTCCACCTCGCGTGACGCAAGCAGACGCCCGTTTTCAATGGCAAGCTTGCTGGCGAACGTGGCCTGCGGCCAGTCGCCAAGTGCTGCCAGCATCTGGCCAGTCTGATTGCAGTCATCGTCAATAGCTTGCTTGCCCAGAATAACCAGGCCCGGTTGCTCCCTGTCGACCAGAGCCTTGAGCAGACTGGCAACCGCCAGAGGCTGCAACTCAACGGCAGTTTCCACCAGAATGCCACGGTCGGCGCCAATCGCCATTGCCGTGCGCAGGGTTTCTGCACACTGGGCCACCCCTGCGGACACTGCAATGATTTCGGTGGCCACGCCTTTTTCTTTCAGACGCACAGCCTCTTCGACGGCGATTTCATCAAACGGGTTCATGCTCATCTTGACGCTGGCCAGATCGACACCGCTACCGTCCGATTTGACACGGACCTTGACGTTGTAATCCACCACGCGTTTGACGGCGACAAGTATTTTCATGAAAAACTCAGCAATTTAGTTGAAACGGATACGCCACTATGCAGTCATAGGCGCCGCAACACAGCGTCCAAACGGACGATGAGCCTTATCAACGGATCAGGAGAATGGAACCACCTAATGTCCTGTAATCCTCCAAGCCTCCAATCCGTCAACTATGTCCACACCCTACTCCGCCCTTTTTCAACCAGGCCGCATAGGTACCCTCGAACTCAGGAACCGCATTGTCATGGCCCCCATGGGCTCAAATTTTGCAGAGAGCGATGGCAGCTGCGCAGAGCGCATTCAGGCCTACTACGAAGCGCGTGCCAAAGGGGGTGCCGGCCTGCTCACCATGGGCGTTTGCTCGGTGGCCTACCCGAACGGCACAGGTGAACCGTTTCAGGTTGGGGTGTCGCGCGATGAATTTATTCCCGGCCTCGCTGAACTGGCCCGGCGCGTACACCGCCATGGCGCAAAAATAGCCATGCAGTTGCACCATGGCGGCAAAAACTCGGCGCTCGACATGGCGCAGGGCCGCGAGATATGGGTACCTTCCATCCCCAAGGCGCCTCCGCCAAGCGACACTATGCTGGCCGTTACGCGTGAAGAGCTGGCCAGCTTTGTCGGTGTCGGGCCGCACAAGCCACGCCTGCGCGTCATGAATGACAGCGATATCGAACAGATGATCGAATGGTTTGCCGCCGCTGCCGACCGTGCCCGCCAAGCGGGCTTTGACGCTCTGGAAATCCACGGTGCGCACAACTATATTCTGGCCGGCTTTCTCTCGCCGTACTACAACCAGCGCGATGACCAGTACGGCGGCAGCTTGCCCAACCGTGCGCGTATGCTGTTGCAAACGATTGCCGCCGTCAAGGCCCGCGTAGGATCAGACTTCCCAGTCTGGGTGCGCCTCGATGCCGAGGAAATGCGCACTCCAGGTGGCATCACACTGCGTGATGCTGTGGCAACTGCACGTCTGTGCGAAGAAGCAGGCGTGGCCGCCATCAGCGTGTCGGCCTATGCCTTGCTGACCAGTGGCACAGCATTTACCGAAGCCCCGATACCACAGCAGGCAGGTGCCTTTCTATCCAACGCAGCAGCAGTGAAACAGTCTGTGCAAATTCCGGTGATCGCGTCCGGGCGCATCGAGCCTGAAGTGGCGGCACAGGCCATCAGCAAGGGCCAGCTCGACTTTGTGGCGATGGGCCGCAAATTGCTGGCAGATCCGCAAATTCCAGTCAAACTTGAAAAAAATCAGGCACAGGAAATTCGGCCATGCATTTACTGCTATGCCTGTGTAAGCGAAATTTTTGTCAACCGACGCGTAAAGTGTGCAGTCAACGCGCTCACCGGTCATGAATTTGAAGTAGACATCACTCCCGCAGAAAAGCCTGGCCATGTGCTGGTGGTTGGCGGCGGGCCTGGCGGCATGGAAGCTGCCCGTGTGGCACGTTTGCGCGGTCACCGCGTGACTTTGGTGGAGCGCTCCGACCGGCTTGGAGGAACCCTGTTTTTTGCCGCCCTGGCTTATCCGGAAAATGGCCGTCTGCTGGATTACCTGACCCATCAGATGCAAGTGCTCGACGTCCAGATTCAGTTGAATACAAGTGTCGATATTGCCTATGTAACGCGTCTGCAACCCGATGCAATCATTGTGGCGACCGGTGCCCGGCGCAACGCCCCTGCCATTACGGGTGCACAACGCAGCCATGTATGGAGTGGCGACGAACTGCGCCGCCTGATGACGGGCGACCGCGCTGAGGAAATAGCAAAGGCCAAGCTCAGTCTGGCCGAGCGAGCACTATTCAAGGCCAGTGGCGTGCTGCGTGTGACCAACAGCACAACCGCACTGCAAGGCCTCTCCAAACTTTGGATGCCGCTGGGTAAACAGGTGGTGGTGATCGGTGGCGGACTGGTCGGGCTGGAGTTGGCCGAGTTTCTGCTGGCGCGCGACCGTCAGGTTACGGTGCTCGAACCCGGCACCCACGCCGGCCGGGAGCTGTCGATTGTGCGCCGCTGGCGCGTGCTCGATGCGGTCAAGGCCCACGGCACCGTACACCTGCAAGCCACCGTCAACGAGATCACCCGCGATGCCGTGCTGTGGAAAGACCATACAGGTAACCTGCAAAGCAGCCCCGCCGATTCGGTGGTACTGGCTCTTGGTGCCGAGGCCGACGACTCGCTGGCGCAAACACTGTCGTTAACCGGCATCCCGCTGCAGAGCGTAGGCGACTGCGCAGGCGTGAACTACATTGAAGGTGCGATGCGCGACGGCAATCGCGCCGGTCGCACGATTTAAAAGTTGGGCGCTTCGAGTCCGCCATCGACTCCCAGCACTTTTGCGGTGATCCAGGCTGAAGCCGGACTCACCAGAAACAACACAGCGCACGCAATGTCATCGGGCTGACCCAATCGGCCCAATGGCGTGGTGCTTTCCATGCGTTGACGCCGCTCGTGCGTCAGAAAAGGCGCCAGCGCTTCGGTTTCAATGGTCCCGGGCTCGATGGCATTGATACGCACGTCCGGGCCAAAGTCCTGTGCCAGATTGCGCGTGAGTTGGTTAAGTGCAGCCTTGGCTGCGCCATAGGCACTGAATCCTTTTTGCGCATAGCGCGCTACCACCGAGCTGATATTGACCACCGCGCCGCCGCCAGCCTGACGCATAGCAGGCACGGCCTTCTGTATCAGCGCATAGGCCGGCACTACATTCCAGGCCAGAACACGGGCCAGTTCCTGTGGATCGAGTTTCAGCGGATTGTTGGGCCCGGCACCGCCAGCGTTATTGACCAGGATTGTGAGCTTGCCAAGTTCGGCCACCGTGCGCGCCACCAGCATATCCTGCACCGCTGTATCGCTAATGTCACCGGCCACCACCAGTGCCTTGCGGCCCAATGCGAGAATTTCAGCTGCCACGCTATCCAGGTCGGACTCGGTACGCGCGCACAACGCCACATCGGCACCGGCTCTGGCAAGCAGCAAGGCGGTGGAACGGCCAATGCCTTTTCCGGCGCCGGTAACGATGGCAACCTGGCCTTTCAGGGAAAAAAGTGCTTCGGGAAATGCCATAGCTTGTTGATATAAATATTAAGGTTGAATGGCGCTTCGGATCATCTGCACAAAGTTCTCGTTGTAGGGTGGTAGCATGCCCCATTCGCGACGCGGATCGTAATTACCGGCGCGGTACACGCTACGCGCGTGGCTGAACTCCAGAAAGCCCTCGTGCCCGTGGTAGCTTCCCATTCCGGAGGCCCCCACGCCCCCAAAAGGCGCGTCGTGCAGGGCCGGATGCATCGCAACGTCGTTGATGGAAACGCCACCGGAAAGCGTGTTGTCCAGCACCCACTGCTGTTCTGCAGCGTCCTCGCCAAAGTAGTAAAGGGCCAGAGGGCGTTGACCCGCATTGAGCGCCGCTACTGCCTCGACCAGTTGCCCGTAGCTGCGCACAACCAGCGCCGGCCCAAAGATTTCGTTGCAGGAAATTTCGGCATCGTCCGGCGGATTTACCACCAGACGCAATGGCATGCGGCGCTGGGCCGCTCCTTCTGCCGTAGGCCACTCGCCGGCCATCACAATGCGCGCACCACGTGCGCCGGCGTCGGCCACGTAGGATTCGACTCGGGCAAAGTGCTGCCCGTTCACCACCGGTGTGACGTCCGGATTGTCGGCAAATGCGGGAAACTGGCCAGCATAAAATTCCTGCAACTCGCTGAGCAAGGTTTCAAGTTGCGATGAGTGTACCCAAACCACATCCGGCGACACACAGAGTTGCCCCGAATTGAGCGCCTTGCCCACAGCGATACGCTCTGCTGCGTTGCGTATATCAGCGCTCTGACCAATCAGTACCGGCGACTTTCCGCCTAGCTCCAGCGTGACCGGGACCAGATTTTCTGCTGCCGCCTGCATCACCCTCCGGCCAACCGCAGTGGAACCGGTAAAAACCAGATGGTTCCAGGGCTGGCGCGTAAATTCGGCCGCCACATCCGGGCCTCCGGTAACCACGGTCAGCACTTGTGGATCAAAAAATTCTGCCACGGCTATCGCCAGTGCGCTGGCGGTGCGTGGTGCAATTTCGGATGGTTTGAGGATCGCACGGTTGCCGGCTGCAAACACGCTGGCCAAAGGCGATAACAAGGTAAATACGGGCGCGTTCCAGGTGCCTATGATGCCAACCACTCCCTTGGGTTGATAACGCACCCACGCGGTCGCACCAAAACTGTCGAAAGGAGAAATGCTGGGGCGCGGCTGGTCGGGCAACCATGCGTCCAGCGAGTCGCGGGCATGCTTGAGTGAGCCCAATGCACCGGCTACGTCGTTCATCATGGAAAAAACCAGCGGGCGACCACCAAAGTCGGCGCCCATGGCCTCGCACAAGGCGTCGTTGTGTTTTACCAGCATATCGATCACACGCTGCAGACGCGCTTTGCGCGCCGGTGCAGGCACCGGGCCTTCGGCGCGAAAGGCAGCTTGCTGTGCATCGAGCAGGCCACGCACGGTGGCGTTGGCTAGGCTTGCGTTCATGAAGTCTCCTGTTACTGTTTTTTAAGAGTGTTGGGCATAACGCCATAAGCATGAACTTACCAGTGCAGATCCGCCGGCACGTCGTCCAAAGGGACGATGGCAATGCGTACGTGCCGTTGCACCATGGGCCATGAACTCAAATTCTCCTGTGGTATTGATAACCGGCGCCAGCCGGGGTATTGGCGCAGCCACTGCGCTCACTTTTGGACGCGCCGGATGGCGTGTCGCCATTACAGCACGCAGCGAAACGGAAGGCGTACGCCACGAGCACCAGTTGCGGCGTCCGGATGGCCGCTTGCTTGCCGGTAGTCTGGCGGCCACTTCCGCGATGCTGACTACCAGCGGCGCACAGGTTTTTTCACACGCCATGGACCTTATGGACTTCAACTCCATCGACCGGGCCGTCGAGGCTGTGCTGGAACATTTTGGTCGAGTGGACCTGCTGATCAACAACGCGGTCTACCAGAACCGAGAAATGAACGCGTTGCTGCTCGAGCTGGACGACGCCGCGCTGGAGCGCACATTGCGCGGTAATGTGCTGGCACCTTTCCATCTGGTGCGGCGTGTGCTGCCGACGATGCTGGCTCAGGGCGGGGGCCAGATTATCAACGTCTGCTCTGGCGCCGGCAAAAACGATCCGCCGGTTCCCGCCGATATGGGGGGCTGGGGATTTGCCTACGGTGCGTCCAAGGCGGCACTGGCGCGAATGGCGGGCTGCATTCAGTGCGAACTCGGTGACCGGGGCCTGCGTGCCTACAGCGTCAATCCGGGTCTGGTCAGCACCGAAGCGGTTACCGCCACACTGGGCGACGATGGCGTGCTGGCCAGACGCTACGGCGCCATGCCGCCCGAGGCCATCGGACAGGCCCTTTACTGGCTGGCAACCAGCGAAGCCGCCCCGGCACTGACACAAAGCCCGCACATGATCGACCTGCAGGATCTGGTCCATGCCCATGGCCTTTACCGCTAAACTGCCACAACCAATCGTGAAGGCCCCGCTATGCATTTCCTGAAAGCACCCTTGCGACGCGCCGCTGCAGCATCCGTGATGTTGATCAGCAGCCTGGCCTTGCGTGCCGAAGTTCCACCCGCATGGAGTCCGATGCAGCTGAACACCGATGTCAGCGACGCCGAAATCACGCAGTGGAAAAAACAATCGGACATCCGTCGCGCCGAACTGGCCTACCTTTACGCGCTGCCACCTTTTCTGCACATGCGCCAGCGCTTCGAGTGGGTGCGCAATTTCACCCGCTACATGGGTGACCGGGGCAACCCTTTTGGCCAGTTCCTGCTGCTACGCCAACCCACCGGCCCGGCAACGCGCGACACCATGCCAAACCACGACACTTTGTATGGCGCAACCTTTGCAGACCTGAAGGCGTCGCCCATGGTGCTTCAGGTGCCCGATGTGCCGAATCGCTATTTTTCGCTGGCTCTGCTCGACGCCAGTTTCTACAACTTTGACTACATTGGCTCGCGCACCAGCGGACAGCTTGGCGGCAACTACCTGATCGCAGGACCAGACTGGAAAGGCCCGGTACCGCCTGGAATAGCGCGCGTCATCCATGCTCCGACCAACTCCATCAATGTGTACCAACGCATTTATTTCCGCGATAACGCCGATGTTGAGGCCGTCCATGCCATTCAGGACCAGATCCGCATGCTGCCACTGGCGCGCTTTCTGGACCCTAAAGCGCCAGCCCCGCTCACCGACCCGCAGGCCGTGCTGGCCAACGACCCAACCACCGTTCACGACCCGGTCGAACTGCTGCGCATGGCCAATGGCTATCTGGGCGAAAACCCGCCGCCACTGCAGGATCAGAGTCTGTGGGAACACTTTGCCCCGCTGGGCGTGGGCCCGGGTCTGAGCCTTCCCGCCGATTCCGAACAACTGGACACGCTGCGTCAGGGTGCGGCACTGGCACAGCAAACCCTCAGCGCTTTGGCACTGCGTGGCTCCCGCACCGTGCAGGGATGGCAATTGCCGCCGCCTATTGTCGGGCGCCGCGGCGGACCCGGTGCAATGGCGTTTCAGGCTATGACGCAGCTGCGCTCCATCGGTATCAACATTCCGGAAGAAGCCGTCTACTACACGGCCTATAACGATAACGCTGGTCAGGCCTTGCATGCAGGTCAACGCTACACCATGCGCTTTGAGGCCGCGCAGTTGCCGCCCCTGCAGCCCGGGCGCTTTGGCTTCTGGTCGCTTACCATGTACCACCGTGACACCTACCGGCTGGTAGACAACCCGGCCCAAAAATACGTAGTGCGCTCGGGCGATGCACTGCACTTCACGGCCGATGGCTCATTGACCTTGCTGCTGCAGAGCACGCCGCCGGAAAACCCTGATTTACGCGCCAACTGGCTTCCCACGCCAGCGCAGGGCGACTTTGTGTTGTCGCTGCGCGTTTACGTGGGTGGCGAAGAAGTGGTGGCCGGGCGCTTTATTCCGCCGCCGTTGCAGCATTTGCCGTAGCATTGGCTGTAGCCTGTGCCAAAGCAAAATCTTTAGCCCAGCGGTAATCTGCCTTGCCGGCCGGACTGCGCTGCACCTTGGGCGTCAGCACCACGGCCTTTGGTACTTTATAGCCTGACAAATGGGCACGGCAGATGCGTTCAAACTCGGCCTGGTCAAATTGCTGATCAGGTGACAGTTGCACCACTGCTGTCACCTTCTGGCCCCAGCGTTCGTCGGGCACACCAACCACCAGCACATCGGCAATGGCACCGTAACGGCGCGCCGCTTCTTCCACCTCTTCCGGGAACACTTTCTCGCCACCGGTGTTAATGCATTGCGAACCACGGCCCAGAACCACGATGTTGCCATCGCCGTCTATGCGCGCGTTGTCGCCGCTGAGCACCCACAAGCGCCCATCCACGGTCACGAAGGTTTGTGCCGTCTTGAGGGCATCTCCGTAATAGCCGACCGGCGTGCAACCGGTGCGCGCCAGAATGCCATGGCTGCCCGGTGTGCTGACGATGCGCATATCGCTGTCAATCACCGCCAGATCAGCGCGTGCGGGCAGCACCATGAACCCCTCACCGCTCGATGGCTTGACACCACCGCCAACCACCCCGGTCTCCGAGGAACCCATGCCATTGGAAAATACAATTTGCGGCAAAATCGCCTGGATACGCGGTAAAAAGTGGTCTGAAAACAAGGCACCGCCATTGCCAAAGATGCGCAGGTGATCCAGCTTCCAACGCCCCGGATGCGCCTCAAGCGCCTGCACCAGTGGCAAAACCATCGAATCGCCCACCACCGACACCACGTTCACGCCGTCTCGCTCCACCAGGTCCAGAATGTGCTCGGCATCGAAAGTGTGCTGATCGTTTACCACCACCGTATGTCCCGAGTACAGGCTGATCAGCGAAGACCACAGGGCCGCGGCATGCATCAGTGGAGCAATGGCCAGAAACCGCATCGGCGGGGCACTCACAACCAGTTGTGCCAGTTCCTGCGGCGTAGCCACTGGCGGGCGGCGAAAATATATGCCACCTCCGCCCAGTGCGCCCATAAAAAGCGAACGGTGCGGCCACATCACGCCCTTTGGCAAGCCGGTGGTACCGCCGGTACACAACAGCACAAGATCGTTGTCGCTGCGCAGCGGGTCGGTGAGTTGGTCCGAGCCGCCATATAGCAACGCTTCGTAACCCAGCGCCTTCTCCGGTGCAACAGCCTGCCCCACCTGCACCAGCATTGCCAGCGAAGGAACCCTGGGAGCCACCGTGCTGACTTCCTGAACAAAATCTGCCCCGTACACCAACACTTTCAAATCCAGTGACTTGAACAGGTATTCCAGCTCATCCGCCACATAGCGATAGTTGATGTTGGTGGGGACAGCGCCGATCTTGCAACAGGCAAAAAAAGTTTCCAGATACTCGGCACAGTTGTACAGCTGCAGCCCCACGTTGTCCCCGCGCCCAACGCCACGGGCGCTCAATGCCGATGCGAGCCGCGTGGCCCGTTCGTCAAGCGCGCGAAAAGTCAATTGATTTGCACCGCAGATAAACGCAATGCGCTCAGGCACGGCCTGCGCGACGACCTCAAAAAGGTCGGCGAGATTGAAAGTTCTTTCCATCAGCTTGTCTCCACAATGGCATGCATCTTGACCTCGGACACTGCAGAGATCATCGTCCAAACGGGGTATTCGGGAACACGTCAATCCTGTGAGTCGCGCGCACTTCTAGTCCAAACAGGGGATGTTGGCAATGCGCTGAAAACGCACCATTGATGCCACAAATTAAACTTCACAGGAGCATAGATGGCCACCACCAAAGACTACCGGCTTGGCGAATTTACCTTTCCTCGCGGCTGGTTCATGATCGCTGATGCAGAAGAACTCAACACCCACAAACCGCTGGCGGTTCGCTTCTTTGGCAAGGACTTTGCCCTTTACAGAGGGCGCGCCACCGGCAAAGTCGTGCTACTTGACGCCTACTGCCCGCACATGAAAACCCATCTGGCGGCACCCAACAATACCTCCTATGTCGTGATAGATGGCGGCGGCAGCAATGTGGAAGGCGACTCCATTCGCTGCCCATACCACGCCTGGCGCTTCGGCCCCGAGGGCAAATGCGACGACATCCCCTACCACCAGGGTCCCATACCCGAGGCCGCCTGCGTGAAGAGCTGGCCGGTGGTGGAAAGTCTGGGAGCAATCTGGGTCTGGCACGACCCCGAAGGCGGCGAACCGGAATGGGATCATCCCAGCCTTGTACAGTGGAACGACCCGGCCTGGGTGCGCGGACACTGGGACCATTTGGGTGTGCTCAATCAGCACCCGCAGGAAGTGATCGACAACATCTGCGACTACGGCCACCTCAACCCCATCCACGGCTCATTTGTGGAGCGCTTTGAAAACGAATTCCGCGGCCACAACGCCATTCAGCGCCAATGTGGCGGTCACAGAACGCTGGTCGGTGAGGGTGGTGCAAGTGCCATTCTCCACACCGACACCGTGTACCACGGCCCCGGCGTCCTCATTTCGATGCTGACCGGCATGTTTGAGACGGCATTGCTCATCATGCACACGCCCATCGACGACGGTTCTGTCAAGGTCTGGCACTCTTTGCTGGTGAAGGCCGCAAGCGGCAAGGGCCCCACCACCACTGCCGACCTGGTTGCCGCACGCCAGTATCAGGAAGCCAGTCGTCTGGCATTTGCACAGGACTTCGAAGTCTGGTCCAACAAGGCACCGTGCCTGAATGGACTTTTCATCCCCAGCGACGGCCCCTTCATGAAGGCACGTATCTGGTACAAGCAGTTCTACAATCCGCGCGCCAAAAAGCAGGAGTATCTTGACCAGTGCGAGGGCTATTACGTGCCCAAGGGCGCTGTACCCTACACGCAACCGTAAAAAGACTGCGGCCTGATACGCCATTGTCTTGAACCTGACCTGTAGCGGAGTGCATCCCCTGCAGGTTTTTTTTACGCTCTCAGGGCCGACGGTGTGTCACACCCGTTCCCATGAAAACGGCGTCACCTACCAGACATTCTGCTTTTGACAACGCGGCTTGAACGGTGGCTACGGGGAGCTGTTGCAAGGTGTGGCGCAATGAATCGGCATCGGCAAACCACCATTCCACCACCGCATCAAAGTCGTACCCCGGCGGTCGCACAGGTTCCACCACATTGATAACAATGCGCGCGGCCTGCGCCCAGGTGGAGCCAAGTGCTGCCTGAAGGAGAGGGAAGAAATCGGCTTTGGTTTGCCCGGCCTCAAGGCGTATGAATGCCACCAGCACCGCCTGCCCTGCAGGCACATCAGGCCTGTCGGTCGGTGCCTGCTGGCGCACCACGTGTTCAGATGCTACGAGCGTAAATTCGCGGACGTACCGGTCAAACACGCGGGGTTCATCGGGCCGCATGATAGCCAGCGTTTCGGGGTCGTTCCAGATATCGTCGGCAGCTGCACGGTCACGCAGGCGCAGCAAGTTGACACCGTCGTAATCTGTGCTGCACCCCACGGGGAGCCTGTGCAACAATCGCGAGCACTGGGTTACGCCCAGCACCTTGTCCTGCACATTGCGACACTGGCGCCCCAAACTGGAGTGCCCGCGCCACGCCTCGGCAAAGTCTACTGCCGCCAGCGTCGGATTGCGACGCGCAAGGTAAATCATTTTCCATTGCATGGAAGGCTCCTTATGGGTTCAAGCTGCCACGGCACGCAATGCCGGAAGGTAGGCCCGCCGGGCGCGCTCAAAAGCCAGCAGGGCCGGCAGCAACATGCACAGCATGATTGCCAGTGCCCAGGCCAGCGATGCACTGCCAGCCAGCGGCGCCAGACAGTCACTGACCCACCCGGTGAGCACCGGACCAACGCCATTGCCAAGTACCGAACCCGCCAGCAGCAACATGGCGCTCGCCGTGGCACGCTGTGCCGGCACCACCACCAGACTGATGGCCGCGTAGGTGGGTGCCACCCACCAGGTCAGGAAAAATGCATAAACGGTAATCAGCACAGTGCCTGCCAACACATGACCGGCCGGAAGCAACAGATAAGTCAGTCCGGCCGGAAGCGCCAGAGCAAGCCCGAGCATAGGCACACCCATTTGCCAGCGCGGGTCGCGGCGTGTCAACGCATCTGCAAGCGCACCGGAAACCAGGCCGCCCGCAATTGAGGCCAGAGCCGCCGCGCCCGAAACCCAACCGGCGCTGCTCAGCGCCAGGCCGTGGTGACGTACCAGCAAGGCCGTGTTCCAGGCACCAAATGAATAGCCAGCCAGTAGCACGCTGCCTGCCGCCACAATCATCCAGCGCGTGACGGGCACGCCCCAGATGGCGCTAACCGAACCGGACTGTGGCCGTACACTGGCAGTCGCCGGAGCATGCCGGCGCACCGGTTCCCGTACCGTGAGCCACAGCACGCCTGTGAGCAACAACGACATGCTTCCCACCAATGTCAGCGCCGTGCGCCAGCCATAGGCCTGCGCAATCCAGGAACCGCCCACCAGAGCCAGTAGCGCCCCCAGACTGGCGCCGCTGGCAAACACACTCATGGCACGTGAACGCTGCTCAGGCGGGTATAAATCGGCGACCATCGACATTGATGCCGGGTTGCCCCCGGCGTCACTTACCGCTCCTCCACTGCGCGTGAACATCAGCGACCAGAAGCCGATAGCCGAAGCCCCCAATGCCGCCATGATGCCGCCGATACTGCGGCAGACGACAATCAGGCGGCGGCGCTCATGCAGGTCAGCCCACCGACCCAACGGTACGCCCAGCAATCCAAAGGTCAGCGCAAACCCTAATCCGGTGATCAGTCCCACCTGCAAATCCGTGAAGTGAAACTCCAGCTTCACCGGCTGCGTCAACACCGCCAGAATTTGTCGATCCATGAAGCTCAGCGCAGACAAGGCAGTCAACAAGATCAATGTATAGCGGGGACTTGCCGATGCAGGCTCAAGTACAGTTTGCGGAATTGGTTTAGGCATGGTCTGGTCGGGTAAGACAACAAACCATTCTGGAGGGTCGGGTCTGGCAGGGCATCGTCCGCGCAGACGATGTCCTTACAACGGCGCAGGACTAGATTGGGCACCTACGCGGCGCTCGACCGCATCCAGGAGACAAGTACATGCACCGGTTCTGCGGCATCGCCTTTGAATACAACAAAATTTTCAAGAAAGAGAATGGGTGCAGGTGGCTGCATCTTTTCACGTTAGCGCTGGCACTGATGACTTCGCTCGGCGGGCCGGCCTTTGGCCAGATCGCTGCCGATCGCCTCATGCAAGGCGACGCGCCCGCGCCGCCCTATCAGGTGCACATAGGTAACTGGCAGCAATATCCGCAAAAGATCTGGTCGTTCCAACACAGCCGTGAACTCTTCCCCACGCGGCGACTGACTGCTGCCCCCCCAGCCCGGCCACTGCAGCAAGACCTGCAACCGCTGGATGATTTGCAGGTGGACGGAGGCGTACAACCACAAACCTGGCTGCAGATGCTGGTAGCCACGCATACCGACGCAGCGATGGTGCTGCAGCACGGCCAAATCGTGTATGAGCGTTACTTCAATGGCATGACGCAGGCCACCCCGCACCTGCTGTTTTCAGCAACCAAGTCGATGGCCGGGCTGATGGCGGCCACCGCCATTGCAGAAGGCAAGCTGAACCCCCAGGCCCGCGTAGAACAGGTGCTTCCAGAACTCAAGGACAGCGCCTGGGCCGGCGCCACCGTGCGGCAGGTGCTCGACATGACCGACGCTGTGCAGTTCACCGAGGTCTATACGGATCCAAAGTCCGACATCTTTCCCTACATCGGCGCAATGGGCTGGGCACCGCAATTGCAGGATCCATCCCGGCCAAGTGGCATACGCGCCATGCTCGGCACGCTCAAGCAGGTTTATCCGGAGACGCGCGGCAGCGCCTTCCGCTATCGATCGCCGGCCACCGATGTCACCGCCTGGCTGGCCGCACGCGCTACCGGTTTGTCCCTGACGGAGTGGCTGCAACAGCGCCTGTGGAACTATCTTGGCCAGCAGGACGATGCCCACTTGATGCTCGATCCGGTTGGCACAGAAGTGGCCTTCGCCGGACTTTCCACTAGTGCGCGCGATCTTGCACGACTGGGCCAGTTGTTGTTACAGGGCGGGCGTCTGGACAATCTGCAGTTGATCCCGGCCGAAGTGGTAGCCGACCTGATACGGGGTGGCGACGTCAAAGCCTTCGAGGCTGCCGGCATGGCGCACCGCGCCGGATGGTCGTACCGCAGTCAGTGGTGGGTCAACCCGAATGCGCCACGTTCGATTGCCGCCATGGGCGCATACGGTCAGCGCCTTTATATATTTCCGGACGATGATGTCGTAGCCGTATTTTTTGGCAGCCACCCGCAACCGGTAGCTGCCTTGATCGATGTGCCCCAGCACCATGCGCTGACCGTGGTGCTTAAGCATCTGGCCAGCCGCAAATAACCAACCCCCAGGCAGTCACCGTTGCTTAGTTGGCCAGATAGCCGCCGTCCACCGGGTAATAGCTGCCAGTGACAAAGGAGGCCCGGTCCGAGGCCAGCCATGCAGCAAGTTCGGCTACCTCTGCGGGCTGACCGATACGGCCGAGCGGATGGGCTGCCACAATCTGCGCCTGAATTTCAGCGCTGGCTCGAACCCCTGCAATCAGTGGCGTATCAATGAAAGCCGGCCCGATCGCATTGACGCGCACATTGTGAGCACCATATTCAATGGCCGCCGCTTTGGTCAGGCCCACCACGCCATGCTTG
>Ga0007854_10000903_pt1 | contig 19241 bp, 18 predicted proteins | sample CryBogCBH12Aug08_FD_60382 | JGI IMG/M metagenome (GOLD analysis project Ga0007854, IMG submission 60382) | Freshwater microbial communities from Crystal Bog, Wisconsin, USA - CBH12Aug08 | ecosystem: Environmental > Aquatic > Freshwater > Lake | place: Crystal Bog, Wisconsin, USA | collected...
GGTTTCGTCAGCATTCCGGCAGCGTTCTGCATCGGCCTGATGGCCGGCATCATCTGCTACACGGCGGTCACGAAAATCAAATCCATTTTCAATTATGACGATTCGCTGGACGTGTTCGGCGTCCACGGCGTCGGCAGCGTCACTGGTATGCTGATGCTCGGATTTTTGGCGAACCCGGAAGTGAACCCGGCCATCGCCAATACTTTTCATGCGAACGGCGTGGCGGTTTCGCTCGCGGGCGGTTCGCACCAGTTCATCAACCAGCTCATCGGCGTGCTGTTCACGGCAGCGCTCGGCGCGGCTGGCACGTTCATCATCGTGAAAATCGTGGATGCCACCATCGGCTTGCGCGTGGACCAGGAGGACGAAAGTGTCGGCCTTGACTTGTCGCAACACGGCGAACGTGCGTATAATGAATAAAACCTATGAAAAAAATTGAAGCCATCATCAAGCCGTTCAAACTCACGGAAGTCAAAGACGCGCTCAACGAACTCGGCATTCAGGGCCTGACCGTGAGCGAAGTCAAAGGTTTCGGTCGCCAGAAAGGCCACACCGAAATTTATCGCGGTAGCGAATACACCGTGGATTTCCTGCCCAAAATCAAAATTGAAACCGTCGTGGCCGACAATGTGAAGGACGCCGCCGTGGCCGCTATCGTCAAGGCCGCCAAGACCGGCAAGATTGGCGACGGCAAAATTTTCGTCTCCACGCTCGAAGAAGTCATCCGCATCCGCACCGAGGAACGCGGCGACAGCGCGGTCTGACTTTCGCGCGCCAAAAATTTCCAGCGTTGAAGCGGGTTTCCGCTTCAACGCTTTTTCATTTATGCCGGCGGAAAATTTTCCGCCGCCAGCCGCGCGATTTCCGCCGCGTAACCGGCGCGGAAATCGGGGAACCGGAATTCGTAGCCCAGCGCTGCGCGCAATTTCGCATTGCTGATGCGCTTGTTCGTCACGCCGCGTTTGCGCCAGGCTTCGGCATCGGCGATGACGTTGGGTGGCAGCGGGCGTTTCAGTTCCGCCGCGAGCCACTCAAAAAATTGCAACTGCGTCACCGGCGCGTTGTCCGCCGCATTGTAGATTTCGCCCGGCGTGCCGCGTTCCAGCGCGGCGATGATGACGCCAATCAAATCGTCGCGCTGAATCATGTTCAACCAGCGCGCACCGTCGCCTTCGATTTTCGCTTCGCCGCGCAGAAATTGTTTGAACGAGTGGCCGCGTCCCGGCCCGTAAATTCCCGCCACGCGCAAGATGACCGCCGGGAAATCTTGGTGGTGGGGCGAGTGTCTCCACGAGCCGTGCGCCGCATCGAGCAACAACTTTTCCGTCTCCACCAACACTTGTGCCGTCGTCGCTTCTGGTTCCGCTGGGCTGGCTTCAGTCACGACCGAGCCGTCGTTCTGCGCATAAACACTGGTGCTGCTGGTATAGACGAATTTTTTTGGCGGTGATGCCGCCAGCCATGCGAGCAGGCTGCGGTTGCCTTCGAGATAGACTTTCCGGTAATCCTCCGCGTCGCCGCCGCCGGACGCGGAGCAGTTCACCACCCAGTCAAAATCGCGCGGGAGATTTTTCAGCGAGTCCGGCTGCGTGATATCCGCGTGCAACGGCGTGAGGCCGGCGACCTTCATTTCCGCCTCGGCCCGCACGCTGCGGCGCAGGCCGAAAACTTCATGGCCCTGCCGCGCCAGTGCCGCTCCCAGCGGCAGGCCGACATAACCGCAGCCGACAATTAAAGCGCGCATAATTTTGCCACAGCACCACAGAGACCACGGAGTGCGTTCGTCAGGCGAGGCTTTTTAGAAAGGCGGCATACTCATCGTCCGGCACTTTTAGAGTATGTTTTTCCTCCGGATAAGCGCCGCTCTGAACTTCGTTTTGCAACGCTTTGAAGGCCTCCACCCGGAGCCGCTGGACGCGCGCCTCTTCCTTGCCGATGTTGCCGTAAATCTTGGCGTGGCGCGGGATGTGGCCGGTGTTCGTGCCCAACACGTCGGTAGCGAACAGATATTGAATCGTGCCGCCGCCGCTGCCCATGGAAATTAAAATTAATTTTTCCAGCCGCCGGTTGATTTCTTCTGCGACCTTGGCGGGAACAATTTCAATTTCCACGCCGATCGCGCCGGCGTCTTGGTAAGCCTTGGCCGCGTCAAAAACTTGGCGTGCCTCGGCGGCGGTTTTGCCCACCGCACGCACGCCACCGATCCAGGTGGAACGATACGGAACAAAACCAATATGGCCAATCACCGGAATATATTCCCGCGCCATCGCCTCGACGCATTTCATGCTCAACGCCGAATACACCGCATCTGCGCCAGCGTTCATCAATCTGAATCCGGCAGACACCGCTTGCTCCGGACTCGCGGCGCGCGGGTCGTTGACGTTGTGCGCGGCGACGATGAAAACATTTGGAACCGCCGGACGAATCACCGGCAAATCTTCCTCCATGCACATGATGATTTCCACGCCAGCCTCGGCACAGGCCAACGCTTCCTGCAAATTGCTGGTGCGAATCTCGGTAAACGTGCGCCCGCTTTTTTTGGCGGCAAACAAATCGTGGATGGTCAATTTAGGCATGATTTTTCGCGGGTTTAGCTTTGCGACAAAGTATTACTTCGCCCGCACAAAACAATCTTGAATTCCGCGTCGCCGGGCGGTGCGTTGTTAATCCATCACCGCCGCAAACCGCAAACCGCGCGTGCTGATGTGCAGTTCCTTGAAGCCAAATTCTTCCATCACCGCCTCATAAATCAACACGCCGGTGAGAATGACATCCGCGCGCAGCTTCGGCAGGCCGGGGATTTCCTTGCGTTCGGTCAGCGGCAATTTCCACAAATTTTTCCGGTGGGCCACGACTTGTTCCAGCGTCAAAACCGTTTGCTCGATTTTTTCGCGGTCGAAACGGTCGAGTTTTTTTTCCATGCGCGCGAGAATGCTGGTCGTGCCGCCGGTGCCAACCAGCTTTACATCACCGGATTTTTTTTCGTGGAGCAACGCCGGTTCGAGCAACGGCCAGACTTCGGTTTGAAATAAATTTTTCACCCAGTCGCGACTGGCTTGGAACTCGGCTTTGGTTGGCGGATCGCTGTGCGGAAATTTTTCCATCAGCCGCACCGTGCCGAGCGGAAAGCTGTGGGCAAAACTTTTTTCCTGGCCATGGCCCAAAATAAATTCCGTGCTGCCGCCGCCGACATCGAGCAACAGCAATGGATGTTTCGCTAGTTCCACGTCGGTCGCCACGCCTTGAAACGCCCAGTCCGCCTCGCGCGCGCCGGTGATGATTTCCGTTTTCAAACCGGAAGCCTTTTCGATGGCGTTCGTCAAATCGCGTGGGTTCATCGCCTCGCGCGCGGCGCTGGTGGCGATGACGCGGATGGATTCGGCGCCGCGTTCACGCGCGGTTTCAGAAAATTCCCAGACGGCTTCGGCCGTGCGGGCGATGGGTTCAGGCTGGAGCCGCTGCGTTTCGTAGAAGCCCTTGCCGAGCCGCGTCTGTTTGGATTCCTCATGCACCGGCGCGACTTGATTGCCGCACACGTCCGCCACCAACAGCTTGACCGAGTTGGTGCCCACATCAATGACGGCGCGGCGCAGACATCGCATCGCGGCAGCATAAAAAATTCCGCCGGCCAAACCAAAAGTTTAATTGTGACATTTCGCGGGCATTTGCCAACGGCGCGGGGGGGTGTATGTTCCGGCATGAACCTGTATCTCCTGCGCCACGGCCTCGCGGTGGAACGCGATGAATTCGATTATGCCAACGATGCAGCCCGGCAACTCACGCCAAAAGGAACAAAGCAGCTTCGCACCATCACTGCTGCGCTGCGGGCGATGGAACTGCGCTGCGACGTGATTTTGTCCAGCCCACTCGTGCGCGCCCGGCAGACGGCGGAAATCATCGCGGCGGAATTGAAATTGAAAAAACGTCTCGCGCTGGCCAATGAACTCAAGCCCGGCGGTGCCGTGAAGAAACTGGTGCAAAAGATCAGCGGACTAAAATCAGTGCCGGAAAATATGTTGCTTGTCGGCCACGAGCCGGATCTCGGAGAATTGATTTCGTTGTTCGTCACCGGCCATGCCGGCGGCGGTTTCGCGTTGAGAAAAGGTGGGCTGGCGAAATTGGAAATCGAAAAATTCCGTGCCGGCAAATGCGCGACGCTGACCTGGCTGCTCACGCCGGCGCAGATGAAATTGATGCGGTAATCTGGTGGGACGCTCGCCCCACCGGTTCACCCGATGCGGAAGGAGATTTTCTGGATGACGGATTTACCGAAACTGTTTTGCAGCCGCTCGATGATTTCCTTGCGCCGGTAGCGGACGATTTCGGACAGCCACACGCTGCTGTCCACGTTCACGAACAGCGTGCCCTTGTGCAGGTTTGCCGGCTGCGCGTGAGCGGTGACGACCGGGTCAATCAGGTTATTCCACACCTTGACGATCTCGGCTTCGGCCTGACGCGAGTCGAGCCGCAGCTCCTTCATCAGCGCCGGCAGCACGTCGCCGGGCAGCCGCGCCGGCGTGGCGCGGGCGACCTCCAGCGGCGCGTAATCTACGCCGCGCCATTGGGCCAGCACGCGGTTGCGGGCGCGGGCGGCGGAATAATTCTTCGACGGCATCGGCCAAAGGTTAACCACAGACGGACGCGGATGAACATAGATAAATTTTCATAGCAAACAAAAGGCCCCCGCCCGTTGCCGGGCAAGGTTTTTGTAATTGGCTACTGCCGCCGCAGTTATTTCTTGCCGTAAAATTCCGCAATCGCGTCGCACACCTTGTCGGCTGCATCGAGGCCCATTTCGCCGTGAATCGGCAGCGACAGGATTTCCTTCACCGCTTTTTCCGTGTTCGGCAGTTTTGGAATGTAGGGAAACAGGCCGACGACTGCCGGTTGCAGATGGTTCGGCTTGGGATAATGCACGCCGGTCTCGATGTTTTTCTCTTTGAGAAATTTCTGGAGATCATCGCGACGTTCGCAGCGGGTGACATACATGTGATACACCGGCGTGGCCCATTCTTTGACGATCGGCGTCTGCACGATGCCTTTGAGGCGTTCGTTGTAGCGCGCGGCAATCTTGCGACGGTTTTCGTTGAAGCCGTCGAGGTGCTTCAACATCACGCGACCGATGGCGGCGTTAATTTCGTTGAACCGCACGTTGTAGCCGGTGAATTCGTGATCGTATTTTCCCTGGCGACCGTGATTGCGCAACATCCGCAGGCGGTCGGCATAATCAATTTTATTTGTCGTGATGCAGCCGCCGTCGCCGAGGACGGTAAGATTTTTCGACGGGAAAAAGCTGAACGCGCCAAAGTCGCCCATGCTGCCGACGGTTTTGCCTTTGTATTTCGCGCCCTGCGCCTGCGCACAGTCTTCGATGACCCAGAAATTATTTTTCTTGGCGATGGCGAGCAGCTTGTCGTTGTCGATCGGATGGCCGTAGAGATGCACGCCGATGATGCCGACGGTGCGCGGCGTGATGAGCGATTCGACGTGCGCCAGATCCATGACGAACGTGTCGTCAATGTCGGCGAACACCGGCTTCGCGCCGAGGTGAATCAGCGGTTCCATGCTCGGAAACGCCGTGTGGCTGGGCACGATGATTTCGTCGCCCGGCCCGATGCCTTGCAACTGGTGCAAACAATAAACGATCATCGTCCACGAACTGCCGAGGACGCATTGCGCCGTGCCGGTGTGCGCGGCGAGTTCGGCCTCAAACGCAGTGCATTCCTTGCCGAGGATGTATTGGCCGGAGCGAATGGCGCGCAAGGCGGCTTCCTCGACTTCGGCGTTCACGAAACATTTAGATAACGGTATTTTGCTCATATAGTTTTGGTGGAATATTTTTCTTCTTCTCGACGGCCCGCGCTTTTGCGAGCCAGCGCAATTTAAGAATGGATAAAAAAACTTGTGAAACCAGACCGCCTATAACAAACGGCGTTGGTGAAAAGATGGCAATGACAATGAAAACAAATACCAGACCCATTGAACGAAATTGGGCCATTTTTAATATCAGCAAGTGGCTCATTTCGACTTCTCCAGAAATGCTTTGCGGATGGCGAGCCATGTAAACAAACGTCAGGATGTTTGATAGATGAACCGCAATAAGGCTTGTGCTTAATATGACAAAGAACCCAAATAATCCCTCCGAGAAAACATCTTTTTCTGTCCATCCGTTTGACCAGACAAAACAAAAGCCGATGACCAAAACAACAATCCCCATAAACTTGGGGTTAAACCATCTTTTTTGAGCTATGCTTTTTTGCCAGATCGGATTGAGTTCGTAATTTTCAATTTTGAAATGCTGCCGATAATTTTTTTCGCTCAAAACTGCTCCCCAAACTGTCAGAAGGTAATCCGACAGTATCAGCAAAGGAATGATGAACAGTTCTGGATGGTTCATCGCGCGAATTTTTATTTCAGTTCCACGGCCTTGCCGGTCTTCACCGATTCCAGCGCGGCGTTCAGCACGCGCACGGCATCGTAGCCGGACCAAGCATCGGCGCGCGGGGTGGCGCGGGTTATAATGGAATCAATGAACGCGCGCAACTCGGCCAGTAACGGTTCTTCCGGCGGCGTTTCGATCTGCGTCACGACGCCCTCGGTCGCCTTGAAATCATTACCGCCGGCGGGCGTGTGCGTGTTCGCGTAGGTTTTGATTTTGTATTGTGCGACGTTGTAATCGCACACCGCGCTCAACTTGTCGCCGCACACGATGACCTCGCGGAATTTGCCGGGAATAAAATACTCCGTCTCCACCGTCGCCCAGGTTTTGCCGTGCTTGGTTTCGTATTCGAGCGAGACAAACGAAACGTCGTCCAGGCCGCGACCGAAGAAATCGTGATTGATGGCCGCGACGCTTTTCGGCAGCGCGCCGAGAATGAAATTGAACAGGTCCACGAAATGAATGCCGTCGGCGAACATCACGCCGCTGTCATTGCGTGGGCGTTTGAAGCCGCCGAAGTGGCCGCGAATCATATTCACCTTGCCGAAGTCGCCGTTCTGCACCGCGTCGCGCAGCCAAAGCGTCGCCGGATCGAAACGCAAAATGTGTCCAACCTGCAAAATGCGTTTGTGCTTCGCGGCGATCTCCGCGAGCTGCTTTGATTCTTCGTTCAGCAACGTCAGCGGTTTTTCGACGAAGACGTCCTTGCCGGTTTCGAGAAATTCTTTGCACAGCGGAAAGTGCGTCTGCGCTGGCGTGACGATGACCACGCCGTCAATCTTGCTGATGAACTCTTTGTAGTTCGTGGTGAGCCGCTCGGCCGGAATGCCGATTTTGCGCGCAGGCTCAAGCTGCTTGTCACCGACCTCGGCGACGTAAAGTTCAATGGGGAGATTGTTGAGATTGCGAAGATGATTCGCGCCCCAGCGACCGAGACCGAGCAAAAGAATCTTTGTCATTTGAACCTCAATTATCTTTGAAACGAGCCATAAGCCGCAAGCGAAAACACGGCCTGACGAAAGGCGGCGTTACTTATAATTCGGCGGTAGATTTTCGGGGCGCAGGATGATTTCGTGGCCTTTCCAGCATTTGTTGCCGATGTTTTTCATCAGGCCGAGCTTGTAACGCCACGAGACTCCGTAAAAAGGATTTTGCGTCGGCCAGAAAGAAATGATGTCCACGCCAATCTCCTTGGCCATTTCCACCGCGCGCTCAATGTGTGCCGGATGGTCGTTCCAGTTGAACAAAAGATATTTCCACTCCAGCAGCGGTGCCTTGCGGCCGCGCGCGTCGCGGTATTTCACCATCTCGCGCATCGCAGCGTAGGCCTTTTCAAAACTGCTGCGCTTCATGTAAATTTCCAGCATGGCGTCGCTGATGCCGTGGACGGAAAACTGGATGTCCGTCAAATTCAACGCCGCCTCGCGCTTGGCGTCGGTGTTCAGCAAAACGCCGTTCGTGGAAACGCGGATGTAAGCGTTGGGATTTTTTTCGCGCAACAGCGGCAGTTCCTGGCAAATCGTCGGCGACAAAAACGGTTCGCCGAGGTTTAGGTAAAAAATCCGCTCCATCTTCAGCCGCGCCGCGAGGTCGGCGATTTCGGCGAGATCCTTCAATGACATTTGCCGCTGTGTGCGGATGGCGGCGGCACCTTCGCGCGCGCAGCCGATGCAATCCACGTTGCAGACGACGGTGTTCTCGATGAGCATCCCGCGATACGGCAGGCGCGGCACGGGCGGCGCGGCGTTTTTTTCCAGGCGCAACATGGAGCAGCGCACGCAGGTGGGAATCGGGATTTTGCCGCGCTGCATTTCGTCGCGAAATCGCTGGGCGACCGAGCCAAAGAAAATTTCCTCAAACGTATTTTTCCGCAGATCACCAAGATGGCCGGAACCGTCGTAGTCCTGGCAGTTGCACGAAACGGTCAGGTCGGAATTGACCGTGAGATTGTAATCGTCCAGTCCCGCCAGCGTGGGACAATAAAAGCCGCGCCCGGAAATCTTCGCGCGCAGTTCCCGCCACTTGACCACCGTGCGGCGAAGCACATTGCTGACGCGCCAGTTGAAGCGTGTCTTGCGGTTGCGGATCTGCCGCACCGGATTAATCTGAGCCATGAATTAAGGTTCGTTGTTTACCGGTGCCGCGCAAGTTTGTTCTGCCAGAAATCAGTTCACCAGCCGATACCAGTTGTCGCGCTGGTGCGGCTCGTAGCCAAGTTCCTTGATGAGCCGGTGCATGTCCGGCACCGTCATGCGGAAGGTCGTGCCGGCCTGCGACACCACATTTTCCTCAATCATGATGCTGCCCAAATCATTCGCGCCGTATTTCAAAGCAATCTGGCCGATCTCCAAACCTTGCGTGACCCACGAGCTTTGGATGTTATCGAAGTTATCGAGATAGATGCGGGCGAGCGCCTGCGTCTTCAGATACTCGTGCGCGCCTACGGTGGGCGCTTTCAATTTCGTGTGCTCGGCCTGAAACGTCCACGCGATGAACGCGGTAAAATTTCCCATCCACTCATTTCCTTTTTCCGCTTTCCGTTTCAAAGAAATTTCCTGCTGCACGCGCAAGCGGTCGAGATGCTCGATGCGGTCATCAATCGTCTCGACGTGGCCGAACATCATCGTCGCGCTGGAATAAAGTCCAAGCCGATGCGCGATGTCCATGACTTCGAGCCAGTCGTTGCTCATCGCCTTGAGCGGGGCAACACGCTGGCGCACGCTGTCCACGAGGATTTCGCCGCCGCCGCCGGGAATCGAGCCAAGCCCGGCCGCCTTGAAGTCGCCGATGATTTTTTCCAGCGGCTCGTTGAACACATCGCGAAAATGCACGAACTCGCTCGGACTGAAACCGTGGATGTTGATCTGCGGCCACTTGGTTTTGATGTGCGCCAGCAAATCCAGATACCATTGCTTCGTGAGTTTCGGATGATGACCACCCTGCATCAAAATTTGCGTGCCGCCGAGCGCGAGCGTCTCCGCGATTTTCGCGTCCATCTCGGCGAGCGAAATGACGTAGGAATCGTCGTCCTTTTCCACGCGGTAAAACGCGCAAAATTTGCAATACACATTGCAAACATTGGTGTAATTCACGTTGCGATCCACGTTGAACGTGACGATTTCGTTGCCGCGACCGGCGTAGGCCTTGGCCTTCGCGAGTTGGCGGCGGCGGTCGGCGAGCGCGCCGAGTTCTTCCAGCGGCAGCGCGTAAAGTCGTTTGGCTTCGGCGCGGTCAATGCGCTTACCGTCCCAGACTTTTTGCAACAAGTCGTCGAGTGATGCGTCGTAAATCACGGAGGAAGATTAGCACAAACCATGTTCGCCACAAGCTGCCGTGTTCGTGGCCGGGTTCAGGCAACCCGCTGAAATTTCTCCGGCGGCAACTGCGCCAGCGCCTCGCTCGCGGCGCGGACGATGTCGGTTTTTCCCAGCGCCTGCGCCGCGCGCGCGCGATGCAACTGCGCCGTCACCAACTGCGGGTCGAGCGCCAGCGCGCGCTCCGCGCACGCGAGGGCGTCCGCGTGACGATCGAGCTGGCCGTTCAGGCTGGCGAGGTTGGCCCAGCCTTGCGGGTTCTGCGGCGAGATTTGCAGCGCCTGCGCGAGACATTGCACGGCTTCGACGGGCCGGTTCAACGGGCCGAAGAGCAGCGCGGCGAGATTGTTCCACAGCTTGAAATCCTTTTCGTCCAGCTTCAAGGCTTGGCGATAAGCCGTTTCCGCCTCGGCGAATCTTCCGAGCGCGGCCAAGGCGGCTCCCTGGTAAAACCAAGCCTTCCCATCCGCCGGATTTTCCGCATGCCAATTTTCCGCGAACGCCAGCACCTGCGGCCACGCGCCTTGTGCGCAAAGCGCGCGGGCTTGGGCGATTCGGTCGGCGGGGTTGACGCAGGGGTTTTTCATGGTTGGCCGCTGATTCTGATATCTGGAAATATTTTTTTCAATCTTACACATTGGCCGGTCTGGTGGTGGTGCCGGAAGTGAGGCAAGCTTTGAGGGACGCCGGCAGAAAGGAGTGATGAGTTTGGTTTCTGGTTTCTTAACTTGTGCGGTGAATTATTGCTTGGTAGGTTATTTGGCGCGTTTCGCCGCGTCTGTCCGATGGTGTAATGGTAGCACAGAGCTCTTTGGAGGCTTTAGTCATGGTTCGAATCCATGTCGGACAACCACAGCAACAAAGGAGTTTTGCCTGCTTCCAGTTTCTTACACAAGTTTTGCATGGGTCGTTTGCCGAACGACCCGGCTGAACACTCGCTTTACAGCGGCGACCCGGATGCCGACTTTGCGCTCGACGAATTTCGCATCTACAACGGCGCGTTGACTGCCGCCGACATCGTGGCCACCGGCGGGCTCTGGGGCCGGGGCAGTTGTTGAGCGTGGCCAGCCCCGCCGGCAGCATCCAGCTACACGATTTTGATGAGCATGAACTTGGTGGCCGGCAATTGGACGGCCATGTCTGTGACGCCGCCAATCATCATCAGTTTTACCGGCTGCAACGCTGATCTTATGTTGATGATTACACTTCCGTGTAATGGATTCCTCGCCGGTTGTGGCGTATTCTTATTAAGCCCATGAAATTGCGCGTTGCCTTGTCTCCGTTGTTGGTTGCCTCGGTTGTTTTCATGGCGTTTTTTTTATCGTCACCCGCTTTGGCGCAAATTGTCATCACCAACGGCGTCCAGACCTACGCCACACTTTCCGGCGCGACGGTGACGATGAGCAACCGCTGCGAACTGCGCGTCACCAGCGCCACCACGCCGCTGTCGGGCTGCACCATCAACTTGAATTCCGCCGACGCGTGGCTGTTCCTCACCGGCGTCAAGCCGTCCGTCGTCGCGTCAACGTATCTCAGCCAAGTTTTGGTTAGCGGCGCCGCCGCCGTCGCCGACAGCAATGTGCGCGTCGTGCAATACGGCGCGGGCGCGGTGGTCATTCCGCAGCCGCCGTCGTTCCAGCCGCTGACCGTTTTTAGCGCGCCGCAATTCACCGGCGCGTCGGCGGCCTACAGCCAATATGTTTATTACATCGGCACCGGTCTCGGCGTGATGGACATGAACATCAGCTCGTTCAAATTGAAACGCGGCTACATGGCAGTCATGGCGCAGAACACCACCGGCAACGGTTTCAGCAAATGCTACGTTGCGCAGGATGCCGATTTGGAAATCAGTGTGCTGCCGGCCACGCTGGAAAATCACATCCGCTTCATCTACGTCACGCCGTGGCGCTGGGTCAGCAAAAAAGGCATCGCGGGCAATCCGGGCAACAGTCTGCTGAACGTGAATTCGTGGTATGACTGGAACCTGGACCAGAGTTCCACGCGCGATTTGGAATACGTTCCCATCCGGCAGTTGCGGTATTGGCCGAGCCTGTCGCAGAACTGGCAGTCGCTCGGCGCGAACACCGTGCTCGGCTACAACGAGCCGGACAGCACGAGCCAGGCGAACATCGCCGTCGGCGACGCCATCTGGTCGTGGCCGGATTTGCTCGGCACCGGCCTGCGCGTCGGTGCCCCGGCGGTCACGGACGGCGGCTGGGCATGGATCACGAATTTCATGAGTCAGGCGGACGCGGCCAGTTTGCGCGTGGATTTTGTGCCGCTGCATTATTATTGGTGTTGGAATCCAACCGATCCGGCGGGCGCGGCGACGCAGATGTATAATTTTCTGCTCGCCAGATACAACCAGTTCAAGCGTCCGCTTTGGGTCACGGAATGGAACCAGGGCGCGACGTGGACGGGTTGCGCCACGCCGACCGCCGCGCAGCAGCAGGCGTGCGTGGCGGCGATGATTAGCATGCTTGAGTCCACGCCGTTCGTGGAACGCTACAACTTCTACAACTGGGTTGGCGACACGCGGATGTTGGTGGATACGAACGGTAACATCACGGCGGCGGGCACGACCTACAGCAACCAGGTTTCCGCGCTGTCCTACACGCAATTGCTGCCGGACAACGGCACGCGCAGCCTCGCGGAATTTTTGTTCGAGACCAACTCGCGCGACGGCTCCGGCTTCGGCAACAACGCCATCGCCGTCGGCGCGCCGGCTTATGTCGCGGGGCACAAAGGCCAGGCCGTGATGCTCGACGGCACCAACAATTATCTGCTGTTGCCGCCGAATCTCGGCAACGCGACGAACTTCAGTTTCGCCGCGTGGGTGAACTGGAGCGGTGGCGTGAACTGGCAGCGCATCTTTGATTTTGGCGACGACACGTCGCATTATCTTTTCCTCACGCCAAGTTCCGGCAGCGGCACACTGCGCTTCGCCATCAACAACGGCAGCGGCGAGCAGATTGTCGAGGCCACCGGCCCGTTGCCGAGTAACCAGTGGGCTCACGTCTGTTTCACCTTGAGCGGTAGCACCGGAAAAATTTATACGAACGGCGTGCTCGCCGCCTCGTCCAGCAGCTTTAGCCTCACGCCGGCCAGCCTCACGCCACAGTTTAATTTTCTCGGCAAAAGCCAGTTCACTACCGACCCGCTGTTTCACGGCGCGCTCGACGAAGTGCAGGTGAATGATTACGCGCTGACCGCCGCGCAAGTCGCGTCGCTGCTGACGAATTCGCCGCCGGCGTTCAGCACGAATTTGATTGTCCGCGCCAACGCTTCCGAGGCCGTCGCCTACAGCAACAACATCATTGGCATGGCGACCGATCCCGATTCCGGCGACACGCTCACCTATAGTTTGGCCATCGGCCCGGCGTGGTTGAGCGTAAACACCAACGGCAGCCTTGCCGGCACGCCGGGCGCGGCGGATGCTGGCACAAATTATTTCACCGTGCGCGCCACGGATGCGGCGGGGGCCAGCGCCTTTTCTCTTGTGGCGATTTACGTCTCCGTGATTGCGACCAACGGCGTCTGGATCACCGACGGCGACGGTCTCTGGAGCACTTACACCAACTGGTCGGGTAGCGCGGTCGGCAACGGCATCGGTGAAACCGCCGATTTCAGCACGCTCAACATCACCGCCAACCGCACCGTGACGCTCGACTCGAAACGCAGCCTCGGCACGTTGAAATTTGGCGACACCTCCGGCGCGCAAAACTGGACGCTCGCCTCCAGCGGCGGCACCACGCTGACGCTCGACACAAATTCTTCCGTCATCGTCAACCAAAACACCGTGACCAATCTGGTGCCATTGGCCGGGACGAACGGTTTGACCAAGAGCGGGGCCGGCACGCTGATTTTGGGCGTGGATAATTCTTTCTCCGGCACGTTGAACGTGGATACCGCGCAGCCTAGTGCGGGCAACGACGGCATTTTGCGCGTGGCCTCGCCCGCCGGGTTTGGCAGCGTTTCCGCGATCAACATCCGCAACCAAAATGGCGCCTACTCCACGCTGCAACTGGATGGAACCAACGGCAACATCAGCAGCAGCGCGGCCATGACGGTGAATGGCCGGAACAATTCGGTGGCGGCCGTCGAACAGCTCGACGGCAGCGCCACGCTCACCGGCAGCCTCACGCTTGGCTCTGGCGGCAGCAGTTATATTTTTCAGTCCGATTCCGGCTTGCTGACGTTTGGCGGCATATTCGGGATTCAATCGCTAACCAGCGGACGCACGCTGACGTTTCAGGGCGCGGGCAATTTTTTAATTTCAGGCGTGGTTACCAACGGGGCGACGTTTGCCAACACGCTGGCCATGGGCGGCACCGGCACCTTGACGCTGGCGGGGAATAATTCTTACGCCGGCACCACCACCATCAACAGCGGCGGCACGCTGCAAATCGGCACCGGCGGCGCGACCGGCACGCTCGGCACGAACACCTGCACCGACAACGGCGTGCTGGTCTTCAATCGCTCCGGCACGGTCAACGCGCCGATTTCCATCAGCGGCAGCGGCAGTCTCGTCAAGCAGGGCAGCAGCACCTTGACCGTCAGCAATGCGAATACTTACACCGGCGGCACGACGTTGTGGGAAGGCGTCCTCCAGCTTTACCAAAACACCTCACTCGGTTCCGGCGCGATTGTCTGCAACGCCACGAACGGCACGGGACGGGTTCTTCTCGCCAGTGGTCTGACGGTCACGAATTCGCTGACCGCCAATGCCGTCGCGCCGGGCACGGCCACCGGCATGATCATGGTCAACGACAACACCAGCGCGACGTGGTCCGGCCCGATCAACATTTACAGCAACGCCGCGAACGGCGGGCATTTCGCCGGCCCGGCCACGACCGGTTTGCTCACCATCAGCGGCGCGGTCAATTCCACGCCGACCAACATCCTCATCGTCCGGCTCGGCAATGTGCGTTTCTCCGGCGGCGGCAACTGCGGCGAATTTCAGGTGCGCGCCAACACCACCAGTCTCGGCGCGAACAACGGCCTCGCCACCAACGCCGCGCTTGACCTCGCCGGCAACGGCAGCATCACCACGCCGACGGCGTTCGATTTGAACGGCTTCAACCAGACGCTTGCCGGTTTGAAAAATGTGGTGACGCCTGCCAACGTCGCGTGGGTGACGAACAGCGGCGCGGCCACGAACACGCTCACGCTGAACTTGGGCGGTTCAAATTATTTGTTCGGCGGCAGTCTCGTCGGGCGCCTTGCGGTGACGCTGAATTCCGGCGTGCAAATTTTTTCCAAGACCGGCACGACGGCGCTCAACGGGCTTTATACTTACGCTGGCAACACGGCCATCAACGGCGGCACGCTCGCGCTGGCCAGCGGCATCACGTTGCCGAACACGCCGCAGATTTCGCTCGCCAGTTCCGGCACGCTGGATGTTTCGGCGAGCGGCCTGACGCTGGGTGCGGCGCAGACGTTGTCCGGCAGCGGAACGGTTCTGGGAAATTTCAGCGTGAGCGGCACGCTCATTCCCGGCGGCACCGGCAGCGGCATTTTGAATTGCAGCAACAGCGTGACGTTGAATGCCGGCAGCACAAATATTTTCCGGCTGAACAAATCTACCGGCACGAACGACCAGTTGCGCGTGGTGGGCACCCTGAATTACGGCGGCACGCTCATCGTGACCAATTTATCCGGCCCGCTCGCCGCCGGGGACAAATTTCCGCTCTTCAGCTTGGCCAGTTCCTCGGGCGGGTTTGCGGCGACGAATCTGCCGCCGCTCAACACAAACGCGCCGGCGCTGGCCTGGAATTTCAATCCGGCGAACGGTGTGTTGAGCGTGATCCAACTCATCGCCACGAACGCCATCAGCCTGATTTGTTCCAACTCCGGATCGTCACTGACACTCGTCTGGCCGGCGGATCACACTGGTTGGCGGCTGCAGGCGCAGACCAATGCGCTCGGTGCCGGCCTGGGCACCAACTGGGCGACGGTGGACAATTCAACGAATGTCAACCAGCTGACCATTCCCATTGTTCCCACCAACGACACGGTCTTTTATCGGCTGATATTTCCCTGAACCGATTTCTGAAAATGAAAAACGCGGCGACCCATCAGGATCGCCGCGTTTGCCTTTGAAAACTTCAATCAGAACCCGGGCAATTTTTTAACGCTGTCCAGAGCGCCGCTGACTTTGCTCAAGCCGGGCGCATATTTGTCGCCGATGGTGGTGATGAGCTGCTTCTGCGTATCGGACAGCTTGGCGGTTTGGGCAATGTTTTTAATCGGTTGCAAGGAATCCTTGAGGTGGCCGCCGCGCAGTGCCGTGACAAGCGTGGCCACGTCGCCTTGTTGACCCGCGAGCGAGGAAAAGTTTTTCTGCACGACGTAGGCGGAGGTCAGGTTGCCGACTTGCTTGGCGAGGTCGAGCTGTTCGGGCGTCAGCTTGGCGGATTTTGCGAGGCTGAAGGCGGAGGTGAGCGCCTCGGAATCCATGCCGCCGGTGAGCGACTTGAGCACGCCGTCAAGTTTACTCTTCGCCGCATTGCCGCTAACCGTGGATTCCAGACTCTGCACCTTGCCGGTGAGGTCGGTGGCGATGTCGCCGAGCTTGCTGTCGCTGGCCTTGGCCTGGTCAACGAGCTTGCCGGCCGCGCCGGCGTCGGTCTGGGCCAGAATGGTTTGGTTCAAGCCGCCGATGGCCACGGCGGCGGTGATGATGACGATGAGTTTTTTCATTTGCCAAGATGATAATTCCCGCCGGGCGGCTGACAAGTCTTTCGCAAATTTTAATCATTCTTATCGCGCCGGCGCATGATTGAAACCCGCCAGCGGAGCTGTTATGCTGCCGGCCTATGGGACGCCAATGGCTTCATGCCAAACGATTGGTCGCCGGCCTCAAGAAAGGCCGCACGACCGGCAAACTTGTTCGCGAAATCTCCGTCGCCGCCAAGATGGGCGGTGCCGATCCCGCGATGAACGCCCGCCTTTTCACCGCCGTCGAAAAGGCCAAGAAGGACAGCGTGACGAAGGACGCCATCCAGCGCGCCATCAACAAGGGCGCGGGCATCGGCGGCGAAAAACTTGTCATGGACCACGTCGTGTATGAAGGCCGCGCGCCGCACAATGTGCCCGTCATTGTTGAGGTTTATACCGACAACGTGAACCGCACCGCGCCGGAAATCCGCGTGCTGTTCAAGAAGGGCCAGCTCGCCACGACCGGCGCCAACAAATTTTTGTTCGACCACGTCGGCCTCGTCGAGGCGCATCATCCCGATGCGAACATGGATCGCGAAACGGCCGCCATCGAGGCTGGCGCAAACGAGGTGGAAGTGCTGACGCACGAGCAGAACGACGATATTCCCACCGAGGCGACCGGCGCGAAATTCATCTGCGAGCGCACGGAGGTCGCGAACGTCTCCAAATGGCTGGCCGCGAACGGCTGGACGGTGGTGACGAGCGAAATCGGCTATGTGCCGAAACAATTTCCCGAACTCACCGAGGCGCAGCAGACCGAGGTCGGCGAATTTCTCCAGACCCTCGACGAGCACGACGACGTCCACCGCGTCTGGGCCGCCGTGAAATAATCATCTGCGAACCAAAAACGCCGCGTTGAAAAAATCAACGCGGCGTTTGGCTTTGAAAGTTGCTGGTTTATTTCAGGCGAAGCTGGTTTGTGCTCAAGACAATCGGATAGGGAAACCGCGCGTTGTTGAGTTTGACCATCATGGAATGGCCGCCGTAATTGATTTTTGTGATGGTGCCGGGAATCCAGCCGCCTGCCCAGTTGGCCTGCACGGCGGTGCCCACCGCAAACGCGCCGACCTGCGTCGGCGTCTCCGGCGGCGGTGTATGCATCGGTGCGTTGGTGGGATTGACGGCATGGGCGGGGGCGGTCACCGTCACGCCGGGCGGCGGGGTGCCGGGCGCGGTCGGCGCGTAGTATCTCGGCGGCGTCGGATTGGCCGGGGCTTGTCGCATCCGGTGCAGGCCGATGGTGCCGATCACATAGGCCAGCAGCACTAAACCGAAGATCGCGCCGACCACGCTGAACGCGATGATGGCAGGAATGGTTTTGAACCACGGTTTCGCGGGCGCGGTGGGTTCGGCTTCGCCGGCCGTCGCGAAATTCATTTCCCAAAGTTTATACAAGCCCGGCTTGGCTTCGGGAATTCCCGCCAGCCATTCGTCCAACGCCTGCCAGTCCGATTGGGGAATCGAATTGAGCACGCGGGCGTTTTCCTCGGCGTCGGTCACGATGCAGGCGACGGCTTCGGGTGAAAAATTCCGCCAATATTGCCAACTGATGTGGCCGCTATAAAGCGCGACCGTCGCCAGCCGCATCCCATCGTAGGCCGGTTTGGGCAGACGCTGCAACGGCTGCCGCAAAATCTTGATCGCCGGAAACGGCTTGCGCGCGGACGCCGCGAGGTTGGTGTAAACCGCGATCAGATTTTGCTGCGCGGACAGCACGATGGCGGGACAGACATCGCCCATCAGATATTTTTTCTTAACTTCGCGCAGCGTTTGAAACAACGCCGACACCGAGGCGAACATCAGCACCAGCCCCAGCGGCAGGATGTGAAAGAGTGTCACCACGCCGGCCAAAAAAACGGCCCCGGTCAAAACGAGATGCGCCGGATGGGTGGCCAGCCAAGCGGTGGTGTTGAGTCGCATCAGGCAGGGATTGCTGGCGTAGGTGCCCTGGCCGCCGCGCAACGACGGCTGGCCGGGTGGAATGGACGGAGGCATAATATTTCAGTGTGTGGTCGCGATAAAAAATGCCTGAACCAGCGCCGGCGTCACGCAAAAAAAACGCCGCGTTGAAAACTCAACGCGGCGTTTGGTTTCCGGGCCGGAAATTATTTTGCGCCCTGGTCAATCCATGCGCGAACTAGGCCGACCTGTTCCGCCGTCAGCGGCTTGGGCGGCGGACCGAAATTACGCGGGCGCTGCCCCGGCGCATTGGTTCCCTGCGGTCCGCCCGGCGGACGTTCGCCGGGGCCGTGGTCGTCGCCTTCATTTTCGCGTTCGCGCATCCGCGGCGGTTGACCACCTTCGGGGCCACCTTCGCGTGCCTGCATTGCGGGAGCGTTCGTGTCCTGCGGTCCGCCCGGCCCACGCCGGGCGCGCGGCTTCGGCGGCATCGCGGATTCGGGATCAAGCTGCGAAATGGATTTCACCAGAAAGCTGTTCGCGCTGTCGCCTGCGGTCACAATCGGGCCTTGCTTGGTGCCTTTCATCACGCCTTCCAGCGTGGTGAGGTTGAGCTGCGCCTTGGGACGCTTCTCGCCGTGGCATTGCACGCAGGACGCCTTGAGCAACGGCTGGATGTCCTTCGCAAAAGTGACGCCTTCGGTTTTGCTGGCCGGCGGCAGCTTGCTCCAGTCCACCTTCGCGGCGGAAAGTTGCAGGGCGGCCAGGCTCGTGGCAGCGATGATAAGTGAGGTTTTCATGTTGAATTAGTTCGGTTGGCTAAGGCGCAAAATTTGCAGCGGCGCGGCCGCAAAAGCCAGTTTTTATTC
>Ga0007854_10000904_pt1 | contig 19238 bp, 15 predicted proteins | sample CryBogCBH12Aug08_FD_60382 | JGI IMG/M metagenome (GOLD analysis project Ga0007854, IMG submission 60382) | Freshwater microbial communities from Crystal Bog, Wisconsin, USA - CBH12Aug08 | ecosystem: Environmental > Aquatic > Freshwater > Lake | place: Crystal Bog, Wisconsin, USA | collected...
CCCTGCACGAGGGCCAAGTTTGGTGCTTTCGAGTCTGCAGAGTTTTTGACTAGTGCCGCCCTGGCAGCACGCTTGTCATTTTTTGTGCGGATGTACTCGTGGGCTATTTCCCTCAGTCGTTCCAAAAGCATTTGCATCTCAGCCCCACTCTCATTCACTGCATACTGCTCCTTGAACCATTCCTGTGCCTGTGATATATGATAGGCCTTATTTTCCTTGGTCTTGATCTCATGCAAACGACGATGGTAGTGCCATTGACGCAGGCCCACGGCAGTGTTGAGGAGGGCTTTCAGCACGCTCACTGCTGCTTGGCAATGCATGCTGAAGGATGGATGCCGTCCCACGATCTTGGAGAAGTCGTTCCATTCCTGTTCCAGATTTGTATTTTCGGCTCGTGTTGGACCCAAACCCACCACCACCTTCACCGTGCGTTCCAAGAGCTCCACAGTTGCTTCGAGGCGGGGCTTATACCCCCACTCCACGCTGAGCAGGGCAGAGGCCAAATCAATCTGCTTGGCTGCATCGAAAGGATCCCCCTGCTCATTTTCAATCGCCACCTCCTGGCATACTGTTTGGACGTGCAGGATCAGCCAGTGAACGTGCGGTGGGATACGCTCTGTCTGGGGATTCACGTATTCCTCCTCTACACCACGCCACAAACTTGGATAGTTCACACGCCTGCTCAGTAGAGCATGGGAGAGCCCTTCCTTATAGAGCTCTGTGATCTTTTCGCTCCCATTCAAGGGCACCCTCTCCTGAAGCCAGGCAACAACCAGAGCATGCCTGTGTGGATTGATCGGAGGTGTGGGTACTACAAACGGATTCTGCACAGCTGGGAGAAACGGAAAGGGTTCCTGCTCTCCTCCTTCGTATTCCACACCCGGTCCCATGACATATGCTGACGAGGATGACCTCATGTTGATCTCATATCCCTTAAAGTCAGCCCCTTCTATAATTTCTTGAGACACATACCTCTTCTCGCGCAGGAATGTTTCTTGTTGCTTGATTTCATCCCGTACCATGCCCATAATCTGTGATGATGGATAGACGTCCTTCGAGTAGATGAGATTGTAATATCTGCTGTTGGCAATTATCAGACGGACTGGCGCTTTTCCATATTGCCACAGTGTTTTTCCTACCCTCTGCAGATTTTCCTTTTTTTCTTTTTCAACGCAAGCTTCCTCCCTCCTTTCCATGTCGCCAATAAACCGTCTCAGATTCCAGCTCATGCGCTCTCCCCTGCTCTCCCTTCCATCAGATTCGCTGTCACCCATGATGCCAAAGGTTTTTTAGTGGAGAGAGGCCCTCGCGTTTAAATACTTTCCTCATAAAAAAAGACGAAAATAGACTTGTCCTGGAGATAAAAGAAGGAGCGCAGGGCTGGAAAACAGAATATGGTGGACAGGTCCCCAGCCATGTGCATTTCCTTCCTCCTTTCTTCGGAGCAGGAGATCATGGAGCAGGACCTGCTCGCGGTCCGTCGCTTCCACGCCGAATTGAACCATAACCCAAGGAGGAGGGCGACGGCTGAATCGGTTGCCGCCACCAAAGAGAAGAGGGCCCCCAAGCCTGCAGAGACGAAGAAAAGGAAACGCTCTGATCTGGACAGGGTGTATGCCATCAAGGACTTTGTCGCAGTGGATGAGGTATCGGGGCATGTCCTGGTGCAGTTTGAGGAGGGCCTGGAGTGCCAATGGCTCCCTTACATGTACCTCCGTTGGGCCTGCCCCTCGCTTGTGGATAAGGACGAGCTGGTGCAGAAGGTGAACCTACTCAAGGGCAAGAAGGCGATCCCTCCTCACTTGGATGCCCTCCAGAGGCCTTCCATCGTGCAGTACCACGCGATCCGCCCTTTGCAGTATGTGCCGGGCGATGGGAGGCACAGGAAGGAGCTGCTGGTTTATCAGCTCTGCGGAAAATCCAAGGTTGGGGTGACGCACTTGGATCTGGTGCGCGAGGGCTATTCCTTAGCCCCCCAGAAGCTTCGCGCTTTGAAGGCCTTCGTGAGAGCCGAAAAACAAACGATCCAAGGTTCGGGGGTGGCAGTGGACATGAAGAAGCATGACGATCTCTTCTCTGGTGGGGCTGATGTGGAGGTCGAGCTTGCAGCAAGGATCCTGAACAATATTTCAGCGTCTGGATCCCTTTGAAAAGCAGACCAGGGCTTTCCTCATGAAAGCCGGGCCTTTCCGCATGAAAGCTGCGGCCTTTCGCATGAAAGCTGTGGCCTTTCGCAAAAAAAAGCTGTGTCCTTTCGCATTAAAAAAAATCCGAAATAGAAACGCTATTTTGGGGAAATTTTTCTTTAAATTGAATAGTGTAGACCACAGCACACGCAGAAACAAACATTTCCATGCAGAACGTGCAGTGGGAGTCCCTTAAGATGGAGAGGCGTGGGGATCACTGGCGGCCCAAGGTGGGTTGTGGAGAATATGAGAGCCCAGCGCCCCATACCCAAGTCAGGGCCACTGAAGCGAAGCAGCTGGAGAGTCTCTTTACCACAGAGACTTCGGTTGCTGGCAATGCAGAGAAGGGGGCGCTGTTCAAGCAGCGTTTGCCCATCTTTCATGGAGCAAGCCAGACTGTTTTGAAGCCATGGGGCTTCAGCTCCCTCTCCTATCCTTATGCGATATACAAATTTGGAAACACCAAGAAGAGTGTGTGGATGAAGCTGGTGCTCTGGGGCATCCGGACCAATCAGGTCCAGTGGCTCGACGTATCTCACCCCTCTGCACAGAACCCATACGCTTCCTTTTTCGGCATCCAGAAAGTCTTGATTCCTCTGAAGGACCGTTCGGCCTTTGATGATTTGGGGAGCAAGAATTTGCACCTGGCGTCCTCGTTCAACCTCGCCACAAGCATGTATCAGAAGAAGACCTTGGATCTCGTTTGGAAAAGGTGTGGCTTTGTGGAGTCGGTGGACCCCACCAACACCCATGTTTTGCTTTCCTTCGATGCGGATGTGTTGTTGCGAAACCTCGAGGTGGCGGAGCGCGCTGACCAGAAGCGAAAGCGGAACTCGGCACGCCTTCCTGTGATACTCGAGTGCCCTCCCCCGACGCCTGCCATGGATGAGGAAGCGCCGCCAAGCGCCGAGGCTGTGCCGCCAAGCGCCGAGACTGTGCCGCCAAGCGCCGACGCTGCGCCGCCAAGTGCTGCCGTCGTGGTGCTTCCCAGCATCGCCAACGCTTTGGGCGTAAGCAACGAGGTTTTCAAAGGCCTGGAGGCTGCGCTCCTCGGAAAGCGGAAGGCCATGGAGGAGCTGAAGGAGGCGGAGGAGCTCCTGGGCAAGGCCCGTCAGCGCGTCTCGGATGCAGAGCATGCCCTCAGGGGCGCAGATCAGCACTTTGCCTCGCTGCTGAATGCGCTCAAGAACGCGTAGCCACGTTTGTCTTTGGGGCCATCCAGTAATGAAACTTCTGTTCATTTCTTCTTTTTCCTTGAGCAAACATAAGATCGTTTGGTCCTCTTTTTATGGGAGGATGGGGAGACTTTAGCCATGGATTGTCATATCCTAGGTCTTTTCGAGTTGGAAAGATAGTAAAACCTCCAAGAATAAGGAGGTCTTGAAACCCTTTTTTGCTCAAAAGGACCTCTTCCTCCATCATAGTTTTTTTTATTTCTTCCTGCATGAAATGCATGCACAATTCTTTGTGGAGGGCTGAACTAGACAAGAGGTGATGCAATTCCCCCGACAGCTCCTCAATTATAATTACGTCATCAAAAGGATCTGATGAAAAATCAACGAGTCCTTTCCAAAAAATCTCTGGATAGTTTCCCGCCAAGAACTCGACGATCTTTTGCACAGAGGCACGATACTCTCCCTCTTCTTCCTGGTAGTTGCACACAGCAGGATAAATCACAAGGAAGGCTTGGTAAAAAGCCATCATATCTTTCAGGCTATCCTTCACAGCGCTCTTCCATTCGTCAAAAATCCTTGGCAAGGTTCTGGGTGAGTGCCTAATTCGAAGAAGAATCTCCTGTGACACCTGATCTGGATGGTTTTCCATCAAGTCTGAGGCCTTCCTAAAGCATGCAATCAAATAGCTGGTTGCTTTTGAAACCAGAGGGTAGTCCTCTGTCCTACTACTATCCAGATCATATTCAAGCGCTTGTTCTGCATACTCTCTGAAGACAGCCAGGTTAACAATTTGGCTTTGGGGATAATATTTCCTACAAAGTTCATGAACGAAGGGGATCAAATCATGTCGCATGCTCTTGCGAAGCGTGCAGACTGATGATGATGCAAAGTTCTGAAACTCTTCTTGAAATTTTGAGGGCCCCTCCTCCCCCGACAAACTTAGGTCTGATAAACTCGCCCCGTCCATATGCAGGATGGATTTTGTAACCCTTTTTATATTTATACATACCTCACCCCTCAAGCACACCCTCTAGACGCATCCCTTACTTTTTGCAGGCCTTGTATTTAAGGCTGGCCCGTATGCCCTGCTACTATCATGGATTGCTTTGGGAGAGGCTCCAATGGCATACGCTTAGAGCATGGCGCAGACCCAGAAGATGACACCAGGGTCATATGCCTCGACATAGATCAGTGCAGCATCTTTGGGGACGACACCTTTGATATTCTTCGCGTGCTTAGGCTGGTCGGGCAGCTAAGGGGCGAGCCCTATTCCTCAGACGTGCTTCTTCAGATCGGAAAGCATCTGGTGAATCCAGCGATGATCGAGGCGGTGGGCCGAATAAACCGCCTGTTCCCTCATATCCTCGTCCTCTTCTACACCGCCAAGGCTGCCATTGTGGAGAGGCTCGCCCTGCATGAAAACGAGGCCCTTACCCCCCTCTTCATAGACGAGCATAATGTCTACTTTCATCCAGCCACTGGCCCCACCATCAATCACATGTATCTGTACAATCAAGCGGAGGGGTGCTACGCTGCCAAGGGAGAGCCCCTCCCCCCATCGAAGCAAGAGGTCTTTGCTGCGGACCTGGAGAGACTGGGCCTGGTCACCTGGGCAGCCTCCCTTGCTCTGGGCCTGCCCTATGCAGCGGCGGTCTACATTACGGCAGAGTGTAATAAGAACCTGAACAAGATCACAAGCCTGCTGAATGTCCCCTTTAGCAGGACGTGGCTATTCGATGACAAGGCCCAGGAGCATGCTGCGCCGCGGCCCCCCATCGAAATGCACATGATTCCCGTGCAGCCCTTCGACTACTCCCTCATTCCTCTGCCAAGGGCAAAGGCCCTGAATGAGCTTCTAGAGCATCATGCCCCCCTTCACGTGCTTGATCAGAGCACCATTCTGCAGCTGACTCAAGCGACGCCCGCCTATCCAGAGTCCCATCTCTCGTTCAGGGCGGAGGAGGGCGAAGCTGTGTGGAATGTGGCGGGCAACGCCCAAAAGTACGGCATAGATCATGCCATGGTTCAGCCTTGGGATATTGCGCCCATCCTCTCTTGCTCCCGAAATAGCATGAAAAAAAAACAGAAATAGATTTCCACTGCATAAAAGGCCCGCCCCAAGAAGAAGAAAGCAGAAGAAGGCATGTCAGCGCAACAGGAAAGCCCAAAGGACTACGCTGTTGTCCTTTACAACAGCAAGAAAAATGAACCCCCTCCGTCCAATGGGATGTACATTGTCAACCACACGCTGATCCTGCAGCCCTTCGAGAAGACGTTTACGATTGGCAACAAGACATACGACCTGAACAACGGAACCAACATCTCCTTCCTCAGCCAGAAGCCGCTCGAGGGAGCCTTTATCGGGAACAGGGGTCATTTTCTGTCCATGAGCAACTTTATGATCCTGACCCCAAAGGACGAACGGAAGCCATTGAAGCTGAACGATGTCATGTGCCCCACCTCCAACACCCATTGCATCAAGATGGTGAAGGAAAGGGACGTGACGGTCATTCGACCTGGATGCCTCATTCTCAAGTATGATGAAGAGTACGGCGTCCATTTCATCATCATTTTTTTGAAAGGGAAGGATACCTACTATCACACCTTGATGATGTTATCTAGGTCCCTAGCCCACTTTAAGCATGAGGCATGGAACAAAATTATCCATCGCATGGCTTCCAAGAAAGAAGCCCTTACCTTTGAGGCCCCTGCTGGTGGCCAAGAGCCTCAGAAGAGGGAGCTGGAACCTACTGCAGAGGACACTGCTCTTAAAAGGCAGAGAGTGAATGAAGTTTAAGGATGGCCTTGCTGTTTAGGCTCTCTTCCTTACTACAAGCTTGCATACGGCCTTGCTCTCGCTTGCCATGGTAGAACTTTACTGCTCTTTCAGTTTAGGCTCTCTTCCTTACTACAAGCTATGGCCTTGCTCTCTCCCTACAAGCTTGCTATGGTAGAACTTTACTGCTCCTTCAGTTTAGGCTCTCTTCCTTACTACCAGCTTGCATACTGCCTTGCTCTCGCTTGCCATGGTAGAACTTTACTGCTCCTTCAGTTTAGGCTCTCTTCCTTACTACAAGCTTGCCACTGTAGAGAGCTTGAACAACTCACTCTAAGCTGGCCAACACAACGCTAGGAACTTTACTAGTTTAAAACCCTTCATTCATAGCAGGGCTTTGCAGCCCCTAGGTGTACTTGAGGAGAAGAGTTTCCATCTTGGTCCAGTGGGCAAGCCTTTCGGGATCCACAGAAGACTTTTTGGCACTCGTAGCATATGCCAGCGGCGTTTCCTTGAATTCCTCCGTTGCAATCAAGGGGTTGGCCCCAGCCTCCAGCAGCATCCGCACAACCTTCAAGGGCCCAAAGGCAACGGCATATTTGAGAGGAGGCATGCGCTCCTTGTTCGACGTATCGTTGGGATCCTCCCCCCTATCCAGCAGATCCTTGTGTTTTGAAGGCAGCTATATCAGTCTTTTGCATCTAGGGCACAGGGTGAAGAAAGCCAAACCTGCAACTTTTTGACGCAATCCTCCCTCACAGGAGTACGGCATGCCCTCATAAGCACCAGCGACATAGGCGAGTTGAATTCCTTCGCCTTCGGCACCTCTCCTTCTGCCTTTTTCGCAAGCGCTTTGCGTGGAGCAGGCATCTCTCTTTCCTTGGCTCGGATCAGGCTAACACTAATAAACCCCTTCCACAATTTTTTTTGTTCTCCAAATAGATTTCCACAATTTTTTTTGTTCTCCAAATAGATTTTTTAAATAATTCCTGAAATAGAGCAAACTTCTTTAAAAGAAATTCCAAAACGAAACGAAGCCCTCAGAAATGAAAAATCCATTCGCTCCACTCTCCTGCCGCTACGCGCATACCATTTTGCCCAAATGCTTTCCTACCATCAAGGAAGTCAAGGAGTTCTACAATGGTATCAGAAAGAAAGACGATCAGGTGCAAGACGAGCGGCCAGCTGCCAAGGAAATCGAGGCAGACAGCAACCAGCTTCATGTCCTGACCAATATCCTCAGCCTCGCCACTGGAAAGACAAAGATCCCCACCGCCTTCCACCACCTCTTTCAGGATCTGGGCGCCAACCGTATGCTTCAGGATCTCCATGCAGCGAATGTAGAGGAAGGGTACAATGACTTTTGGGAGATGATGATGGAGTATGGCTTTCAGACCTCCACCAACAGCACAGTGCCCTTCAGTCCCAGCCGATTGCCCTTGGAGGGCCCCTTCATGCTCGACGTTGTCAACAAGGGGGTGCAACGCTACGTGGACAAGGCCTTCATGCTCTGGTTTATGGACAAGGAACCAGTGCAGTACCACCATGAGAATGTCTTTTTGATGATTGAGATGACGCTTTTCAACCTGATCAGCGAGTTCCCCTCCTCCTTTGTGATGGAACAGGTGGAGGGCCTCGTTGCGGACGAGTCCACTCTCAAGAAGACCAGGATCCTGCTCTCCAACCTCCTCCTCGAAGCCATGATGATGCGATGCTATTTCGTCAGCTTCCAGGCGCTCTCCGAGGCGGAGAAGCAGAACCCACGCAATCAGGTAGTGCATGAGCTGTTTTGGAATGCATCGTTCCTCTTCAACCAGCTCTGGCCGAAGAAGTGGGATCGTACCTACCCAGAGTGCATTCTCGACTGCTCTGCCAAGCTGAGGGAGAGCGAGGACTTGCTCAGGCGCGCCACGGTCTACAATGTGACATGCAGCTGCTTGGAGCGCATGGTGAAGAGTGAGACGGTCGTCCAAACCCTTCAGCGCTACACCAGCGCATTTCAGGCCGAGGGGGACCTCCCGACGGTGGGCATCATGAATGCCAAGCTCCAAGAAGTCGGACCTTCCTTGTCCTTGGGTGAGCTGCTCCACATGAACGAAAATCAATTAGCAACCTTCGAAGAGGCACACCACGCCCTCGATCACTTGATTTTCGCCTCCAAGGCGATTCTAGGAGACCTTGATGACGCCCCGGCTCAGCAGCACGAGCAAAACAGAGAGGCTCAGCCCCCTGCGATCGCCCCTCCATCCCCACGGGCAGCTGAGGCGCAGGAGCATGAGGACGCCGTGTTGCAGATTGATGCTCTGCTTGAGTTCCCGTTCCATGCTCCTCCCGATGCAGGAGAGGAGCCAAGAGCCGAAAACAATGAGAGGTTGCTCTCCTGGATTCAGGAGACCGGCGTCATTGACGATGTCTTCGATGAGGATGAGGTGGATTTCACCAACGGCCCAGTCAGCAGCTGCATTCTTGGAGCCATGGCCCTCGAAAAGCAGGAAGACGATGATGAGGTGGACGCTGAGGAAGAGGAGGTAGAATCCAAGGATGACTCTGAGCTCGAAGAAAAGCATATCCTCACCAAGATCAAGCAAATGGCCCTTGGATCGGCCTCTTTCCGTCGTGAGGTACTTGCCATGATTTTGCCCGAGATGGAGGGCCTTCTCGAGCCCACGATCGAGTGCTACGTCTGTTTGGATCCCTTGAGCTTCGCCAAGGACAATGGCAAGATATTCTATGTGACCTGCTGCGACGGCGGCAAATTCATATGCCATGCCTGCTGCGAAGCGCACAAGAAGGAAGACCACCTGAAGATGAGGGGCCACCCCTTTGCATTCGAAACCCAAATCGTAGCGCAAACAGCGCTCATTCGCTCCAGGATGGGTTTCGCTTGAATGCCATCCTACAACCTTTACCAGAGCACATACTTGGCTCAGCTTGAAAAGCCTAAGCTGTACTTCTCCCCCCGGCTCTCAAAGCCTCTTTCAAACCGTTGAAATGAATGCTTTCGGGCTGAACATGTGGGGTGGTGTGTATAGCTTGCTGTCTGGTCGCTGTTCATAAGCCAGGCTCACAGCACTAGGATGGGTGATGGGCTCTATGCTGATGCACATTAGATATCCACCCGCCAGCTCTGCTCAAAGTTTACTGAGTTTCTTGATGAGACTATTTGAAGTATGCCACAGAGAGTAGCTCTAGCGAGTGGCCTTCACACAAAGTTCTCTGATTTTTAGGCTAAGCTGGGTGAATCTCTTGTGTTGAGGCTTTTCAAAGAAAGCATGGGTATATATAAAATAATGTAGTCCATGGCAGATTCCTCAAGAACCTCCTCTCATAACAAATCTTACTTCCTTCATGCATGAAACAGACACTCCCCATTAACACCAGAAATGAAAAATCTTTCTTGAGGAAGTAGGTAGATATTAATGCCTGATTGCTTGCTCTGTCAGAAAGGTCTGATTATCTTTCTCTCTGCCCTCTTTCCATTTACGAAACATGTGATCAAAAAAGCCATGGGAAAGATTTGTTGGAATTTTGTTGATTGGGTTTTGCATTTTTACGCTCATTTACAATATCTTTAAAAAAACCATTTTGTTTTATATCAGCAATATCTTTTTTTATTTTTTCGATGGTGTCTTGATACTTTTTAGGATTTCTTCTAAATACAGATTTGGATGCTGTGGTAAAATTGTATTTCATTGTCTGATCCACCAATTTTTCGATATCTTCTACAATCTTTTCTTCAGAAAGAGCTATTTTCAAATTGTTTTCAATCTTTTTGTCAATGTTCTTTTTAGCTCTAGCCAATAATCTGTCTCTCACCTTTTGAGCAGGTTGCATTAAAAGATCATATAACTCATTGATTTCATCAGATGTCACAGCAGCATATTTAACTTTATCAAAACCCTCTCCTTTATTAAATTTTATCTCTTCCTTTTCGTCTTTCAAATCAATAGACTCTTCCTCCTGATCATCAAGTTCTTCCATTCCTGTCTTTTTTTCATCCAGGGCTTTTATACTTCTACCGCTCACATCTGCAGGACTTTTCTCTTCGGATTTCTCCTTAGATTCATCATTGGATTCATCTATTTTATCCAGAACAGGCTTAGCAACGCTCTTCATCTTTTCCCCCTTTGACAAATCTTTTCGAGTAATTCCTGATGATCTGATACGCACAGGTCTTTTCTTTTCCTGTCCAACTAGAAGGGGGGATAATAAAATGCGTGGTTTTTGTTCTTGTGCACCAGCTCCCGATGTTGAATCAGAAATAGCACCTTCATCCAATGCAGATACTTCTCGTGGTGGTATTGCTGCTGGGGTTGGCAAGGGGTTTTTTATATCTAGAGATGTCCATTTTACATCACTCTCTTGATTGAATTCTTCTGACTTCTTTGAGCTTTCATTGGGTGATACAGAGACTGTTTCTGTGAGATTGATACCAGAATCGTGTATTCTTTCTGCTTCTCGTGATGTGCTGGTCCCTGGGTGCCATGAACGTGTTCCCTTGCGAGGAGGAGGAATACGAAGGAGACTTCCGTCCGGTCTACGGAGGTAGGTGTCTCCTTGAGAGGTAGGTATGGGGACCACATAACGAGAGGAAGGTGTGGGGGTCACCCAAGGAGTGAGCCAAGGAGAGGGAGGTACACTAGTCGCCCAACGAATTCCAGTGTCGCCAGGATGTCCCCGATGCTGTGCATAAAATCCCCTCCCAGAAACTCCGTACTCATTCATATTTATTTCAATAGGCACAAAATCATGAATATGTTTTCTGCAGTATAAATACTTGTCATTTCTCTAGACTACTGCAAGTCCATGATGTAAAGTCCCCATACTGTCCAAGACAGGACCAATACATCAATAACCAAGTAGCAAACATAAATTCCAATCCAATGCTGACTCCTTGCATCCTGCCTTGTTGTCAGTATGGCTATATTCCCCACAACCAATGCAGTAACAGTCCAAAATAAAAGCCAAACTTGTTCTCTTGTCCCTATTCTCCACCTGTGAAGCCAATGCTGTATCTCTTCATGATCTAAAAGCAGCATGAAAATCATGAGAAATGGAACCAGAATGACGTGGGCTACAATAAAGTTTTCCACTGCATTGAATGCAAAGCCATGCTCCAATGTGGCCAGAGCTATGCAGCCATACACCTCAATGGCGATGGGAAAGGCAACAATGACAGAGATGGCCAGATACCCAATCAGCTGCTGATCACAAGTGTTTCTGCCTCTTTTACTCAGCATCCAATACTGATAGAAATAGTTTGCACTTATATGTCACTAGCTATTCAAAAGACACAAGAGACTTTCTTATCAATCTTTATTCCAATGCACACAGCCGCTCTCTACAACTTCTCCCCGCGAATGCGGCGGGCAAGCTGCATGTCGGATGGCATGATGGTGACGCGCTTGGCGTGAAGGGCGCAGAGGTTGGTATCCTCGAAGAGGGACGTGAGGTATGCCTCGGAGGCCTCCTGCAGGGCCATGATGGCGTGGCTCTGGAACCTCAAATCACTCTTGATACCAGCAGCCACCTCCCGAACAAGACGCTGAAAGGGAAGCTTGCGGATGAGAAGCTCCGTGGACTTCTGGTAGCGGCGAATCTCGCGAAGAGCGACAGTGCCGGGGCGATACCTGTGCAGTTTCTTGATCCCAGTGCTCTCAGTGGTTTTGCGGGCCGCTGCTGAAGCAAGCTCCCGCTTCGGGGCCCGTCCGCCGGTGGATTTGCGTGCAGTCTGTTTGGTGCGTGCCATTTGGTGGGTGGCTTCGGTTTTTCCAGCTTAAATTAAGGTTTGAGCTATTTCTGGAAAAGCTATTTTGGGGATTTTTTTCTCCGAAGCGTCAGCCATTGAAGTGTCGTTTTTTTTATGGGGCTGGTAGTGTTGATGAAGGCCTGGCTTTCGCTAACAATGCATTGAGGGGAATGTGTTGCAGAGGAGGTGGAGCTTGCGATATGCATCAAAGATGGAGGGGGTAAGCAGCAAAGAGGCGTGAGTTATACGCAAAAAGCATATCTTTAATCCTAGCAATGCCTCACTGCCCCTCGCTTGCAGCTCCATTGGGAGTATCAGTCTCCTCCAAGCCAGCACAAGATTCCAGACGTTGGAGGGTGGGCTCAGAAGGTGAAGGGGGCTTCTCCTCAGCCTCCTCGTCCTCGGTCTCAAGATCCACCTCCTTCTTTTTGGCCTGATCAAGGCAGGCATACTTCACCACCTGCACGTCTTCATCCTTGGACGGGAGGCTCAGCTCTTCGCGAAGACGCTTCATGTTCTTCTGCAACTTATCGACAAAATGCTTCACAACACAGAGCTTGAGGTTTCGCTCATTCTCCATTTCGCCACCCAAATCCATCAAGAGGCCGTCCATGGTCTCGAGCACCTCCTCCGTCGTGGCCTTGGACATGATTTTGGCTCTTTCTCAAAAGCGCCGGCTATTAATAAGACACCACTGCTCCCAAAATAACTCTTTTTTAAGCAGGCTTTTAGCAAAGCAGCCTTTTAAGATTTTTCGGGGCTATAGCCTTCAAGCTTTGCCTGTAGCTGCAGTGTTGGGATGCATGCAGAAATAATAAATGAAAAAGAGTATCAGGAGAAGCCCCAGAACCCCGCCTCCCACCCCTCCAGCCAAGACCAATGTGTTGACACCATTCCCACCGCCCCCGTTGACGGTGACTGGTTCGGGGATACATGCGGAGGCCCCCGTGGCAGAGGACACCAGACCGAGCGGACAAGGGCTGCACGCGCCTGCCCCCGCTGCAGCCTTGAACATGTTGGCCGTGCATGGCGAGCACTGCTGCCCCTTGGTCTCGTAGCCCGCAGCGCATATGCATGAGGAGGCTATGGGTGTTGCGGGGACCTTGCCCGTCAAGCATTGGGTGGGCGGATTGGTATTCACACTCTGCATGGGTATGATCCCCGTGGAGGGCAGCATGGAGATGCTTCTGTTGCTGCTGGGGTCCTGGGTGAAGGTGAGGCGGAGCACCTGCCCCCAATTGCTCCCAGTGGTATCTGGAAGCTGAACCAAAACCATGAGGCCGGGGTCGCTTCGGTTTGTGGCCTGAACCACCTGTATGGAGAGGATGTTGGAGAGGTCCCCCTGTCCTTTCACGGAAGCGACCGTGGAGCCGGGGGTTGTGAAGTAGGTGTACAGGGCGGCCTGAATGATGGGGATATCGTCCTGTGAGGCCCCGATGAGGAATCCTGCCATGTTGAACGCGGTGGCGCCCGTGCCGCCCGGGCAGTAGTAGCCGGATGGGCAGGGCGCGCAGCCGGGGCCAGTGAAGCCCGCCTGGCATGCGCACTGGGTGGGAAACTGACTTCTCAGACTGCCGAGCGCGCTGGTGCCAGGGCACGGAAGGCTGAGCCATCGATTGGGGCACCAGTAGTTTTGAGGGCAGTCCTGGCATGCGGAAAGGGCCTCGGAGAAAAACTGGCCCGTGTTGGCGCAGATGCAGCTGTCGATGGAGGCGCTCTGGGTGTTGAGGGTGTACAGCTTGTTGGGGCAGGCCGTCAGCAGGCCCCCGCTGCAGTAGGAGTTCAGGGGGCAGGGGCTGCACAAAAGGGTGGGCAGCTGATAGGTCCCGTCCTTGCACACGCACTGCGAGTTCACAAAGACCTTTTCGCTGGAGCAGTGAGGGATCTTGACGCAGGTCTGCGGCATGCAGGCCACCCCATCCCAGTAGTAATGGCCTGGGCAGATGGTCGCACGGATGCTGTAGATTTGGGACCCATAGGCCGTGACCAGCAGGCTCGTGGTGGGCGTGAGGCCCGTGACGCCGAGCATGGGCGACGGGCCCGTGCCGCTGGGCATGCCCGGAATGCTGACCCAGGTCCACTCCAGGGTGTCTGCCGCCTGCATGCCGCCGTTGAGGGCCGCGACCGAGAGGAAAATGTTCTGCGAGGTGGCGAAGAGGGCCATCCCGGCGCCAGCGGATGGGATCAGCGGCGTGTCCGGAAGCTGTCCAGTCGGCAGATCCAGCTGGTAGAGCGCCCCCCCGCCCTTCACCACGTACACGGCGGGATACCCGCTGATCTTGTCGATGTTGAGCGTGAGGGCCTCGATCCTCCTCCTGGCCGCGTCGCATATGGAGGCGGCTGGAAACGTTGGGAGCATGGTCACTGGGCTTACGAGCATGAGCCCGCCGCACAGGCCTCCCAGGTTGTACGCAATGTAGAAGAACCCTCCGGCCTGACTCTGGGCGCTGCCGATGGTGTTTGTGGTGTGCACGATGCTGATGATTTCCTGCGCCTGCTGCCCCTGCAGTATGGTGAGGTTTCGGGGTGCGGCAGAGCCCCACACGCCATCCTGGCCATTAAAGGATTTGATCTGCAGGGTGGTGACAAAGGAGGCCTGGCCACTTTTCAGCACGGCAGCAGCAGCATAGAGCGAGTTGTGGGACGCGTCCCACCTCGACACCGCCAGCCCGGCCAGGGAGTAGAGATTGCCTGCCCAATCCACGGGATCGCTGTAGACTTCCCAGGCCGCGGGGGCTTCGCTGGCCACCAGCAGCGGCTGCGCAAACACAAAGGGCCACGCTGCGTAGCCCGTGGCCCAAAACACGTATTCCGGACGGTACTGCTGTGTGAGGACGGAATCGTCCGTTTGGCCGGTGGTGGCAAGAAAGGCAATGTTGCTGCCCTGCGCCGAGGGGGAGAGGATCGGCTGCCAAGCCTGCTGGATGTAGATGGGGCTCCCAGAAACGGCCGCAGCGCCCTGGTTGATCCGCGCGTTGGCCGTGGGCAGGAACCCGTTGCTGCACGAGTACTGGCACATGTTGCCCGCGCTCTGCTGATCATTGAGGCCCGAGAAGGGGGGGATGGCGCATTGGCATGCCGAGGACTGCGCGAGGGTTCTCGAGCACACAGCGGAGGCCGAGGGGCGCTGGTGCAGCGGATCGGAACAGGTGACGGGGGGCTGGGCCGCGCACGGCAGGCAGCGAAGGCTGCCCGTGCTGTTCAGCACCGCGTAGTATGCTGGGGGGCAGGCGCACGAGGAGATCTCGATCCCCGTGCCAAAGGTGAGCGCCAAGGGGTCGCCGCACGGCAGGCATGCGGTGGAGCTCTTGGTCTGGGAATCGAGCGTCATGTAATAGGGCGATACCAGGGAGGGGCCCGGCAATTGAGCGTCCTGGATGGTGTTGGGGCACCTCATGGGTATGCAGATCCCGTTCTTGTCCTCCAGGGTGCCCACCTGGCACCGCCAAAAGGTGAGTGCGAAATGGTGATGGGATAGGCCTCCCTCCAATCTTCTTACCTTACAGAAGCATTCCGACGCCTGGTCAGCCCCGACGGGCGAGGTTCTGTTGATGGGGCATGGGGTTTGGGTCCCGCTGCCATCGCAGAAGTAGCCGGGGCTGCACAGCTGCCAGCCGCTGTCCATCGCCAAGCTGCAATTATAGGTCTTGAAATAGCCCGTTTTCCACTGGGTGCAATTGACGCACACAGTGTCCGAGTAGGCGGTGCACTGGGATGGGCTGAACTGCCAGCTAGGACATTGCGCGGTTCTGCATTGGGTCTGGGTCCCCCCTACATCGCCTGCGCTCAGCGGACACGTCATCTTCGCATATGGGCCACGGAAACGAGAGAGAGAGGGACGGACCTGCGCAGGGGACGCTCCAAAAGTAGTTCCTCTGAAGAGGGGCGCACCTTTCGATGGCACACCCGCCTGTGGCAGGGGTTCCGTTGACGCTGTTGTAATTGAGGAAGGTTTGCCCCTCGATGGACGGATCGGGCATGCTCAAGGTGCACTGCACGCAATCCGAAGCCGGCGAATCGAGGCTGAAAGGTCGGAAGTTGCCCAAGCAGCCCATCCCTCTCAGCCGGGTGTTGTTGGGGCACACTTGCGCTTCCAGGGCCTTGCACGATTGGCAGGCCCAGGCCGTGCTGTTGAAGTAGTGGGCGGCCTGCCCGCACATTACGGTGGGCTGGCACGAAGCGGGGCCCAGCGGGGTAGGCAGAGGCTGCGCCCCCACAGGCAGGAGCGGGGCGGCGCACGGAGTGCAGTTCAAGGGGGACGCCAGGCCGTACCATGGATTTTGTGGATCTATGATCTGCGAGGCGTTGGCGGCGTAGCAGAGTTGCAAGGGCTGGGAGGGGACGCAGAGCCCCACGCAGGACGTTTTTTGGGGCTGCCAGTATTGCGGCGAGGCCGAGGGGTTGACCAGGGCGTTGGTGAGCCCCAGGACGGGGGTGCACGTGCGCACGCCCTTGTCCACGCGCAGGTAATCCAGGGGCAGGCTCCCTGCGCTGTAGTACAACAGGACGCTGCTCCCCGTGGATGGGAGCCGCGGCACGGGCACGCACGCAAAGGTATACGCGCAGGTGCTCTGCGAAACGCCAGACGAGTGCAGCTGATAGCCGGCGTTGCACTGGAAGGGGCAGAAGCCCCCCGACCCCACAATCTCGATGCCGCTGTCCGTGCTCTGGGCGTTGGCTGGGGGCAGGTTGGTGCAGGGGACGCAGGTCGCATCCGAGGTGGCGCCATTCCTGCCTAGGCACTGGCTGACGGGAAGGTACATGCCCCAGGCGGTGCAAGACGCGGTGCACGGCACGCAGGACTGGTTGGCCGCCACGAGGTAGGTGCCCATGGCACAGGTACAGTTGGCCAGGGAGCCGCTGTTGGGGGGCGAATAGGGTCTTTGAGGGGGGCAGGCTACTTCCGAGAAGGCGTCGGGACAATAGAAACCAGAATTGCACCCGCGCGTCTGCAGTATCTTGCTAAAGACCATGGCCTCGTTGAAGTCGGCGGGCAAAGCCCCTGCGCCGCCGCGTCAGAAACGGGCATGGATGGAGATGGGCTATGAGCGCACCTTTCATATTATTTTCGGCGCATTGAATGCAGTGCGCGGGCAGATAGCCACACTCCAGCTCCCTGAAGCCCTGCGCCGCATTGAGGAGGTCCCGATTCCCCCACACGTTCGCCATGGATTGCAGGGGCTGAAAGGTGAAGATATTGCCAGGAGGGGGCTGGCAGTACCATTGGCCCCTTTTGCCTGCGGTATGGTATCCGGGAGGGCATGGCGTGCAGTTGTAATTGGCCCTCTGGCCTACGCTCTGATAGTAAAAGGCCTTGGTGTGGGCGCAGATCCGATTGTACGTGTTGACGGGGCAGGGGATGGGGGGCACCACGTACTCCTGGCTCGGGAACAGCACGCCGTCCACCAGCGGGTTGTTGTGCTGCAGGATGGACATGTTGAGCCCGTTTCCCGCCATGCTAGGGATGGCGCCGAACCAGGGATAGCACTGGGTGGCAAAAATGTTGACCCTGGGATCGTACGGCCCCTCCGGCTGCGGAACAAGGTACCACTCATACGACGCCGAATACGGAGGGCAGGGCGTGCACTTGATGAGTTGGTTTCCGCCTTGGTCCGTTTGCTGCAAATAATAGCTCAGGTAGGACAAGTCGCCCCCTCCCTTGGACAGGTCGGACGGGTTGACCCGCACCAGCGTGTACCTGCGGCAGTGCTGTCAAAGGCAACGTCCTCAGGCAGTCAAAACAGAGAGACCTGCTGTCCTTGTGGCAGCTCGGGCTGCACCAGAATTGGGCCCATTTGATCCACTGTTCCACCCCATTCTCCGTTTGATAAGGTGACAGGAAGGCGTCCGTCAGCTGCTGATCGATCGCGTGTGTCGTCTGATCGATGAACTGGATGCTGCTCAGCGAGGTGGTGACAGCCCTCTTGCCCAGGCCATAGTCCGTGGGCGCGATGGGCGTTGTCCCGTCGTAGGGCCAGGCCGAGGCGCCCTGGGCCAGAAACTGATGGATCGTCATGGCTGCAAGCGAGTCGGGCATGTAAAGACTGTTGGCGGCCACATTCGAGGAAAAGGGCATCTGCAGCGCGAAATGGTACACCCCCACGAAGCTCTGCGGGAAGAGGGCGGGATGCTGCAGGCAAACCGTCTGGATGGAGGGCTGCCCGTCAAAGCATGGCCCAAACATGCTGTTGAATTGGCCCGTGCCAGAAACGGGCGAGTTTGCACTCCACCACGTGTCCACATGGTAGGGACAGGTTTGGCACTGAGGCCCCTCATTCAGAATTCGGACGGCCTCGATCTGGTACTTGTGGTTGCACTTTTGAACGTTTGTGCTGGGATCGCAGAGCTCGTAGGTGGTGACCGACCACCCGGTTTTGTTGTCAAAGGTGAGATTGCCCTGGACGGAGCTGGTAAAGTCATTGTAGGCTATGCTTTTGCCAGGGAAGGCGCAGATCCCTGGGTAAGGAAAGGTGGGAAGCTGTGACTGGTCTACAATCGTCTGGGACATGGCTCCCCAGAGGCAGAACAAGACCACCGCGCGCCTCATACCCACTCTAGGGCCCAACCAGCCTTATATAGATATCCTTCCTTTCCCCTACGTGAAGCGCGCTCGGATTTTATAATGAGGAGGCATTGCGCTGTTTTATTTTCATCCCGCCCGGCAACTGCATTCTAAAGACCACTGTGCTGTTCGTACTGTCCTTCAGCACAAAGAATTTCTTCTCCACTCCCGCCTCTGCCGTGTGCCTTGGCCTGGAATCCTGCGTATAGCAGACTACCACAACAAGCAAGAGGATAAAAATGGCCAGCCTAGCTCCCATGGCAGCAGCATAATGCCAAAAGGGTGCTATATATAGTGCACATATGCAGAAGATTTATTCTCAACCGGAATACGCATAGTGCATTTGGGCACCCAGCAGGCCAATCATGGAGACAAGCCCTTCCTCCAAGCCATACAGAGGGGAGCCGCGTCCGAGCCTTGGGTGCAGGGCCATGGCGACGGCAACCTCCCTCTCGTTGCACTCCCTCTCGCGTTTCTCCACCAGCGCAATGCTCCTCTCGATCTGCTCCAGCGCGCACGCCTTCTCAAAGCGCCTCCACGATTCGATCGACTGCTGCTCGTAGAGCTTGGTATGGCGAAAGAGCTTGTTCTCGTTCGACTGCATCGCCCTCAGGATTTCCAGCGAGGTCTGGCCGCGCGAATTCTCGTACCTCGGATTCGCCTTGTAGTGCAAAAGCATCTTCAGAACCCCCTCACAATTGCTGAAATTTTTGGCCGCGCGGTGCAGGGGCTTATTCCCGTTCTCGGGGATGTTCAAGTACCTCTCAAAGTTGCTTTTGCCCGTGAGGAA
>Ga0007854_10000906_pt1 | contig 19230 bp, 18 predicted proteins | sample CryBogCBH12Aug08_FD_60382 | JGI IMG/M metagenome (GOLD analysis project Ga0007854, IMG submission 60382) | Freshwater microbial communities from Crystal Bog, Wisconsin, USA - CBH12Aug08 | ecosystem: Environmental > Aquatic > Freshwater > Lake | place: Crystal Bog, Wisconsin, USA | collected...
AGACTTACTATCAGTTTGAAATAGATTGCGTATATTAGACTCGCTACGATCTACCACTAAGAATTTTTTATCTTCATCAAAAAGCTGGTTTACATCTCTTTGTTTCATAACCAACAAGTAGGACGCATAGGTAGATTGCATTTCTAACAAATTAGCGGTTAAACCTTGATATTTTCGATACTCCAAAAATAAAAAGCTAGCTATCACACTATTTACCAAAACTAAAAGTAGGCCGATATAGAAATATAATTTAATTGCAAAACCCTTGTTTAAACTATCAGTAAATTACTTTTTGCGATCCAGCCTTTAACCCCGCCATGGTCAATATAACACCAATCTGCCTCAGACCGGATTATTTTTAAAATCTGGCCTGGTACTATTTTATCTAAAACATGGTAACCATTAGCAGGGCCAGCAACCAAATTAGCAGAATCCTGTACTACAGCATATACTAATTTACGTTCTTTTACATACCAAAAATTAATGCCAAATATCATAGCTGCTAATAAAAAAATAGATACCCCCCAAATTTTATTATTAGCGTTATAGCTTAGTAAAAGCAGTAACACTAATAACATTAAAGCTAAAATTAAAAGCTGCCATATTAAAAAATTAATTTTAAAATAACCAAATTCATAATTTTTAATCCCTAATAGATCTAGTGCTACAGCAATATTAGATCTGCTACTGATTAAAATTTCACCACTGCCAACTTTACAAGCTTGCATCCAAGCCCAAATCGCTCTTACATAATCTTTTTGGTAAAAATAACAATTTCCTATATTATACCAAACCGCTTCGCCCTTAGATTCAATATGATCATAAATATCCAAGGCTTTTTGATAATCACCAGTCTTACAAATTTGGTTAGCTTGTAAAAAAAGCTCTTGAAAATTATTAGCCAAACAATTATTAATAAAGCCCAAACATAAAATTAAATATTTAAATTTTGGCATGCACACCCTCTAAAAAATTTAACCAATCCATAGCCCTAGCAAATAAAGGAGAATGATCACTTTTTTTGCTAAAGGCAGTTGCTGCTAGCTCATTATAAAATTTATTAAAGGCCGTTCGCATTTCAACTGGTACTGCATAAGATGCTAGCAATTGATCTAATGTTTTAGCATTAATTTGCGAGATTGGTAATTTGAACTTTTGCTCAAAAATATTTAGAAAAAAAGTATATAATAATTCGCTACTATTATTTTTTTCTAATCTAACTAGCTCCTTTTTAAAACTCTTAAAGCCTTTTTGCCGTTTTTTTTGGTAACAATTAATTGCTAATTTTAAAAGCCAAACTAAGATCGGCAAAAATCCCAAACTTAAAAAAAACCATGCAGGCAAAACATAACCAATCCGATATTTAATGGCACCAATCTCAGTAATTGGTAAAATTTTATGATCCAATAAATCATTTACAACTGGCAGCGCTTCGGTATTAACTACTTTAACTGGGCTTGCTACAGATAAAACTTTAATTTTAACTGGATTACTACTAATTGTTTTATAATTGCCAATACTAGTATCAAAATAAAAAAAAGTTTGGGCTGGTATCTGGCAATCACCAGTCTGTACACCTTGCAATACAAATTCAAAAGTTTTTGCATTTTCTGTTTGTGACACACTACCAGCATAATAGTGTAAGTTGGTTGGTACATTTAATGGTGAAATATGAATTTTGGACCAATTACCCTGCCCCTCTAATTTTAAATTTAATTGCACCGCTTTGCCAGCCTCTAGTGTTGATTTATCTATTTGCGCAGTAAAATTAGTAAACACACCAATACCCTGTACAATTTGCTTAGTATTTGGCAAGGCATTAACTTGCACCATCACAGCATTAGAAAATTGCTCATGCTGTTCGCGATTATGAAACATAAAAAATTGATTACTACGACTAACTTTTTCAAAAATTACACTAAAGGCTGGCAACAATAATTTACCCGTCTTTTTAGCCTCTGCTGTAATGCGCCATTCTAAATAATTAGCCATTTGAGTTACTTCTTTGGATACCTCAAATTCCAACAACTCTTTTAAATCGTCCGGGATATTTAAATTAGCAGCCGCTAATTGCGTATCATTAAAATAAAAACGTAGTACAATCTCAAATTGCTCACCCACATAAAGGTCTTGTTTGCTAGTTTTAAGCTCAACTACCCAATCTTGATTAATGTTTTTATGGTTAAGTTTTTTAGTAACATTAATCTCAACATTTAAAATACCAACCACAGTATTACCATGATGTAGTTTAACTGGCCCCAAACTATATTTACCAATATGATCAATGCGCGCTAAATAACGATGAGTAATGGCATGATTTACAACCCTATTAATATTACTAACAGATTTAACAGTGCCCAGTGAATTTAATTTACAAATTTCAAAATCGCTAGAAAACTCGACCCGATCTACATCACAGTCTCCCTTAGCAACAAAGTGTAACTGAAAAGGTACGCCTGGCGATACCTCAGAGCAGACTTGCCCATTTTGATCCAAAATTTTAACTTGTAAATCGCAAACTGTCTGACAAGTTTGCATAAAACCAACTAAACTTAATAAAAAAAGGCTACCAGTTATTTTCGCTTTCATTATTCTGCCCCTTTAGTTGCTGCATTTGCATTTTCATCAAATGTGTATTCGCCCGCTGGTCATTTTGTTCGACCGCTTGCAAATATGCCTTTTCTTTTTCATCTAACTTTTGCATTAATTCTTGAGCCTGATCCTGTTGCTGTTTTTTTTCAGAAGCTGATTGTTGCCCTTGGTCTTGTTTTTCATCAGGGTTTGCTTGTTGATTAGATTTATCTGGTTGGTCAGGCTTATCTGCTTGCTTGCTATCTTGCTTGTCATTATTTCCAGAATTTTCAGATTTTTTTTGCTGATCTTGCTCGCCAGAATCTAAATCTTGCTGTTCTTGATCTTGATTTTTAGCTTGATTTTGCTGATCGTGTTTTTCTGATTGCTCTTGCTTTTCCTGCTGTTGTTTTTCCAGCAATTTTTTAATGATCTCAATATTTTTAGTAACTCTTAAATTATCAGGATCAAGCTTAATTAAATTCTCATAAGCATTCAAAGCTTCTTGCCATTTTTCTTGCTGAGCATAACTACTACCAAGGTTAAACAAAAGTTCTTTTTTTTGCTCTTCTAATAAATTCCTTGCCTTTAAAGCTTGTTCAAAATAATTAACAGCTTCTAAAAATTTACCTTCTCGATATAAAATATTTCCCATATTAGCCAAATTTTTAAGCTCACCGGGGTTTTGCGATAAAACTTTTTGAAAAACTTGACCGGCTTTGTGATAATCACTTTTTTCATAAGCCTGTACGGCCTGATATTCGTCAATCCAAGTAAATGCTTGTAGATTGGTACACACTAAAAACAATATCAAATATTTCATAACAACCACTCGATTAATAACATAAGTAATGCCCATGCTGCAAAATAATAATATCGCTCGATTTTAACCGTTAATAATTTATCAGCAATTTTATGTCGTTCAAAATTTGCAACCCAATTAATAATTTTATTCAAATCATCGTCATGTTCGGCCTGTGCAATCATACTATGCCCACCACACTTACTTACTGTCTGCTCAAGCACTTCTTGATTAAGTTTAGAAATTACAACCGACCCTTGTTTATCTTTAATAAACCCAATTGTTTTACCATTACCATCAAAATCTGGGATAGGAGCCCCCTGCAGACTAGCTACTCCTACTGCAAATATCTTAATACCTGCATCTTGAGCAGCTTGACCCGCAACTTGCGTATTACCAGCAAAATCTTCGCCATCTGTAAAGATTACCAACAAATTAGTTGAACCATCATTACTTTGCTCCACCATTTTAGTAGCAGTTAAAATCGCACTTGCCAAATTGGTAGTACCACTTGAAATTGTTTGGGTACCAGCGTCGTCTAAAAAAGTTAACAACAGCTCTCGATCTCGTGTTAAAGGACACATAACAAGCGCATCACCTGCAAATAAGATTAAACCAATCCGATCACCTGCTAATTTTTGTACCAATTTTTTAATCTTAATTTTGGCAAAATTTAAACGATTCGACTTAAAATCTTCTGCCAACATACTTTTAGAAACGTCTAGAGCAATCACAATATTACGTCCCGCCTGAGGCGCTAATTGTTCCGACTCACCCCATTGCGGCGCCATAAAAGCAATTAAAAGCGCTAATAAAGCTAAAAACCATAAAACTAATTTAATTTTTAATTTTTTTTGATACTTAAAATAGTTGGCATGATTTGAAAATAAGCGGTCTAATAAATTAAATTTAAATTTATAGTTAGCTGCCACCAAAAGATAACCAACGGTTAGTGGTAAAACTAGCCAAATACCATTCCAATTTCCCCAACTAAGGCTCATATTCCAAACCATACAAAATAAGATAATCCCAATTCTAAAAACAACAGCATAACAACTAATTTAATAAAGAAACCAAACAGCTCGGTTTTTTTGACAAATACATTAGACTCATAATTAGTACGCTCTAATTGATCAATTTTACTATAAATCTGGTACATATCAGCCGCATCTTTGGCACAAAAAGCCTGTCCACCAGTTTGGTTTGCTAAATTTTCTAACAATTCTTGATTAAATATCTCTCCATTTTTAACTATGCCAAAAAAGGGATGCTCAAAAAAGCCTCCTTCTTTGGATCCAATGCCAATCGTATAAATTTTAATATTTAGTTTTTTGGCAATTTCGATGACCATTTTTGGATCAACATCATCGCCAGAAGGTTGGCCATCGGTCAAAACAATCATAATACGACTCTTAGCCTGCGAAGATTTTAAACGATTTATTGCAGTCATCATCGCGATCGATAAAACTGTACCATTTGGATCAATTTGTCCAATCTCAGTTTTGGCAATCATATCTTGTAAAACAAGCCTGTCTAAAGTTAAAGGACAACGCGAAACTGCATACCTGCCAAACAAAACTAGACCAATTGGATCGTTATCCCGCTTATTAATAAAATTAATCGCCTCTTTTTTAGCAATCTCAATCCTAGTAGCCCGATTTTGCATATCGTCAAACATCAACATGCTATTAGACACATCCAAAACTAATACAATATCGACGCCTTCGACTTTGACTTTAGAATTGGGATCAATTTTTTGCGGACGTGCAACTATTATGGCTAATAAAAAAAGGGCCAAAAATCTAATAAAGTAAAGTACATAACAAGCAATATTAGTTTTTTTTGCTAAGCCTTGTTTGATTAGATCGGAGCATAAAGCATTTTGAAATCTAATTGGTTGCCAAAAAAACCACCGATAAGTCGCAACTAATAACCAAACTAGTACTAGGAAAATAAAAATATATGGGTAAGCTAAATTAAAATCGTAAATCATTGTTGTTTCTAAGGTTAATTGAAACAGTTACATACCTGTGTTTTATACCAGCTATATCTTATACCATGTAACACAATTCTGCCAACTCAATAATATTTTTATAAAAATACCGCCAAATTGACGTAAATTACTTTTTTATATTTTTTTGTTTGACTTTTAGAAAATATTTTATTTATTCTTAAAAACAGTTACTACCATAAAAACCCAATTTTTATAAACTTTTTAGGGAATGTTTATACCAGATCATGAAAAGATTGCTCATAGTAGAATCGCCTGCAAAAATTAAAACCATCTCCAAAATCCTTGGCAATGATTTTAAAATCATGTCTACGGTTGGGCATATCATGGATCTACCCCCTAAAAAAATTGGGGTTACCATCAACAAAAAGGGTGCCATTGCCCTAGATTACGTGGTAATGAAAAATAAAGAACAAGTCATTAGCGAAATTGTTAAAGCTGCTCAGAAATGTGACGAAGTACTACTAGCACCCGATCCAGATCGTGAAGGTGAAATTATTGCCTGGCACATTGGCCAAGAGATTGCCAAAGTCTTAGATCCTAAAAAAATTCGTCGCATTACCTTTAATGAAATTACCAAAGAAGCTATTTTAGATGCAATTTCACATCCATCCGATGTTAATATGCAGCGCGTAGCTGCCCAACAAGCTAGACGCGTCTTAGATCGTTGGGTTGGTTATGAAGTCTCGCCCATCTTATGGCGTAAAATTACTAGAGGCCTATCTGCTGGACGCGTACAATCGGTCGCTCTAAAGTTAGTCTGCGATAGAGAAACAGCCATTCGAGACTTTAAACCAGAAGAGTTTTGGAGTATCGATGGTAAATTTAAACATGGCAAAGAAAATTTTATAGCCGAACTAGCTTTAATTGATAATAAAAAATTTGAATTAAAAAACGAGGCTGAAACTAAATTAGTTGTCGACCAGATTAAAAAGGCCAGCTTTAAAGTCGATACTATTCAAGATAAAAAAAGAACCAAAAATCCAGTTGCGCCTTTTATGACCAGTACCTTGCAACAAGCGGCATATAACCAATTGGGTTTTTCAGTCAAAAAAACCATGCAAGTTGCCCAAAAGTTATACGAGGGGATGCCACTAAAAGATTTAGACACCCCAGTTGCGCTTATTACATATATGCGTACTGACTCTTTACGTGTAGCAGATAGTGCCATTTCTAACGTGCGTAAATATATTGGCAAAAATTTTGATAAAGAATATTTACCAAGTACACCTAATGTATATGCCAAAGGCAAAGCAAAAGCCGTAAACGCCCAAGATGCGCACGAAGCAATTAGACCAATTAGTGTCGATATTTCACCAGAAGAAGTAGCTAAATATTTGCCTAAAGATTCTTATAAATTATACGAATTAATTTGGAAGCGTTTTGTGGCTAGCCAAATGAAGCCAGCACTTTATGCGCAACGTACTGTTACTATTATTGGTGATAAATTTACTTTTAAAATTGTTGGTTCAACCTTAATTTTTGATGGCTTTTTAAAAGTTTATAAAGATGAAGATGAAGAAGATAAAAAAACTAAGTTGCCTAAAGATTTAGCCGAGCAGGCACCACTTGGTCTAGAAAAAGTTGATCCCAAACAACATTTTACCCAAGCACCGCCACGTTATACCGAGGCAAGTTTAGTAAAAGAGCTTGAAAAAGAAGGAATTGGCAGACCTAGTACCTATGCCTCGATTCTAAGTACCATTCAAACTAGGGCCTATACCGAGCTAGATGACAAAAAACGCTTTATGCCAACAGAGCTAGGCTTTGCCGTTACTAATTTGCTTGCCAAAAATTTACCGAAAATCATGAATACTAAATTTACAGCCCATATGGAAGATGATTTAGATAAAATCTCACAAGGCGAGCTAGAGCGAGACGTGCTACTTAAAGATTTTTATAGCAACTTTAAAGACGATCTTAAAAAATTTAGTGAATCAGAAAATATCGCCCGCGAAATCGACATGCCATGCCCACAGTGTAAAAAACATAATTTGTCGATTCGTTTTGGTAAAGCTGGTGAATTTTTAGGCTGTACCAATTACCCAGAGTGTAACTTTACTAGTAATTTTACACGTACTGACGATGGTAAAATCGAGCTTAAGGCAACGGCTGAGCCTGTGTTACTAGAAGAAACTTGCCCTAAATGTGGTAAACAATTACGTGAAATGGTGGGCAAATATGGCAAATTTATTTCTTGCTCTGGCTATCCGGACTGTAAGTATATCAAGCAAGATAAAGCAGACGTCAAATGTACTTCTTGCCAAAGCGACTTAGTTAAGAGGCGCTGGATCGGTGGCCAATTCTGGGGCTGTGCAGGCTACCCGAAATGTAATTTCGCAGTCTTTGGCGATATTGCCAAGGTCCCTTGCCCAGAGTGTAAGCACCCCTATATGGGCAGCCGCCAATTAAAAACCGGCACTGTCATTACTTGCCCCAATAAAGCCTGTAAATATAAGTACAAAAAATAAATAATATCATACCAAAACCAAGTAATTTGTTTTTCTAATTAAACGGCTTATACTTATTATAGCAATAATTTAAGTTCAATCTGTATTAATAGGAACAGGTTATGTTAAATAAATATTTAATCTTTTCATTACTGGCGCTAACTTTTGGCAAACCAACCCTAAGCGCTTCCGAAAAGATGGGCTATGGCCTAGAATTAACCGAAGTAATTAAGCCAGTGATAGTCGCCAAATGGTATATCCCATCTTTTTTAAAAAAAACTCCTACTTGCACTCCAACCAAAGCCAACTTAGAATTTATGAAAAAAGACTTAGTCGATGGATTTTGGGTGGGCGTGCTGCCATTAAAAATGAGTGGTTATATTTATAATTATGCTGCTACGCTAACTGTCGAAGATGTTCTAAAAGAAATCGAAAAACAAGCTTGCCAAAGAATGTCTGGAAGAGACTTCGCGACAGCCTGCGCTATTAAAAAAGAATATTTTGATAAAGTTCCCGATATTTTAACCAAATTATATGACGAACAAGCCCGTCCCTATAATGATGCGATTGCGCACGCAAGAGCCGAATGGGAACGCACCCATGATGGCTGCTTACTTGAACAATATAGTTAATAATAATTTAAGTTTAAATTGAAAGAGTCTGGAAAAAACATTTTGGATATTGATATTGATTTAGAGGCCCTTAAGCACCCTGAACTATATCCATTAAAATATTCATAAAGCCTGTAAATATAAGTATAAAAAGTAGTTTTGATATCATTTTGTAGTAACTAACCCATTAGACTATATTAAGCTAGTTATAATAGTTTAAAAATAGTGGGGAGCTATGAAAATTATATTTTTGGGCTTATTAATCTCAAATTTAAGTTTATTTTCCTCAGACCAATATGAAGTGCTAATTACGATTGCCAGATCGGATGCATTAAAAAAAAGGGCCGATGCCTGGGGATGTGACGTCTATTATAAATCGCCAATCAACATACTTCTAAGCCGTCGCTTTGAAAATAGAGATCTTGCCAAAAGCTTCATCTATTCGCTAAACCAAATCAACAAAAGGCATCCCGCACCTTTTCACATAAATCAAATGATTCAAATCATTAAACCAATCGAAGCCGAGATTGCAGCTATTACAGATTTAGGCAGTGTAGATAATATTTACATCCAACAAATTAGAAAAGTAAAGGATCAAACTAGCCCTTTACCCTAATCTTGATCCATTCGCAACTGGCGCCACTACACTTGCTAGTTTTAATTTGCCATCTTGCATGACGGACAATAGCATGCCTTGTGACTCCATACCCATTATTTTACGAGGTTTTAGGTTATACACAAATACGCCTTGTTTACCAATTAAATCGATTGGTGTGTAAGATTGAGCGATGCCAGACAATACTTGTCTAATGCCTTTTTCGCCAAAATTAACATCCATTCTTAATAGCTTGTCTGACCCATCGACAGCCTTACAAGTTTCAATTGTGCCCACAACCAATTCTACTTTTAAAAAATCTTCAATGTTAATATAGTTAATTTCTTCAGTTTTAATTTCCATCTTTTTAGGCTCTTCGGTTTCAAGTTTTTCATATTTTACAAATAAAGACTCGCCTGCAACTAATTTAAATTCTACAGAACTATCACCCTTAACTAATCTTGCTAGCACATTGCCAGTTAAATCTAGACTAGAGCCGATACGAGCTCTAAGCTCTGACATTTTCTGGGGCATCACAGGGCTAAACAAAACACTTACCGCCTCTAACGCCGCACAAGTTACCCAAATAATTTCATGAAACAAAATTTGGTTATTTTTAACTACTTGCCATGGCTCTAGTTCATGAAAATAGGCATTTACACGACCAATTAATCGATTAATTTCGGCAATTGCCATGTGATATGCATAATCTTGCATCAATCTTTGGCAATCTTGGGTAGTATGCTTAATTAAGTCTAAAATTACTTGAGACTGGCTAGTAAAACTATGTGGTCTAATAACAGCTGTTAAGTTGTTTTTTAATGCTAAACTCACTGAACGGCTTAATAAATTACCAAGACTATTTGCCAAGTCTGCCGACAAAATTTCGCGTAGACTATTAGTATCAAAATTAGAGTCATGTGTAATTGCTAACTGGCTAGCTAAATAGTAACGAATTTGTTCTGGGCCATATTCACTATATAAAAGCTCTGGGTCAACTACGTTGCCTAAAGATTTAGACATTTTTTGGTCGCCCACTTTAATCCAACCATGTACTAGTAAATGTTTTGGTAAAGGCAAATTAGACGCCATTAAAAAGGCAGGCCAGTATACAGCATGGAAACGCAAAATATCTTTGCCTAAAATTTGCAAATCGGCCGGCCACCATTTGGCAAAGTCACCTTTTCTAGAACCGTCGCCATAGCCAACGGCTGTAATATAATTATTTAAAGCATCCGCCCAGACATATGTAACGTGTTTAGTATCGCCCGGAAATGGAATACCCCAACTAATTGTGCTACGTGAAATACATAAATCTTTTAAGCCAGACTCAACAAATTTAACTACTTCATTTGTTTTTTCTTTGGGGATAATAAAGTCTGGATTGATTTTAAAAAATGCTAATAAGCGGTCTTGATATTTGGATAATCTAAAAAAATAAGACTCTTCTGAGACAAACACCGTTTCACGGTTACAAGACGGGCACATCACTGGCTGGTTACTAGCATCATGATCTTTTTCCGTAACAAAAGTTTCGTCTGGTGTACAATACCAACCCTGATACTGCGATTTGTAAATATCGCCTTGGTCGATTAAATTTTGCAACCAAACTTGTACAGCATTAACATGGTAACTATCAGTAGTACGAATAAAGTGGCTATAATCAATTTCATATTTTTGCCAAATTTCTTTGTATTTAGCAATAAAACTATCTACAAACGCTTTGGGGTCTTTGCCAGCTAATTCTGCAGCCTGAGCAATTTTTTGACCATGTTCGTCTGTTCCGGTTAGAAAAAAAACTTCCTGCCCTGATAGCTTATGCCAACGAGCAGCTATATCTGCTAAAACAGTAGAATAAAGTGATCCCAAATGAGGCTTAGCCGTAACATAATAGATTGGTGTAGTGACATAAAATTTATGATTAGACATGTTTTACAACTCAATTTTATTTTTTAAAATTTTTAACTTGCTTTAACTTCAATCCACAGTTTAGTGATTTCTTGCCGTGGCAAAATATATTTAAAAAAAGCAATTTTATCAAAAAGCTTAGGGTCTAACAATATATCCTGCCCACCTAAATGATGTAAATCCATTTCATATAAAACGTCTCTGCGCATGGGCAAAAACATCGTTTTATGAATGTACTTGCGCACATTTTCTTTTTGATACATAAAGTTAATAAACTGATGCGCCAAAAGTTTTTTAGTACTGCTTTTTAAAATTACAAAATTTTCGGTCGAAATAAAACCACCCTCTTGAGGAATAATAAATTTAATCTGATCATCATTTTCCATTGCACGATATACACAAGCGGACTGGCTAACTACTACTGGCGAGGCGCGCGAAGAAAGCAAATAATCGGCCCGCACCGAGGTATAGACCTCTACTAGCTGTTTTTGTGCCATTAATAAGGCTTTAATTTCATTAATTTGGTTCTGGTCTAAGGCCTCTACATTACCATACAGATATTGGGCTGCCATTACTACCGCACTTAATCCGTCTTCCATCATGCCAATTTTAGGCAATGCCAAATTACAATCAAATATCAGATTCCAACTATTAAGTGGCATTTGGCTATCAAATCTTTCGGTATTAATACCAATACCATAAACGTCCCAAGAATATGGTACCGAATATCGATTATTTAAATCGTAAGTACGATTTAAAAATCTAGGCTCAATCTCTGGCCAAAAATCTAACAATGCTTTATCAATTGGCGCTAACATGTCCATTTTTACTAAATCACCAAGACTACAATCTGCCAATAAAATTAAATCATGATTTTGGCCATTAGAAATTTCTAACTTAGTAATAAGCTCCTCACAGTTATCATAGTATACTAAATTAACCTTAACCCCGGTTTGTTTTTCAAAAGCACTAATCGAAGTGGCATCAAACATATCCACCCAAGTATAAATCGTTAAATTTTCTTGAGACTTAAAACAATGACTAACATATGGTGAATATAGAAAACCAGAAATGAGCAGTATACAAAACATAACAATTGCTGCTCTAACAATATAAAAATATAAAGATTCAGATCTACTACCCACTAGCTCGCTTTAACCTCTATCCATGCCTTACTAATCTCTTCACGTGGGGCAATATATTTAAAGTATCCAATTTTTTCAAAACGGCTTGGATTCAATAAATAATCCTGCCCACCTAAGTGACGCAAATCCATTTCATACAAAACATCTCTACGTGCTGTTAAAAAACTAGTTTTTTCTACAAATTTACGTACCATATTTTTTTGATACATAAAGTTCATAAATTTATAAACCAAATCCTGTTTAGTACAAGCTTTCATAATTACAAAATTTTCCGAAACCACAAATCCCCCTTCTTGTGGGATTAAAAATTTAATCTGATCATCGTTCACCATAATACGATAAACAAATGCTCCCGGTGTTACTACTACTGGGCAAGCCCTAGAATACAATAAGTAATCACCTAATAATTCAGTATAAACTTCGACTATTTTTTTTTGAGAAATTAATAGATCTTTAATTTTTTGTAACTGAATTTGATCAATTTTAGAAACATTACCATACAGATATTGGGCTGCTATACAAACTGATCGCATACCTTCTTCCATCATACCAATTCTAGGTAAAGCAAATTTAGGATCAAACACTAATTTCCAACTATTTACAGGCGTTTGGTTATTAAATTTAGCAATATCGACCCCCATACCACAAATATCCCAAGAATATGGTACGGCATAAATATTTTCTGGATCATAATATTTATGTAGCAAATTGGGTTCTAATTCATGCCAAAAATCTAATTTAGATTTATCTAGCGGCACCAACATGCCCATATTAATCAGTTCTGGCACATTAGTATCGTTGGCTAAAATAAAATCATAGCCACGACCTTTAGAAAGTTCGATTTTAGAAATTAGCTCATCACAATTATCATAATAAACTAAATTCACCTTAATACCGGAAGCCTCTTCAAACTCACGAACATGGTTTAGATCAAAAACATCGGCCCAAGTATATAAATTAATCGCATTTTTAGATACAAATAAGCGACTAACATATGGCGAGTACAAAAAGGCAGCAATAATTGCTAGCCATACCAAAACCATACCAACTCTTGCCAAGTAAAAAAAAATTAATCTAAACCCACTACTCATTTAAAAAAACTCCTTTTTATCACTCAAGTTAGAGAATAAAAGTACAAAAGAGCAGCTGATAATTAATAAGAATACAGATAAAGCATTAATCAATGGTGACAAGCCTAATCTAACCATCGAGAAAATGTAAAGAGATAAGGTTTGCGAGTCGCTAGAGGCGCAGAAGAATGCAATTAAAAAGTCGTCTAGGGAAATGATAAATACTAGTAAACCAGCTGCAATAATCGATGGTTTTAAAAGTGGCAAAACTACTTTAAAAAAAGTTTGCCAACGAGTCGCGCCTAAATCTAGCGAGGCCTCTATTAAACCATAGTCTAGATCTTTAAAACAGGAATATAAAATCGGTACTACAAAGCCTAAACCTAATAAGGTATGCCCTGCAATTAAAGCTGTAATTCCCAGTGGAATATAAAGCATCGTAAAAAAACTTAGCAAACCAACTGCTACAACTACATCTGGAATCATAACTGTAATATAAAATAGCGGCAGAATAATTTTAGACCTACGAAATAAGCCCCACACTAACAAACAACCCATAGATAAGCTAAGCAGGCCGGAAAAAAAAGCTACGATTAACGAGTTTTTAAGCGCAATCCAAACCTCTGTCGAACGAAATAATTCATAGTACCAGTCCAGTGTAAAACCACTCCACTTGTATACAAACCTAGCATCGTTAAAGGAGAATAAAACTAGAATAAAAATCGGCAAATATAGAAAAAAATAAACACTACCCACAAAAGATGGCATAACTAATTTGGAAAAACGAAATTTATTAATTTTCATGATCAGTTGCCCCAGAAATTAGGCCAAAAATTTTATTTACCACTAAAATCGCACCACATAGTACCATGGCACTAACACACACAAAGGCCGAACCTTGCGACATACTTCTAGAAGTAAAAAAATACTCAGAAATTAACGTTCCTACAAATAGTTTTTTGCCACCGCCAAGTAAAGTCGGAATCGTAAATTCGCCAAAAGTCATTACCAAAATCAAAATAAATCCAGTCCTAATGCCAGAAATTGTTAATGGCAAGGTAATATGCCAAAAGGTATAAATAGCGCTGGCACCCAAATCATAAGACGCTTCAATTAGACGTTTACTAAAGCGTGACATACCACTATAAATAGGCAAAATCATAAAGGGTAAATAGCCCTGAATCATAACCAATATCACTGACACCATATTATTCATTAAATAAAGTGGTTCACTAATTAAGCCTATTTTTAATAAAAAAGAATTCACTAAACCATTGCGCTCCAAAATAAAACACCAAGCGTACACTTGCAGCAAAAAATTGATCCAAAATGGTAATGCTAGTAAAAAAAGGCCAATACTTTGCCAACGTTTAGAAACCTTAAATGCAATAAAATATGCCACTGGATAGGCAATTAAACTACAAACTGTTGCTACAAAAAATGAAACCGATAAAGACCTTAAGATTACTAACAAATGAAATTTATTAGTAACTACCCGATAATAGTCCATCGTGAACAAAGCAAGCTTGTCACTAATCTCAAAAAAACTTAATCCTATAATGAAAACTAATGGCAAACACAAAAATAAAAGTTGCCATAATATGCCAGGAACGATCGAAAAGAAAAAACTACAGCTTAGTCGCTGCTTAAACTTTTTCATAATCCCTTAAATCCCCTAATCCTCTAGCAAGACTATATCAATTGATCGCCAATGCAGATAAACCTGATCGCCTACTTCGGCTTCATTTAAACCATTTTGGCTACGATTTTGATCAAAAACTGTCATAATCAAATTATCCCCAATGCGCATGCGATACAGTGTAGACTTACCATGATAAATTAATGATACCACTTGCCCTGTTACCATACCATCGTAACCAATTAGCTGTTCTGGATTTTTAGTTAGTATGATTTTTTCAGGACGCAAACTAAAAACAAATTTACGTTCAAAATCGTCACGTACCACCTGATCGCGCTTCAGAGTTAGAACTTGATCAATATGCTCTAGATTAACTTGTAACTCTGTTTCGGCAACCTGCTGTAACACCCCTTTAATAATATTGGTATTGCCTACAAATTTAGCCACAAATACTGTTTTAGGTTTATCATAAATGTCACTAGGTGCACCAATTTGTTCAATTTTTCCACCATGATTCATAATTGCCATCTGGTCTGCTACTGCTAGCGCTTCGTCTTGATCATGCGTGATATAAATAAAAGTAGTTTTTAATTTACTTTGCAATTCAATTAATTCTACCAAAACTCGTTCGCGCAATTTTAAGTCTAGTGCAGCAAGTGGCTCGTCTAACAACAGCACATCTGGCTCATTAATTACTGCTCTTGCTAACGCCACTCGTTGTTGTTGGCCGCCAGAAAGCTGGTCAATGGTTTTATAAACCTGTTTGTCTAGATGCACAGTTTGCAAAATTTTTAGAACTTTTTGCTCTACTAACTCTTTGGCGACTTTTTTAATACGCAGACTATAGGCAACATTTTCAAAAACATTTAAGTGCGGAAAAAGAGCATAGTTTTGAAAAACCGTATTAATGCTACGTTCATTGGCTGGCAAATCCGTAATTTCTTGCTCGCCCAAAAAAATATTTCCTGCATCAACCTGTTCAAAACCGGCTAATAGTCTTAAAATTGTAGTTTTACCACAACCACTAGGGCCCAATAAGGCAAAAAAACTGCCCGCTGAAACTGATAGATTATAATTTGTAAGTACTTTTTCCGGGCCGAAGGACTTACAAACATTTACAAGTCTTATATCTCTCATTTTTTAGATTTAGGTTTCGCAAATAAAATTGGAATCACTACATCAGATAAAGTACAGGGTACCACTACCGCAAAAATCAACAACATAAATACTAACCCAATATGGTTAGCCCAGTCACCAAAACCATTTGAAACCATGTAAAAGGCCGATGCCAACGAGCTTACAAAGATATGGGTAAAGTGCGACCATAACCCCATCGAATAATTGGCTTCTTTATGGTGAGCACTAATTAACCAACCAGTTAATAAACCAACTACCAAGAAAGGTAATATATTATGCAGCTCATTAATAAAACAAATATGTAAACGCATATTAATACCAAATAAAGTCGCACCAATATATGGCATTAAAATATCTGATAAAATACAAAAAATGGCCGCCGAAAAAAAACTAACTATTAAGCCCTTGACCCAATCTTTACTAAATTTAGAAAAAGTAATAATGGCGCCGGCCGCTGCAAAAACCATATGTACAAAGTGAAAGCTATGAAACATTTGAAACCAGGCATGCTGTAAGTCTAATTGCATACAACCTGTAAAAAAATCTAACAAAGTCATCACTATTAAAGCAATCGCCACCGAAAAGACGGCATATGGAAAATGACAAATTAACTCATCAATCACTAAATGTCGTCCATCTAAACAGCTATGGCAATCCTGTGATTGTTTTTCTACCCTATGTGACATATTTAATAATACCCCTATTTTTATCAAGACCAAAAATCACTAGTAAATAACACTTTTTGAATATATATATTTTTGAAGATAAATCAAAAATTATCGCCCTTTTTACATTATTAAAAAATAGCCAATAAATCGGCTATTTATCGGCTATTTTAATCATTTTTACCCCCCCCATTTGCATGCCAACATAGGCCTGGTATACTAAAATTAATTATAAACTCTTATATTTAGGGTTATTTAGGGAGAAAAATATGAATATTTTAAGACAATTAACGATTCTTGGGCTAATAGCTACTTTAAGCGGTATCACGTACAGCTCGGAGCGAGACGAAGGTGTTTCACCACTTGCAGAACTTGCTAGGTTAAAGGAAAGTCTTATTAACAGCCATGCCACAATTCAAGCAAAATATAATTGCAGCATTTTTAGAGAAACAGAGTCACTTTGTATGCAGTTAACTGAGGCACAAGCCGAAGCGGCCGACGCACAAGCAAGAGTAGTAAAAACAGAAGCTGACAAAACTAAATTAACCGAATTACTTACACAAGCCTCAACCGAAATTTTAGAGCTAAGAAGCGAACTAGAAAAAGAAAAGACATGTCTCACAGGTTTAGTAATTGAAATAGATTCACTAGAAGAAAAAATTAATGCAGAACGCCAAAATAGATTTAGGGATAACCACACATTTGCAGAACTTTTAGGCTTACCAAAATCTAAAACGCCAGAACATCCATCTGACGAAGAGATCTCAGAATATAAATTAAGAGTTTTACAGCAACTTGGATCAGCTATACCAAGTACAACATTAGTCCAACAAATACTTAGAAGGCCGCTAGCAACTAAACTGGCTGCACCTGCTGTACCTTTCGGTGGTGCTGGTAGCGATTTAAAATAACAAACTATTAAATGGAGGTTATTATGCAAAATTTAAAAAAGATTAGTTTATTAATATCATTAATAACTATTAGTAATATGACATTTGGTAGCGATTTGAAAATCGCTGCATTAACTAAAGAGGCAGAGTTACTAGAGCAAGAAAACGTTAGACTAAAAACACTATTAGACACCTTACAAACCAGACTAAAAGAAGAACTAGCACCAGCAGACCTTGCACCATGTCCACGCCATGTTAACTATACAAGTGAAACCGTCTGTGTACGTATGCACCCTACACCGCCAAGTGAAATGCACACGGCCTGTTCGAAAAAAATGGCTGCTTTTAAAGAGAAAAAATTTTAATCCTTAAAGTTTTAGATTACTCGAAAAATGCCACGAAAATCGCGCTCTTTAATAAATGGTTCTAAATCTGTAATATCAGCTTCTATTTTACTAAAAAAATCATACAGATAGTCTACAAAATCGTCTAGGTTATGATCTTCGCCACAGATCATAACCCGCATTTGATGAATATCAATTGCTTGCATCAAACCTTCTATCTCTAGTTTTTTGGCCTGCTTTTGAATCTGTGGGCCCCAATCACTATCCCATTGATCGGTATTTATAATCATTTTCAAACATCGCTTCATTTATATAATCTCCTCTTTATATATTTGACTCACTAGACTTAATAAAAATGAGAGTTAAAATCAATATTACTGAATTTAAATATCACAAAGGACTAAAAAGTGCTCGAAAATCATTTTAAAACTGTGCGTACCCGCTTTGCTCCTAGCCCAACTGGTTTTTTACATGTGGGGAGCCTTAGAACCGCACTTTATAGTTTTCTATTTGCCAAAAAAAATCATGGCCAATTTATTTTACGTATTGAAGATACAGATCAATCTAGACAAGTTGCAAGTGCTACCGAAAATCTAATTGCTACCTTGCAATGGGCAGGCATTACAGCCGACGAAGGTCCAGTTCAAGGTGGTGAGTTTGGGCCGTATATCCAGTCTGAACGTTTAGAAATTTATAGCAAACATGTTAAACAGTTAATTGACCAAGATCACGCTTACTACTGTTTTTGTTCTAGCGAAAGACTAGAACAGGTTCGTGAACGCAAAATTGCCGCTAAATTGCCGCCAGCATACGATCGCTATTGTCGTAACCTAGAGCTTAGCGTTGCGCTTGCAAGAATTGCAAATGGCGAAAATCATGTTGTACGTATGAAAATTCCATTAGAAGGCGAAGCCGTTTTTAAAGATTTAATTCGCGGTACAGTAGCAATTGACTATAAAAATGTCGATGACCAAGTTTTATTAAAATCAGATGGCTTTCCAACTTACCACTTAGCAGTAGTGGTAGACGATCATTACATGCAAATTTCACATGTGATCCGAGGTGAAGAATGGTTATCTAGTACTCCCAAACATTTATTGCTGTACACCTATTTTAATTGGCAAGCGCCGCTATTTGCCCATATACCACTTTTGTTAAATCCAGACAAAAGTAAGTTAAGTAAAAGGCAAGGCGATGTTGCGGTCGAAGAGTATGTTAAAAAAGGCTACATTAAAGAGTCGCTAGTCAACTTTATTGCCTTACTTGGTTGGAACCCAGGTACGACTCGTGAAATTTTTAACATGACCGACTTAATTAACGAATTTTCATTAGAACGTGTAGGTAAATCTGGCGCTATTTTTAATGTCGAAAAATTAAATTGGATTAACCACA
>Ga0007854_10000908_pt1 | contig 19216 bp, 18 predicted proteins | sample CryBogCBH12Aug08_FD_60382 | JGI IMG/M metagenome (GOLD analysis project Ga0007854, IMG submission 60382) | Freshwater microbial communities from Crystal Bog, Wisconsin, USA - CBH12Aug08 | ecosystem: Environmental > Aquatic > Freshwater > Lake | place: Crystal Bog, Wisconsin, USA | collected...
CGCAAGAACGCCCCCTGCCTCATCTTCATCGACGAGATCGACGCCGTGGGCCGTCATCGCGGCCATGGAGTCGGCGGCGGCCATGACGAGCGTGAACAGACACTCAACCAACTCTTGGTCGAGATGGACGGCTTTGATGCTCAGGATGGCGTTATCATCATCGCTGCCACCAACCGTCCCGACGTCCTCGATCCAGCCCTCCTGCGCCCCGGTCGTTTTGACCGACAGGTGACCGTCAGCCTCCCCGATGTGAAGGGTCGCGAAGAGATCCTCCGCGTCCATGCCAAGAAGGTGAAGCTCTCCGAATCAGTCGACCTGAGCCTGATTGCTCGGGGCACACCCGGTTACTCCGGCGCAGAACTTGCGAATGTCCTTAACGAGGCCGCCCTGATGGCTGCCCGCAAAGGACAGGTGGCGATCGAACAATCCGACCTCGAGGAAGCACGAGACAAGGTCCGCTGGGGCAAGGAACGCCGCAGCATGGCGATGAGTGAGAAGGAGAAAACCTCCACCGCATGGCATGAAGCGGGCCACGCACTTCTTAACGTAGTGGTCGACCACAACCACCCGCTTCACAAGGTGACCATCATCCCCAGAGGCCAATACCTAGGCGCCACCATGTATCTTCCCGAGGGCGACAAATACGCCACGCAGCGGAAGGAGGCTCTCGCCATGCTCATCATGACCATGGGAGGACGCATCGCGGAGGAGATGTTTACCGGAGATGTCTCCAATGGAGCCTCCGGCGATATCGCCCAGGCCACCAAGCTTGCACGCCGCATGGTCTGCGAGTGGGGAATGAGCAGTCTCGGAATGATCCGCTTCAGCGACGAAAACGAAATGGTCTTCATGGGGCGCGACGCCGGTCGCTCCCGCGAATACAGTGAATCGACGGCCCAGCAGATCGATGGCGAGGTCAAACGACTCATCGACGATGCTTACCGTCAGGCGACCGAGATCCTTGAGGCCCAGAAAGAGAAAGTGAAACTGATTGCCCATGCCCTCTTGGAATTCGAAACCCTCGAGGGCTCACAGGTTGAGGATCTCATTAATCTCGGCTACATGCGCAACCCTCCTGTGATTGCCCAGAAGCCGCCTCCTCTCCCGCCACCACCTACGGACACCCCATCCGCTGAGGTGAGCAAACCGATCGAACCCGACTACCCCACAGGTGGTCTGGCGGCTCCGGTTCCGGCTTGAAATCACTTCCCCCCCGCAGCAGGATCGGTGAAATGAAACGTCATCTTCCCCTTCTCTCGCTCGCAGGTCTCATTGGTTCCGCGGTTTCCGCAACCGCCCACCCTGCCCAGTGCCACTCCATGGATTTGGGAGGAGTAACTCAGGCAGGTTTCCTTCACCCCTTCACAGGCCTTGATCATCTGCTTGTCATGGTTGCCGTGGGTCTCTGGGCTGTTCAGATCGGCGGTCGCGCTCTCTGGCTTCTACCCTGCTCTTTTGTCGGCACCATGATTCTGGGAGGGGGCATTGGACTCGGTGGGGTTCATCAGCCCTTGATCGAACACGGCATCCTTGCTTCGATCGTTCTGCTTGGTGTGGCTCTTGGAATCGCATGGCGTCCGTCAGTCTTGGTCTCCGCCCTTTGCGTTGGGGCCGCAGGACTCTGTCATGGCTACGCACACGGATCGGAGATGCCATCCGGAGCGCTTCCTCTTATGTTTTTCATTGGCATGCTGTCCGCCACCTCACTACTCCATGCCTTCGGCGTCGGCGGGGGATTGTTGCTGAAGGGGAATTCCAAAATCGCCCTGGCCTTACGAGCAATGGGGCTGCTTTTGATTGCTTTTGCGGTCTACGACCTCTGTTTCCCGGTTTAATTCCCGCAGCAAACAAGGGTTACCGAGCTCATCCCGTGACTCAACGGTCTTTCCCTTTAGGGGAGGTATCCGTAGAGTGATGTCTCACTCATGAAGGGAAATCCACTGTTCCGATTTGCCGTCGTTCTGCTTGTGCTCGCAGGAGTGCTCTGGCCGGTGTACCGCATGACGCTGCACAAGAGTCCTGCTCAGGAACCGGAAGCACTCACCAACTCGACGGTAACCAGCGCCTCACCTACCACGGATGGCTCCTCGAGTGACTCTGCATCGACCTTGAGCGCGCGCAAAAGGCCGACATTGAGAGCGACCTTGCTCCTCCACGCGGCCCCCTCACCGCAACATTGCCTGATCACTCAGGCCGGAAGAAAACTTCTCACCGAGAAAGACCAGATTTCTGTAGGAGAATACCGTTCCGCCATTGAGATCACCAAGGGGGAGGATCTCCTGATCGCCGCCGACTGGGGCGACGAAGAACCTCATGCCCTGCGCCTCGAGGTGCTGGTTCACGGCTATCAGGCACCCCTCGAGAAGAGCTTCTGGGGACAGAAAAACGTGGAGGACACCCTTCCGATTCCCGAATCCTTTCTGCCATGAGCGTGAATCACACGCATCGGGAGCCGATGCTTTGCATCGAGGACCTCACGGTGAGCTATCACCGGGTCCCCGCCATCCACCACCTCTCGCTCTTGCTCGGCTCGGGGCATTGCGTGGGTCTCTTCGGACCGAATGGCGCAGGCAAGTCGACCCTTCTGAAATCCGTTGCCGGATTATTGAAGCCGGAAACGGGTCGGATCCTCATTGAAGGCATCACCCTTGAGAAAGCGGCATCACTCATCGCCTACCTTCCCCAGCGGGAGTCGGTGGACTGGGATTTTCCGGTGACGGTGTGCGGATTGGTCGAGATGGGACGCTATCATCAGGTTGGCCTGCTCGGATCGTTTTCCCAAAGCGATCAGCGGGCCGTTGACGAGGCCCTGGAACTCTTCAACCTGACACCATTGGCCCGCCGCCAGATCAAGGAACTCTCGGGAGGCCAGCAACAGCGAGCCTTCCTCGCTCGGGCCTGGGCGCAGGAGGCAGACCTCTACCTTCTCGATGAACCGTTCAGCGGACTTGATCGCACCAGTTCAGCAGCTCTGGCATCGGCGCTGGGGACTCTTCGTGAGCGAGGCAAGCTCCTGCTGGTATCACACCACGCCTTGGGCGAGGCAGAGTCCCTCTTCGACACGGCCATTCTGCTCAACGGAGAACTGGTAGCCTGTGGCCCCACAAAGGAATCCCTCACCCCGCAGAATCTCGAGTGCGCCTATGGCACGGCGGTCTACTCCGGGGCACACCATCATTCCTGACAATGACTTGGTTTTCCCATCTCCTTACCTCGTTGCTGGAACCTTTCGGTTATTCCTTCATGCAGCGTGCACTGCTCTCCTGTGCTTTGATCGGCTTCACGAACGGATTTCTCGGAACCTTCATCATCCTTCGGCGCCAGGCCCTGCTTGCGGACGCTCTCTCCCATTCGCTTCTGCCGGGCCTTGCTCTTGCGGCAATGATCGTCGGACTCTCTCCCGGAGGGCTTCTTCTCGGAGGATTGCTGGCAGCTCTCTTCGTGGCGCTGGGGGCACAGATCATGGCCAGAAACTCTCGACTGAAGGAAGAGACCGCCGTTGCCTCGCTCTACATCATCGCCTTTGCACTCGGCATCGTCTTGATCCGATTTGCCAAGGTGAAGGTCGATCTGACCCACTTCCTCTTTGGAAATATTCTGGGCGTTTGCAATGGTGATCTCTGGATCGCCTACGGAGCCGCATTCCTGACGCTTGGCACGCTCGTGCTTTTCCAGCGTCCGCTTTTGCTCACCCTCTTCGATGCCGCGGTGGCTCAGGCCTCGGGCGTCCGGATCAGGTGGGTCGAGACGGGTCTGCTGGCACTGACTGTTCTTGGCCTTGTCGCCTCGCTCCAGGCCGTTGGTGTCCTCCTCTCTCTCGGCCTTCTGATCATTCCCGCTGCCACAGCCTACCTCCTCACCGATTCATTCACCCGGATGCTCTGGGGTGGTGCTTTTCTTGGAATGATTTGTGCCGTGGGAGGACTCTTTCTCTCCTTCTTCGCCAATATTCCTTCAGGCCCCTGTATCGTGATGCTGATGGCTGTTTTCCTAGGGGCCGCGTATCTCTTTTCACCCCGTTACGGAGTTTTCTTCAAACTCATCCGGGGTCACCACTACCATGAGGAATCCCTGGAACGCTGGGAGGGCCATCAGGGGCATGACCATCAGGTCCCGCAAAAGAGTTCGGATAAGGAGTTCAAAGCATGAGCAGATCGTCACCTTCATCGCTCTCCGCACCCATCGGTGTCTTTGACTCCGGTATCGGCGGGCTCACTGTTGTCTCCGAGCTCCGCCGCGCTCTACCACACGAGCAAGTCCTCTATGTGGGGGATACGGCACGCGTTCCCTACGGAGGCAAGAGCGCCGAGACCGTGACACGCTACAGTCGTGAAATCTCCGACCTACTGGTCGCCGAAGGGGCGAAAATGATCGTTGTGGCCTGCAATACGGCCTCCGCCCTGGCAGTCCCCTCCATTGCTCTCGATTACCCCGTCCCGATGATCGGCGTTCTGGAACCTGGAGCCGCCGCTGCCGTGAAGGCGACTCGAAGCGGAAAAATCGGCGTCATTGGAACGAAGGCCACCATTGCCAGCGAGGCCTACAAGAAGGCGATCAGACGACTCAATCCGGAGCTCACCGTGGATGCCATTGCTTGTCCTCTTCTGGTTCCCCTGATCGAGGAGGGTCTGCTTGATGACGAGATCACCGAGGCAGTCCTGCGTCGCTACCTCTCCCCGATGCTTGGCGAGGGCATCGACACACTGGTCCTCGGCTGCACCCACTATCCGCTGCTGAAACAAGCCATCCGCAGCATCTGCGGTCCCGACATCTCACTTGTCGATTCCGCGGAAAACTGCGCGTTGGCCGTCATGGAACTCTTGAAGTCCAACCCAAGTGAAGAATCTGCAGCCTCCTCGCCTCGGCTCGACATCCTGCTTACGGATTCCTCCGAAGGGTTCCTGCCAATCGCCGAAAAATCACTCGGTCTCTCCATTGACTCGCTCGCTGTGAGGCGGGTCGGAAATTAGAGAATCCTCCATCAATCCCAAGATCCTGCCATGACACGAAAACAACGCGCCGGAGAACTGCTCCGTGAACTCCCCCGGATCTATCCCGACGCCCACTGCGAGCTCGATTTCAAGAACCCGCTGGAACTGCTCGTCGCCACAATCCTCTCCGCCCAGTGCACCGACGTCCGGGTCAATATGGTGACCAACGGTCTCTTCAAGAGCTGCAAGACCGCCCAGGACTACGCCGAGATCACTCAGGAGGATCTTGAGGAGATCGTCCGTTCCACAGGCTTTTACAGAAACAAGGCGAAGTCACTCCGCGGCATGGGGGCGGCACTTGTGGAACGCCACGATGGAAAAGTCCCCTGCACCATGGAGGAGCTTTCCGCGATTCCCGGAGCGGGACGCAAGACCGCCAATGTCGTCTTGGGGAACGCTTTCGGCATCAATGAAGGTGTCGTGGTCGACACTCATGTCGGGCGCCTTTCACTGCGACTCGGCCTGACAACAAATAGCGATCCGGTGAAGGTCGAGCAGGACCTTATGAAGCTCTGCCCCCGGGAGCAATGGACACTCCTTTCACATTGGCTCATCTGGCATGGCCGCCGGCGCTGCAAGGCACGCAATCCCGACTGCAAGGAATGTGAACTCCGGAAACTCTGCCCTAGTGTGGATAGTCCTGAAAGGTATCTTAAGAAATAACCTCCCCACCGCATCACTTTTGCCCATGAAAAAATTCATTATCCGCTCACTAATAACCGCGCTGATTCTTTTCATTGCGGCACTCTGTTATCTTTTCCTATCGATGAACTCCTTGGTGAAAAAAGCGGTGGAGACCGTCGGCCCCAAGATTACAAGAACCGATGTCAAACTCGACTCAGCACTCCTCCTGCCCCTCTCCGGCAGCGGCAGCCTGAATGGACTGGTGATAGAAAATCCTGAAGGGTTCGGCAGATCGTACGCGCTGAAGATCGGGAACATCTCGATCAGCGTCGACAGGAACACCCTCCTCTCAGACACGATCGTCATTAACGAAATCCGCATCAGCCAAACGGCCATCACCCTGGAGGGAACCCTGCGGGGCAATAACCTTGGAAAGCTGATGCAGAACATCAAGAGCTACGACGCCGGATCAAAAACGTCCCAGGAGAAAGAAAAATCCTCCTCAAGGAAATTTATCGTGAAGCGAGTGCTCGTGACCGGAACTCGGCTGAATGTCGCGGCCAGCGCCTTGGGTCAAAGCGTCTCACAGGCCCTTCCTCTCGGGGATATCAGGCTTGATAATCTTGGCAGCAACGGATCCGGCATCTCAGCCGCCGATGTGGCGCAGCAGATCCTTGTTCCCCTGATTAACAGCGCCATCCGGGAAGGCATTAACATTCTCTCCAAACAGGGCCTTCAACAGCTTGAGCAGCAGGGTATGGGAGGAGTGCAAAAAGTGCTCCAAGGCCTCTTCAAATAATCGGGAAGGAGGGATTTCCTCTCAATCCTTCCAGACAAAGAGGAGTGCCGTAAGCGCCGATCCGATCGCGTAAAGCATCCAGGTTTCGGAGACCACATAGGGAAATGCCGAAATCGCCACGCCAAGTAGCATCGCCTTGAAGGAAGACTGCTTCTTCCCGTAGATGAAGGCACCCAACCCGATGGCCCCGAAGAGGATTTGTCCAAGTAAATTAGCTGCCGTGAAGGTCACGCCTTCTTCACGAACTGCGCTTTCAGTCCGACTGCTATCCCATCCATCTTACAGGAAATTTCATGATCCCCATCGACGAGTTTGATTGGCTTTGACTTGGAGCCACCCTTGAGCACTTGGGTGCCCCCAAGCTTAAGATCCTTGATCAGAACAACACAGTCTCCGTCTGAGAGAACAACGCCATGAGCATCCTTCACGACACGAGGACCATCGGGAACTTCCTCTTTTGGCCATTCAAAGCCACAAGTGACGCACTCCCACTTGTCGGAGTGAGCGATCACCTCCTCCATCGTGCATTCGGGGCAGGCGGGATTGTTCATGAGAGTTTCGCAAGGATAGAGTTGAATGTCTGGCTAGGACGAAGAACTGCATCTGCTTTCTTGTCATCAAGTAGGTAGTAACCTCCAACATCGGTTGGCTTTCCCTGCACGGCGTTAAGTTCGGCGACGATTTTCTCCTCGTTCGCCGTGAGTTCCGCAGCGATCGGGGTGAAAAGGGTCTTCAAATGAGCATCCTGCGCCTGTGCGGCGAGAGCCTGTGCCCAGTAGAGGGCAATGTAGAAATGGCTGCCACGATTATCGATGGTGCCGAGCTTGCGTCCGGGAGACTTGTCATTCTCGAGGAACTTGCCGGTCGCCGCGTCGAGAGTCTCGGCCAGCACCTTGGCCTTCGCATTGCCGAAAGTCTCGGCGATATGCTCAAAGGATGGAGCAAGAGCGAAGAACTCTCCAAGTGAATCCCAGCGGAGGTAGTTCTCCTCGAGGAACTGCTGGACATGCTTAGGCGCCGACCCACCGGCACCTGTCTCGAAAAGGCCGCCGCCATTCATGAGCGGGACGATGGAGAGCATCTTGGCGCTGGTGCCGACCTCGAGGATCGGGAAGAGGTCGGTCAGGTAATCGCGGAGCACGTTGCCCGTGACCGAGATCGTGTCCTTCCCTTGGACGATGCGATCGAGACTGACGATACAGGCCTCAGCAGGAGGTAGTATACGGATATCGAGACCGGTGGTGTCGTGGTTTGCGAGATAGGTCTTCACCTTGGCGATGATCGCGGCGTCGTGGGCGCGCTTTTCATCAAGCCAGAAGAGGGCCGGATCACCCGTGGCACGGGCGCGGTTCACGGCGAGCTTCACCCAGTCCTGGATCGGTGCATCCTTCGTCTGGCAGGCGCGCCAGATATCACCCTCCTCGACGGCGTTCTCGAGGAGCACCTTGCCTGAGGCATCCGTTACACGGACAACTCCGTTCCCCGGGACCTCGAAGGTCTTGTTGTGCGAGCCGTATTCCTCAGCGGCCTGAGCCATGAGTCCGACATTGGGAACCGAGCCCATGGTCTTCGGATCGAGCGCACCATGCTTTTTACAGAAATCAATGACCGCCTGATAAACACCGGCGTAGGAGCTGTCAGGAATCACAGCAAGGGTGTCCTGAGTCTTGCCGGCGGCATCCCACATCTTGCCTCCCGCGCGGATCATGGCGGGCATCGAGGCATCGACGATCACATCGCTTGGAACATGAAGGTTCGTGATTCCCTTTTCGGAATTGACCATGGCAATGGCGGGACCATTTGCGAGAGCGTTCTGGATATCGGCCTCAATAGCAGCTTTCTGGTCAGTGGGCAGCGTCTGGATCTTGGCAACAAGATCACCAAAGCCATTCTTAAAATCGACACCCATCTCCTTGATGACGGCGGCATGCTTTGAGATCAGGTCCTTGAAGAAGACCTCGACCGCATGGCCAAAGATGATCGGATCGGAGACCTTCATCATCGTCGCCTTCATGTGGAGGGAGAAGAGGACTCCGTCAGCCTTGGCCTTGGCAATCTGCTCGGCGAGGAAGGCGACGAGCGCCTTCTTACTCATGACGGTGCTGTCGAGGATCTCACCCGCTTTGAGAGGGGTCTTTTCCTTAAGAACCTTGGTCGATCCATCAGCGGCGACGAACTCGATTTTCACATCGGTCGCCGCGGGAACGGTCACCGACTTCTCATTGGAGAAGAAGTCATTCTTCCCCATGGTTCCGACGCTGGTCTTGGAATCAGCGGTCCAGGCACCCATCGAGTGGGGATGCTTGCGGGCGTACTCCTTCACTGCTTTCGGGGCGCGACGGTCGGAGTTCCCCTCGCGGAGGACGGGATTCACGGCACTTCCCTTGATCTTATCGTAGTTGGCACGGATTGCCTTCTCAGCATCGGTCTGAGGGGTATCGGGATAGTCGGGGAGCCTGTATCCCTTAGACTGCAACTCGGCGATAGCAGCCTTCAACTGGGGGATGGAAGCGCTGATGTTCGGGAGTTTGATGATATTCGCCTCGGGCTGAAGGGTCAGGGCACCCAGTTCTGCCAGGGCATCTCCGATTCTCTGATCCTCCGTCAGGAACTCGGGGAAGGCAGCGATGATACGTCCTGCCAGGGAGATGTCGCGGAGTTCGACGGAGATCCCGGCATGTTTTGTGAAGGCCTGCACGATCGGCAGGAAAGAATAGGTGGCTAGGGCAGGAGCCTCGTCGGTCTTGGTGTAGAGAATGGTTGGCAGTTTGGACATGATGGATGGAGCCTAGAGGCTCGAATACACCGGATCAACAAAAGAGAGGATTGCCTCTCGATTCTATTCCGCTAAATTAGAACAACTATGGGCAAAACGCTTCTCGAAAAGGTCTGGGAGGAACACACCGTTCGCACGCTCCCCGACGGAAGGACTCAACTTTTAATCGGCACTCACCTCATCCATGAGGTGACCAGCCCGCAGGCCTTCGGCATGGTGCGCGACCTCGGCCTGAAGGTCCTCTATCCGAACCGTACCTTCGCAACCGTCGATCATATTGTCCCGACTGACCAGCGTGCGGAACCCTTCTCCGATCCTCTCGCTGACGCGATGGTGAAGGAGCTTCGCAAGAACTGCGCTGAAACGGGCGTTACCTTCTTCGACCTTCCCACGGGCAATCAGGGCATTGTCCATATCGTCGGCCCCGAGCAGGGTATCACCCAGCCCGGCACCACGATCGCCTGCGGTGACTCCCACACTTCCACCCACGGAGCGTTCGGCGCCATCGCTTTCGGCATCGGAACAAGTCAGGTCCGCGACGTGCTCGCCACTCAGACGATGGCAATCGGCAAGCCGAAGGTACGCCGCATCAATGTCGATGGAAAGCTCTCCCCCGGTGTCTACGCCAAGGATGTCATTCTCCATATCATCCGCCACCTCGGGGTGAACGGCGGTATCGGATACGCCTACGAATACGGCGGATCGACCTTCGACAACTTTACCCAGGAAGAGCGCATGACCGTCTGCAATATGGCGATCGAGGGCGGAGCCCGCGTTGGCTACGTGAATCCTGACGAGACCACCTTCGAGTACCTCAAGGGGCGTCCCTACTCCCCGAAGGGAGCCGAGTGGGATGCCGCCGTCGCCCGCTGGAAGGCTGTTGCCTCCGACAAAGACGCCGTCTACGACGACATCGTCAACTTCAAGGCCGAGGAGATCCTCCCGACCGTCACTTGGGGCATTACGCCGGGACAGGCGATCTTCATTGACGAGGCCATCCCCAATCCCGATGACCTCCCCGAGAAAGACCGTGCCACCGCCCATGAAGCCATCGAGCACATGAAGCTCCCCGCCGGAACCCCGGCGGTCGGCATTAAGATTGATGTCGCCTTCCTCGGCAGCTGCACCAACGGTCGCCTCTCCGATCTTCAGGAAGTCGCCAAGCATATCCGGGGACGCAAGGTCTCCCCGAGCGTGAAAGCCATCGTCGTCCCTGGATCACAGGGAGTCGCCTCGATTGCTGAGAAAATGGGCATCGCGGAAATCTTCCGTGAGGCGGGCTTTGAATGGCGTGGTGCAGGTTGCTCCATGTGCCTCGGCATGAATCCCGACAAGCTCGTCGGTGACCAGCTCTGCGCCAGCTCCAGCAACCGCAACTTCAAGGGCCGCCAAGGAAGCCCGACCGGACGCACCATGCTCATGAGCCCGCTCATGGTCGCAGCCGCCGCCCTGACTGGCGAAGTAAGCGACGCACGCAAGGTCTTTGGTATTCACTAAACCCCATTCCCTATCTCCTAGCTCCAAGCACCCAAATTCATGTCCCTCGAAAAAATCACTCAGGTCACCGGTCGCGGCGTCTTCGTTCCCGGTGACGATATCGATACCGATCGCATCATTCCCGCACGCTTCATGAAGTGTGTCACCTTCGATGGACTCGGAGAGTTTGCCTTTGCCGATGCCAAGATCGCTGAGAAGGCGGCGGGTCGCCTCCATCCTCTCGATGACTCCCGCTTCAATGGAGCCACGATCCTGATCTCCGGTTCAAACTTCGGCTGTGGCAGCTCCCGAGAGCATGCGCCCCAGGCTCTCTATCGCTATGGCTTCCGCGCGATCATCGCCGAAAGCTTTGCCGAAATCTTCTTCGGTAACTCGACAACACTTGGCATCCCCTGCGTGAAGATGTCCAAGGAGGATATCGCCGACCTCGCGTCTCTCATTGAGAAGACCCCCTCCATCCAGGTGACCCTCGACCTCACCGAGAGCAAGGTGACTACCGATGATGTCGATTTCACTGCTGAGTTCTCCCTTCCGGGACATGCCCGTGAACCTCTCATGAACGGACGATGGGATTCCATCGCTGATCTCGTCGACGGACTTCAGGATGTGAAGGCTCGCGTGGCAGAGATTCCTTATCTCTCGGCCAAGTAGCACTCAGATGAACGGCGGCGTTTTCCTTCCACAGGTGAAGGACGCCTCCCTCAAGGACAAGTCCGGGGATGGATCGGAGATCCCCTTCCTGAGCCGGCGTAATGCCTTGGAATGCCTCCTCGGGGCCTTCGGCGTCTTCACGCTCTGCATGATCGGTCAGGAGTTCTACAAGGTGGCGGGCACGCTGGCTGCTCCACTCTGGCCTTCCAGTGGACTGGCTCTTGGGATCCTGCTTCTGCGCGGATGGAGGCTCTTCCCAGCCATTACCTTGGGAACGATCGCGGCGACCCAGACCTTCGGTGACAATCCAATATTCTCCATTGCGGGATCTCTGGCCAACACCCTCGAATCGCTCATCGGTTGGTTCCTGATGATCCGCGTGTTCGGTTTTTCAAACTCGATGACCCACATTCGTGACATCATGGTGCTGATTTTGGGCGGCGCACCGTGGGGAACGATCGTCAGTGCTGTGATCTGCACCCTGGGTCTGGTGGAGATCGGCGCTGTGAAACCCGATTGCATCCCCCTCTCCAGCCTGCTTTTTTGGACCGGCAATGTTTTGGGTATCATGGTCTTCACGCCACTGACACTACGTCTTGCAGAGCGCTGGACCAATCGATCCTCCCTGCAACTTCCTATCTCGGGACTTCTCTGGTTTCTTATTTTGACAGGAATTGTGCTGGTCGGTTTTTGCAATCGCTTCACAGCTCATAGCATCTTTTATCCACTCGCTTATCTTTCGTTCCCTTTGCTTGTCTGGCTTTCAGTGACGCTTCGCAAGGATGTCATCTTTGCGGTGGCTCTCGTTACGACATTGGCCACAGGTTTTACCGCCTTCGGGCTGGGTCCCCTGATACGCTATGATGCGATGGCGACCTACGCCGAGATGACGGTCTTCATCATCATCTATTCGCTTTCCTGCCTGATCCTCATGGCCGCGATGGAGGAGGGCGCCATGAACTCGGAGAATGCACTCAGTCATAGGCTGGATTCCCTGCGTAAGGAGGCGGAGCTGAAAAGTATCCGCACCAGTCTTAATCCTCATTTTCTCTTCAATAGCCTCAATGCCATCAAATCCCTCACCGCAGATAATCCATCGAAAGCCCAAGAGGCCATCATTGCCCTGTCAGCTATTCTTCGATCCTCTATCCGGATCACAAAGTCGGAACGCGTCTCTCTTCGCGAGGAACTTGCCATCATCACTTCCTATCTGAATCTTCAGAAGATCCGGCACGAGGATCGCCTCTCCTGGGAATTTCGGATCACTCCTGGGACCGAAATCCAAGAGATTCCCCCAATGCTCCTTCATCAACTCGTGGAAAATGCAGTCAAGCATGGCATGGAACTCCAAAGCAAACCTTCCACGATCCTTCTGGAAACCTCCATCATCGATCAAAAGCTCCTTCTCCGAGTCACCAATGACGGAAAATTGAGTGAGATTGAGAGCATGGGACTCGGCTTCCATTCCATCAAACGCGAAATTGAAACCCTCTACGGAAACGATGCCTCCTTTTTCATTGTAGAAACGGAAAATGATAGAGTGGTCGCCCAGATCTCTCTTCCCTGCAACTCAACAGCTTGATCAACTCACGAGAAAATGCCCAAGCTACTCAAAGAAGAGCCTTCGCCTCTTACAGATATTCTCATTATCGAGGATGAGCGTCCTGCCCGATCCGAATTGAAACGGATGCTCGTGAAACTGGGCGCCTCTAAGATTCGGGAGGCGGCCAATATCACGGAGGCGATGGCTCAGATTCACTCGCAATGCCCGGATCTGCTCTTACTTGATATCCAGATGCCGGGCGGAAGCGGCTTTGACCTACTGAGTTCGCTTGGAGTAGATCATCCTCCAGTCATCTTCACCACCGCCTACGAACAGTTCGCCGCAAGAGCCTTTGACAAGGAAGCTGTCGACTACCTCCTCAAACCCTTCGATGAGAGACGTCTTGCCAGGGCCCTGTCCCGTCTTCCTCTTCCAGAGAGACAATCACCCCCACTCACAAAGGGTGACTCTATCCTTCTCAAGGTGGACGGAGAGTGCCTCCTCCTACCCGTCGAGACCATCGACCTTATGGTAACCACAGGGAATACAACAGAGGTCTTTTGGGGAAGCAGGTCAGGGAAGGTCAATAAACCAATGAAGTACCTCGTGAAGAAACTCGATTCGACGATGTTTTTCCGAGTAACCAGGGATCAGTTGATCAACCTGCGAAACCTCATTTCTCTCAAGACGAATGCTGCGGGACTGATAGAGGCAAAATTTCCCCACAAGCGTGAGGTCACATTTTCAAGGCGTCAGAGCCTCCTCTTCAGAAAGAGCCACAAGATCTAAGGATCAGTTGGAAGAATACCTCAGAATGCTGCCATCACGACTCAGCGCGTAAGAAGGTGTCTCTACTTTCCGCTGACCTCTGTTTATGTCCCGCAGAACGTCTGGTAGGGTTCTCTTCCTGGCGGCAGGGCCTCGCGGTAGGATTCATTTGCAGAGGTTTCCTCGAATGGTTTTGCCAGCACCTCAAGCAGTCGGTGAAGGGGGGTTAGATCACCGGATTGGGCAGCTGCCAATGCCTCCTCAACGCGGTGATTCCGAGGGATGATCACGGGATTAGCACGTCGCATGATATCGACGACTTCCGTCTTGCTCAGTTGCTGACGCTTTAGGCGAGCCATCCATCGGTCATGCCATACATGAAATGCTTCGCCTCTCTGGGAAAAGGCACCATCGAATCGCCCCGTCTCAAAGGACTTGGTGAGTGCTGAGAACGTTGAGGTAAAGTCTGCTCCTGCACCTTGCATCCAATCCAGGAGCCCCTTGGTTAGTTCCGAATCCCCCTCCTCTTCCGTGATCAGGCCGAGCTTTGAACGCAATCCGGCCTCATAATGCATATGGAATAGCTTCGGATACTTGCCCAAAGCTTCCTCGGCGGCAGAGACGGCTTTTTCCTGGTCAGGATCGATCAGGGGAAGCAATGCCTCAGCCAATCGTGCCAGATTCCAATGCGCGATATCGGGCTGATTGCCATATGCATATCGGCCGTTTCGATCGATTGAACTGAAAACGGTCGACGGATGGTAGGTATCAAGGAAGGCGCAGGGACCGTAGTCGATGGTTTCCCCGCTCAAGGCCATGTTGTCGGTATTCATCACGCCATGGACAAACCCAACGCACATCCACCGGGCTATCAGCTCGGCCTGTCGTTCGATCACTCCTCCGATGAGCGCCAACGCCTTGTTTTCGGCTCCGAGAAGTTCCGGATAGTGCCGCTGAAGCGTGTACTCGGTGAGCGCCTCGAGAGCGGCGCGATCGCCCAGGGCGCTGGCATACTCGAATGTCCCGACGCGGATGTGACTGGCTGCCACGCGAGTTAGGATGGCTCCCTGCAGAAGCTCTTCTCGGATGACCTGCTCTCCCGTTGCCACCACCGCCAGGCTACGTGTCGTCGGGATACCGAGAGCATGCATCGCCTCGCTGATTACGTATTCACGAAGCATCGGACCTAGGGCGGCCCGCCCATCGCCACGACGGGAATACGGGGTCGGACCCGATCCCTTGAGCTGGATGTCGAAGCGCAGGCCCTGTGGTGTGAGGTACTCCGCGAGCAGGACAGCCCGTCCATCACCAAGATTGGTGAAATGACCGAACTGATGACCTGCATACGCTTGGGCGATCGGATCGGCTCCTTCCGGAAGACGATTCCCCGCAAAAATCTCCCCACCCCCTTCCCTCAGGGCATCTGTATCCAGAGCGAGATCCGATGCCAGCTTTTCATTGAGGATGACCAGATTCGGATCGGCCACCGGAATGGGAATGACACGGCTATAGAGCGACTGTGGCAACCGGGTGTAGGAATTATCAAACCTCCAGCGATCCTTGGCGTCTTTATGATCAGTGTTTGAAATCTTCAAGATGGTTTCTTTCCTTAGTATTGCACTCAATTTTCCTAGAAGCGACCGCATACCAGTGCCACCACTCCGAGGACGGCAAGCAGGGAACCGATGATGGCACGGGGAGTGGGGCGTGTTTTCTCGAAAACGAATGAGAGCATCATGACCGCGAGTGGTGTGGTGGAGACAATGGAGAGTACGATCGCGCTCGGTGAGTCACGTAAGCCCCATTGGTAAAGCGCCACGCCGAACACTGGTCCTGCCATGGCATTCCCAATGATCCATGGCATTGCATCTCTCCATGGAAACCCTTGGCGATCGGCACTCGGATTGCGCCAGCGACGCACCAGACTCGTGACACTCGCCAGTAGGGCCACGCAGACGATGCCGCCCAGCAGTCGCTGATAAGCCGAGGAAGGACCATCCAACTGAAGCCCAATCTTGTGGTCGAGCAGGAACCCCTGCCGGCTCACGACGGCACCCCACGCCTGACCGATGGCCCCGATGATGGCAAAGACCACTCCAGCCCTACGATGCCCCTTCGGTATCGCACTCTCTCGCTCAGGAGCAATGGCGAGCACCACACCCGCCAGGATGACCGCCGCGCTCACCATTTGAGTCGGAGTGATGCGAGTGCCAAGCCAGAGCCATTCCGTCATGGCACCGATGGGGACAGCCAGACACTGAACGATCAGTACCGTCAGACCAGCCCCTAGCCTCGGAAGCGCCTCGAACAACGCAATATCGCCCATTCCAAAGCCAAGGACACCACTAAGGATAAAGAGCGGAAGACCGGTTCCCCTCACTCCTTGCCCGAAGTAATGCGCCCAGAGTCCCAGGATGACAAGCGCCACCAATTGGCGAGCGAGATTGGCCGACTGCGATCCCAGCATTCCCGCCGATCGGCGAGCAAGAATCGCCGAAGCGGCGAAACAGAACGTGGTTAGGAGGGCAGCGAACATGGAAGGGAAGGATTAATTCACCTCACCCATGAACCGAAGATTTTAATTTGAAACTCAGGAAAGCAGGAGGTGTTGCCCGAGAGTCCCCATAACTGAGATGCTAGGGTCATAGCAGTTTTACGTCGAAGGACCCTGAGAATCTCGAACTCTTACTCATAAATGTTCATCAGAAAGGATTCCTAGATCTGGAATTGCTCTATCAGCACAAACAGAAGGTAGAGGTGGAGAGAGTTGAGGAGGAGATAACTGACAGGATCGAGAATTCGTTGGAGCAAGGGACTCCGATGTTCCAACGAGTATTCGAGGAGTATCATTCCTCGTAGAAGTTGATTCTACCTGCCTCTACAGACCAAAGAAAAACCCATCCCCGATGAAGGAGATGAGTTTTTGGTGTCAGTCTGAGAATTTTTTAAGCGGTTTTCTTACTGCGGAGAACTACACCATCGATATGTGACATATGCCTCTAGCAAAGCAGCTAAAAGGATGAATGGAATCAGCAGCAAGAAGAGTTTCAGGTTGGCAACAAATTCACGCTTTAAAATATTCCATCGACCTCCCGGACCTCCAGTAAGGCTTTTCAGACCACTGCTCATTGAGATGGAGCATGCATAAATGGTTACCGACATCTCAACCAACGCATGCGGTAGGAAGAATTTGCAACAAAGCCATGGTGAACCAATGCTCCAAAATGAAATCCCCAAGCTGAGTCCAATCGCCGTGATTCTAATCCAAGAAAATAGAAAAATTATTGTTCCAACACCTAATATCTGCAGGGTAGCTGCAGCGTTGTATGTGAAAATATGCAAAAAAGCATGATGCTGCATCGAAAGAGTGGGAGGGACCGGTACGAAAGCCTCAGTTCTAAAATTAATAGGGTTGTCGAACAACCCATTCAGTTCTGGCGCAAAGTGGTAACCCGCTATGAAACTAACTGTAAAAGTAACCAGCACAACCATTGTGCAACGCAGGGGCAAAGGTCTGTAGAAACTGAGCAGGTTCATAAAAAACACAATCTTTTAGATTATGCAGTGTACTTTCACCTATAAGTGGTTGTTGCTGGCGTTGTCCAACGCCAATACTTATCCCCAGATAATTGATTCCTTTGCGAACTACCAAAAGAATCTACCCCACCATTCCTCTAAAACCTCTTCAGAGAGAACAACCTCTACGGAATATCGAGGAATCGGGCGGGCGGGATTAGTAGCCGAAAAATATAGTTAAGGCTCGCCAACTTGCATGGAGAGCTAGGCGGACAAGCGAAGCTGAAGATATTCTTTCCTTTGGGCGACGTTAATTTGCGGCCAGAGTTAGGCGGTCAAGTGACGCTGTAGTAGAGCTACTGCGAGCGCAGACCAACGACGCTGTGGCCCAAAGGACCAAGCCCTTAATCGATTGCCCCGACGGCTTCGCTGAGTTCGCCGCGGACATACTCGCGGTTGAGCATCGCTATCACGCTGGCAGGGACATTCGCGGGGCAAACGGCCTCGCAGGCGTAGTAGTTGGAGCAATTGCCGAATCCTTCCTCCTGCATGGTGCGAACCATATTGCGGGCGCGGCTCTTACGCTCGGCCTGACCCTGGGGAAGGAGTCCAAGATGGGTAACCTTGGCACCAACAAAGAGCATGGGAGAGCTGTTCGGGCAAGCGGCGGCGCAGGCTCCGCAACCAATGCAGGCGGCGGCATCCATGGCGGCGTCAGCCACAGGCTTGGGAATCAGGGTTGTCGAGGCGTCAGGTGCACCGCCGGTGTGCTCGCTGATGAAGCCGCCGGAACGAATGATCCGGTCGTAGGCGCTGCGGTTGACCACGAGATCCTTCACGATCGGGAAGGCGCCGACACGGAAGGGCTCAACCGTGATGGTCTGGCCATTCTCGAACTTCCGCATGTAGACCTGACAGGCAGCTCCGCGACCTGGGCCCTGGGGAACACCGTTGATCACCATGTGACAGGTCCCGCAGATGCCCTCGCGGCAATCGCTGGCAAAGGAGACCGGCTCTTTACCCTCCCTGGTGAGGCGATTGTTCACGATATCGAGCATCTCGAGGAAGGAGCACTCGGAGGGGATTTCCGTGGCGTGAATCTCGATAAACTCACCCTGATCCGCGGCGGACTTCTGCTTCCAGAGTCTGAGATGAAAATTCATGGTGCTCATGATCGTAAGTCTTGTAGGGGTATCGGCGATTACTTGTAGCTGCGGGTAGCGAGATGGACGGCCTCGTAGTGAAGCGGCTCCCTGACAAGCTCCGGCTGGCTCCCCACACCTTGGAACATCCAAGCGTAGACCTCGGCGAATTTGTCGTCATGGCGAAGCGCTTCGCCTTCCGGTGTCTGATGCTCGACACGGAAGTGACCGCCGCATGATTCCTCGCGAGTGAGGGCATCAATGCACATGAGCTCACCGAACTCGAGGAAGTCGGCCACGCGAGCGGCGCGCTCCAGGGATTGATTCAGCTCGGTTCCGGTACCGGGGATGGCGACTTCTTTCCAGAAGCGCTCGCGCAGGGCGCGGACATCGGCGATCGCCTTCTTGAGTCCCGCCTCGCTGCGGGCCATGCCGCACTCATCCCAGATGATGAGTCCCAGCTGGCGATGAAATTCATCGACAGGAACGTTCCCCTTCACAGCCAGGAGCTTCTCCACACGGGCACGGACCTCTTCTTCGGTCTTCTTGAACTCGGGCATGTCGGTGGAGACCTTCTTCCCGAACTGGGTGGAGAGATATTCGCCGAGGGTATTCGGGATCACGAAATAACCATCTGAGAGTCCCTGCATCAGGGCCGAGGCTCCGAGGCGATTGGCACCATGATCTGAGAAGTTCGCCTCACCGAGCACATGGAGTCCCGGAATGGTGCTCATGAGATTATAGTCCACCCAGAGTCCACCCATGGTGTAGTGAACCGCGGGATAAATGCGCATCGGACGCTCGTAGGCGCTCTCGCCGGTGATGTTCTGATACATCTCGAAGAGATTGCCGTAGCGCTCGCGAATGGTCTTCTCACCCAGACGGGCGATGGCAGCGGAGAAGTCGAGG
>Ga0007854_10000909_pt1 | contig 19213 bp, 14 predicted proteins | sample CryBogCBH12Aug08_FD_60382 | JGI IMG/M metagenome (GOLD analysis project Ga0007854, IMG submission 60382) | Freshwater microbial communities from Crystal Bog, Wisconsin, USA - CBH12Aug08 | ecosystem: Environmental > Aquatic > Freshwater > Lake | place: Crystal Bog, Wisconsin, USA | collected...
GTGCTGATCGAAGTGCTAACCGCTCTAGGCATAGGTTCGGCTGCGAAAGGCATCGAATTTGCCACCAGTGGCAAACAAGCGCTGACGATGATAAGAAAAGCAATAGAAGCTGACCTGCCATATGACCTGATGCTGCTTGATTGGGTCATGCCGGAGATGGATGGATATGCCGTTCTGCAAAATCTGCGTGACAGTGGCTTGGCTCCTCTTCCGTTGTCGGTGGTGGTATCCGCTTACGATACAGAAGCAATGCACGAAATCGCAGAAAGCCTGGGTGCACAGCACTTCCTGCCCAAGCCTGTCTTGCCGGAGGCATTGCGCCGACTGATCAATGCCCTGACAGGCAAAACCGACGATGAAAGCAGCTACATCCATGACAGCCGCATCGATATCAATTTCAACGGCATGCGCGTGTTGCTGGTAGAAGACAATCCGATCAATCAGCAACTCGCTGTCGAGTTGCTGGAAAGCCGAGGCATAAAGGTTGTAGTAGCCAACAATGGACAGGAGGCGCTCGACAAATTGGCGGCTTTTGCCTCTGATCACTTCCACGTAGTACTCATGGATTTGCAGATGCCGGTGATGGACGGTTACGAAGCTACCCGCCGGTTGCGCTCGGATCCACGTTATTTCTCGTTGCCCCTGGTGGCCATGACGGCTCATGCCATGCTTGAAGAGCGCCAAAAATGTCTGGCTTTGGGCATGAACGATCATCTTAGCAAACCGATAGAACCGGACGATTTATACGCCATGCTGGCCAGATTTTTTACCGCACCAACCAATTCTATTGTGGACACGGTCAGCCTTGGCACTCAGCCAGTCATACCTAGCGGAGATATCGTGCTGCCAAATATTGCGGGACTAGACATTGCGAGCGGTTTACGGCGCGCTGCGAACAACCGAAAACTTTATAGTCAGTCACTATCCAGATTCGTTAACGACTTTGCCGAATACAAACATACCTTTACGAGCTACCTCGCCAATGCAGAATGGAATGTGGCTGAACGGCTGGCACATACTCTGAAGGGACTGGCTTCTACTCTGGGTGCCAACGACGTGTCGCTAGCTGCAAGCAAACTGGAAACCGTCTGCAAGGGCAAACAAGCAGAGACTGCCGCTGCCGTTCTGATTGACCTGATGACGTTATTGACACCCCTGCTTACCGCATTGCAACAGCATTTCGCCGAGGAACAAGCCTCAAAATCCATGGTAGCCGAGCTAACAGCCGAGTCTGGAGAACTACCCGATTGCACACCACAACTTCTGCAACTATTGAATGAAGGAGATAGCCACGCCATTGAGCTGTGGGAAATGCACCATCAGGAATTTTCCCGTTCTCTGTCGCCGCATGCAGCTGAGCTCATAACTATCGCACTGCAAAATTTTGAATTCGATACCGCCCAAAAACTTTTGACTGAACTTTCAGCAAAGGTGCCATCATCTGAGACCTTGAATTTAGTGGACAAGCCATGAATACATCAGCAAATATCCGCCCAACCATTCTCGTGGTAGACGATAACCCGACTAACCTGAGTCTGTTATCCAATCTGCTCAAGGAGCAATATCGCGTTAAAGTGGCAAACAACGGAATCAAGGCTCTGGAACTTGCGGCGGCTACCCCACCCGATCTGGTACTGCTCGACATCATGATGCCGGAGATGGATGGTTACGAAGTGTGTCGCCGCCTTAAGGACGCCAAGTCTACACAACAAGTGCCGGTCATTTTTCTAACTGCCAAGTCAGAAATAGAAGATGAAGAAATGGGTTTTTCGGTCGGCGCGGTGGATTTTATCCATAAGCCGTTCAGCCCGCCAATTGTTTTAGCTCGGGTCAAAACACACCTTGAGATAAAGTCCTTGCATGACTCCCTGCAGGTGCAAAATCTTTTCATCAAGAAAACATTTAGCCGTTATATGTCGGATGAAGTAGTCGAGAAGCTTCTTGACTCACCTGACGGGCTGAAACTTGGTGGCGAATCGTTGACGGTCACTATCGTCATGACCGATCTTCGCGGCTTTTCGACAATATCGGAAAAAGTGCCACCTGAATCGGTTGTAAGAATGTTGAACAGTTATTTATCGCGGATGACTGATATCATTTTCAAGTATTCCGGCACGATCATTGAAATTATTGGTGACGCAATCATGATTATATTCGGTGCGCCGACCAATCGGCCGGACGATACCGATCGGGCAATTATCTGTGCCTTGGAAATGCAGATTGCCATGGAAAAAGTAAATGAGCTTAATAGGCAATTTAACCAGCCGGAACTGGAAATGGGTATTGGCATAAATACGGGGCATGTTGTTGCCGGTAACATAGGTTCCGATATGAGGGTGAAATATGCCGTTGTTGGCAGCAATGTCAATCTGGCAGGAAGGGTAGAATCATTTTCCGTCGGCGGGCAAGTACTCATCACCGAATCGACCCTGAAGGCGGCCTCTCTGAAAGTAAAAGTATGCGGTGAGCGCTCAATTCCTTTCAAGGGGTTGGAAGAACCGGTTAAGATATACGATGTAACCGGAATAGGTGGCATGTTTGACTTTACCGGAGATAGAGGCACCTACGATATATCGTTACCACAGCATCAGGTAGAATATGTGTCTTTTGACAATGGAATTCCTATTGCATTTGAAATATTGGATGGGAAATATGCTTCTGGGCAAAAGATGCGCGGACAAATTTTCAAGTGGGCAAAAAAATCTGCGATATTTACTTCTGAAGTTGAATTAGGAGAGTTGGTCAATCTGAAAGTTTATTTTAAAGATCAGGATGTCAATCGAGACTGCATTATTTATGCAAAAGTGATAAATGCCAGCTTGGATGAATCAAATTGTTATGAAATGCGTTTTACAAGTATGAAAAGCGTTTTACAAGAGATCGAAACCGTTAATCTGGTATAAATAACTCCGCAGAATAGTTTCATTAAGAACGTATGAACACGCCTGCATAAATTCGTGGATACCACGCTCATTTAATTGTGTCTAAGGAATAATACATATGGAACAATTGATATTGCACTTAATTGGAGACTATATAACCCAAACCAATTGGATGGCAAAAAATAAAAACAATATTTTGATTGTTGCAATTCATGCCGCATTATATTCGCTTCCATTCTTTCTGCTTTCATCGTCTATTCTGGCAATAACTGTTATATTCACAAGTCATGTCGTAATTGACAGATACCGGCTAGCACGCTTCATTATCTTTGCAAAAAACAAGGTTACTGAGCCCAGCTTGCAATGGGTGGATGCACAGAAGACTGGTTTTCACAAAGATATTCCCGATTGGCTAGCAGGATGGTTATTAATAATAGTTGATAATACGATGCACCTCGCGATCAACTATGCTTCGTTACGTTGGCTTTGATATAAAAGCTCCCCTTTCGCCAATTCATGGCATTGCGTTGCAATGGAGAGCATTGAATGAGTTTGTTACATGAAGCATGGAGGGACACACTTGGTTTTGCCCGGGAACCTTTATTCTCGATTGGCAGCTCTGATTTCAATCTGCTGCGCTTACTGGGATTGCTGCTCATCATAGCGACTGTTTTTCAGGTTGCCAGAATCACCAAACGCTCGATCAATAAACTGAATCCCGATCCGACCGATCAGGCTGTCTATTTATTAAGCCGGTTTGCCGGTTACTTCGTTTGGATTATCGGCACCCTGATCAGCCTGAATTTTTTGGGTTTTGAGCTTTCCAGTTTCGCTTTTCTGGGTGGCGCAGTGGGTCTGGGGCTTGGCTTCGGTTTACAAAATATCCTGTCCAATTTCGTCGCCGGCATTATTATTCTGTTTGAAAAATCGCTCAAGGTAGGCGACATAGTCGAATTGCAATCCAACTTGATCGGCAAGGTTGCAGAAATCAACCTGCGCTACACCCGGATTAGTACGGCAGATGCTATTGATATTCTGGTGCCCAATTCCGAATTCATCAGTAGCCGTGTGGTCAACTGGACCTTCGCTGATCCCATTCGGCGCATACACGTCCCTTTCAGCGTTGCTTATGGCACTAACAAGGATCTTGCCAGAGAAGCAGGCATTGCTGCAGCAATGGCTGTCCCAAGCACAATCTGCGATGAAGATCGCCAGCCGGATGTCTGGCTGGTTCGCATGGGTGACAGCGCACTCGAATTCGAACTAATTGTGTGGATTAATCAGGAATCTGCCACAATCAGAGGAACAATTCAGGCACACTACGTTTGGGCACTGGAAACTGAATTAAGCAAACTGGGTATTGAAATACCATTCCCCCAACGCGATTTATATCTCAAGAACTCCAGGATTACCGTTTCACTGGAGCACTCAGAACCCAGCCAGCATGAATAGTGGTGCACTGAAAATAATTAATATTATTTATCAACAGGTTGAAATACTCTTTTTAAGGTATCATGTTTTTACGAAGCAAGGGGAACCTGCGTTAGCAAAGTCCCTCTAAGGAGCGGCGCACTTGAAATTATCCTGATCGGCCCTAATTTTAGGATTTACCTTTAAGAGGAGAATAAGAATGTTAAAAAATGTAATACTAGGATTTATATTGTTGGCCTCAATGTGTTTTTCAGTTGGGGTTGCAATGGCGGATAATTCCCCTACACTGGATCAAGTCTATCAGGCCGCCCATTCCGGTCGGCTGGATGAAGCACAACGAATGATGGATAAAGTACTCAGAGAACATCCCAATAGCGCCAAAGCCCATTTTGTGGAGGCGGAGTTATCCGCAAAACAAGGTCAAATGAGCAAAGCCGGGGATGAGTTGGCAGCTGCCCAGCGCCTGAAGCCGGATTTGTCATTCGCCAGCCCTCAAGCTGTGCAGGATTTAAAAAATCTGATTGCAGCGCCCCAACGTGTTAATCAGGCACCTGTAAACACCTATCAGCCTCAATCAACTAATAGTTTCCCGTGGGGAATGCTGTTTCTCGGGTTCGGAGTCATCGCGATTATCGTTTTCGTGATGCGTGCGATGAATGCCCGTAATCCAGCCACATTCCCAACCAACTACCAACCGGGTATGCAAAACCCTTACCCATCCCCCATGCCTATGCAACCCTACGGCGGAGGCATGGCGCCGATGGGCCAAGCAGGAGGCGGGATAGGTAGCGGAATTATGGGCGGACTGGCGACCGGTGCAGCGGTGGGTGTTGGCATGGTAGCGGGTGAAGCACTGGCCCATCGCTTCATGGATGGCGGACATAACGAAGCGAGCAACGTGGCTCCTGTAGCGGATACCTGGGGCAATAACACATCCGACAATATGGGGGGAGCAGACTTTGGTATTGCCGACAATTCTTCCTGGGATGACAGTTCAAATTTCGCAAGCAACTCGGATTCCGGTGGAAGCGATTGGTCATAGAAACGACTTTCAAACTGCTATTTAAAAAAAATATTTTTTAAATAGCAGAAGTTATTCTTTCTTCCTTTCCCACAGCCTTTTATTGCGCTTGAATGTTAATGTATAGCAACGGCAGTGGGAACGGTTGCATGCAGATTTGCGGTTAAATCTGAATCTTTTCTTAGAGTGTTCACAATAGATGACTGGGCAAAAACAGTCAGAATTGGCAAACAAGACATCTACGCTTCCTGATCATTCACACCCTTGCATAATCGCCCATTAGAGCCTCTCAGCAATCGTTGAGAAATTAACACTCTCTTCAGTCTGCTCGCTGTCACACCCCTTCAAGTAAAATTTGGGAAATATTCCAAAGGTGGTTGTATCGAATCAACGTCTCCGGTTTATGTCCATATATAATTGTTGCCAAGAGATAATACCATTGTTTTAAAATGGTTATTTGCCGTTTTTAGTACCCAATTGTTCAGGACTCGTATATTATTGTAAAAAATTAATTAACGCTGAAATTAAAAAAGCAAACACATAAGGAAAGTGGCCAATAGTGGAAACTAACCAATCACCTAACTCAGAGGAACTCCTGGTAGATAGAATCTTACCTCTTGTTGTACAGAAAAATAACGGATTAGTTGCTTATTTAATAGCAGTTTTATTAATTAGCCTCGCTCTATTAGTTCGCTTTTCTATAGCTCCCCTAAGTGCAGGTTTACAATACTTGACTTTTTTTCCTGCCGTAACCGTTGCAGTAGTTCTTGGAGGGATTGGACCCGGTCTACTTGCTGTTTTAATTGGAGCGTGTTTTGCAACTTTCATCCTTACTCCGCCATTCTGGTCATTTTCATTTTTTACTTTTGAAAAGGCATTTTGGTCTAATATCGTTTTTCTTGGTGATGGATTAGTTATTTGCATCTCGATTGAAGCCATGCATCGTTATCGCGAAAATTACGAACGAAAGTTGAAAAAAATTCAAGAATCTGAAGCAATCATTGTTGGTATCAATAAAGAATTGGATGAATTTGCTTATATTGCCTCCCACGACCTGAAAGAACCACTTCGGGGTATTCATAATTACGCGAGCTTTCTTAAGGAAGACTACGCAAAACAGTTGGATGAAGATGCCCACAAGTACATCAATAGCATACAACGACTGGCAGAGCGGATGACAACATTGGTTGACAAATTGCTGGCATATTCTCGAATTGGCAGCAGCGAAGTCCATAAAGTCGCTATTGATATGGACGCTATTGTAGATAACGTGATTGAGGACTTAAGTGCTTTGCGTGCTGAGGGCTTGGAGGTGACCCGCGTTGGCAAACTGGGTACTGAGCAAGGTGACGCGATACGAATTGGTGAGGTTTATCAGAACCTGATCACAAACGCGGCAAAATACAACGACAAACCCAACAAGAATGTAGAAATTGGGCGCATAGTGAATAGTACCGGGTTACCCACTTTCTATGTTAAAGATAATGGTATCGGAATTCCCACTCAACATTTCGAAAATATATTCCGAATATTTAAAAGGCTTCACGAGCAATCCAAGTATGGTGGTGGTTCCGGAGCAGGGCTTACTATTGTACGGAAGATCATTGAAAAGCATGGTGGACGAATTTGGCTTGAATCAACCCCGGGGAAAGGTAGCACTTTTTATTTCACTTTAAGCGGAGAGGCATTATGAATTCTGATTCGCGTCAATCTATTTTGATTGTTGAAGATAGCGATGACGATTATTTTGCAACTGAGCGGGCTTTTAAAAAGTCACGTTTACTCAACCCAGTTCATCGCTGCTCAAATGGTGATCAGGCTTTGGACTTTCTCTACCAGCGTGGAGACTATGCCGATCCGGAATCCGGAACAAGACCGGGTATGATATTGCTGGATCTAAACTTGCCCGGCACCGATGGAAGAGAAGTTCTGAGGATTATCAAATCGGATCAAAATTTAAATCTGATCCCTGTGATCGTCCTCACCACATCCGATGCAGAGCAGGATGTGGCACGTTGCTATGCTGCCGGAGCAAATTCCTATGTAAAAAAACCCGTAAATATGGCAGGGTTTGTCGAAGCCATTACCAGACTCAAAGAATATTGGCTAGAGGTTGCTTTACTTCCCGGGGATCCTAAATGACTGAAACAATTCTGATTATCGACGACAATGAAGATGATCATCAGTTGTATAGTCGTGCCCTCAGAAATCTAGATGGCTTCACCCTGATGACAGCATTCACGGCAAAAGAGGGGTTAAAAATAACACTGGATTCAAGGCCGTCCATTATTATGCTTGATTACAAACTACCCGATTCGAATGGTCTCGAATTTCTGGAAAAACTCATTCAAATAAGGACGATAGACATTCCGGTCATCATGCTGACCGGTGAAGGAAATGAGCCTGTAGCAGTTGAAGCCATGAAAATGGGCGCCAGTGATTACATCGTGAAAGATGTGGCAGGAGGGTTTATCAGATTGCTGCCAAGTATAGTCAAGCATGTTTTGGCTTCCCATGCAGACAAAATTGAAACGCGCAAATTAAAGGATTTGCATCAGACAATTTTGCACACGGTAGCAGATGGAGTAATTGGTATCGGAATAGACGGCGTCATACTGTTTGCAAACTCTTCAGCAGAGCGGATGTTGAAATGTTTACCCAATGGACTCATCGGACGCCAAATATCCAAACTCATTCTACCTGAAGGTTTACCCTCTTCCTGGAGTGCACATCCCCTCGCCTTGTTACCCGAAGAGTCAGGCAGTATGAGTCGCGACATCGATATCATTCAAAGTGATGATGGAGGTTCATTCCCCGTTAACTACACAGCCTCCCGGCTGGACAGTTTTAATGCCGACTTTATGGGCAGCGTCATCGTATTTCAAGATATTACCGAACGCAAGAAAGCCGAACATAAGCTATTGAGGTCAGCTCACTATGATCTTTTGACCGGACTGTCTAATCGCGTGATGTTTCGCGAATATTTGGACAAGGCTTTTGCCAGAGCAGATCGCAGCCAACGTCAACTAACCGTATTTTTTATCGATCTGGATGGTTTCAAAGAGGTTAATGACACCTTTGGCCATCATGCCGGAGATCAGTTGCTGCAAATAGTTGCCACAAGACTGGAGGATTCCGTTAGATCGGGGGACTTGGTTAGTCGCATTGGCGGAGATGAATTTACTATTGTGGTTGAAGACAGTCAATTAAACCAACTGAAAAATCTGGCGCAAAAACTTTTAACTTCAGTTGAGCAACCTTATACCTTGCTCGACGCGCACACCATCACTGTTTCGGCCAGTATAGGCATTGCCTCTTACCCCCAAGTTGCAAACGATTGGGAAAGTCTGGTTAACAAGGCCGACAAGGCCATGTACGAAATAAAGAAAAGCGGTAAAAAAGGCTTTGGATTTGCTTTATAGAAAACTTCGTAAAAGGTTTGCCTGTGTCGGTGCGGGTGATAATGATAAAATACACACCGATCTCAAATGAACAACCCTTATTCCGCACAGTATTGATGAGTCGTATCGGCCCCTTGCTTCATTAGGCGATTAATTTTTAAACCCACATGACACATTACGCACCCATGATTGCGGCCTTGTTCACTTTGCTGATTACGACTATTTTGTTATTCAGCAAAATTGGCAAAGAGATTCAAGACATCCCCAATCAACGCTCGTTGCATAACGCTCCCATTCCTCGCATCGGCGGAATAGGAATCATGGCTGGCGTGCTCACAGCCTGGGCATTAATGTTGACGTCTTTGGCATGGTGGGTGGTGTTTCCCTTGTTGGCACTCATTGCCGTTTCATTATTGGATGACAAGCGGGGTGTACCCGTTCGGAAACGTTTGTTGGTGCATGGCCTTGCAGCCCTGGTTCTGGTGATTGGTTCAGGATTGGCCACACAGAATATATTACTGGCTTTACTGGCATTACCTTGCGTTGTGTGGATGACCAACCTTTACAATTTCATGGATGGTTCGGATGGACTGGCTGGCGGCATGACATTTTTTGGTTTTACCATGTATGGGCTGGCAGCTTTGATGCACGGCGATGATACGCAAGGCATGCTTAATTTTTCCATAGGTGCAGCCGCTCTTGGATTTTTATACTACAACTTGCATCCGGCCAAAGTATTTATGGGAGATGCAGGGTCCATTCCTCTCGGTTTCCTCGCAGCCGCAATGGGTTTGTGGGGGTGGGAGCAAGGCCACTGGCCCGGCTGGTTTCCGCTATTGGTGTTTTTTCCGTTCGTGGCAGACGCCACAGTCACTCTGGTGAAACGTATGCTGCGCAGAGTAAAAATTACCGAGGCACATCGGGAACATTATTATCAGCGCCTGGTGCAAATCGGCTGGGGACATCGCAACGTTGCGTTATTTGCCTTTGCGCTGATGTTTTCATCCGGAATTTCAGCCCTGTGGGGCATCGGCCATTCTTCACTGGAGGTTTTGTTTCTGTTTTTAGCCTGGACGGCTATCTATACAGTGTTAATGATGACTCTGGATAGAAACTGGAAAATCTTTCAAAGCAAGGTTAATGGCTAAGCCGGATATTCGCACCGTGCTGGCAATGCTGCACGATTTTTTGGCAGCGGCTTTTGCATGGACCTTCGCCTATTTGTTGCGCTTTAATTTCGATCTGCCGGATAACTTTATTGACGAAATGCTTCGTACCCTACTGTGGGTTGCGCCATTGCAAGGCGTCATTTTTTGGCGCTTCGGCCTGTATCAAGGACTTTGGCGCTATGCGAGTGTGACTGATTTGCGCCGGATTTTTATGGCTGTGCTGACCGCTGCCGGAATGATTCCTCTGGTGTTATGGATGTTCCGCATCAGCGCCGTGGTTCCCCGCTCTGTCCTGATCATCAACCCTGTGTTGTTGCTGCTGATCATGGGAGGCAGCCGTTTCCTTTATCGCATCTGGAAAGAACAAGGCCTGTATCGCGATATCCGCCTGCAGGGCGAACCGGTTTTAGTGTTGGGTGCGGATGATGATGCGGTGAGCCTGTCCAAGGAGTTATCGCGGAGCAAAGATTGGCGACTGGTCGGTTTTCTCGACGACGACACTATCAAGCATGGCCACTCATTAAATGGGATTCAAGTGTTGGGAGCGCTCGACAGTTTGCAGCAATGGTCTGAACAGCTAAATGTCAGGCAAGCGATTATCGCCATGCCCTCCGGGTCGCATCTGGTGCGTAAGCGCGCAATCAAACTTTGCGATCAAGCCGGGCTCAAGGCATTGACTGTGCCCTCATTCGACGACTTGTTGAGTGGGCGAGTAGCCATTTCGCAATTGCGCGCTGTCGAACTGGATGATTTGCTGGGACGTGATCCTGTTGAATTGGACACTGCCGGATTGCATGAACTGCTCACTGGCAAAACGGTTATGGTAACCGGTGCAGGAGGCTCGATTGGCTCCGAACTTTGCCGCCAGATAGCCCTCTTCAAACCTGAAAGATTGATGCTCTATGAACAAAGCGAATTCGCCCTTTATACCATTGAGCAGGAATTGCTTTCAACTCAACCTGAGCTGGATTGTGAATTTCTGATCGGTGACGTGCGCGATTCGGCACGTTTGGATGAAATCATGGAAAAACATTGTCCCGCTGTGGTTTTTCACGCCGCTGCCTACAAGCATGTGCCCTTGATGGAACAACGCAATGCCTGGCAGGCCGTGCGCAATAATGTGCTGGGAACCTGGGCCGTGGCCGATGCTTCGCAGCGACATGAGGTGGGCAAGTTTGTCTTGATATCGACTGACAAAGCGGTGAATCCGACCAATGTAATGGGTGCCAGCAAGCGTCTCGCCGAAATGGTATGCCAGAGCTTGCAGGAACCCGGGACGACTCGCTATGTCATGGTACGCTTTGGTAATGTGCTGGGCAGCACCGGCAGCGTGATTCCAAAATTTCGCGAGCAGATCGCCAAGGGAGGGCCTGTTACCGTGACCCATCCGGACATTACCCGCTTTTTCATGTCGATTCCGGAAGCAGCCCAACTGGTATTACAAGCGGGACTGATGGGTACGGGCGGTGAAATTTTTGTCCTGGATATGGGGGAGCCGGTAAAAATTGTCGACTTGGCCAAAGATTTGATCCGGCTTTCCGGCATGACCGAAGATGAAATCAAAATCGAATTCAGCGGTCTGCGTCCGGGAGAAAAACTCTATGAAGAATTGCTCGCTGACAACGAACACACACTGCCTACCCCCCATCCAAAACTGCGCATCGCACGTGCACGCGAAGTGGATGAGTCATGGCTCAAAGCACTATTGGTATGGGTTACTTCAAATGCCACACAAAGCGATGCTGAAGTAAAACTTTCCTTGTCAAAATGGGTGACAGAATACACGCCTGACAATAACTAATCTTTAGGGAACCTCTAATACTTGGCTGGTGGAACGGGTTTCGCATTCCATATAACCTCAGCATACTGGCTAATCGTCCGGTCGCTGGAAAATTTACCCATGTTGGCTACATTCAGTATCGCACTTCTTACCCATTGATCCTGATTCCGGTAAGCCCTCTCAACTTTTTCCTGGCATGCAATGTAGGCCGCATAATCGGCAAGCAATAAATAATGATCGCCATTCTGCAATAAATTATCTACGATGGGTTTAAAGCGACCCGGTTCATCCGGCGAAAAAAAGCCCGAGCCGATCATGTCGAGCACTTCCCGCAATTCGCCATTCCCATGGTAATAATCCCAAGGTTGATATCCGTTTGTTTTCACTCTGGCGACTTCCTCGGCAGTCAGACCAAAAATGAAAATATTGTCCGAACCCACTTCTTCGCCAATTTCAACATTGGCGCCATCCAAAGTGCCGATGGTAAGCGCACCGTTCAGCGCCAGTTTCATGTTTCCCGTTCCCGAAGCTTCGGTACCCGCAGTTGAGATTTGTTCGGACAAATCCGCTGCGGGAATCATATCTTCTGCCGTGGAAACATCGTAATTGGGGACAAACACCACCTTGAGGCGACCGGCCACTTGCGGCGCGTTATTGATAATATCGGCAACATCGTTGATCAGCTTGATAACCAGCTTGGCCATGAAATAGCCCGGCGCTGCCTTGCCGCCGAAAATTACGGTGCGCGGATAAATCTCGATGTTCGGATTGTGGCGAATACGGTTGTACATCGTCACTACATGCAACAGATTGAGCAACTGGCGCTTGTATTCGTGAATGCGTTTGATCTGCACATCAAACAGAGAATCCAGATCGACTTTGATGTTGACTTTTTGTTGTAATATTTCGGCAAAACGCTCCTTGTTGGCACGTTTCACGGCTGCAAATTCATTGCGGAACCCGGCATCGTCTGCAAACGGAATCAGTTTCTTTAGCTGACTCAAGTCCTTCACCCAGTCACGACCGATGCGCGAAGTAATCAATTCGGCCAAGCGCGGATTGGCCTGATTCAGCCAGCGACGCGGGGTAATTCCGTTAGTCATATTAACGATTTTGCCCGGATAGAAACGATCAAAGTCGGCAAAAATAGTCTGTTTCATTAAATCAGTATGGATCTGTGCCACACCATTTACTTTGTGGCTGCCAACAATCGCCAAATGTGCCATGCGAATACGCTTATCCCCCGTCTCATCTATGATGGACATGCGACGCAGCATTTCGGTATCTCCGGGATATTGGTGCATCACATCTTTCAAGAACCGGTGGTTGATCTCAAAAATAATCTGCAAATGGCGGGGTAATAGTTTTCCGAACATGGGCACTGTCCAGGTTTCAAGCGCCTCAGGCATCAAGGTGTGATTGGTGTAACCAAAAGTACGCGTGGTGATATCCCATGCTTTCTCCCAATCCAGATGGTGCAAATCCACCAGCACACGCATCAATTCTGGAATAGCAATTGAAGGATGCGTATCGTTTAACTGGATCGCCACCTTGTCGGGTAAGGAATCGAAACCCTCATGATGTTTGCTGTGGCGGTAAAATACATCTTGCAGCGAAGCACACACAAAGAAATATTGCTGCTTCAAACGCAACTCGCGTCCCATTTCGGTAGTATCGTTTGGATAGAGAACTTTGGAAAGATTTTCAGACTCATTCTTGTCGGCCACCGCCTTGATGTAATCACCCTCGTTAAAATATCGCAATTCAAAATCGCGCGTCGCTTTGGCCGCCCACAAGCGCATGTTATTGACCGTTTTTGTGCCATAACCAGGAATCGGAGTATCAAAGGCCATCGCCATCACATCGTCGGTATCGATCCAATAATAGCGGTCAATACCCTTCTCATCTTTATACTGAACGACTCTGCCATGAAATTTGACTTGATATAAAACTTCTGGTCGGGCGAACTCCCACGGGTTGCCGTAGCGTAACCAGTTGTCCGGGTGCTCGACCTGCCTGCCATTTTCAATGCGCTGGGCAAACATGCCGTATTCGTAGCGAATTCCATAACCGTAACCGGGCAGTTCAAGTGTTGCCATGGAATCCAGAAAACAAGCCGCCAGCCGCCCCAAACCACCGTTCCCAAGTGCGGCATCTTGTTCAACTTCCCGCACTTTATCCAGATCAACGCCCAAATCGCTTAGCGCTGTGCGGTATTGCTGATCGAAGCCCAGATTGTGCAAACTGTTCATCAGCGTGCGCCCCATCAGGAACTCCATGGAAAAGTAATAAATTCGCTTGGCGTCATTCACATAATAGTTCCGCATGGTTTCCATCCAGCGGTCAATCATGCGATCACGTGCCACATAGGCTGCTGTGAAGAACCAGTCGCGTTCGGTTGCCGTAATATTATCTTTTGCAACAGAATAGGTTAAACGATCGACAAAGGACTGTTTGATCGAAGCGGCATCGAGCCCGATTATTTGATGCTCAAATAAAGGTTTTTCAGGTTTTTTTGACATAACTTAATTACCGTTTGAATGAATTCGATTATTAGATGAAGTACTCTTTAATTACGGTTCTTTAACAGCGCTTTCAAATCGGCAAAGGGTTGATGACTTGCCGTAATTTGCGCCTCGCCAGCCGGCGTACGTCCAACTGAATCGAGTAGTCTCGAGTGCTCGTTGTCATGACAGTAGACGCACAACAATTCCCAGTTACTACCGTCAGGTGGGTTGTTATCGTGGTTATGATCTTTATGATGTACGGTGAGTTGAATAAGGTTGGTTCGATCAAATGCACGAGCACAACGACCACAAACCCAAGGATAAAGCTTGAGAGCCTGTTCACGGTAGCCCTGTTCGCGTTGTTCCCGATTACGTCTGGCATCGGCAACGATCCGATCCAGTTTTGCGGAATCGGGTGTTTTTCTGGTCAGCATATAACCCCTTCTCTTCTTGCGCCTAATAGACTATGCCTAATTGACTAAAAAGGGAATACCTTCGAGCATGAATATTGCCGATCCTTGTCAACATTTCAAAAATAGCGGCCTCCAGAGCGAAGTTTCTCAGAATGTCTAAAATAACGCTCCATAAACAGGTAAAATCCTATTTTGATTAACCCGTTAAGATTCCAATGTCCATTCAGTGGTTTCCCGGTCACATGACTTCGGCACGTAAAAAAGCCGCCGAAACCATGGAACGGATTGATGTCGTAATTGAAGTGTTGGATGCGCGCGTACCCGAGGCAGGTAGCAATCCACTGATCAGCGAATTGAGACTGCATCGCCAACGTCCCTGTCTAAAAATCCTTAACAAGACCGACCTTGCCGACCCTGCTGCAACCAAGGCCTGGTTAAGTTATTTCAACGGCCATAAGAATGTTAAAGCGGTGGCTTTGTCTTGCAAGAAGCCTGGGGAGGCAGCGAAAGTGCCTAACCTTTGTGCCGCACTCGCCCCTCATCGCGGCACCACTCTCAAACCTTTGCGTATGCTGATTATGGGCATCCCAAACGTCGGTAAATCGACGCTGATGAATGCGCTGCTGAAACGCCGTGCGGCACTGGTTGGTGATGAACCGGCGATAACCAAAAGTCAGCAGAGTTTTGATCTGAATGATCACATGACGCTCATCGACACCCCCGGGCTCATGTGGCCTAAAATCGAATACGATAGTGACGGCCTGATGTTGGCAGCCAGCCATGCCATCGGACGCAATGCAGTGATTGATGAAGAAGTTGCCACTTTTCTGGCAGACCTATTACTCGAGCGTTACCCTGCCCTATTGACCGCCCGATACAGCTTTGCCGTGGACAATATGGACGGTGCGGATGTCATCGCTGCCATCGCCCAAAAACGGGGTTACCGGATCAAGGGCGGCGATTCTGACTTGGAAAAATCAGCACTCATGTTATTGCAAGATTATCGCTCGGGTGCACTCGGGCGGATCAGCCTGGAAACCCCCCAAACCCGGAGTACCATGCTTGAAAAAGCATCTCTATCGGCAGAGTCTGCTGACACTTAAAAATGCAACCGCATTTTTCGATGAGGAATGCCTGCATCCATATAGAGCTCGCCTTCTTCGACAAAGTTGAAGTGTCTATAAAAGGGCAAAGCATGAAGCTGGGCACTCAATTCAACCGCGGGATAAGAGCGTTTGCGAGCTTCCTCAAGCAAGAGTTCCAATATCTCAGTCCCGACTTTTTTACCACGCCATCCTCGCAATACCGCCATACGCCCGATGTGTGCATCTGGAGTCATGCGGCCACAGCCAATTGCTTCTCCTTTGTTACTTATCGCCAGACAATGGTAGCACTGAGTATCCAATCCATCCCATTCCAATTCCTGCGATACACCCTGCTCGTTCATGAATACAGCCTCGCGCACCGCACGTAACAAGAGCTCAGCTTCATACCAGCTAACCATTTTGACTGAAAACATTTCCATTTCATTCTCACTTCCCATTTTTGCATCAATACGGATGTAAACGACTATAAGGTAAGACTCACTCAAAAAAATTATTTATATTTTCATAACCATAATAGGTAACAGTTTTACCTCCTCCCTGCCCTCCCCCGATGTCCGAAAAACTTTTGGCCGGACACCCGGGAGAGGGTTCTGTCCCCTCCCCCTCTGGGGCAGGGCTAGGGATAACCAATCACTTGCTTCGTTTTGTGCAGCTTAGTGAGATGGCTAGTAGTTCCATCAGGGGTTTAGGGGCAACAGTGTCATGTATTTTGGAAAGCTCAATTGAGCTTTACTTTAATAGCTTGCAACTATGCCTGCCTGACATTTATCATTGCACAAATTAATTCCCGGCCTTGCATGCTTCGTGGCAAGAGCTTTTACTAAGGAACCTGCCGATCATGCATAAAATTTATCTCCTCCTGCCTTTGTTCCTATTGGCAGCCTGTGATAAACCAACCGTTCCTCCGGAACCGATACGTCCGGTTAAAACCGTGGTTATCGGAGTTGAACCCGGCGAACCTTATCTGCATTTGCCGGGCGAAGTTCGCGCGAGGCACGAGTCCCCATTAGCGTTCCGCGTGGGTGGAAAAATTACCGAATGCAGGGTTAATCTCGGAGACACCATACACCGTGGTGAAACTCTTGCAAAACTGGAACCTGCCGATTATCAACTCGCCAGCCAATCCGGAACCGCAGGAATTGCCGAAGCGCAAAGCGCACTTACCCTGGCTGAAGCAGAGTTGGTTCGCTATCGAAATTTGCATGAAAAGGGGTTTGTATCAGCAGCCATCCTGGACCAGAAACAAGCGACTGCCGAGGCTGCACGCGCCCGTATGGTCGCCATGCAATCGACCCACGCCGAACAAACCAGACAGCTTGGTTATACTACCCTCTCCGCAGATAACGATGGCGTGATCAGCGCATTTGATTGTAATGTCGGACAAGTAGTCAACATCGGACAACCGATTCTGCGCCTGGCTCAAGCTGCTGAAAAAGAAATCGAGATCAATCTTCCCGAAAGCGAATTGCAGCATTTTCGAACGCTTCAGAATTTTACGATCAATTTGAATGCTTTGCCCGGAAAATCCTATCATGGAGCCTTACGCGAACTGGCCGCAGCAGCCGATCCTGCAACACGCACCTATGCAGCACGTATCTCGGTCAAGAACCCCGATGCGGCCATCCAACTGGGCATGAGTGCCACAATTGAATCACAAGCAACGGGCGTTCAGGCAATCAATCTGCCGCTATCAGCCGTAGCCAGTCCCGACAAAAATTCCTCGGTATGGAAAGTAGACTCGGCCGGAACAGTCCACGCGACCCCTATTTCTATCAGTGGGTTACAAGGCAATGCAGTGCACATTGCTTCCGGTTTGAGCAACGGAGACATTGTCGTAACCGCCGGGGCCAATCTGTTGCGCGAAGGCGAGAAGGTTAGATTATTGCCATGAGCGAACGCTTCAATCTGAGTGCGCTCGCCCTTGGGCAAAGGGAACTGAGCTGGTTTTTCATTATTATAGTCGGCATTGCGGGCATCCTTTCTTATTCAAAACTCGGTCAGCGCGAAGATCCGGATTTTACTTTCCGTGCCATGGTCATCCGCACCCAGTGGCCGGGGGCAACAACTCAGCAGGTAGACGAGCAGATCACCACTCGTATCATTAAAAAACTTCAGGAAGTACCGTATTACCGGCGGGCATTCAGTTATTCACGCAACGGCGAATCCATTATCATTCTGGAATTGCTGGATTCATCGCCGCGCGATCAAGTCCCGCAGCTTTGGTATCAGGTACGCAAAAAAATTGGAGACATTCAGCACACCCTGCCACCGGGGATAACCGGCCCCAATTTCAACGATGAATTCGGCGATGTATTCGGTTCCATTTATGCTTTTACCGGTGACGGATTTAACCTCGAAGAGTTACGCCGCTATGCCGAAATGGCGAAGCAGCAATTGATCACGCTCCCCGATGTGGCAAAAATTGATCTGGTTGGGGTGCAGGCTGAACAGGTAACCGTCGCCATTTCCACACAGCGACTTGCCACCTTGGGTATTCCACCTCTCGCAATCGCACAAGCAATCCAGTCGCAGAACATCGTGCAGGATTCGGGGAGCCTGCACGCTGCCGATTTCTCGGTGCCATTGCGCGTGCGGGGAAATTTCGAATCGGTGGATGAACTTAAAAACTTGCCGCTACGCTTGAATGGACGGACCTTGCGACTGGGCGATATAGCGGAAGTATCACGAGGTTTTATCGACCCGCCTGAAACCACCATGCGTTATGCCGGGAAACCGGCCATTGGTTTGGCCGTATCCATGAAACCGCGTGGCGATGTATTGCGACTGGGGGAAGATTTGGATCGTCAAATGAATATACTGCAGGGTAAGCTACCCGTCGGCATTTCTTTCGCCCGAGTTTCCAATCAGCCCGCCGTAGTAAAAGATGCGGTAGGCGAATTCATGAATTCGTTTTTGGAAGCGGTTGCCATTGTGTTGCTGGTCAGTTTCGCCAGCCTCGGCTTTCGTGCCGGCATGGTCGTGGCCGTAACTATTCCGCTAGTCATTGCTGCCACTTTCTTCATCATGCGGATTTTAAATATTGACTTGCACCGCATCTCCACCGGCGCGTTGATTATCGCGCTCGGTCTGCTGGTTGATGATGCCATGATCGTGGTAGAAATGATGGTTCGCAAACTGGAAGAAGGCTTTGACCGGATGCGTGCAGCGAGTTTTGCCTACACTGCGACGGTATTTCCCATGCTCACCGGTACGCTGGTCACCGCTTCGGGTTTTCTGCCCATCGGCACCGCTCAGTCTTCCACAGGAGAATATACTTTTGCCATGTTTGCCGTGGTGAGCATTGCCTTGCTCGTATCGTGGGTCGCCGCAATTTTCGTCACGCCTTTGGCAGGCTACCATTTGTTGAAAAGTCACGTTGGACAGGGACACGAAATTTTTAATACGCCATTTTACCTCAGGCTACGCCGACTCATCGAGTGGTGTTTGTATCACCGAAAGACGGTACTCATTGGCACCCTGTTCGCCTTCATTCTCGGTGCTGT
>Ga0007854_10000910_pt1 | contig 19210 bp, 18 predicted proteins | sample CryBogCBH12Aug08_FD_60382 | JGI IMG/M metagenome (GOLD analysis project Ga0007854, IMG submission 60382) | Freshwater microbial communities from Crystal Bog, Wisconsin, USA - CBH12Aug08 | ecosystem: Environmental > Aquatic > Freshwater > Lake | place: Crystal Bog, Wisconsin, USA | collected...
TCGGCACAACTGCTTGAATCGGGCAATGTGGGCCCGGACGCAATCAAATTCGGCACATCGCCAGGAATGTCCGAAATAAGCAATGTGACCACTTTGGCAGGGTACGCCGCCGCCGCCAGCCGACCACCCTTGATTCCGGAAAGATGCCTGCGCACTGTATTGATCTCGGAAATGGAAGCACCGCGCATCAAAAGTGCGCGCGTAATGTCCTGCTTTCCTTCCAGCGTGAGGCCTGGGGCCGGGTACGCGCACAAGGCTGAACCACCGCCGGACACCAGCGCAATAACCAGATCGTCAGGCCCCAACTGGTTCACGGCTTGCAGCAGGGCCATGGCACCGCGCACGCTATTTTCGTCAGGAATGGGATGGCTGCCAACGACGATCTGAATTTTTTCAAGCGGTAGCTGAGCGCCCTGCGGCACGACAACCACCCCGCTCAGCGAGCCGGTCCAGTTCTGTTCGACAGCCTGCGCCATTGCCGCAGCAGCTTTCCCTACACCCACCACCACGGTGCGCCCGCGCGGTGGCGGGGGCAAATGGGCGGGTATTACGCGCAGCGGATTGGCGGCGTCCAGCGCTGCCTGATAAAGCTGCAACAATTGATCGTCTGGGGCTTGGGTCATGTCTGTGAACTGATTGTGGCATGTTCATCATAGGCAATGTGCGGCGCAGGCCTGCCGGCAGGAATGCAATGCCCTTAACATTTGGGCTCGATAGAGCCAAGCCTGATCAGTGGGAATTGCGCCAGTCAGACAGTGCGCGAAGGCATTCTTCAAATCCAGTGAGGAGATTTACACCCGGCGGCGGATTGACGCGCACCGTACCGCCACCGCCAACCCAGAGCGCAATATTTACCGGCAGGATTTCGCGTAGTTGCGACAGCAGTTCTGGAATCTGACGCCTTGGATAACTGGCTGAAAACGACAGGGTCACAATGTCGACCTCGTGGGCTATTGCGGCCTGACAGATCTGGAGCATCGGCGTCTGACTCCCCAGAGGAATGCAGTCGGCCCCTTCCAGCGCAAGCAGCGCCTCCACCATCAGCAACCCAATGGCATGCGGCTCTCCGGGCAGGCTGGTGAGCAACACCCGCGGCGCCCCGGGACTGCGTCGCAGGCCGGAAATAGTCTGCCGAAGCATCCGGTTGGTCAATTCCGTAAACAGATGCTCTTCAAATATTTCGAGAACGCCAGCCTCCCACGCGGCACCGACACGTTGGGTGAGCGGCGCAACAATGTCCTGGACAAACTGCTTTAGCCCGTAGCGCGCCAGATTTTGTTGCATGCGCTGCATATACGCGTTGGTATCATGCTGTTTTATCAGCATCAGGCACTCTTCAAGAGTCGATTCCTGCTCACTCTGACCCGCATCACCTGAACGTGGTGGGCGAGCGGATGCGTCATCTGCACTTTTGCCCGACTCAGCGTGACGAAATGCATCGTCCGGCATGGCGATCAATTTACCGGGCCTGTGCCCCAGATCCATCAGTCGCTTGATTTGGCGCAGTTTGGCTATCTGCTCCAGCGGATACATACGCTCGCCATTGGCATCCCGCGAAGGGACAGGAAATCCATAGCGACGCTCCCAAACACGCAAGACGTCCTTGGAAATTCCGGTCTCGCGCTCCGCTGCAGCGATACCAATACTCGACAAACTCATATTTTGTCCTAGACAATAATTAGACGAATCGTTGACAGACCCGTATTTTTGCGCTATCTTACGGGCATATTCTGAGTTTGTCTAGGACAAATGTATAACACAACACATAAAACCCGCCAGCGAATCGCCATCGTAGGAGCCGGCATTTCGGGCCTCGCAACGGCCTGGTTGCTCAGCGAACACCACGACGTAACCGTTTTTGAAGCCGGCACCTATCTTGGCGGCCACACCAACACAGTGGACGTCACTCTGGAGGGAATAACCCATCCAGTAGATACCGGCTTTCTGGTGTTTAACCGCACGACCTACCCAAACCTGATTGGTCTGTTTGAACATCTCGGGGTTGAAAGCGTGGAAACAGAGATGACCTTTGCGGTCAGTCTGGAAAATCCGCGCCTTGAATGGGCCGGCAGCAATTTATCGACGCTATTTGCACAGAAACGCAACCTGATCCGTCGCTCATTCTGGCGCATGCTGGCGGATATTGTGCGCTTCAACCGGGAGAGCCGGACTATTCTGCTGCGCCATCAAAGCGACGATTCCAGCCTGCGGGACATGCTGCGCGATCACCATTATTCGGAAGCGTTTTCGAACTGGTATTTGTTGCCCATGGCTGCTGCAATTTGGTCGTGCCCTACCAGTCAGATGCTGGATATGCCGCTGTCCACGTTTATCCGGTTCTGCGATAACCACGGATTACTGCAAGTATTCGACCGGCCAAAGTGGCGCACTGTGCAAGGTGGTGGTCGGGCCTACGTGAAAAAAATGGCCGAACGCCTGACCGACGTTCGCCTGTCGTGCCCGGTATTGGCTATTACGCGCGAAACTTCAGGGTTGCGCGTCAAGCATGCCCACGGGCTGGATACATTTGATCAGGTGGTGCTGGCCTGCCACAGTGATCAGGCCCGAAATATATTGGGCGCCACCGCCAGTGATACCCAACGCGAAGTACTAACAGCCATCGACTATCAGCCGAATAGGGCTGTATTGCACACCGACCCGGCGCTATTACCGCGCGACCCGAAGCTGTGGTCAGCGTGGAACTATTTTGCCGGACGCGGTGATCCAGGCGATCAGCCAGTTGGCGTTTCGTACCTGATCAACAAGCTGCAGCCGCTACCCTTCAAGACGCCCGTGATTGTGACTTTGAACCCGGCGCGCGAACCCGATCCGGCACGCGTTATAGCGGAATTTGAATATGCACACCCGATGTTCAATTTGGCGGCCCTAGCGGCGCAACAGCGTCTGCAAGCCGCGCAGGGAGAAGGCGGTATATGGCTGGCTGGCGCATGGGCCTGCTACGGCTTTCACGAGGACGGTCTGAAGTCGGCCCTCTCCGTGGCAAATAGCATGGGAATCCGGGCACCCTGGCAAGGCGCTGCCAGCCCTGCAAACTACACCACGCGAACAGGGTGAGGTGGACGTGGTCTTCAACCCCCAAATTTGTGTCGGGCAGGTCATGCATCGCCGCTTGCGGCCGGTAGAACACGCCTTTGTGTATCCGGTGTTCTATATGTTGCTGCCGCTACGCAATATGGATTCGGCCAGATGCAGCCTATTTTCTATTAATCGACGCAACGTGGTCAGCTTTCAGGACAAGGACCACGGACCTCGCGATGGTAGTCCGCTCTTGCCGTGGATTGAAGCCGTGCTGATAAAAAATGGACTACCTGCGGATGGTCCGATCATGTTGCAAACGTTTCCAAGAGTATTGGGCTTTGTATTCAACCCCGTCAGCTTCTGGTATTGCCACAACACGTTGGATCAGCTAGTCGCGGTGCTGGCAGAAGTGAACAATACCTTTGGCGGCACGCATAGCTATTTGCTGCATCAGGGCGGAAAGCCGCTCGTTCCCGGTGACGAACTAAGCGCCACAAAGTGCTTTCATGTATCTCCGTTCAACACTATTACCGGTAGCTATATCTTCCGCTTCAGACCTGACCAGTCCCAGCAGGTGGCGTGCATCGATTATCTGGACTCCGAGGGGCCACTTCTGCTGACTTCGATATCTGGCAAGCCAAGTCCCCTGCGCAACAACGCGCTATTAAGTGCCTTCCTGAAGATGCCGCTGATGACCGCAATAGTCTATTTGCGCATCCACTGGCAGGCTTTCAGGCTCTGGAGCAAAGGCGTGCACTTCTTCGGCGCCAACCCAGTTTGCATTCCGCCACGGAACTAAACCCTATGACTCAAACCATCAATTCCCCCACTACGCTGTGGAACGCTGCGCCGCTGGCGTCCGATACCCGTACTGTTTTCAAATTACTGGAAATGATTCAGGGCGGCCTGCTCGAAATACTTTTGCCGGACGGAAGCAGGGTGCTGTTTGGAGATGGAAAAACCTCCGTAACGCTGCAAATACACGATGAAGCCACATTCAGCAGGGTGTTGAGTCGGGGCGATATCGGACTGGCGGAAGCGTATCTGGACGGCATGTGGGACTCGCCAGACGTTGCGAGTCTGTTGCACCTGATAGCGATAAACCGCGAACCGCTGACGCGCGCAGTATTCGGCTCATGGCCCCGGTTGCTACTGGCACGCCTGAGGCATCTTCTCAACCGCAACAGCCGTCAGGGCAGCAAGCACAACGTCATGGCGCACTACGACCTTGGCAACGATTTCTATCGACTGTGGCTGGATCAGAGTATGAGCTATTCTTCGGCCCTTTACCGGGCGCAGGACGACGGATCTCTGTTGGCTGCCCAGCACGCAAAATACCAGCGAATCATCGGGGAACTGGAGGCCAAGCAAGGCGACAGTGTTTTGGAAATTGGCTGCGGCTGGGGTGGATTTGCCGAACTCGCACACCAGTCCGGGCTGACGGTAACGGGGCTGACATTGTCGCCCTCGCAATTGAAATATGCGCAGGAACGAGTACCACAAGCCGACCTCAGACTGCAGGACTATCGCGACACTAACGAGCAGTTTGACCGCATAGTTTCGATAGAAATGTTTGAAGCAGTCGGAGAAAAGTGGTGGCCGACCTATTTCTCAACCGTAGCGCGCTCGCTCAAGCCAGGCGGGCGGGCCGTGATTCAGAGCATCACCATTCGAGACGATCTGTTTGCGGCCTATAGGCGTAGCACCGACTTCATACAGCAATATATTTTTCCAGGCGGGATGTTGCCCTCGCGACAGGTCTTCCGGGAGTGTGCAAGGCAACAAGGCTTGCAGGTGACGGATGAATATGCATTTGGTCTGGACTACGCCCGAACGCTGGCCGAGTGGCGCAGTGCATTCGAAGCCAACTGGTCGCACATAACCGAACTGGGCTTTGACCAACGCTTCAGGCGCTTGTGGCGTTTCTATCTTTCGTATTGCGAAGCCGCCTTCAGAGCCGGAAGTATCGATGTGGTTCAATTTTCGCTGCAAGGAAATGCATGAAACACGTAATAGCTGCCGGATTGGTTGTCGCGCTGACCGGCTGCGCGGCACCCGATGTAAAACAATATAGCGCTGAGAAGCCAACCCTCGAATTGCAGAATTACCTGAACGGTGCTGTGGATGGATGGGGAATGTTTCAGGCGCGCTCAGGCGAGGTAAAAAAGCGCTTCCACGTGCGTATAGATGCCCATTGGGAAGGCACTACCGGGTTTCTGGACGAGCATTTTGAATGGTCTGATGGCGCACAGACACGCCGTCAATGGACACTCAAAATTCAGCCTGACGGAACGATCCGGGGAACTGCGAACGATGTAGTTGGCCAAGCGACTGGCGAACTTGCTGGAAATGCATTGCACTGGCGCTACGTTATGGAACTGCCTGTAGATGGCACAACCTACCACGTGGACTTTGATGACTGGATGTATTTGATGAGCGACAAGGTGATGCTCAACCGTTCAACCATGTCCAAGTGGGGATTTGATCTGGGCGAGGTCACCTTGACCTTCAACAAACTATGAAGCCCGGCTTGCCATGAGCACACTAAACCCAAAAATAAAAGACTGGAGAGGCCGCCGCGTCTGGCTGATAGGTGCCTCGAGCGGAATAGGTGCGGCGCTGGCGATGGAGTTGTCCCGCCTAGGCGCACAGGTGGCGATATCCGCCCGCTCGGTTGCGGCGCTACAGGCGCTGAACATGGACAGCGCTATTTTGCTGCCGTGCGATGTAACCGACAATGTGAGTCTTGCCGGGGCGCGCCATGCACTTATAGGTGCCTGGGGCTCATTGGATCTGGTGATCTATCTGGCAGGAGACTATGTGCCGATGACGGTGCAAAACTTTGATCTGGCGCGTGCCGAGCAGGTGATAGACGTCAACTTCAATGGTGCCCTGCGCGTATTTGCTGCGATCATGCCCGACCTGAAAGCTGGTGGCGGAATAGCATTCATGGCCAGCGTGGCAGGCTATCGTGGACTGCCCAAATCGCTATGCTATGGCCCGGGTAAAGCGGCGCTGATTCACTTTGCCGAATGCCTGCACCTTGATCTGCAGAGTATGGGTATCGGCGTGTGGGTAGTCAACCCCGGCTTTGTCCAGACGCGACTGACAGCAGGCAACAAATTTACGATGCCCGCGTTACTCACCCCTCATGAGGCCGCCACCGCAACGGTTGAAGGTTTTGCGACCGGCGAATTTGAAATCCACTTTCCCAAACGCTTTAGCAGAGTCGTAAAACTATTGTCTTTGTTGCCATACCGGCATTACTTTCCACTGATCCGCCGAATCACTGGAAGCTGAAATGGAACTGGAGCAGTTGATTGAATTCTATGAATCGCTGACGATAGACAGCTTGCCGCTTTTTTTTGTGTACTACAGTCACGACGCCTATTTCAAAGACCCGTTTAATGAAGTGCGCGGAGTGGAATCGATCCAGCACATTTTCAGGCACATGTTTGCGCAGGTGCAGTCCCCACGCTTTGTTATTACCGAGCGTGTAAGCGACGCAAACGGCGCTGTACTTGGCTGGAAATTCACATTCCAGACAGGACGTTCAAGCCGTCTGGCGACGCATGAAATACTGGGCGTATCACACCTCAAATTTGACGCTCTTGGCAAGGTGCACTATCACCGCGACTATTGGGATGCCGCAGAAGAACTCTACATGAAACTCCCGCTCATCGGCATCTTAATGCGCTTCTTACGCAGGCGCCTGAGTGCAAAATCCTGAGTTAAAATGCTGCGACGCAACATATAATGGCGCATCGAAGGAGTTTGTCATGAACCAGAGCCCCACGACCCGTTACGACAGCGTCAGCATCCTGTTTCACTGGATTACGGCGATTGCCGTTGTCATTGCCTATATTCTTGGCCCGGAACACTTTGGAAGGCTCATGCACCAGGGCCTTGACCCGGCCACACGCAGCGATATTGTCTGGCATGAGAGTCTGGGTATTCTGGTTTTAGCTATTACTGTGATTCGTCTGGTATGGGCAATTGTGCGCCCCGCCACGCCCAAATTTGAAATGTCTCAGGCCATGGAACTGGCTGCCAAGGGAGTTCGTGCAGGGCTATGGTTGCTGTTGCTATTGGTTCCGGTGAGCGCCCTTATAGCTTTGGGAACCGAGGGACATCCGCTGACCCTGCTGGGTGGTTTCCGATTGAATGAAATACCCGTAATAGCCCATTCGGGCCTGACCAAAATCGTCGACTGGGGCGACTTGCATGGTGCCTTGGGCAATATTATTCTCGGCCTTGCCGGTCTGCATTCTGTTGCCGCCATATACCATCATGTCATTCTGAAAGACGGCGTGCTGAAGTCGATGTCGCTTTTGAAACGCTGAGGTGTCTGGTTGACTTTAAACGAGTCGGCCACCTGCACTAACTCCTGCGCCTGTGAATTAAGGCTGCTCGTTGCGGCAGCCATCTGCTCCACCAACGCCGCATTTTGCTGCGTAACCTGATCCATATTACCAACTGCCTCGCCAGCCTGCATCACACCCACTGATTGCTGATTGCTGGCTTCGCTGATTTCACGCACGATCTCGGTCACCCGTTTGATGGAGTCGACGACTTCCGACATGGTGTTGCCCGCCTTATCGACAAGTGAGGTACCTAGTTCCACCCGCTCTACACTCGCATTAATAAGCAACTTTATTTCCGTTGCGGCCTCTGCACTCCGCCCCGCCAACGATCGGACCTCCGAAGCAACTACCGCAAACCCACGGCCCTGCTCTCCAGCGCGTGCGGCTTCTACGGCAGCATTCAGCGCCAGTATGTTGGTCTGAAATGCAATGGCGTCTATCACGCTGATTATTTCCGAAATCTTGCGACTCGACTGGTTTATATTTTTCATGGTTTCTACAAACTGATTGACGACGGCGCCTCCCTGAATAGCAACCTTAGTGGCAATATTGGCGAGTTGACTGGCCTGCTGCGCATGGTCGGCGTTTAGCCTGACCTCTCTGGCGAGTTGTTCCATGGAATCGGATATACGCTGCAGGTCGTTGGACTGGTGCTCCGTGCGTCCGGATAGGTCGTGATTTCCCTGCGCTATTTCAGCGCTGGCCAGAGCAACACTCTGTGAACGCTCCCGCAAATTGGATGCAACTTCTATCAGGCTTTCCTGCATACGCTTGAGATTGAGAAGCATGGTACCGAGTTCGTCGGAACTATTCACCACTATATGCATCGTTAGATCGCCACCTGCTATACCGTGCGCAATCGCGTTTGCCTGAGCCAATGGCCGTGTCACTCCTCGCGTAATTAACCAGGCCAGCAAACCACCGAGCAGCACGCTGATAATCGCCAAGGCGATGAGCAACGTGCGGGTTTCCAGATTGATTTCGACAATATGCTTGCCAGTGGCGTCAATCTTGTCGCGTTGCAGTTGTTGCAGCGCTTGTAGTTTTTCGAGGTAGTTGTCGCCAACGGGCTTGAACTGTTGCTCCATTATTTGCTTGATTTCATCGGCTCTGGACTCTATTTTCATGGCAACGATATGGTCACGAAGTGCTATAAACGACTTGCGTGCTTCGAGTATTTCGGCAAACGCAGCCTTCTCCTGCGGCATGTCCATCAACGCTTCAATAGTATTTTGAAAGCCGCTTGCCATTTTGGAAGATGCAACTGTCTGGCCAGCAAAAAAATCTGCCAGCGCGGGGTCCGAACTTCTTGCTATGGCTGCGGTGCGCAGAACGGCTGTATGTATGATCCGGTACCAGTCTCCCACCATCCGCTCCGTCTTCACGGAGTCCGCAAGCATAGTTTCTATATCGTGAGTGACCGCTCCCAGACGCGATATACCGAGCAATACGGAGGCCATTGACAGGATGAGAATTAGCGCAAAACCGAGTGCAAGACGCTTTGCAACTGACAAGTTGGGCAATAAAACCCCCATAGTGCCTCCAGACGTTCGGATCCCGCCGCGGGCGGCTATCACGACGCCCGCTAATGAGGACCACTTTAGGCATTTGGCAAATCGGGTTTACGGGTTAATGTAGGCCCGAATACATTTTGGGCTTCAAGAGACACATCTGCGCATGCGTTCAAGCGCACATGCAGCCATTTAGGCGATGGGTCAAGCCTTTGGTATGGCTTTCAAATTGTCGTGATATCCGGCCATGGCGGCCGCCAGTTCTTCGGTTACGGCGTCAATTAGTTGCTGTGGTTCCAGCACCCGTACGTGACGGCCATGGCGTAAAAGGTCCATCACCAGTTCACGCATATCAGCAAACGGAATTTCCAAAATCAGGCTTCCATCGGCTTGCGGGAGCGCATTTTGCTGAGGGTGCCATTGCTCCCGACTCACCCAGCGGGCGCGCTCCGGGGAAAATTGCAACCGCGCCCATTGCACACCCGGACCGGTGAAAATACCATACCCTTTGCCGATAAATCCATCCAACTCCGACTTGGAAAGCGACTTTCCGGTCTGATTCAGAACGGACGCAGTCTCTATGGCATCCATACTGAAAGAGCGCATGGCGTTCTGCTTGTGGCACCATGCCCCCAGATACCAATTAGAGCGATAGTGAATTAGCAACTGAGGAGAGACGTCGCGTTCGGTTACGTCATCGCGCGCACGGTTGTAGTATTTAATGCGCAGGCGCTGCCGCCCGAGCAACGCCGCGGCAACGACTTCGAAATATTTATCGGGTACCGGGCGCGCCGCAACATTCAGCAACTTGACCCGATTTTGCACATCTACCGCCGGATGGTTGCCAGTCTCGATCACGGCCCGCAGTCTGGCCTGCAACGGAGCAATGTGAGGGCCCAGCAGTCCGGGTTGCATTTCGGTCAGGAGTGATTGCATCATGAGTAACGCATAGGCTTCACCGGAGTTGAACCAGAGACCTGGCAGTGCCTGCTGCCCTATCCTGTTACCCCAGACATAGCGGTAGCCACCTTCGGCGCGACTCCATTCAATGGGCGCATTGAGACGGTCGCGCATATATTCAATATCGCGCTTGAAGGTAGCCAGAGAAACCTCCAGTTCTTTCAGAAACTGACCCACTGGCACCACCGGATTAGCGTGCAGCAGGTTGTCTATTTTGTAAAAACGCTCGGTACGGTCCATTTGCGTCCACTCAATTTTTGTCGCTATTTTTACTGGCTCACATCTTGAGCCAGTAGTACCAAATAATAACTCCAACGGGCACAACAAACGGAGAGTGGCATGGGCAACGCACTACTATTTTTTAAATTCACGTTCACTGCAAGCACGGCGCGTAACTCAGCATTACGGGAGCTGCTGAAAACGGTAACGCTCAGTGTTACGCGCTCGATATGGAGATGGCTATAAATTAAAACTCAGCCGGATAGCGTAAACCTGACGGCAAATTCCACCCAACTGGCCAGACTGTTTTCGCCGCTTCTGGCAGGTACGAATCGCCACCTTTCAACCGCGCGCAACGCAGCGTCGTCAAACAGGCGGTATCCGCTGCCCTTGGCCACTCTTATCTCCGCCGGCAAGCCATTTCGATCGACCCAGATGCGCAGCCAGACCACGCCACAGATTCCTTTTTCCCGCAATGAAATGGGGTACTGCGGAGGCGGGCTATACGCGTGATCAGGGCGCGCCTGCTGAACCGCCGCCACAAGAGGTGTCTGAACGTCGGCCTCGGCAACGGGAACGGCCCTGGGAACGGCAAGGGCATTGGCCGGAGTAGTGGCATCGTATGTTGCTGGATATTCGGCAGACCGATTGTGTTCAACGGGGCTAATACTTGCTGTGATATGAGGTGGAGATGACTGTTGTTGAGACGGCTTTGATGTCTGGCGCTTTGCCGTTAATTGCTTTTTTTCGTGCGTTCTTAGTGCCGGGACGGGGCGCCGCATCAGCACCAGCGGTGCGCGTAATTCAAGCTGGTTTTGTGGAGATGCCATGTCTGAGCGCATTCCATAACTAGCCCAATTGACAAAAATAAATAAATGCATAGCGCCCGATGCCACGATCGCACAGCTTACGGTAGAGCGCCTCTTATAGACAATTGAGGGTAGCATGCTGACTATTTCAGTCGGACCTGAATACGTTGCGGCTTGCGCATGGGCGTAATAACGAACTCGCCCTGATAGTCGCGCACGCAACTCAGCCCGACTCCGTATAGCTTCTGGAGGGCGGGCAACGCCTTCGCAGAACTCGGCATGTCTCCGACAATCTGACCACCCTGGACCAGAAGTAGACGCTCGAAACCGCGCAATGCCTGATTAACATCGTGCAATATAGCGACCACCGCGTGTCCTCTATCCGAGGCATATTCGTTCAGGCTGTCGAGCAGTTCGCATTGCAGCCCGGGGTCGAGTGCGGCCAGGGGCTCGTCAACCAATATCAGGCCATCCTGTGTATCCCACAATTGGGCAAATATGCGGGCCATCTGAACGCGAGCCTGTTCACCCCCCGACAGCGTGTCAAAGCTTCTACCGAGCAAGCACGACGCATGCGCCTGCTTTGCGGCAGCTTCAACTATGGACGATAGCTTGGGATCATGCAACCGGGCGACCCGTCCCAACCCGATGACCAGGTCGGTTGCAAATCCAAATGCAACTTCGCTGGCCTGCGGCAATACGGCCCGATGCCTGCTTAAGTCACGCAGACTCCATGATGCAAGAGGCTGATTTCGGAAAAGAATATTTCCACTGGCTGGCTTCCACTCACCGGATAGAAGCTTGAGCAGCGTTGATTTACCCGCGCCACTTGGGCCGATGACAGCGATGCGGTCCCCCGGAGTCACCTCCAATGAAAAGGGGCCAAATAGCGTTGCTCCCAGACTTATTCGTACGCACTCTATTTTCATCGGACTACCCTATCCGGCCACGCGCATTGCGTAGCAATAGCAGAAAAAACGGACTCCCCAGCAGCGCAGTAAATATGCCAACCGGGATTTCAGCAGGGATTGCTACGGTGCGCGCCAACGTGTCAGCCACCAGTAATAGCAATGCGCCCACCAACATCGACAGTGGTACAACCTTGCGCTGATCTCCACCCACCCGCAGGCGCACCAGATGGGGCGCTATAAGTCCTATAAATCCGATCATTCCACACCACGAAACACATATACCTGCTAGCAGTGCCACCAACAAAATGACATGGCTACGCAGTCGTTCCACATCGACACCCACGTGTGCTGCGGCTGAGTCGCCCAGTGCCAGCGCATTGAGTGATGCTGCAAGCTGTTGTGATCTCCACCACACCAACAGTAGCGATGCAAGCAGCACCCCAACCAGCACCCAGCTGCCTGCAGCCAATGAACCCAGAGTCCAGAATGAAAGCGTGCGCAATTGCTCGTCGGTGGCAAGATAGGTGCAAAGGCCAATAATGGCGGCGGCCAGTGCATTCAGTGCAACTCCGGTCAGCAACAGACCGGTAATAGAACCCGGTGTAATCCATCGTGCAGTACGGTCCAGCATGAAGCAAACCGCCAAGGCACCCACAAATGCGGCAACAGGTAATAACCCCGTGCGCCACGCCGGCGGAATGGGCAAATGTAGTTCCCCGAGCAAAACTATCGTAAGCGCTGCCGCACAAGCGGCACCCGCGCTCACTCCCAACAGGCCGGGGTCGGCCAGCGGATTGCGAAATAGTCCCTGCGTCAACGCACCGGTAATGCCCATGCTGGCCCCCACCAGCGTTGCAAACAGAACTCGCGGAAGACGAATATTCCACAAGACATAGTCGCCGACCGATCCGGCCTGTTGCGGGGCTATACCCAGTGCGGCCAGCCAATCCCTGCCCGATACCTCTACAGCACCACAATGCACTGCCACTAGCAACGCCAGCATAGATGCAGCAGCCAGCAGCAACGCGTGTAAAAAGCCACGACTAACTTTCATTGAAAGGACTCTTCAATTGCGGTGCTCAATGCAGTCAGGGCAGCTGGCATTCTGGGACCGTAGCCAAGCAGGAACATGGCTTCCAGCGACATGACTCTCCGATTTTTGCCGGCAGAGGTATGGGCTATTCCTGGCAATCGAAGCACACCATTTACACCACCCGCAGCGCGCATGCCCTGATCGGTCATCAGCACGAAGTCGGGATGGGCAGCGATAACAGCTTCTGGCGTCAAGGGCTTATAGCCCGAATAGCCTCGAATAGCATTCTGCACCCCCGCGTAATCGAGCATAGCCTGCGCACCGGTGTGGTGTCCGGCAACCAGAATCTGGGAGGGCGTGTTGGCCAATATAAACAAGGCGCGTAGTTGGTGCGAATGCTGCACCGTGCGATATGCCACTTGCTGGCGCGCGTCTTGCCACTGCTGCTGCAAGGACTGCTGCATATCTCTGGCTAGTACGCTACGCCCAGTCAGGGCACCTATTCGCCCCACGCGCTCTATAAGGCCCTCATACCGGTGATTACTCGCGAGTATATTGACCGCTATTCCCGATGCCTCCAATTGCCGCAGTACCGCCAGTGGCCCAGCGTCTTCCGTGGCAATAACGACGGTAGGCGAGAGTGCCAATACACCCTCGGCAGACAAGGTTCTGGCATAGCCCACACTAGGCAATTGTTGGGCGGCATCCGGGTAGCGCGATGTCGTATCCACTCCTGCCAGATAGTCTTGAGCTTGCAGTGCATATACGATTTCTGTCAGCGCGCCGCCAACGCTGACGATTCGGCACTCGTCTGTAGAAAGACTTTCAGTATCACCTGCATAGGCAGCCAGGCATCCCGGTAGTGATGCTAATGACGCAAATGAAGCCAATGAAGCCATCCTGACACACGCCATTCGCCTTGACGTGTCGGCAGCCTCGTTTGCTATTGGAATAGCCTCCTTGATCAAGCCAGGCACGCGCGCCGCTCCAGCAAAACATTTTCTATCACCGCCCGCCATTCACACAGCTCATGCTTGCCAGGTTTGCGCTCACCAAAAAACATGGCAATGGTGTCACCACTGGAATCGAATAGTTCCAGAGACGTTACCAACCCGTCCAGCGTGGGTTTTTTTACAATCCATGCGCTGGCGATCTGATCGACCCGAAGGTGCAGACTAAAACCTGTATCGAGCACGTTGAGCCATGTCCCCATGACCGAAATATTGTTGACCCGCCCCGTGTGAATTTGGATGACTCCGGGGTTGCCGACAAATACCATGACGGGTACGGCAGCAGTTGCGACTGCCGAAAGAATGCGATAGCAGTCTTCTGGCTTTACCTGATGTACGAAGGTTGAGTCTGCCAGTCGCAAGGCCTGCGTACGTGTAACACTGTATGTATTTAGCAGGTCGAAAAAATCGTGGGTATCGCGCAGTGCATCCCAACCGCTTTGCAAACCCTCAACGTCAATCGTCGAATCAGGCAACTCGGCCGTTCGGGGCGTGGCCGATACGGTACACAATCCAGCACGCTGATTTTCGTCTGCATAGTTTTGTACCAACGAATCATAGGCCTCCACGCTACTGCGCAACTTCAGGAATACCTTGTGAAGTGCTACGCCCTGCGCATTAAAAAATTGGAGACTGCGCTGCGGGCCTTGTTCGGTTTGCTCTACTACGCCGAAGCCATGTGCCCACTGCTTATAGAAAATACGCAGATCAATTTCGGAGCCCAAAACCAGTCCTACCTGATTGTGATGGCTGATGTTCCGATATGTACCAATTACTTCATGCACGCACGACGTGTTTCGTGTCAATGCCATGACCTCCCCTAGCCAGACCAGCGAACTTACTATTTCCGGCCATTCGTGACGCAGTCGGGTAGCGTGCAGTATTTCTCGGGAATTTTTTTTTGGCACACCGATGTGTGCCGCTATCAGTTCCCCTTCTGAAAGGTGGATGTGCTCCGCGATTTCCCGATGCCGCATTTTTCCACCATTGCGCATTGCACTGAATGTGTCGCGTATGAGTTGTGCCGATGCAAATAATTCCGAATAGTTTTTCATGTCGGTTACCCTGGTTAGAAGTCGTATTGAAGCGATGCTTGCCCATTGATCCCGGGCGCGGTGTAGGCATCTGTTGCGTTGCTGTCAGAAGCCAGACCGCTAACGTCGGACCAGCGCCAATACTTGACATCAAGCGCGTTGTTCAGGGTTGCATTCAGGGTCAAATTGGGCCGCAGCTTCCAAAATATTCCCAGATCCAATACGGCGTATGCTGGTGGCGAGAACTGGGCAATACCGGTTGATATACCTGCCGCATTTTTGCCATCGCTCAGAGTCAGTGTGCTTCGAGCGCCCCACGTTGCTTCGTCATATCTGGCTGCCAGAATAGCCTTGAGAGGTTGTATGGTGTCGAGTGGGACTTGTACTGCGTTGATTTCGCTCGTACCTTTTGAACTTGCCAGACCGGCTGACGCTTTCCATCTGGCATCCATTTGCCACTCTGCCCGCATTTCCAGCCCCTGGATACTTGCTTTGGCGAGATTGACGTACTGATATACAGCGGGGTCTGAAGGCGTGCGTGACCCGCTAACCACCTGCTGGCTGATGAAGTCGGAATATCGATTGTCAAAAACCGATACCGAATAGCGTACTTTCTCAACTCGACCGCGCAGCCCTATTTCTGCGCTATTTGCGTTTTCTGCCCTGAGGTTGGCGTTACCAATGCTGGTATAGCCAGAGGCTATATTGCTGAATCCGTTATTGACCTGTTCTGGCGATGGTGCGCGGTATCCCTGCGATATCTGGGCATACGGCGAAAATGCCGGCGATAGTTGCCATATCGCGCCTAGACGTGGCGTGAGCGCCTGCCCCGTCATTGACACAGCCCTGCCACCCTGATAGCCATCAGTTGATGGTGTGAGGCTATATTGATCCAACCGTAGCCCCGCAATGACGCTGACTTTCCCCACCTCGGCCTCGCTTTGCACATAGCCTCCCACCATGGTGTAAGTGGTGTCCGGAAATGGCTTTACCGGGAAGGTTTCTCCGTACGGGGGCACGGTACCGCTTCGCACGGCGCTTACGTCGGCACTGCTCCAGTCTACGCCATAGGTCAACCGCTGACTAATCGGTCCTCCGAGGTTGGTTTCCAACAGACTTGTCACTCCGACTACATTCGTGGTGTAGGTGTTGTCGCGGGTCCGGTCGGGTGCCGTGTTTCTGTCTTCTGCAGCGAACTGCTTTACGCTTGCGTTTTGTACGTACAAGCGTGTTTCAGCACGCTGTACGTGGCTTGCGTTCAAGTCGCTAAAGTGATGCTCTACTGAAACACGGTCGCGTCGAATCTGGTCCTGCGCATTCAGGTTTAACGTGCTGCTCGCTATTAAAGGCTCAACCGCGCGAGCCGAATAGACCTCCGTGGTCTTCACACCATTCTGCGTTTCAAAGGTCAGGCCAGCCTGCTGACAATGATCGATCGTAAGTGTGGCCTTGCCCAGCAGATTCCTGTTTTCGTAGTCAACCGGGTTGGGCGTGGTTCTGTTTATATTCGGCTCGTTATTGCCCCCCTTGTTGGCAACGGCGTTTCCCCTTCTATCGTTTCCGAGCAACATACCCTGCCACTGCCCACTGCTGCCTGCGGCCCCCAATGTGCTGGTCCAGGAACCATCTACGCTGGCGTAGCTGGAGCGGGCAAATCCATTGTAATTGCCGTCCGGCTTTAACAGGTCGGACGGATCGAGTGTGCGCAATAGGACAGCGCCGGCCAATCCGTCGCTGCCATATTGTGTAGATGCAGGTCCACGTAGAACCTCCACCGCCTTCAGGCCACCGAGCTCCAGATAGTCGCCCCGTCCGGTCGAAAATGCGCCAAACGAAAAGCTGCCAGGAACCCGGATGCCATCCACCAGAATCAGTACCTGATTGCCTTCCAGTCCGCGTATATTGATACCTTCATTGCCGGCGCGCCCAGTGGGCGTTCTTGCCGCCGTGAAGCGCGCGGGTGCGGCCCTCACAGTCACATCTACCTCGTCTCTGAATGCGTCTTTGATGTCGCGCGCGCCTTCCTCGATCAGGGTGCTGGCAGGAATGACGCTAACACTATTCGGGACCTTGTCGGTGGGTCGTTCCGTGCGGGTGGAAGTGACTGTCACTTCCTTCAGTTGCGATACGCCACTTTCACTTTGATAGGTTACCCCCGTTTGTTGGGCTTGTTGTGCTAAACCGGTGGCTGGAGCGATGCCCCAGACAAAGCTCAGCGCCAGTTTTGAATACTTCAGCAAAGTGTGTCCTAAATAAAATTCAGGCACTGGCTGGCAAGAGGCTTGCTGGTGCGATTAAGGGTGGCCTACGGCCTATGGCGTTATTTGGTGAGAATCAACTTACCCAGTGCAGTTTGACGAAGACGGTATAAGAAACCGTTATGTTCGATTTCTATTTCGTTTCCACTCCATAGCAGCGAGTTGCTGGAAATCCGCCTCGGAGTGGGACGGGATTTGTCCGAACTATTCGATTGGACATCCCGACGCGATGGCCCTATCGGTTCATAGTAGTTAACGGTGGTGCGTTGAAGTGTAGTCATGCGAGCAATTCTAGGGTGAATTGCTGCAAATGAGAATAGTTCGCATTACTATTTATAAGGGATTTCTGTCTAAACTCAGGCCGCAAGTCGTCTACCAGGCTATTTGTGCATTTGGCTAGCTGCTTAAATAGCGATCGGGTGGGCCAGATTTTTTAGCGCGCGTACGGCGCTGTATACCGTGAGGGCAGATGTTTTTGGATTCGCAGCCAGAGGCTGACCCAGAATAGTCAATTCAAAATAGCCAAACGCACCGCGCGCCTGCACGGTGTGTTGATTTCCCCCAACGGACGGGTCGGCATAGAGCTCAACCTGCGTTTGATCCAGGCCCAAGCCCGCAAGTGCCACTGTGGCAGCCACGTTTGCATTTTTGGGATAGAGGCTGGACGCTTCACGGGCACTACCCCGAAAAATACAGATGGCATTGCTGCCATTGTTGGCCTCGGGTGCCTCAGCTATAGCGTGCAGATCGAACTGCGTTGCGGCGGGGGTGCCTATCCATGCTAGCGGCGGCTTTCGTCCCTGGTAGCGCACAAACTCCAGACCACCAACGCGTGCCGCTGCCAGCGCATCAATGGCACCTATAGCACCAGAAATTAACTGCACGTTAGTGGAACCAGATCGGGCTGCAGATTCGATCCGCTCGACCATGCCAGGCGCCGACAACGCCCCTATCGAAACCACAATACAGGGAATGCCTGCCTCCAGTGCGGGCAACACATGTTGTTCGATTGCCGAGTGACCGGCGCATTCAATCACTACATCAGGCGGCTGTGAATAGTCGATGGACTGAACGAAATAACGGGGTGGTCCGACCGATTTGCTCGTATTTTCCCGCCTGCTACGCACGACAATGGAATCAATGGAGATTAGCGGATCTGCATCAACTAACTGGCACACACCAGCACCGATGGCCCCATAGCCGATGAGCGCTACTTTCAACGAGGCTTGCATGTTACAGATTAGAGCCCTCGTTCATGCGTTGCAACCATTTCCCCGGGGGAAATCAACATCGCTTTCATGACTTCGGCTTGCCAGCGGCTAAGATTTTGCTCATTCGCCGGTTCGACAATATGCTTGAGAGATGCTGCCACTTCAGGACTATCAAACGCCTGCTCCCACGTAACAGTGGTGCCGGCGGCAGAGGGCTCCAGCATGATTGAAAGGGTGAAGTGCGGCTGCGAGACGTGTTTTACGACAACCAGACGATCCGGAACTATCGATTCAAAAGTGGATATGTTCTGATAGTTGGAATTATCCGGGCCGACCATTGTGAACCGCCAGGCACCACCGCTCCAGAACTCGAAGGTTTCAAAGTTATTGCTGAAGCCATCGGGGCCCCACCAGCGAGCAAGACGCTCCGGATTAGAGAACGCTGCAAACACAGCTTCAGGTGGCGCAGAAAACGAACGCGAAGTTTTGAATGTGGACACGTTGATACTCCTTGCGACAGTTGGATAGCATCCTAACTGAGAAAACAGGGCCTGCAAATTGTTACGACCGCCTCCCTTGCCAGTCACCTAGAATTGCCCGATCAACCGCTGGATAAATTCATGTACAAGCTATTCCCCCTGGCTATTGCTCTTTTATTGGCATCCAGACTTGCGCAAAGCCAAACAGTCGATACGCCGATGATGGACCACTCCAACATGGATCACTCGAAAATGGACCATGCGGCCCACATGAAAATGATGGCCGACTCTCAACGTCAGGCTGAAGTTTCGGAGCGGGGAAAAGATGTAATGCCGTTCAGCCTCGCGGCGACCACCCATTATTTTTCCAAG
>Ga0007854_10000912_pt1 | contig 19202 bp, 19 predicted proteins | sample CryBogCBH12Aug08_FD_60382 | JGI IMG/M metagenome (GOLD analysis project Ga0007854, IMG submission 60382) | Freshwater microbial communities from Crystal Bog, Wisconsin, USA - CBH12Aug08 | ecosystem: Environmental > Aquatic > Freshwater > Lake | place: Crystal Bog, Wisconsin, USA | collected...
GTCGAGTCCGCGGAATGCGTGCCGCAGTCGATGACCTCGTGGCCCTGCGTACGGAGCATTTCGGCGATGGCCTGCTTGTATTCGAATCCAGCGTGGTCGCTGCCAAGGGAGATTTTCATGCCGTCGTTATCAATCAGCCTTCGATTGTGTTGATCTCGACGGGTTCTACCTTCACGCCGAGTTCCTCAAGCCAGGCGATAGCCCTCTTGGTCTCGCCGCGCTCCCCGATGATCTCCAGACAAACCAAACCAATCTCATTGGTGACACTCGCCTGACGGACATTGGTCGTGACGGAGAACTTGTGACCAAGCTCATAAACAATGGGGCGCGTGATGAGCTTCGCCGGATACATGAGCCAGAGGCGGGTCGTTTCCATGGGTTAAAGATCGGCTGTTGCCGTTGTGAACGCAAGAGGTCTGTCAACTAGCCCCCGGCGATCGCGGGAACGATGGAGATCACATCAGTCTCCTTGATCGGGGTCTCCTTTTCCTGAAGGAAACGTACATCCTCGTCATTCACGAAAATATTCACGAACCGGCGGATGGTTCCGCTCTCATCGACGATGCGATCGCCGAGGCCGGGATAGGCGGCGTTGAGTTCGTCAAGGACGGCTCCGAGGGTGGCGCCGGTGGCGTTCACTTCCTCAAGATTGTTGGTAAGTTTACGTAGCGGGGTGGGGATGCGGACGATGGGCATTGGATTAGGTGATACGGTTTGGATGATGGGAATGAAGAGGGAAGGTTAGGACTTCACCGTGACTTCGTCGGCGACGAGGGCCTCGAATTCACGAAGGCTGGCACCGATGACGCGCGGCTCGCCGACCTTGCCGATGATCGCCTCCTGCGTCTTGAGGCCATGACCGGTGATGCAGAGGACAGCGCTCTCGTCCTTGGGAATCTTCCCTGTCTCGATGAGTTTCTTGGCGCAGGCAACGGTGACACCCCCCGCTGTCTCGGCAAAGATGCCGGCGTACTCCGCCAGCAGCTTGATACCATCCACGATTTCCTCATCAGTAGCATCCTCGCAACTTCCGCCGGTCTCCCTCATGGAGCGGATCGCGTAATAGCCGTCCGCCGGGGTTCCGATGGCGAGCGACTTGGCAATGGTATCGGGATTCTGGACCGGCTTGACAATGTCGGTGCCGGCCTTGAAGGCTGCGCTGATAGGCGAGCAGCCTGTGGCTTGTGCACCGTGGATCGTGAATTTACTCTTCTCGACGATGCCGAGGTCGATGAATTCTTTGTAGGCCTTGTGGAGCTTGGTGAGGAGTGATCCGGAGGCCATGCAGGCCACGGTGTGGCGCGGGAGCTTCCAGCCGAGCTGCTCAGCGATCTCGAAGCCCATTGTCTTCGAACCCTCAGCATAATAGGGCCGCAGGTTCACATTCACGAAACCCCAGCCGTACTTGCCGGCAATTTCCGAACAGAGGCGGTTCACCTGATCGTAGGGGCCGTTGATGCCGATCACATTGGTGCCATAGACAAGGGAGCCGAGGACCTTCCCTTGCTCGAGATTCGAGGGGATGAGCACGTAGCTCTTCAGGCCGGCGTTGGCGGCATTGGCGGCGACGGAGTTCGCCAGATTGCCGGTGGAGGCGCAGGCAACAACCTTGAAGCCAAGCTCACACGCACGGCTCAGGGCCACCGAAACCACGCGGTCCTTGAAGGAAAGCGTCGGGTAATTTACGGAGTCGTTCTTGATCCAGAGTTCGCGGATACCGAGCCTCTTTGCGAGGCGGTCGGCCTTCACCAGGGGTGTGAAGCCGACCTGCGTGCCGACGGTCGGCTCGCCATCGATAGGGAGCAGTTCCCGGTAACGCCACATCGTCTGTGGGCGGGATTCGATCAGCTCACGGGTCAGGATCCCTCGGATCGCCTCATAGTCATAGGCGGCCTCGAGCGGGCCGAAGTCAAATTCGCAGATATGGATTGCCTCCTTTTCGTAGAGACGTCCGCATTCGCGGCATTTCAAATTGCTGAACCAGGGTTTTTTGGACATGGGATCTCGGTCGGTTGTTTTTCCCATCAAGAGTGCCGAGGAAACCTGGTGCCTGATCCCGTAAGATTGACGGCTCTGCCAAGTATCTCATCTTTCCCCCGCAGTTGCGGAGCTGGATTTGGCACCTGGACCTGCGAAAAAATTCGCAGCGGTTGCCGTGACATCAGCGGGCCAGTCCCTCCGTCACTCTTGATAAGATTGAACCATTACATTGGCAGGAATCCCCTCCTTGGTCAAGGAAGGGATTTGACTCTGCCAGCTTGTTCGACTTTAGACTCATCATTGTAATCCCTTCACTAAGGTTAACGAACACCCCCAACCCTCCGAACACCATGAATTCCTCCCGCCTTTTTCGAGCCAGCTGCGTCTCCCTGATTGTCACCGCCATGAGTTTCGCCCTTCGAGGTGGAGCCGCCTCCGACTGGGCAAGTCAGTTTCACCTTTCGAACGAGCAGATCGGATGGATCAATGGCACCGCCTTCTGGGGCTTCACGCTCGCCATGATCATCGGAGGCCCCCTCTGCGACGTGCTAGGACTCGGTGCCATCATGAGGATCGCCTTCGCGGGACACCTCGCCGGCATCCTTTTGACCATCTTCGCCTGGGACTACTGGAGCCTCTATGCCGGTACCCTGATTTTTGGAATCGCCAACGGGTCCGTCGAGGCCGCATGCAACCCCCTGATTGCGACTCTTTTCCCGAACGACAAAACGACCAAGCTCAACGCCTTCCACGTCTGGTTCCCCGGCGGCATCGTGATCGGGGGACTTCTTGCTTTCCTACTCGGCAAAGCGGGCCAGGGCTGGCAGGTGCAGTTCGCCTGCATGCTTATCCCGCTGGCGACCTATGGTGTCATGTTCTGGGGACAAGCCTTTCCGAAGACCGAGCGAGTCGAGCAGGGCGTCTCCACCCAGGCCATGTTCGGCGCCTGCCTCAACCCCCTCTTCATTCTCATGGTCGTTTGCATGTTGCTGACGGCATCGACGGAACTGGCTCCCGGCCAGTGGATCCCCAACATCCTGACCAATGCGGGCGTCTCCGGAATCCTTGTCCTTGTCTGGATCACCGGCATCCAGGCTGTAGGCCGCCTCTTCGCGGGCGTCTTTGTTCACCGGATCGCCCCCGAGGGAATGTTGCTTTCCAGCGCGGCGATCAGCGCCATGGGGCTCTACGCCCTCAGCATCAGTAGCGGCGCAATGCTCTTCGCTGCAGCAACGGTTTTTGCGGTCGGCGTATGCTTCTTCTGGCCCACGATGCTCGGTTACGTGAGTGAGAGATTTCCCAAAACAGGCGCACTCGGCCTGGCCATCATGGGCGGCGCTGGGATGCTGAGCGTCAGCTTTGTGCTTCCCATCATGGGACGGATCTATGATCAGGGCATCTCCTCTAGACTTGCCCCCGGTGCAAAGGCAAACGCCGCCATCGAGGCCTCGGCAGGACTTTATACCCTGGGCCGCGTGGCGATCCTACCCTGCCTGCTTCTCGTCTTGTTCTTCATCGTTTTCTTCTTCCAGAAGCGATCGCAGGGCTCCAGAGCTGCTGCACACGGGGCATCTCACTAGCCTTCTCTCATCCGGTCCATCCGTGGAAAACGGGTTGACCGGGGAATGATTCTTCGCTTTAGTTTCCAACCCCTTAATCAGTTAAGGCGGTAACGCAGCCATAGCTCAATTGGATAGAGCATCTGACTACGGATCAGAAGGTTTGAGGTTCGACTCCTCATGGCTGCACTCTCTTTTTATCAGGGTCTCTGAAATGCGCCCTTGATCCATCCAGAAAACCGTACCCGTTCCACAAGTGCCATGTGTGGAACGGTCAGGGCGGCCAGTCCTACAAAAACAATCTGAATCAAGCGTTCATCGAGTGACTTACCCTTGAGGAACCTCCAGGCAAGCGCCGAAACCACGATAACGCCGATCATTGGTAGGAGCGCAGAAAGAGCCAGCAGGCGTCTCGAAAGAGATCCCGAGTAGTCGATTGTCCTGAGGATATGGCGCGCGCTGTGCATGCCGCAAAAAAAGAGAGCGAATGCAATGAGCGGAGGTGCCGCAACACTCAGCAAAACGACGGAGGCTATCTCCATGGCTCCCAACCAATCACTCCACGCGAGTAGGATCACTCCGAGCAAAACACACGGCAGCCAAATCCAGGCAATCAGCTTGATCCACGGCATGAGCAAAAGGGCGGACGCATCACCCACAAGAAGCCCAAAAAGACGCGCCATCTCCTCCGAGTGAAGGAGGGCAGGCAATAGAAGCACACTTCCACCATAGAGGATTCGAGTCGCGAGAGGGGTTCCTTCCTGAGGATCCCCCGAAAAATGGGCTGCTGAGATTAAAAGAAAAAAAATCAAAAAATATATTGGCGCCCACCACCAAACTGCCACAACAACTGCTGCCAGAAGGAGATAGATCATCGTAAAGAGCATCCAATCCGCGGGCCTGCGCAGATCGTAAAGTCTGTAAGCAAAGATGGTGTCGAACGCACCATGAGGGACTCCCAGAAGAAGGATCAAGGTCGCAAGGATAATGAGTCCTGATTGCCCCATGAAATTCCCCTCCTGGAACCCACCGAATGCGAAAAAAGCAGCCGCACCGAACGCGCAGAGGCTAAATAAAAATCCCTGAATACGGTGCGGGCTCATCGGTTTCATCGTCCCCCTTTTTCTTTTTTTCCTTTTCTTGTTTCATGGATGGAGGGGAAACGAACGGACTTCGCCAATTCGCTCAGAAAAGCCACCGGAGGTAGGGATGCCATGATCGTGAGGCAATCGGCGAGGCTCACGCGATCACTCATGAAGCGGGCCATGCGAACCGGGTCCACCTTGGAAAAGAGCGCAAAGAAAAGATCGGGAGCCAGTTCGGGACGAGAGTTGAGCACCTGCAGAAAAAGAGTGTCCATAGTGCGGATAATGAAAGGATCTTGCGGATGGGATATTGGCGGACGGCCCTTGGCCATCACCGAGGCACACTCTTGCGACCACTTTCCGATACGCTGAAAAGCGTATCCACTGCTGGGCCTGGCCCCTCCAGCCATAAGTCCAGCGTGCACGTAGCTGGGATCTTTCTGTTGATTTTCCGCAGGTACCCCCATGGGGAGGATTCCATGCTCCCTCCTGCCGCTTGAGTAAGAGCACCCTTGAAGTCGTCGCTTGACGAGCAGACCAAACGACTCCTCCAAATCCTCTGCTTTCAAAGGCTCCGGTCCGAAAACGGTAGCCTCAACAAGTGCCTCCCTCTTGGAAAAAGGAAGAACGTAGAGGAAGAGGATTCTTTCGGAGGAACTTCCGGAAAAATCCATCAACTCCGCACAACTCGGATCAAAGATCTCCTCATCAGTCGTGATCTCCTCTCCAAGGAACGACTGCCAAAGAAGAGGTTGGAGATCGCCAGATTTGGGAACCTTGGGACGAGTGTCCACGACCCTTGGGGCCGTGTAGACTCCCGTGGGAGTCTTTACATGCCATTGCCCGTCTCTCTTCAAAATCTCACCCGAGACCATGTCCTCCATCTTCAAGTTAATCCGAGACGACTGCGCGATCACTCCTAGTGCATCCTGGTAGAAATCTTTGGAGGCGACCATGAGGTAAGGGTTTTCTTTGCATCGGCGGGTGATGCGATTCTTGGCCGTGGTGATTGAAAAAGATTCCCACCTGTGGGTTGCGAGCTTTTCTGCATCGGATCCAAACCCGCCCCAAAAACACCAGGTGCGGTCATTGGCATATTCCTTCCTGCCCTCAAAAATAATGGTCCGCGGGCAGGCCTCTCCCCGCTCGGCAAGATTCCTACCGAGGCTCAACCCGGCACAACCACCCCCCAGGATGATGAGATCGGATTGATTACTCATGGAGCGATCACATGGCCTGCAAGGGCGGTGTGGAGTTCCGAACGGTGCGAGCGGCCAGGGGACCAGAACGATCCTTTGCCCGACACTTTATTCGATCCCTTCAATGCGAGGCTCGTGAGAGCCGTTGCCGTAATAATCGCCTTTTGCGTCGAGGAGACCATCGCACGCCGGGACCAGCAATCTCCCTGTCGTGAAATGAGATCTATCCCAATGCCATGGTAGACCCTGGAGGCGATCAAGATAGCCCCGCGTGCACGGAGGGGCAGGTAGAAGAGTCCCTCCTCGCCGCTTTGGTAGTAGTCTTCGGAAAGTCGCAAGAGTTCGAGTACGCCCGAGGCAATCTTAGCGCGTGCGGCAGAGCTGAGGCTTATCAACTCTTGGGGAGAGAGATCTCCAATAAGGGTCGTGGGAAGGTATCGACGGCCCATGGCTGCATCCTCAAGAACATCGCGACAGATATTGGTCAATTGCATGGCAATTCCAAGGTCGACGGCATGTGGATAGGCTGATGGCGTTCTGACATCGAGAACACGGCACATCATGAGACCCACGGTGCCGGCAACGCGGTAGCAGTAGCGGATGAGTTCATCCCTATTAGCTATCCGAACCTGATTCAGATCCGAGGCGATTCCATTGATGAGTTCAAGAATCGGCTCTTTCGAAATGCCACACTCTTGGGCTAGGGAGAGTCCGTCGCAGATCGCGGTGTCAGCGGATTCACCGCTCAGGATATCTTTCCGGGCCGCCTCGATTTTTGAATGTGCCACGTGGTGCGAGTTGGACTCATCGGCAAGATCGTCCAAATATCGACAAAATGCATAAAGCCTTGTTGCTCTCTCCGCATGCCTTCTCCCTAAAAAATGCCGCGCCCAATAAAAGCTGCGCCCCTTACTGGAGAGCACCTCGTTGGCAGAGGGTGCTACGCTCATCCTAGGCTCATGCCGGGTTGAAGGCTTCTGCCCTTGGCAGGAGGGAATCCACGACTTTTGCCGAACAGAGAACCCCGGGCAATCCAGCGCCGGGATGGGTGCCCGCGCCGGTGAGGAAGAGATTCCTGACCCCCTCGCCTTTATTATGAAAGCGAAACCAAGCAGACTGACGGAAAATGGGGGCAATTGAAAAACCTGCCCCGTGGATACTCAGGTACTCATTACTAAAATCCTCCGGAGTTTTGAAAAAATCTGCCCTGATCGTGGAGGAAAGATCCGGAAGAATCGTTTCCTCCAAGGCCTTGACGATACGATCCCGAAGTCTTGGTCCCTGGAGGTCCCAATCGATACCTGACTGCAGATTGGGCACCGGGCAAAGGACATAAAAGCTGTCACACCCCTGAGGGGCGAAGCTCGTATCCGTGGCTGTGGGACGGTGCAGGTAAAGCGAAAAATCATCCGCTAAAATTTTTCGTTCGAAAATATCCTTGAGTAAGTCCTGATACCTCGGGCCAAGCCAGATCGTGTGGTGGGCCACCTCCGGGTAAACGCGCGTCGTTCCAAAATAGAGTACAAAGAGCCCCATGGAGTATTTTGCACCGGCAAGTTTGAGCCGCGAGGAAAGAGTCTGTTTCTTGGAACTGATCATGTTGCCGTATAAGTGAGCAGGGTCAGTGTTGGTGACGATGAGATCGGCCTTGACCATTTCACCACCCTCCAAGAGCGCCCCCGTTGCCTTCCCATCCTCGACGACGATCCGCTCGATTGTTGTGCCCAATCGGGTCGAGATCTGATGTCTCTCCATGAGGCTCCCGAGTGCAGAGGTAATCGCCGCGGTGCCACCCATCGCAAAATGGACACCGTGTACCCTCTCCAGATAATGGATAAGGGAATAAATACTCGTGGTGTCGAAGGGATTTCCCCCGACAAGGAGAGGCTGGATTGAGAAGGCCTGCCGCAGCTTTGGACTCGAGAGATAACGGCAGGCCATTTGCCAAACGGTTTCATAGTTACGCAGGCGAAGAAGTTTAGGAACCTGCTGCACCATGGTTAAGACGCGGTGAAAAGATACCGAGGAAAGCTCCTCAAAACCGACTTTGTAAATCCGCTTGGAATGCTCCACGAGGCGCAAATACCCCACACGGTCCTTGGGTTCGATGCGCCCGATTTCTTCGAGCGTCTCCTCGAGCGTCCCTCCATAATCGAAGGTGGTGCCGTCGGAGTATCTGAACCGGTACCATGGTTTTAGCGGCACAAGTTTCACGTGGTCATGGAAGTTTTCTCCAAAAAGCGTAAAAAGCTCCTCGAGAAGAAACGGCGCGGTGATGACCGTGGGACCGGCATCGTGACGAAAACCCTCCCTCTCATAAACCTGTGCACGACCTCCCAGCCCCGGGGATCGATCAATCAGGGTGACCTGATAACTTTTTGCCCGGAGTCTGAGTGCCGCTGCCATGCCCCCATAACCCGCTCCTATAACGAGCGCATGCATCTATGGATGATATTCAGTGCATCCCTTCGAGGCGATGAGAGAGTTCTTGGGCAAGCTTACGAAGCAGCCCTCCCGAGCCGTTGGGCAGTGATCCAGCAAGAGAGCCCGCCTTGTTCAGATGCTTGAGCGCATGACTGCGCGCAATATCCAATGCCTCGTTGATCTGGCATCGGCTTGCCGCTTCAATTACCAGCAGTGCATTGACGGAAAGATTCTCGCGATCTTGCTCCAGATCTTCCATGTCATCGGCAATCTGATATCCGATGGCAAAGTGCTCGGCGGCGCGGCGCGCATCCTCGGACCACATTCCTTTTGAGGAGCCCTTGAGGGCGAGTTCCAGCGGCAGACTCAAAAGTGCACCCGACTTGGCGGAGGCAATGGCATCGTATGCGGTCATGTCCCGATCTTCATCCCCGATCGGGACAAGTCGCGCACACTGACCTCCTATCACGACCGCAACACGCGCATGAACAAGGGAGAGCAACTCGGGAAGGAGAAGGACATTGCTGAATCGCGCAAGAGCTGCATAGGCGGCAGAGAGAAGCAAATCCCCGGAACACAGGGCGACATGGAAGCCATAGGCCGCGTGGACGGTTTCGACTCCGCGACGGAATTGCTGGCGATCTTCCATATCATCATGAACAAGAGAAGCGTTGTGGATAAGCTCGACACAGGAGGCGATGGCCACCGAATCCTCCGGCGGAAGCCCAAGGGCGGTCCCCGCAGAGAGTGCAAGCTTGGCACGGATACGCCGACCTCCAGAGGAGAGATGATATGCCGCGGCGCGGGTAGAGTCCGAACGCCTCTCAATCAATCCTGCCAATCCCGCGAGCGAGGCATGGACTATTTCCGTCATCCTCTCCTCCACCACGCCGAGGAGGGACTCGCCATGGAGTCCTGCTCCGACTGTTGTCTTGGGAATAGTGGACATAGAGGCAAGTCTGGGGGATAATGCCCGAGAACTATCCTTACTTTAAGGAGAAGTCCGTACGCCGGTTAGACCGACGCACGGGAAAACCCCCCTTAACGTTACTTGGCGTGGGCTTCTGTCTCGTTGACAGCAGCAGCCCAGATGATGACACCGAAGGCAATTTTATTGAGCACGTCAGCCAAGTTATAAACAATGTTCAGGCCCTTCATGCTCTCCTCGTGACTCATTCCCGTGAGGTAGCCGACGAAATACCCGATGGGATAGATCGCCCAACCGAAGGTGACGATCAGACGCATGAGGTTGAACGCCGTCTTGACTGCAGGAGGTGACTTGTGCGCGTTGATACGGCTTGCCTCGCCGAAGAAAATCTCAAAAAGGATAAAGGCCCAACCGAGCATACCAACAATGAATGCGGGAAGAACGGCCACATAACCGGCCTCACCAACGTAACCGCCGACGAGCATGACGAGGGTGCCGATCAGTAAGCGCCAGAAAACACCGACAGGAACCTTCGTGATGGCCGAGAGAATCAAAAAGAACTCCACCATGAGAAGTGGCACGGTGATGAGCCAGTCAATGTAACGGTAGACGGTCGGGGTGTCGTGGGTGGTTATCCAAACCTCCCGCATGTAGAAGTAGTGAACGGCGGCAACCAAGGTCACGAGCCCAGAGACGGTGAGGGAAGTCTTCCACTTTCCAGAAACCCGCTGGGTTTCGAGGAAGAAAAACGCCGTGGAGGCGATAAGCGCCATGGAAATCAGCCAGAAAGAAATTCCGACAAAATCATTGGGCTGAAGGACTACTCCTGAGGATGCCTGCGCTCTGGCAGGTATGAGGAGAGTTGCAAATACAACTAATGACAGTTTTGGTAACAGGGAACGTATCTTCATTTTTTTTGGGGGGTTAAGTTGTTTGACCAACATCCGCATAGAACTACAAAACTAAAAACCTAGAAAGCAAAAAGTTATGCCGGCCGGGGCTTCTACTCTTTCCGAAAATAGGCGTGCAACAACACGATATATTTTCGTTTACTCTTTCATAATCCTTTGACGGAGTTCATCACTTGGCATCAAGTACTTGCATGAATTCTTCGGCCACCCGCTGGCTCCTCCCAATGATTGCTCTGCTTTTCTCACTGCTGCCAGGATGCTCCAAGTCTAAGTACGAGACTCCCGTCTATAAGGTAGTCGAGAAAGATGATGCCTATGAAATCCGGGACTATCCCGCTCTTACGATCGTCTCCACGCCCATGCAGAAGAGCGGGGAGGATGGTTCCTTCATGAAGCTCTTCCGCTTCATCTCTGGTCGGAATGAGCACTCCCAGAAGATCTCGATGACCACACCGGTTCTGATGACGGGCACCATCTCGGGCACGATGAGTTTCATTGTTCCGAAGGACGTCGCCGAGCATGGCGTCCCGGCCCCCTCCAATCCCGATGTGACTGTCAGTACGAAGCCCGCTGCCCGCTATGCGGTCTATCGCTTTTCGGGCCCCAGTAAGCCGGAACCGAGCGAGGCCGCATCGAAAAAACTCCTCGCGTGGGCCTCATCCAAAAATCTCCCGGTCTCCGGATCACCAATCTACGCCTACTACAATCCGCCATGGACACCTGGATTCATGAGACGGAACGAGGTGCTGCTGCGGCTGGAGCATCAGGCGTCGGAACATCCCTGATTCCTGATCAGCGCCGTGCATCTCTGGCTTTCCCCACACGACGCGAGAATCAGGGCTCTCCAAACCGGCGGCGAACTGCACTTCGGCTTTTCTCAATCATCCTTTGGAAGGTGTGTGATTCTCATGGCCGGAGAAAACGTGCTGGGGCTTCATTTCACGCGGTCTGAAGAGGAGGGCATAGGGTTCCTCTCGGCAACATGGTCGGTCTTGAAACTGATCCATTCCGATGAGGCCGGAAGGCTAATCCCGCGTATTTTTGAGGATCCTGCATCGGTTCCACTGATAGCGATCGGAACCCCCTTTCAACTCACGGTCTGGGAATTCCTCCGCAGCATTCCCAAAGGAACCACCCTCACCTACGGGGAAGTCGCACGGGCCATCGGGAGACCCAAAGCCGCCCGAGCCGTTGGAAGGGCCGTCGGGGCGAATAATATCGCCGTCTTGATCCCCTGTCACCGGGTCGTCTCCCGGGGAAAACTTACCGGCTACAGATGGGGTCTCGATCGAAAAAAAGCCCTTCTTGCCTGGGAGTTGTCCACGAGGGATCCTCTGGAGTTGCCTTTCTAAATACACTGGGCTCCTTCCAGAAAGTCCCTCAGATCCTGCGGAAGGGGTGATTCCCAGTGAAGCCTCTCGCCAAAAAAATCGAGTGCCAGCGAGCAGGAATGGAGCGCATGACGGGGAAGCCAGACCCGCCCCGCCAAATCGGCGTTCCATCCTGTCTCAATAAACTCCAGATAGCACTCCTCGGAGGGGCCGTAGATTTTGTCACCCACCACGGGGTGTCCTGAGTGGGCGAGGTGGATGCGGATCTGGTGCGTCTTGCCGGTGAACGGAGTGCAATGGATCAGGGCGACGGGGCCATACCGCGAATGTGTCAGCCGTTCCAGCACCCGGAATCGGGTGCGGGAGGGTGCTCCCTGGGGATGAACACCCCTTTTCAGCCAAATCCGCGAGTGTTGCACCTCGCCGAGCCTTAGGATGGGTTCGTCAACTGCCCAGGACTCCTCCCTAGGCCAGCCGACAACGATCGCCAGATACTCCTTCTCCACATCCCCACGCGCCATCGTGATGGTGCAGGCCCGAGCAGCCTTGGCGTTCTTGGCCACAAGGACAATTCCGCTGGTCTCACGATCAAGCCGGTTGATCAGGGAGACCTGACCACCGCCGGCGATCTCATAGGCAAGAAGCTCCTTCAGCCTATCCCAGAGGGTCACCGGATCTCCCGGCTTGCTGGGATGAACAAGCAGAAAGGCAGGCTTCTCCACCGCCAGCAAATCGGGCGTTTCCCCAAGAATGCGGAACGGCCCCGGGATGGGACGTTGCAGGGAATTAGGTATCGGAGCTTGCTCGGACATGGCTGGCCGTTCATTTGTGAACGGCATGATCCGAATCGTCAAAGCCTCCCGCTCCTACGGCACTCCCCCGGTCTCCGCCCTGGACTCGGTTTCCCTAGAGATTGCACGCGGGGAATTCGTCGCCATCACCGGTGCGAGCGGCTCCGGAAAGAGCACCCTGCTCAACCTGCTGGGAGGCCTGGATCACCCCACGTCGGGCGAAGTCATCGTCGATGGGGTGCATCTGGAACATGCCGATGACAAGACCCTCACGGAGTATCGGCGCCGGAAACTGGGGGTCGTCTTCCAGTTCTTCAACCTGCTACCCTCGATGACGGTTGTTGAGAATGTCGAACTTCCTCTATTACTCCGGGGGGATGCTCCGGGAGGAGTCCGCAATGAGGCCCTCGACATGCTAGAAAAGGTAGGAATGGTTCACAGGGCGACACATTTTCCTCATCAACTCAGCGGCGGTGAGATGCAGCGCGCGGCGATCGCTAGAGCGCTAGTTCACGGCCCCTCCCTTCTCCTTGCTGATGAGCCGACAGGAAACCTCGACAGTGCCAATGCCTCCCAAGTCCTCGAAGTGATTGCAAAGATTGCTTCACTCCGCACGGCCACGGTCATTATGGTGACACACAGCGATTCCGTTGCGGCTCTGGCCGATCGGCGGATCAGGATGAAGGACGGGCGCATCGCCGAGAAAGCCCCCTAGTTTGTCCGCCTAAATTCTTCAGAAACAGATCATTCCCATGGAACTCCAGCGCACCATTGCCAAGCCGGCCAGCCTGACCGGCTCTGCCCTCCACAACGGTGGCAACGTTACCCTCACGATCCACCCAACCCCCGCCGGACACGGCTACAAGTTCCGCCGCACCGATCTGCCTGACGAGCCGATCGTCGACGCCCTGGTTGACCACGTGAAGACCGTGGAGAGGTCGACGACGCTCATACAAGGCAATGCCAAGATCCAAACCGTCGAACATGTGCTCTCGGCGCTGGCAGGTCTGGGAGTCGACAATGCCCTTATCGAGATGGATGCCAACGAGCCGCCCATCGGCGACGGCAGCGCCGCTCCCTATGTGGCCCTGATCAGGGAGGCGGGGATCGTCGATCTGCAGGAGGCCAGGGCTCCTTTCGAACCGGGCCAGCCCATTCACCTCGAAACTCAGAGTGGTTCGATCATGTCAGTCTTCCCCCATCAGGGGCTTCGTATTTCCTGCACCCAGGCCAACCACGATGGACGCTTCACCCAGTACCTATCACTCGAAATCACTCCGGAGGTTTACGCCCGTGAGATCGCGCCGGCACGGACCTTCGTGCATTACGAGGATGTGAAGGACCTTATGGAGAAGGGTCTCATCAAGGGCGGTAGTCTTGAGAATGCGCTCGTGATCCGGGGAGAGTCGGTGCTCAGCAAGGAGCCGCTCCGCTTTCAGGACGAGTTCGTCCGTCACAAGATCCTCGACATCATCGGCGATCTCGCGCTGGCGGGACGACCCCTGCGCGGCCACGTGGTCGCAGTGAAGCCGGGCCACGGTCCGAATACGGAGCTCGCCCGGGCCATCGCCAAGCGCCACAGCGAACTGCTCGCCATGGCCCCCACACCGGTCACCTCGCTGGCACCGGTTCTTGATATTAACGGCGTCATGGCCGTCCTTCCCCACCGCTACCCCTTCCTCATGGTCGACCGTGTGGTCGAGTTCGACGGTGATATCAAAGCCGTCGGCGTCAAGAGCGTCTCGATCAACGAGCCCTACTTCCAGGGTCACTTCCCGGGCCATCCCGTGATGCCAGGCGTCCTGCAGGTTGAGGCCATGGCCCAGGTCGCCTCGATCGTGATGATGCGCAAGACCGAGAACAGCGGAAAAATCGGCTACTTCATGAGTGCCGACGAGGTGAAGTTCCGCAAGCCGGTCTTCCCCGGCGACACGCTTTTCATCCATGTCGAGATGCTCAAGGCTCGCAGGAATCTGGGAAAGGCCTCCTGCAAGTGCGTGGTCAACAACGAGGTGGTCAGCGAAGGGGTGCTCCTCTTCGGCATCATCAACAAGTAGGCCCCATGGCACGTATCCATCCCACCGCTATCATCGACACGACCGCCAAGATCGGTCAGACAAGCACCGTCGGCCCCTACTGCATCATCGGCGCGGGTGTCGAGATCGGCGAGGATTGCCGTTTGCGCGCCCATGTCACCATTGCCGGACCCTCGAAAGTCGGCAACGGCAACCACTTCTACCCCTACACCTGCATCGGCCACCGCAGCCAGGATCTCAAGTACGAGAAGGAACCGACCTACCTCGAGATCGGCGATGACAACTGCTTCCGCGAATTTTCGACCGTGCACCGCGCAACAGCCCCGGGCGGTGTCACTCGCGTCGGAAGTCGTGGCAACTTCCTTGCCTACTCCCATATAGCCCACGACTGCGTGGTCGGTGACGACGTCGTCTTTTCCAACAATGGAACCCTCGCGGGACATGTCATCGTCGGGGACAATGCCGTGATCGGGGGACTGAGCGGGGTCCATCAGTTCTGCCGCATCGGGGCCCATGCGATTGTGGGCGGATGCACCAAGATCGTTCAGGACGTCCCTCCCTTCATGATTGCGGACGGCAATCCGGCCGAGATTCGCGGCGTCAACTTCGTGGGCCTTGAGAGGCGCGGCTTTGCACCGGAAGCCATCCGCGAACTCCGAGAGGCCTACAAGCTTATCTACAGAAGCAATCTCAACACCTCACAAGGTCTTGAGTCGCTTCGATCGGAATTCCCGGACTCGGAGCTGGTTCGTTATCTTGCAGACTTCATCGCCTCGAGCGAAAGAGGGATCGTGAGGTAGGAAAGAGGGAAAGGCCATCGGGTATCGGGGCGGGAGGTGCGGACATCCGGCTTCCACCGCATTTTAATCCCTGCTCCTCATCAACCATTTCCTAGATCCAATCCCCCAATCACCCCTTCCAGCCGAAGAACTTCCGGCTCTTGATGATCTCGACCACCTTCGGCGGGACCATCTTTTCCCAATCAGGATCGCCGCCCTGGAGCTTGGCAATGGTTTTTGCGGAATCAATGCCTAGATATTCGAGGTTACAGCCTGCCATGGGGACGATGAACCGGTTTTCCAACAGGTAGGCGTAGAGGGCGCGGAGGTCGGGATCAACCTTGAAGGAAGCAGCCTCGATGATATGCCCCTTCTCATCCTTGGTGGGATAGACATACATCCGGACCCCTTTCTTGAAAAGACGCCCGAGCCCCTCGAGGATGCCGCCGTCCAGATGGCCGTAGTACTTCTCATCGAAGATCTCATGGAGACTGGGGATGCCTATGGGAAGCCCGATGGGACGGTCCGTATAGCGTCGCAGGTAATGGACGAGGCGGTAGAATTCGCCGTACTTGGAAATCAGCACATTGCGTCCCAGCGCTCCGAGCATGTCGACTCGGTCCAGAAAGTCCTGGAGGTCGAGTTCGCCGCCGCTCATGAGATTCATCATCGTGATCTCATGAAGGATCTCGGGCTGGTCGCCGTTCAACTCATCCTCCATCAGGAACATGGCATGAGCACATTCGATCATGTTGCGATGCACGTTAGTGACCGGTCGGAAACTCCCGCGCTCCACAAGCAGCGGCTTGTGGTAAAAAAGGTCGGCGGCCTGAATGACCTCGCCGTCGCCTCGGAACAGGACAGCCTGGGCCAATCCCTGCGTGACGAGTTCCAGACACATGATCCGGTTGTCCACCATGGCGAAGTCGGGCCCGGAGAATCGAATCATGTCGATCTCGATGCGCGCCGAGTCGAGATCGTCAAGAAGCGAGGCGATGAAAGCCTTCAGGTCTTTCCGCTTGAAAAAGGCTCCGTGGATCAGGTTCACGCCCACGATGCCAAGGGCTTCCTGCTGCTCCTGATTGGTATTATCGAGCATCCTGACGTGAATGATGATGTCGTTGGGGGCCGTGCGCGGATTACTCTGGAAGCGGATCCCCATCCAGCCGTGCGACTCGTTCTTGGTCTTGAAGGAACGGGCGGCAACGGTGTCGGCAAAGGCAAAGAAGGTACGCTCGGAGCCGACTTTTTCATCGAGACGCTCGATCAGCAGCGAATACTCATGCTCCAGCATCTCCTCCAGTCGCTGACGGCTGACGAAGCGGGAACTCTTCCCGTAAATCGCGTCGGAGAAAGTCATGTCGTAGGCGGAGATCGTCTTGGCGATTGTTCCGGCGGCGCCGCCGACATGGAAGAACCTGCGCGCCACCTCCTGTCCCGCCCCGATTTCGGCAAACGTGCCGTAGATCGGCTTGGTCATGTTGACTTCGAAGGCCTTCTTATTGGTCTTCTGATCGAAGTGGGTAATCATGCCCCTTTGTTCTAAAGGATCGCCACGCCGACTGCCTAGGCAATCCGTGTGGCAATTTCGAAACATGAAAAGCCGTGGTTTAACATGGAACCCAGGAAAGGATGCAGAATCCACCATCGGCTGGTTTTGGAATTGGGTCTTAAATTCTCTTTTCTCAATTTCCTGCTTTCATGAGTTCCATATTTTTTTGAAATCCATTCCAATGAGGCGCCTTCTTCTACTCACTCCCCTACTCCTGCCCCTGGGGGGCTGTCTTCATCCTCTCCCACGCTACGAACCGCCGCTTCAGCGCGCCGCTGTCCAGAAAGTCCGCACCACGGCTTACACGCAAAGCGAGGGCGACCATCTCCGGTATGGAGCCAAAACAGCCCTAGGAACACCCCTCCGCCACGGTATCGTCAACAGCGCCGCCGCCGACTGGGCACGATGGCCCTGCGGCACAATATTCCGGATCAGGGCCACCGGGGAGATCTATGAGGTGGACGATTACGGATTCGCCCTGTCAGGAGTAAACACCATCGACCTCTACAAACCCTCAAAAAGAGAGATGAGGGAATGGGGGGTGCGCCGCGTGACCATTGAAATCCTCCACTGGGGAAATCCTTGGAAGAGCTATCGCAAGATGGCCTGCGTCCGCTCCTACCGACATATCCGACGTATGATGAACGAGATCAGGTCGTGGTTTCACACTCCGCCACCGGAGCCGGTCTTTCCCGCCGGGGGAATCTGCCCGGTGCCGCTGACATAGTATTTTAAAGAAGCCTTTGCCTCTGAAAAAAATCAGCCTCCTTTTATAAAGAGTGGTGTATCTTAGGAGAGGAAAAGATTTGCGTCAGTATTGTCGAAGTCTCAGATAAGACGCTTTCTCTCGCATGAATTACGGGGTTGAAGACGTTTCCCCCAAGTCCTTTGCAAGCGGAAAAGCTCTCGTTAGCCAGCACCTTGCCAGAATGGTCATATACTTGGACGTTTATGTCTGTAGTAAGGTCTGTATTGATGAGCGTATCGCTTTCCCATTTATTAATTGTTACAAGGATTCCACGATCTGATGGTGAAGCAAGCATCTGAGATTTTGCATCCAACTCATTCGTTGCAGGACTAACATTGATTGTAGCGGCCCGATATCCCGAGGTGTTAAGGCTTGATACTATTGCCTTTGACAAGTCATCGGAGAGAGGCGCCCCACTCCTTGTATAAACTCGGAAAGGGTTTCCATACCCACCTCGAGTCATCCCAACATAGTTGTCTTGAACATACGACCTCAAGACATCCGTCCGTTGATCAATTGTAACTACTGAGACGGAATAGTTTTTGGATGCCTGCGGAAGGGGCGCTCGTACGCTTTGGTAATCGTAGTGATTACCGATTGCGCATCCCGTCAGAACAAAGGGAATTAAGATCAAGGCGAAGAGAAAAAATTTGTGATTCATTATGTGAAGGAAGTAGGGGTTTTTAATATCGAAACATTGCATTTACCCCTACTAAAAAATAAGGCAACTCCACGCGCTGGCGAAATCCCAGCGCTACACCGGCTCAACCCATTTCCCGTGGTCGCGTATTAATTCGACCAGGCGTTCCACGGCCTCGGCTTCCGGGATATTGAATTTCACCGGTTGCTTGCCGACATACAGATTCACCTTCCCGGGGGCACCCCCGACATAGCCGAAATCGGCGTCGGCCATCTCACCAGGCCCATTGACGATACATCCCATGACGGCGATGCGGACACCCTTGAGATGGGATGTCGAAGACTTGATTCGGGTCGTGGTCTCCTGAAGGTTGAAGAGTGTTCTGCCGCAGGAAGGGCAAGCGACGTAGTCGGTTTTGAAGATGCGGACGCCGGACGCCTGAAGGATATTGTAGGCGAGCCTCAGCGACTGCCCCGGCGCCTCCTCCGAGCGGAGCAGGACGGCATCGCCAATCCCGTCGCAGAGGAGCGATCCCAGCACCATGGCTGAAGAGAGCAGATGATCGAGAAAATCTCCGCCGGCAACTGGAGCGAGCGTATCCTTCAGAAGAAGGGGGTGGCGGGTATCAACCTGCGCAGCGAGTAGTCGGAAGGCAGCTATCGGATCGAGCGAAACACCATCCCTCACGGTGATAAGCCGGGGAACACTACAGGCATTAACTGCTTTGACCTCGTCAGCTGAGAGTGGATCAACCTCGACGAGGGTCAAATCCTCCAAAATCAGTTCCGGTTGATAGTCGCCTAGTGCTGCCCGCTTATGAGCAACCGCGTCATCCACGCGACGGGGCACAACAACCGCGACAGTTTCCGTTCCCCCAAGGGCAATCCGCTTGGTGATACCTTCCATCATGATCCGTTCCGCACCGCGCCGTCGGTAATCAAAGAGCGGCCACGGCGGATGGATTCCCCTCACTGCGGAGGGAGTCGAGCTTCGCCCCAGGAACGGTGCAGCCATGGCCCGGGCCACGGGGATCTCATGTTCACTATCTTCGGTGAGCGAAACACGGATTGTGTCGCCGATACCATCCGCAAGCAGCGACCCGATCCCGATCGCGCTTTTGATGCGACCATCCTCACCATCACCCGCCTCGGTCACACCAAGATGGATAGGGTAGTTCCAGTCCTCACCCTCTTTATTCAGGCGGGCCACCAAGAGGCGGTAGGCGCCGATCATGACCTT
>Ga0007854_10000914_pt1 | contig 19157 bp, 16 predicted proteins | sample CryBogCBH12Aug08_FD_60382 | JGI IMG/M metagenome (GOLD analysis project Ga0007854, IMG submission 60382) | Freshwater microbial communities from Crystal Bog, Wisconsin, USA - CBH12Aug08 | ecosystem: Environmental > Aquatic > Freshwater > Lake | place: Crystal Bog, Wisconsin, USA | collected...
ACCGCTGGCTTTGGCCAATCAGTCTTGAGTTCAACATGCCCGACACCTTTTTCAAGCTTTACTAATGCCTTCACGTGAGCCCCCTATTGGACCGTAATCGCTAGATCTTGGTCAACTGAATACACCCTGATAATGTCTGACCATAGCAGTCTCGGAAATCACTCAACAAGCCATAACCCGGAGGGTTCATGTCATCCCAAAAAGCAAACAGCAATAACGGCCCTCATATCTCATTCAAGGAATTTGAGCTCCTTTTCAATCAGCTAAAGACTTGGGATCAGTACACCCCAGCGACATTGGAAAGGGGAGCACTTAATTACATAACACAAGCCGTCACAAGTGCTTCCGCGAAAGAAGTTAAAACTGGAGAGACCATTAATCTTGCATTGGCTTGGAATACTGTTCCTGGCCTAGATAACCAAAAGCCTGCACTTCATTACATGAGTGAAATGACTGATGTGGATGACATGGAGCCAAAGTGCAATATGGACTTTATTGGCGTGGATTTTCACGGCAAAGCAGTTACACACATGGACGCCATGACACATATTTCTTACCTTGGCAAACTATTTGGTGGCAAAGATTCAAAAGTTGAAGTAACTTCTCAAGGATCAAACTGGTCAACTATCGACAAACTTGGCCCTTTTGTGACGCGCGGAGTGCTTCTCGACGCAGCTCTCATGCGTGAAGTTTCATGGCTAGAGCCAGGGACTGCTATTCACAAAGAAGATGTGTTAGAAATGGAAAGTAAGTTTGGATTCAAAATTGGTGAAGGGGATTGCATTTTGCTCCACGCAGGTCACCACAGAAGGCAAAAAGGGCACGGCATGTGGGACCCAAGTGATTTTTCTGCTGGTTTCCATTTTGACGTTATGGAACTTTTCAAAGAACGCAAAGTGAGCGTTATAGGCGCAGACGGTGACAGTGATGTTCGCCCTTCTCCCGTTGAGGGAACACACTCTCCAATTCACGCACTTGCCCTACCTGGAATGGGGATTCCGCTTCTAGATAACGTTTATTTAGAAGAGCTTGCAGATCATTGCGCACAAGCAAAACGTTGGACTTTCCAAATAGTTGTAGCGCCTCTTAACGTTCCTGGTGGTACGGGCTCTCCAGTTAATCCCGTTGCGATTTTCTAATGAGTTTTTCTGTTGGACTCTCAAGTGATTTATCAGATAGCGTAGGTGGTTTTAGTTGGGGAAAGATAAGTATTGAAACCTTAGAACCGTTATCTTGGGAGTTCATGAAGCCCACAGGCTCTAATTTCACTCCCGAGGTTCTATCTGGCTTTAATGCTGTTGCATTTGCAGGACCTGGAGTTACCCCAGATTCGTTTGGTGACCCTGATGATTCTCCATTGGTTATCTCTCGATTTGGTGTTGGCTATGACAATATTGATTTGGCTTCTTGCACACGTGCGGGTACCGCTCTCACGATCACTCCTGATGGATCGCAAAAACCAGTAGCAACTGCTGCTCTTACATTATTGCTTTCAACGATGCATAGACTGATCGCAAAGGATCAGCTGGCTAGGAACCACGGTTGGGATAAGAGAATCAATGGCTTAGGAATGGGCCTAAATGGAAAAACAATTGGAACAGTTGGCTTTGGAAACGTAGCGACCGAATTCTTCAGATTGCTCGCTCCCTTTGATTGCACACGACTCTCTTTTGATCCCTGGAAGGTGCAACATGAGGCTGATCTTCATGATGTCACGCTGGTAGACCTAGATACGCTTACTCAACAATGCGATGGAATTATCGTTATGGCGGTCCTTACTCCAGACACTAGACACCTTATTAGTGCCAAACAATTAGCACAGATGAAAAAGACTGCAATATTGATTAATCTTTCACGGGGCCCAATCGTTGATGAAGCAGCTTTAATTTCTGCTTTAGAAAATGAAGATATCGCTGGAGCAGGCCTTGATGTATTTGAAGTTGAGCCACCTTTAAAAGAAAACCCACTTTTCAAGATGCAAAATGTAATTGTGACTCCCCACAATATTGCGTGGACAGACGAGCTTGCTCTTGGAATGGGGAGAAGTGCTTTCACGGCAATCAAAGCAATTAGTCAAGGGAAGATCCCGCAGTTCGTAGTGAACAGAGAAGTACTCGAGACTGACCAGTTCAAGAGGAAATTAGCTAGGTTCAGTTCATGACACGTGCAACTAGAGTCGCAGTAATTGGCCTTGGGAATATGGGCCTTCCCATGGCAATTAATTTAGTAAAAGCTGGATTAGAAGTAGAGGTTTGGAATAGGTCAGATGAGGCAGCAAATTCTGCAGTTCAAGCGGGAGCAGTCAGAGTCACAGATTTAAAAGATATTGATTCCCAGATTGTGCTAACAGTTCTACCTGGCATTGATCCAGTTAAGAATATTTTAGATTCAGGACTGCGGTCTGTCTTAAAGTCAGGTGACATTCTTGTTGTAATGGGCACCACTTCTGTTGTTGCGATGGTTGAACTAAGTAATAGTTTGAAAGCGGATGGAATCATCGCGGTTGATGCTCCGATGTCGGGGGGAGACATCGGCGCGCAGAATGCCACGATGTCGATCATGGTCGGCGCAGATTCTCAAACTTTTGAGACCCTGTTGTCAGTCTTTGAAAAAATTGGAAAGACGATTCGTTTAATTGGGCCAGTCGGAGCAGGCCAGTTAACAAAAGCTGCAAATCAAGTCATCGTGGGAATTAATATGACTGCTCTTGCAGAAGCAATTACTTTAGCCCGTAGATCAGGTCTTGATGCAAAAGCGGTCTTTGATATTTTATCAACAGGATTAGCTGGCTCAAATGTTATGAACTTTGGGCGTTCAAAAATTGAATCTGAACAGTATATTCCTGGTGGCTATTCAAAGTTTCTTTATGCAGATTTAAATTATGCTTTAGAAGCTGCGATTAATAGTGGCACAACGCTTCCTGTAACTTCTTTAGTTGCTTCTTTATACAAGAATTTATTGGCAAATGGTGATGGGGATTTAGATATTTCAGCCATCACACGTGAAATTGAAAGAATGACTGATAAATAAATTATCCGTGAGCAACAATATTATTTAGTTCTTGCCCTGTACTGAGTAATTTCAATTGGGATTCAATTAGTTTTTTTCCACGTGACTCAAATGCAGTTGAGTTGCCTCCTACATGGGGCGAGAGAATGAGGTTCTTTGCCTTCCATAATGGGTGGTCAGGTGGTAAAGGCTCTGGATCTGTTACATCTAGGCCGGCATAAATTCTTCCGGAATTGAGCTCCTTGAGAAGTGCCTCTGTATTAATTATTGGCCCGCGGCCAACGTTAACAATTACCGCCCCATCCTTCATCAAGGAAAGCTTTTTAGAATCAAACAGATTCCTACTTTCATCATTAAGCGGGATTACGATAAAAACAAAATCTAACTCAGGCAGATGGGAATCAAGTTCAGAAATGGCAATGGATCCGTTTTGTCCAGACCTTGAAAACATCAAAATTTCAACCCCGTAGGGTTCTATGTAACTTTTCAGGGTATTAGCAATTGAGCCAGCACCAATTATTCCAATTCTACTGTCGTTAAATGATGGATATCTTTTATGAGCCCACTCGCCTTTAGATTGAGCAATCGCAAAATCATAAAAACCTCGTCGGGAGGCAAGTGCAAGTGCAACGGCTAACTCAGCAGTAGATGCATCATGAACGCCTCTTGCATTACAAAGGACTACGCCTGGTTTTAAAAATTCTAGAGCATCAGCGAATCCAGCATTTGGAACTTGTAAATATTTTAAGTTTGGCATCTTCTGTACGTACTCAAGGGCTTTTCGGCCACCCATATATTGAGGAACATAAAATGTAATTTGGCTCAAATCATCAGTGTCGAGTGAAAAATTTGATGGGCTTAGCTTCTTTATTCCGCTAGGGACGTTCAAGTCATCCCACTGAGACCAAACTGTATGTTTCATAGTTTAATCATAGGCCATTAAAATGAAATTAGTACTTTGCCAGATTCTTGAGAATTTTTTGCAACCTCAAAACCTTTGATTGCATCATTTAGTTCAAATGTATGTGTGACTACCTTTCCAATCCATGGATTTTGATCCAGGATCAATATGGCGTCATCTATTTCATCATTAAATCTGAATGTGCCTCGAAGCTGTACTTCTTTTGAGATTAAAGGCGCTAGTTCAATCGGATGTTCACCCGCGCTGAGCATTCCGACTTGAACTATGATTCCAAGGCGCTTCGACGCCTTAATCCCTGCACTAATCGCTCTTGGCGCTCCCGAACACTCTAAAACAACATCAAAGTATTCCTCTGGGACTGCCTCTGAACCAATTTTAATAATGCTTGTCGCGCCAAGATCTTTTGCCCGGCCTAATGGACCATCGAGTACATCTGTGGCAATGATTTCCACAGCTCCCTGAAGTTTTGCAGCAGCTACAGCTAGAAGCCCTATTGGGCCAGAGCCAGAAACTAATACTCTTTTACCGTTTACCCCACCTGCGATATTTATTGCATGTAGTCCAACGGCTAACGGTTCTGCTAGTGCCGCATTCTCGAGTGTTAATCCATCTGGGATTACACGCAGCATGCTTCGATCAAGATTTAAATATTCTGACATAGCCCCTTGAGTGTGGGGGTTTGTTGATGCGCTTCCAAGGTAGCTTCCACCTGGCCGTAAATGTTCTGCATCTTCAAGTCCTGGCTTACTTGGGCCAAATTTAGCCGGGTGCACGGTAACTTTTGTACCTTTTTTAAGAATTCCTTGTGGGTCTACATCTACCACACCAGATAACTCATGCCCGGGTGTCAGTGGCTCTTTTACGACAAACGCTCCATTTGCACCCGCGTAGTAGTAATGCAAATCAGAACCACAAATACCAACAAAGCTAACTTTTATCCGTACTTCTTCTTGATTTGGTTCAGATAGTGGTACTTCCTCTAGACGCATGTCTAGCTTTCCATGGATCTGTAAAGATTTCATTGTTTACTTGCTTTTGAGTGCATCTGCAAAATTTGCACCAAGCTGAGCAGGATCAGCGAGGAAAAATGGAATCCCAGGAGTATTGCCCTGTAAAATTTTCACAAAGATCACAGTAACAGAGTTTGAATTTTTACTTTTCGCGATATTTGATTTGAGGTCGTCCCCTGTTTCGCATTCGTAAGTTTCAATACCCAATCCTTTTGCGGCTCCCGCAATATTCACGTGCATCGCTTGAGACTCAAAAAGGTCCGCGGATGCATGCTGGCCATTATCTAAAACAATCACAGTAAGGTTCTTTGGTCCATAAGCCGCCAATGTAGGCAGAATGCTAAAGCCCATAAGTAGTGAGCCATCGCCATCGACTACACCAACATTGCCGGTGAAGCCGAGTGCAATGCCAAGTCCTACGGGAGTAGTAAGTCCCATTGAGTCCAAAAGTGGCAAGTGAGTTGGACGTCTTGAAAATGATGCAAACTCTCTTGCAGTAGCACCGCATGTGATCACGAGAGGATCAGAGGCAAATTCAGCATCAATTACCTTGAGTGCTTCGATTCTTGTCATCTTTGCCATTATGCAATATCCAATCCAGGGTGCAGAGCTTCGAATAAAGTAACAATTGGTCTACGTTGAATCTGGGCTAGCTTTGCAACGGAATGTGTTGATGAGCGCCACACTTCGGGTGAGTCACTCACGCCTAAATTTTCCACTCTTATGCTCAAGCGCTTGAGCAGATCAGGCACTGATTCAGAGATTGAATGAATCATCGAATTGTATTCACCCAATCCACCACGAGTATTCGCAAAAATTGGGAATCCCGTGTGGTAAGAATTTGCAAAAGTACCAAGCGCGGTGAGCGCATTTCCAAAACCATTATCTTGCATCACTATTGCAACTTTTTTACCAGCAAGTGCTATACCGCCAGCTATGCCAACCGCTTCTTCTTCCCGATTAGCCATGACAGCTTTTATGCCACGTGCTTCTAACCCTCTGATGACTGGAGCAGAATGTGAAGAAGGAACGTAGACGAAAGCTTCTAAGCCCCAGTCGCCTAAACCTTCAATTAAAGCTTTTAGATGAGCATTAGCCTCTTTCACTGTTTCTCCTTACTAGATTCGCCAAGATTAGCGATGAAAAGCGTAACCAGCGAGAGGAAGGTTATTCCTGCCGCCGACCAAAGCGGTGCTGAATAGCCAAGGTTAAGTGAGATAAATAAGCCACCTAGCCAAGCACCGATGGTATTTCCGATATTAAATGAAGCGATGTTTGCCCCTGAAGCCAAGGTCGGAGCATCTTTTGCATAGTGCATCACTCGCATCTGAACCCCCGCTGCTGGAGCAAAGCCAAGGACCCCCATAAGTATTAGGCCAATAAGTGCACAAACCTTGTTATTTGCTGTCAATGCAAAGAAGACGAGTACTGCAAATAGCAAAGATAATGAAACAGTTATGGCTCTGTTGAGATTTCGATCTGCTGCTTTTCCGCCATAAAAATTGCCAACAAAAACACCGATTCCAAATAGAAACAACAAAATTGGCATCGTTGATTCAGCAAAGCCGCTTACCTCGGTTAACGTGAAAGCAATATATGTAAACCCACCAAACATCCCACCGAAACCAAAAATAGTTATTAGCAGTGAAAACCAAACTTGACGTTGTTTAAAGGCCCGTAATTCATATTTAACTGATCTGGAATGGCTTTTAAGAGCTTCTGGGGAATCACTCGGGACATATAGGAAAATTCCTATTAGTGCCACTACACCAACTCCCGAGATTGTGATGAAAGTTGAACGCCATCCAAAGTTTTGTCCGAGCCATGTACCAAAGGGAACGCCCAAAACATTTGCAACAGTGAGTCCACCAAACATTATTGAGATAGCTGTTCCTTTTCTGTCACTCGCTACCAAACCAATCGCGACTACCGCGCCAATTCCAAAGAATGCGCCATGGCAAAGTGCTGAGACCACGCGGCCAATGAGCATTACGTCAAAAGTTTTCGCGACACCTGATATCAAGTTACCGGCGATAAACAAAAGCATGAGCGACATAAGAACCTTTTTGCGGTCATACTTTGTCACTGAAACTGTTATAAATATTCCACCAATTGCCACGCTTAATGCGTACATCGATACTAATAAGCCTGACCTCGCTGTTGAAACAGAAAAGTCTCTTGCGATATTAGGAAGTAATCCAACGATTGCAAATTCAGTGAGGCCGATACCAAATCCACCAGTGCCAATTGCAAAAAGTGCGATCGGTAGCTTTCCAATAGTTTTTCTCATTTACGCACCATTAAATTGCATGATGTAAAGCCCGGCGTTGTAATCAGTCATGTACGCGATTCCCTCAGAATCGACAAAGACATCTGCGCTTTGAATTACCTGTGGTCTATTTGGCCTTACGTCATACATCTTCTCTGGAGCCGGCGGAACCCAAGCTCCAATTTCTGTCGGCTGATATTGATTTGAGATGTTATAGACACGTAGTCCTGCATTTTGATATGTAGCAAAGATGATTTCGCTGCTGGCAAATGAGCCCGGGCGATTTTCATGAAGGTTATGTGTACCAAAGTGGCCACCCTTACTGACGTAATCAGCTTCTTCGGGAATAGGGAGAGTGGAAATTGAAATCGGGTTTGAGATTTCCTCAATATTAAATACCCAAGTTCTCTTAATGCCATCTTCTGCATTATCTGCAACTGCTTCGTCTGCCACCAACAGCAGATTGCGATCCATTAGAGGCAAAGGACTATGCGTGCCGCCCATATAGGGAGGCGCCCAGTTTTTATGGACTATCAACTCTGGCTTTGCGCGATCTTTCACATCAATAATTGTCATTCCACCATCACGCCATGCACCGAATGCATAGTCGCCAGCTACTAGCGCATGGTGCAATCCATAGCGCCACTTATTTGAATCCCAGGATGGTTTTTCACCTGCAGCAAGATTTTGACCGGGGATCCACCACTTGCCAGCAATTGTGGGCTTAGTTGGGTCAGCCATATCAATGGTAATTAAGCAAAAATCGGCGAATCCTTTGAGGAGTGCAGATGCATATGCCCAACGTCCTCCGGTGTACCAAATCCGGTGAGTACCAACACCATCGATCGGCAAGAAACCAATTTCACGCGGTTCTTCTGGATTGCTTATGTCATAGACCCGCATACCGGCTGTGTAATCAACTGGCTGTTTTGCAAAGATCTCACCAATCGATTGCCCGTAGTAACTTGCCTCATCTGCAAATGCCTTATGGGCAAATAAATTTGCAGCATTGATAATAAGCAATAAATTGTCAGCCGTTTGTAGGTGGGTTGACCAAGTATTCGGAGGGGATGGTATGAAATTTACAGTTTTCGGAGCTCGAGGATCTCGCACATCGATAACAGAAAATCCATTTGAAAACATATGGGCGACGTATGCATAGCCCTTATGGACCATAAGTTGCATGCCATCGGCACGACCACCTTGATCAGTGTGGCTTAAGAATGAAACGTTCTTTGCAAAATCTGGTTTTGACAGATCTACATTGGCCAAAATTTATTCGCCTTCGTACTGCAAGATATAAAGACCAGCGTTGTAGTCAGTCATATACATAATGCCATCAGGGTTCACAAACACATCAGCACTCTGAATCACCTTAGGCCTATTTGGTCGGACGTCGTACATCTTCTCTGGAGCTGGTGGTACCCATGCAGCTACTTCACGCGGTTCAAATTCATCTGAAATGTCATAAACACGTAGACCAGCATTCTGGAATGTTCCAAAAATTGTCGTACTGCTGACAAATGAACCAGGACGATTTTCATGGAGATTGTGAGAGCAGGTATGCCCACCCTTCTTTACAAAGTCATCTTCCTTTGGCTGTGGCAAGGTTGAGATAGAGATTGGGTTCTTCTCGTCGCGAATATCAAAGATCCAAGTCCTCTTTATTCCATCAGCAGCGTTGTCAGCGACACCCTCATCAGCAACGATCAAGAGGTTTCGATCAGTGAGAGGTAGCGGGCTATGTGTTCCCCCAAGGAATGGAGGTGACCAATTTCTGTGAACAACTAGATCTGGTTTTGTACGATCCTTCACATCGAGAATTGTTAATCCGCCATCACGCCAAGCACCATAAGCGCGATCACCTGAGATAACTGCATGGTGTAATCCATAACGCCATTTATTTGAATCCCATGATGGCTTTTCACCTGCCGCAGAATGTTGTCCAGGGATCCACCATTTTCCGACCATCTGTGGCTTTGTTGGATCACTCATGTCAATTGTTATGAAGCAGTAATCTGCAAAACCTTTAAGCAAGGCTGATGCATACGCCCAACGTCCGCCTGTATACCAAATGCGGTGCACACCAACTCCGTCGATTGGCATGAATCCGATCTCGCGAGGTTCAGCTGGAGTGCTTATGTCATAGACACGCATACCCGCGGTGTAATCAACAGGTTGGCTTGCGAAGACTTCACCAAAAGATCTTCCGTAATAGTTTGCCTCATCAGCGAATGCTGGGTTAGCAAATAGATTTGCTGCATTTACAACGAGAAGTAGGTCATCTGCACTCTGCAGGTGAAGGCTCCAGGTTTGTGGGGGAGCAGGAATAAAATTAACAGGTTTTGGATTTCTTGGATCCCTAACATCGACTACTGTAAAACCATTTGAAAAAATATTTGCAATATATGCATGGCCTTTGTGAACCATGATTTGTAGTCCATCACCACGGCCGCCTTGATCAGTGTGTCCGAGAAACGAAATGTTATTTGCAAAATCTGGAACTGTGTGGTCGTGACCGCTCATGGGAACCCTTTGATTGGAGTAGACAATATTGGCTTGCTTAGATTACAGAAGGAGAGAGGGTAGTCAACCCAAAATTTGGTTGAAAATAGGGCACTTTGCCGAATCCTCGTTTTAGGGTGGATTTCCCTGATTGGCGATATAACAATTTGATAACGAAATTGGCCCCCTGTTGCTTTCGCTCGGCCCGGTGTTATGTTACCTACCTGTGTCCTAGCATTAGGACTTATTCCCAGTTAAGGAACCACATTGTCAAAATCGGCATTGCTTGAAGTACGCAACTTAGATAAATCTTTTTATGCAACCCACGCAGCAAACAATGTTAGTTTTAGCGTAAACCAAGGTGAAGTCGTTGCTCTCCTTGGTGAAAATGGTGCAGGCAAATCCACCGTAATTAAGATGCTTGCCGGTGTTTATCGCCCTGATTCCGGCGATGTGTACATGGATGGTCAGAAACTTTCGTTGGACGGTACAAGTTCTGAAATTGCTTTCGTCCACCAGACTCTTGGGCTTATTGAATGGATGACAGTTGCTGAAAACATTGCCCAAACAATTGGCTATCCAAAAAAGATGGGATTAATTAGTCCGAGCGCTATGAATCAACAAGCGGTTGAAGTATTGAAAATTGTTGGCGGAGGAATTGATCCAGATGCCCGTATCTTTAACTTAACCCGAACAGATCGCAGCTTGTTAGCAATTGCTCGGGCGCTCATTCAGAAGCCTAAAATTTTAGTACTCGATGAACCTACGGCTTCATTGCCTGCAAGTGATGTAGAGCGCCTCTTTGAAGTTTTAAAAGATTTGCAATCAACTGGAGTCGGAATTATTTATGTATCACACCGACTAGATGAGGTATATGAAGTTGCTGATCGCGCAGTAATTATGAGAAACGGTGCAGTTGTCGCCGATCGTGAAGTGAAAACTTTGCCGAAGGCTGAACTTGTAAGTTTGATTGTGGGTCACGAAGTACTTGAAACTCAGTTTGCCTCACCAGGAAATGAAATCCAAATTTCACTCAAAGACTTTATGTCTTCTGGAATTGGACCATTAACTTTAGATATTTATAAGGGTGAAGTCATTGCCTTCTGCGGGTTAAGGGGCGCTGGGCAGGACGAAATAGGCAGAGCAATTGCTGGAGTTCTTTCTGATGTTTCTGGAAGTATTTCATCAGGTACCCAACGTCTTGCATATTCAAAAGTATCTGATGCGGTGAAAAATGGGATCGGTTTTAGCACATCAAACCGCGAGATCGAAGCTGTAGCGATTGGTATGTCAGTTAAAGAGAATTTATTCCTAAACCCATTGTTGTGGGGCCGGAGAATTTGGCAGATGACGAACCTAAAGAAGGAGCGTGCAGATGCATTTCCCCATCTCGATAAGTTTGGCGTTAGACCTCGTGATCCAGACCTATCGCTTGATACTTTGTCTGGTGGGAATCAACAGAAAGTCATTTTAGCTAGGTGGTTCGGACTTGATTTCAAAGTAATGGTTCTGGAAGAGCCAACAATGGGAGTTGATATCGGAGCAAAGGCAGATATTTATGGCCTTTTTGGTGATGTTACAAGATCAGGAACTTCTCTTATCATTATTTCGACTGATATGGAAGAAGTTGTTCGAGTAGCAAACCGAGCAGTTGTATTTTTCCAAGGAAAACCGGTTAAAGTTGTTGAGAAGAATGAAATATCTTTTAATAATCTCATTTCACTTGCATCAAATTTAGAGACAGTAACTACAACAGGGGGAAAAATTGAGTAATAATTCACTACGCTCTACCGCTCTAGAAGCACCGAAAGGTGCGGGCTTTTTACGCAAAGCGGTTCCCGTTTATGGAATGGTTGCGATCATTGTTGTTCTCTTCGTACTTTTTAGTGTTTTAAGACCAGATACCTTTCCGACTCTGCTCAATTTTAAAATCCTTGCTTCGGGCAATGCCACACTATTTATCTTGGCCCTAGGCGTTACTTTGCCTATGGTTGTAGGTAAAATTGACCTTTCCATCGGCTACGGAGTTGGTTTGTGGCAAGTTTTAGCCCTGGTTCTTCAAATGCACGGAATGGATTACCGTCTGGTTTTTCTTCTCACCGTCATAGGTGGAGCTGCTGTAGGCGCTATTAATGCCCTTCTCATCGAACTGGCTCAGGTGGATGCTTTCATTGCGACCTTGGCAACAGGGCAAGTTATTTATTCAATTTCTTATTGGGTTACAGGCGGACAACAAGTTATCGATTTGAAAAATCAGCGTTCGCCATCGTTTAATCACCTCGGCACGGGATCACTTTTCCATATTCCAGCAACATTCATATTTGCAATCGTATTGGCCGCATTAATGTTTATTGTTCTTGAGTACCTTCCCATCGGCCGTTACATGTATGCAGTCGGTGCTAATCCACGCGCTGCCGAACTTATGGGTATCAAGCGAGGTCGGTACGTGTACGGCGCGATGATCTCATCAGGTGTCATAGTGGGTATTGCCGGTTACTTGCTATGTGCAAGACAGCTTGGAAACGTCCAAAGTAATATTGGTCCGGATTACCTATTGCCTGCCCTTACGGCAGCTTTTATTGGTTCAACAACAATTCGGCCTGGTCGCGTGAACGCAATTGGAACAGTTGTGGGTATCTTTATTGCGGTTATTGGAATTTCAGGACTGCTACAGCTATTCCCCGACAGTTTCTTTTTAACACCGCTGTTTAACGGTCTTACGCTGGTTATAGCAATCACAATCGCTTCTATTGCAAGTCGAAATCGACGCAATAAGGCACAAACAAGTATTCCGGATGGGAAAACTTCCAATCCGGATGGGGACGGTAAAAATAAGGGTTAGACGCCCGTTCTTGTCCAGACCCCCAAAAAGAAAGGTATACACATGAAGAAACTACTAAAGATTAGCGTTGCAGCTTCTCTTGGTGCATCACTACTAGTGCCAGCAGTATCAATGTCATCAGCAAATGCTGCCGACATTATTACTAGTGCCAAGACATTCGTTGCAAACAGCTTGTCTGCAAAAGCAGGCTTTACTCCTCCTTCAACAGGCGCAGCAGCTCAGAAGAAGGACAGTGCCGTAATTGCATATGTTGCCTCAGATCTTTCCAACGGTGGTATCACTGGAGTGGAAGCAGGCGTTAAGGAAGCAGCAGCTCACCTTGGTTGGACCATAAAGGTTTACGATGGTCAAGCAACTGTTAGCGGCCGTACAGCTGCAATGAACGCTGCTATCGCAGCAAAGCCAGCAGCCATCATTCTTGGCGGAACAGATGCAACTGAACAAGCTGCTCAAGTTACAGCAGCAAACGCTGCAGGAATTCCTTGCTTTGGTTGGCACTCAGCCGCAGCACCAGGTGCATCACTAGGCATGAAGACAAACGTCACAACTGATCCACTAGTTGTATCTCGCGAAGCCGCTGACTATGCAATTGCAAAGTCTGGAAAGACAAAGTTTGGTGCAGTTATCTTCACAGATAGCGAATACCAAGTTGCTATTGCGAAATCAAACGCTATTGCCTCAGAGCTAAAGAAGGATTCATACGCGACTGTCTTGCAGACTAAGGACAGCCCAATTTCTTCTGCTTCACAGCAAATGCCAGCAATCATTTCCGGAATGCTTCAGAAGTACGGAAAGAAGTTCACATACTTCTTCGGTATCAACGGTGCATATGCAAATGGTGCTGCTCCAGCACTTCAATCAGCTGGAATCGCTCCAACCGGTCAACCATATGCAATTGCTGCTGGTGACGGAGATAGCGCTGAATTGCAACGCATCCGTACAAACAAGTACCAGCTTGCAACAGTTGCTGAGCCACTCTATCTACAAGGGTGGCAGCTCATCGACGCAATCAATGACACATTAGCTGGAGTTTCAATTCCAAGCTTCGTGGCATTGCCTGGTCTTATCGATCACTCAAACGTTCCTGCTGGAACTATTTTTGATCCAGCAAGCGGATATCGTGCGGTCTATCTAAAGATCTGGGGAGTTAGCTAATCTTCAAGATGAGCTAACTCTTTAAGCACAGTAAACTTCGGTGGAGCCGGGCAACTGGTCCCACCGAAGTTTTTTAATTTAGGAAGGAAATTTTGCAAACACTTAGTGAGGTCAATGTAAGTGAGCTTCTGTCGTCTTTGCGTGAAAAAATACGTGGAGAAGTCAACTCGACTTCATTAAAGAGGGCTGAGTACTCAACTGATGCTTCCAACTATCGGGTATTACCAGCAGTAGTAGTAATCCCACTTGATAAAGAAGATGTCATAGCTGCCCTTGAGATTGCTAGAAAATTAGATATCCCACTGACATTAAGAGGAGGCGGAACCTCGGTCGCAGGAAATTCAATTGGTAGCGGAATTATTGTAGATACTTCAGTACATATGAATAAAGTATTAGAAATCAATCCAGAAGAAAAAACAGCAAAAGTCCAGCCTGGAGTTATATTGGATGCTCTTCAAAAAGAGGCAGCAAAATTTGGCTTGCGCTTTGGCCCCGATCCTTCAACCCAATCACGAGCAACGCTTGGTGGGATGATTGCAAATAATGCCTGTGGAGCCCATGCACTTGCTTACGGAAAAACTGCCGATAACGTCGTAGAACTTGAAATTATTGATGGCAGAGGACGAATTTATACTGCGAGTAATGACTTGAGCGCTGTTGATGGATTAAATGAATTAGTGATGTCCAATTTGGCAACTATTCGCACAGAATTTGGCACCTTTGCACGTCAAGTGAGTGGTTATTCCTTGGAGCATTTGCTTCCAGAGAAAAAGAATAATTTAGCAGCGATGCTCGCTGGCACCGAAGGCACACTAGGCATAGTTCTTGAGGCAACAGTGAAATTAGTACCTATGTCGAAAGCTCCCGCCTTGGTTGTTTTAGGGTATCCAACAATGGCGGATGCAGCTGATGATGTTCCAAATTTGACTCAATTTAAACCACTTGCGATGGAGGGAATGGATTCAAACCTTGTTGATGTGGCACACCGCCATTCAGCGGGAAAGTCTTTCCCAGAACTGCCATCTGGAAATGGTTGGCTCATGATTGAAGTTGGCGGAGATACGCCAGAGATGGCAATGAGTTCAGCAGAAAAACTAGTTTCTGCTGCAACTACAAAGAGTGTAAAAATTTATCCTGCAGGCAAAGATGCATCCGCACTTTGGAGACTTCGCTCGGATGGTGCAGGTTATGCCGGACGTACTGCCTCTGATAAACAAGCATGGCCAGGTTGGGAAGATGCAGCCGTTCCACCAAAGTTTTTAGGCACATACTTACGAAAATTAGATGTGCTTATGGATAAATATGGCTTATCAGGATTACCTTTTGGGCATTTTGGTGATGGGTGTGTTCACGTAAGAATCGATTTCCCTCTTGAAAACGACGGGGAAGTAATGCGTAATTTTATTTTAGAAGCTACCGATCTAGTTCTTTCATTGGGAGGATCACCATCTGGTGAGCATGGTGACGGTAGGGCGAGAAGCGAGTTACTTAGCAAAATGTATTCCAAAGAGTCTTTGGCACTCTTTAGTGGGATAAAAGAACTATTTGATCCTCAGAATATTTTGAATCCTGGAGTGATAGTTCATCCAGAAAAGTTAGATATAGATCTTCGCCGGCCAAGAGCTGTCCCAATTGCAAGTAATGGAGGCTTTGCTTTCCATGAAGACGAGGGAAGTTTCACAAATGCTGTGCATAGGTGTGTGGGTGTAGGTAAATGTCGTGCTAATAATTCTGCATCAGGTGGCTTTATGTGTCCTTCTTACCTAGCAACTAATAATGAAACAGACGTGACGCGTGGTCGTTCACGAGTGCTTCAAGAGATGGCAAGTGGAAACTTTAGTAAGGGTAAAAAGCTTGCATGGGACTCAGCTGAAGTAAGTGAATCATTGGATTTGTGTTTGAGCTGTAAAGCATGTGCAAGTGATTGCCCAGCAGGTGTTGATATGGCTAAATATAAATCTGAAGTGCTTTTCCGAAAGTACAAGGGAAAAATTCGGCCAATTAGCCATTACACATTGGGTAAACTTCCGTTCTGGGCAAAGTTTGGTAAAAAATTCCCCAAGTTAGTAAACGCCGTTACCTCATCTTTTCTTCGCCCAATTATTTTGTCTGCGGGCGGGATGGATGTTCGGCGCCTGATTCCAAAATTCTCAGAAGATCCATTTGTAACTTCCCAGGAAGCTCGAAATGTTAAAAGTGGGAAACCTCCAATTGTCCTGTGGGTAGATACTTTCAGCGGAGCATTTACCTCAGAATCAGCATTTGCAGCCGTTGAGCTTTTAGAGAACTGTGGATATGAAGTAATCATTCCGAGTAGAGAAGCTTGTTGTGGCTTGACCGCAATTAGTACTGGGCAGCTGAGCGAAGCAAAACGTACCCTCATTAATCTACTTGATACCTTAGGGCCATATGTAGAACAAGGATTAAAAATTGTGGGGCTCGAACCTTCTTGCACAGCAGTCTTACGTTCTGATCTATTGGATTTACTCCCAGAGGATTCTCGCTCTATTGCTGTCAGCAAAGCAACACAAACTCTTGCCGAAACAGTTCTCTATTCAGTCAACAGTGATGACTTGAATTGGCAGGCTCCAGATTTATCAGTGGTAGAAGTAATTGTTCAACCGCATTGCCACCAACATTCGGTTACTGGTTTTGACTCCGACAAAAAACTTCTCGAGAAGACTGGAATTAAATTTACAATGCTCGCTGGTTGTTGTGGTCTAGCTGGAAACTTTGGTATGGAGAAAGGGCATTATGAAACGTCTGTAGCAGTCGCAGAGAATGCACTTCTACCAGCTATACGAAAAGCTTCAGCTGGTACATATTTACTTGCCGATGGCTTTTCCTGCCGCACTCAGGCAGATCAACTCGGAGATATCAAGAGTTTGACATTAGCTCAGCTTCTTACCCAGAAGATTTAAAATGAAAACGGTCGTTTTAGATGATGATCCAACTGGGACACAATTTGCGACAGGTGTTCGTGTTTTACTTGAGTGGGATTCCCAAACTATTGTAGATTCACTTACTGACGCCGACGCGGTGTATATCCAAACAAATAGCAGATCTATTTCTGAAGAAAAAGCAGTAGAACTTTCCCGGAAAATTAAATTAGAAACCGAACTTGCGGGGAAAATACTTGGGCAACCCATAAATTTCATTCTTCGTGGTGATTCAACTCTGCGTGGACACGTATTTGCAGAAACAGATGTCTTTGTAGCTCCGAATTCTAAATTATTGTTTGTGCCGGCATACCCAGATATTGGTAGAACTACTCTTGGTGCAATTCACCGTGTAAAGATTGAGGGCGTAGACACGCCTGCTCATGAAACTGAATTTGCCTCAGATCCAGTATTTCCGTTCTCTACTTCGCTACTGACAGATTATGTATCTGAAAAATCTAGCCGCAAGAGCACAACTATTACATTGAGCCAAGTGAGAAGCGGGATTGAGAATTTAGCAGATTTATTTTTAGCGATTCCTGACGGAGTAGTCATACTTCCAGATGTCGAAACAAATGAAGATATAAGAGTTATTGCAGCCGCCGCAAATCTGCTTCGCGAAGCTGGCACATCAGTTGTAGTCCGGTGTGCAGCTCCTTTGGCTGCGATGATGGTTGGCGTAGACAGTAAAAAATTGTTAACAGGGCCAATAATTACTGAACCTTTTTCTGTACTTTTGGCGGCGGGCTCCCACACAGCTGGGGCAACTTCACAACTTTTAGAGGTATCTAAAGAGTACGGGGCTCCAGTTGTTATTAATACCTCTGATGCTATGCAGAATGCAAAAGAATGTGGCAAAAAAGCAGTGCAAAGTGTTTTATTACAGCTAGAAGAATCGTATTTCGGTTTTATTACGACTGAACGGACACGCCTAGCAGAGCACAACACACTTGAACATGGTGAAAAAGTTATGGAAGCTTTGATAAGTGCGGTCACTCAAATCTCACCCTTAGTGGAAGCTGTAATTGCTAAAGGTGGTATTACTTCTGCAGATGTTGCTCGGAAGGGAATCGGAGCAAAATCTGCTTGGGTATTGGGTCAGATTTTGCCAGGAATTTCACTATGGAAAATTGAAGATAGAACTGGCCGCTCACTTTATTATGTAGTTGTTCCTGGAAATGTTGGGGATTCCAAAACTTTAGTCAGTGTTTTGCAAATCTTAGGATTCCATAAAGCTAGATAACTTGATTTTTTAATTCACCAATTCCTGGTATTTCAATTCTCACTTTATCTCCTGGGTTCACCGGGAACATGATCATTGGGCACCCACCAAGTAAAATATCTCCCGGGTATAAGGTCATATATCGTGTTATATAAACCAACTGTTCAGCAACACCTCGTGCTAGATCACCCGTGCTGCCAGTATTTACAAGTTTATCGTTTACGTAGGTGAGAATTGAGACATTATCAAAGTTCTTTAAATCTGTTTCTATCCAAGGCCCAAGGGGTGTGTATCCATCGCCATTTTTTGTTTGAGTTAAAAGATGATCAATTTTTGTCTGTTCTGGAGCCGTCACATCATTTGCAATAGTGAAGCCTAAAACAAAATTTAAGGCACTTTCGACTGTTAAATTTCTTGCCTTTTTAGAAATGACTGCCGTTAGCTCACCCTCAATTTCTAAGCGCCCAAGTGATCTGTCCATATGTATTGATTCATTTGGACCCACAATTGTGTGGACAGATTTATGAAATGCTTGAGGAGCACGTTCAATTTCCTTTTTAGCACCGTTATGGGCCATTGCCATTACGACGCGTGGAACAACGGGGGAAAGAAGATTGAGATTAGACACATCAAATTTCTCTCCAAACTCCAAGGAGTCGGCGAAGATGTCCTTAACTTCAGTCCAACTTCCGTCAACAAAAGCAACATTGATAGGTCCTGATTTAGTCTCAATCCGAGCAATTCTCATCTAATTCTCCTTTAAACAAATAGTAACTGATATCTAATCTCCCACAACCATAGGCGTTGCGTTTGTTTGTGTGAGTAATTCAGAATACGTAGTTGGAAAAACAGCATGTGCATGCCCTGCAGCAGCCCAGATGATGTCAAACGCATCGAGAGCCTTATCAATTACAATCACTGGTTGATTAATCCCAGCATCTGGTGCCCAGCCAATTGGTGATACTCCACCGATACTTATTCCTGATGCGGCCTTAACAAAATTAGCGTCTGCTCGATGTAATTTTTCAAGACCTAAATTCTTTGCAACGAGTTCAGTATTGACTCGATGCGCCCCAGAAGTAATCACAAGCAAAGGGTCTCCAGTGGGTAATTTAAAGACGATAGAAGATGCAATTTGCCCCGGTTGTATTCCAAGAGCAGCCGCAGCTTCTGCCGCAGACCGAGCGCTATCAGAAAGTATCTTCACTTCACCGCTCATGCCCCTGCTCGTCATTTGCGCAATAATTCTTTGCACTGAGGAGTTCTTGAGTACATCTTCCATCT